>Ga0182021_10012315_pt1 | contig 10161 bp, 9 predicted proteins | sample 612E3MmetaG_FD_120493 | JGI IMG/M metagenome (GOLD analysis project Ga0182021, IMG submission 120493) | Permafrost microbial communities from Stordalen Mire, Sweden - 612E3M metaG (Illumina Assembly) | ecosystem: Environmental > Terrestrial > Soil > Wetlands > Permafrost | place: Sweden... | reverse complement strand
TTTAGCTTTATTGCTACGTTCAAACAGGACTTGTCCAACCCCATCAATCTCAACTGTACTTGAATGCGTCATCGGAAATGCTTCTCCACATATTTCATGGCTTCCTGACTGAACATGGAATAATCATCTGGATTCAATTTAACTTGAGGGTGGGTTTTAGCATATTTCGCAAGCTCAAGGATGATGTCTCTCTTTATCGTAGCTTGAACATTAGGTTGCACCTGCCATCCTGTAAAAGTATGTTCAATTACAACTGTGTTCAATAGAGATGATAATTCATTCGGTTCAGCACCGGGAACCTTTTCTGTAACTAACTGACGTAAAGCCATCTCACCCTTGGAAAAACCCATTGCCTGCTCTTCCTTGATTGCCTCATTGACTTCGCCGGTAAGTTTGGTCAACAGTTCAAGGGTATACTGGATATCTTGGTCTTTTTGGGTAATAAGGGTTTCTAATCGTTCCATGAGGGTTTGATAAATCGGCAGATTCCCCAGTCTTATCGTGAGTAACGCCCGTAACCGCTTCTCCAGAAGAACTTCTCGCTGTTCTTCATCTGGCGGTAACTCGTCGATTTTCCGCAGATAATTGTCATCTACCACAAAGACAGGGGCAGTCTGGTCTATCTTCCCGATGTCAACGTGCTCCTGGATGAGTTTCCGGGTATTCGCTAAATAATCGGTTACGTTGGGTTTTTTGTTTCCATTCATCTGGCGGAGAGCTATTACGATTTCTGTCGCCCATTTGTAATCCTTCTGGTAGCCCAGCAAGAAGGGGTCGGGGGCAATAGTCTCATAGGCCACTTGGAGTCTTTTATAAACATCGTTAACTCTGGGTTCCAGTTTGTAGTTCTCAATATATTTCAGGCATTGCCAGAGATTTGCATTATCAACCCCTGCAAAGATATTCTTAAATTCATCTACGAGGTCAGGCAGTTTGTGCTTTAACTCATCGAAGTTTATCAGGCAGCTTTCAATCTCATTCTCATTGAAGTTCAGTGCCTTGTCCAGATGCTTCAATATGCCACAATAGTCAATGATAATCCCGCATTGCTTATCTTTGTATGGCCGATTGGTTCGTGCTATAGCTTGTAAGAGATTATGGTCTCTTATCGGCCGGTCAAGATACATCACTTGCTCTACCGGGGCATCAAAACCAGTAAGCAGCATGCTCTGCACTAAAATGATTTTCAACGGATGCTCTGATTTCTTGAAATTACTAATGACTTCCTTTTGCTTATCTGATGAATAATGATACTTTCTCAGTTCATCGTCATCATTCTGTGATCCGGTGTAAATGATGTCTGATATTTCGGGCTTCAGCAGTTCATCCAGATGCTTTTTAATTTCTACGCAAGCCCGGCGTGTAAAACATACTACCTGTGCCTTATAGTTGTTGGGAGCTACGTGCTCCGTGAAATGTTGGGCAATATCTTCAGCGATGGAGCGTAACCTTGCTGGTTTCATCATAAAGGTACTGTAGGTTGCAGCCTTAGCCTTCAGTTCATCGAGGATTTCATCACCCACATCTTGATATTCAGTTGCGATGATTTTATCCATGTCAGCATCAGGCGGATACCATTTCATATTCCGTAACTGGTAATGAACCGGAACCGTGGCTCCATCCTCTATTGACTGGCGGATGTTATAAAGGTCAAGATACCGTTCAATCTGCCCATCAGGACGCAATCCAAAGTTACGGTGGGTATTATGGTCACTTTTATCGATAGGCGTACCAGTGAAGCCGATAAAGTAGGCATTCTTTAACGCCCCTCGCATTTCAATAGCGTTAAGGCCTTCCTGACTGCGGTGCGCCTCATCAATCAAGACAATGATGTTATCCCTTTCGACAAGGATATCCTGTAGCTCACTGAATTTGAAAACAGTGCTGATGATGACTTCACGCCGGTCGTGTTTTAACTTATCCCGTAAATCTCGGATAGAATCAGCACGAACGGTATTGGGTAGTTTGGAAGCTGTAAATGTTCCGGAAATCTGCGTGTCTAAATCCTTACGGTCAACCACTATAAGCACAGTGGGATTGTTGAGCGATGGGTGGTTACGGAGCTTCCAAGCGGTAAACAGCATAGTGAGGGACTTACCACTGCCCTGTGTATGCCAGACGAGTCCTGTCCTCATCTGGTCTTGTAAGACACGGCTCACAACCTTGTTGGTAGCCCGGAATTGCTGGTAGCGGGCAATCTTCTTGATAGTCACGTTTTCAATGGTCTCAAATACAATAAAATTCTGAATCAGGTCAACATATGCCTGATGGTTGAAAAGACCATAAACCGCCCTATCAATAAAGGGGTTGTATTCCTGCCCTATCTCCAATGGCGTAAACTCGCTCTTGGTTTCATCGAAATCATCAGGTAGGCCATTATCATGTTTCCACTCGAAGAAATACCCTGATGAGGAACCTGTGGCTCCATACTTGAGAATATGGCCATCGGTAGAGGCATTGAAGCAGTTAGAGATAAACATTCGGGGACTGTGGTTCTGGTAGCGTACTATCTGCTTGATGCCCTCCTGGTAGGTGGACTCCTCAGTAGAAAGCACCTTGCACTCTATTAAAGAAGTGGGAATACCGTTAATGAAAAGCACAATATCCGGTTTGATGTGCTTCTCGTTTTCAATAACACCATGAGTGATGGACTGTTTAAACTGGTTGGTGACGGTAAAGCGGTTGTTTTTTAGGTCTCCAGTATCAATGAGGCTGATTGTCACGGCATTTTCGGACTGGCTGAATTTGAAGGACTGCTCTCCCTTGAGCCATTTACTGAACTCTTCATTGCTGTCTATTCGCTGTAGGCTGTGAATAATGGCATCGGCATGCTTTGCGGTAATGCCCTTATGCCTATTCAGTCTGACGATGGCTTCTCTGAGATAATAAATTATGAAGGGGTTGTCATATGAGTCACGCAGCTTGTCCAGATCCGCTGAGGGAATATACTCCCAGCCCAACTTTCGGAGGGTTTTTACCAGCGGCAGTTCAACTTGCTTCAGCTCTGAATACATTTCTTTCTACCTAAAAAGCAATCACGAAATAGGAATACTGGTCTCTAAACCGTAACCATGTAAAATTATACCGGCCTTTTATATCCAACGGTTTATACTTTTTTGGGTCCTTTAAAAAATCTTGCATCAAGTTGTAATCAGGTTGGCGGATACAGTTTTCTTCACGAAAATATTGATATATACCATTGCTGCTCCCATCTATGAAACCGTGAAGGGAAGTTATAAAAACAAATGCTACACCGCTGAAATTCCCCTCGTACCTCAATTGCTCAAGAAAAGCGATATCTTCAAAGGTTTGATAAATACGCCTCGGAAAAGCGCCTTTATTAGGGAATTTCAATTCAATACAATATTTCTCATCCTCGTTTTTCTCGTGAATGTAGATATCCATCTCTCGCTTGATGCAGCCGCTCATATCTACCGGTATACCTATACCATCAACATTCCTTTCAAGTTGGACACGGTATTCGGTTCCTTCAAATTGTTGCCTGAAAAACCAGGCCAATTCATGCTGCAAACCGGCTTCATTATAGAGTTTGAAGTCTAGGTCAGACTCGGATTGATTCAGGAATTGTTGCAATAGAGATTTCAAATCTAAACTCATTATATCTTTACCCTAACTTGTCCTGTTAAGAGAACCTGCATCAAGCCTTTTTTTAGCCGTTGTAACTCTGTTTTATAGGCTTGTTCAGTTTCAATTTTGGCATCGACCCCTGATAGGATATTTACAATCTTATCTTGTTCTTGTTTCTTAGGAAGCGGTATCTTTATTTTACGAAAATCGCCATGAGTGAAACTCGCTTGATTCACTGCAGGCTTTGTTATAGATGATATCTGTGATTGATAAGCCTCGGTTTCAGAAAACATTAGGAAATAAATATTCGATATGAGTTCATCGTTTGATTTCGCTCGAAATATGTTCGTTGTGAAAATGAAATCCCTAGGTTGTCCAGAGAATATACAGCACTTACCTATTTGAGCTACGCTGTTGATAAAATTAATCAAAATATCGCCGCGATCAAGTATGTAATTGCGCAAATCTACCCCTTGAGTGTCATCCCAGAACCAATAGCGTAAGTCGTCTAAAACAAGCCTGTTGTCTTTTATATTTGTTGAGCGAATGACAGGGACTCCGATATCTATGATAGACAGATTGCGAGACACACCGCTTTGTATATTGGTTAACACTTCACCAAGTGTTGCAGTATCCCATTCCTCAGGTATCTGCCCAATCTTGGTCTCCCTAAAACGTGTATGCCCGATTCCCTCGATAAAGAGCTTCTGCATCAGCCCTTTTTTTAGCTGCTGCGTCTCTTTGATAATGGTATCTGTCTTCTCAATAGCCTCGTCAACAGTGGTGATGATTTCAGCAATTTTATGCTGTTCGGGGAGAGGGGGGAGAGCAACCAAGAATTTCTCAAAAGATGATTTCTTTACAATGGGAACAGTAGTAAAACCTGCGAGTGCATTTAGTCGCTCCCTATTATGTACTATCACATAGTAGAGATATTCGGTGTCGAACTTTTCGTCTGGTAATATCGAGTTGATTTGCTGATTGGTTACTGAGGGTGTCTTCGTTATGCATATCTTGCCTATTGACGCTATACATGTAACACAAATTGAATTCGGTGGAATCATTCTGGAAACTGTTGTACCTTTGTACGAGAGATATCGTTCCACATGAGGTAGAGTCTTAGAATTAACTATATCAGTAGGTGTTACGAATGGAACATCTTTTCCCCAATACTCTTTAACACTAGTGCTTGGAGTACTACCGGTCACAACTTTGCCAAGTTTGCTAATCTGGACTGCATCCCACTCCTCCGGTATCCGCCCAATCTTGGTTTCTTTGAATTTGGTATCCATCAGTAACCTAACTCTTTTAGAAATCCATCCAGCTTGTCCTGCACTCCTACCCTCTCGGTTTGTAAAGACCTGAGGTTGGTAATCACTGCGGGAATGTTCACCGGCTCTTCTGGTTCCGTGGTATCCACATACCGGCTAATGTTCAGGTTGCAATCGTTTTCTTTGATTTCATCCATGCCGGCCACGGTACAATATCGTTCAACCGTTCCAAAGGTATCAAAGGTACGTGCTGTCTTTTCAATATCTTCCTGACGCAGGAAGTTCTGAGCTTTACCCTCTAGATAATCCTTGCTGGCATCAATAAATAATACCTTCCCCTTACGCTCTGCCGGTTTGTTGTCATTAAACAACATCAGGCATCCCGGAGAGCCGGTATTATAGAATAATCCTGCTGTTAGTCCAATAACCGCTTCAATTAGGTCTTTCTCAAGGAACTGTTTTCTTATGGCCTCTTCTGAGTTCCCTCTGAATAACACTCCATTATCCAGAACGATACCCATTCGCCCTTTTGGTTTTAGGCTGGCATACATCAGTTGAAGCCATGCCCAGTCACCCGCTCCCTTCGGAGGTAAGCCAAAAGTGAACCGATTATATGGGTCTCCGTTCTTCCACTTCTCATAATGCCAGTTGCTCTGGTTCCATGGGGGATTGGCTAATACGATATCAAACTTTTTGAGTTTACCGTTTTCCACGTGCTTGGGATGTTCAAAGGTATCATCACGCTCTATGTGAGCGTCATCGTAACCGTGAAGTACCATGTTCATCTTGGAAATAACAAAGGTATTGTAGTTATTCTCTTGGCCGTACATGAATAGCTTGGCTGGATTACCACCATGCTCAACAAGATATTTTGCAGCCTGAATCAGCATGCCTCCGGAGCCGCAGCAGGGATCATATATACTTTCCAGTTCATGGGGTTTGAGCATCATCACCAATAGTTTTGTTACCATAGCTGGGGTATAGAACTCGCCACCCTTTTTACCCGCATCATCAGCAAATTGCTCTATCAGATACTCATAGGCTTGCCCCAGCATATCCCCGGTCACATCCTGATTACCCAGTGTATGTCTATTGAAATGTTGCACAAGACTGGAAAGTGCTGAATCGGATAGCCGGGATTTATCAGCAAAATCTATACGGTCAAGGATACCGTCAAGTCTGGGTGCATTGGCTAAAGTAACTCGGGAAAAAACATGGTTAATCTTTTCACCGATATTGACTGAAGTATTAAGAATGTCTTTCCAAGAACAATCCGGGGGACGCTTGAAGCGGGGATGCATCTCCGGTTTATTAGCGAGTCCTGCCCCCACTGTTTTAACAAGCTCTGCATATTCCTCATCATAAACATCACTCAGTCGCTTGAAGAACAGCATACCAAGGATATAATTTTTAAAGTCACCGGAATCAATGCTACCCCTGAGAATATTTGCTGATTCCCAGAGATAAGATTTTAGTTGTTGTAGAGTCATTTCTTGAGACATAACACTCACTTTTATCTGATAGTTCAATCAGATTATTACTGAAGAATACATTAACTTTAGCAACATTATAAGCTAAATGACCTATGCAAACAACAACAATAGTAAAGTAATATTTTCTGGGAATCAGATTATATAGCGGGTAAAGAAATAGTAGATAAAGTCAGCTATGATGCGAAAACTCAGCGTGTCTCGATTAATAAAACGCAATATTTTGAAGGTGTGCCGCCAGAAGTCTGGGATTTCCATATTGGCGGCTATCAAGTCTGTGAGAAGTGGCTGTAAGACCGTAAGGGCAGGAAATTATCTATTGATGAAATCGACCATTACCAGAAAATTGTTGTTGCGATAAAAGAAACTATCCGTCTAATGACAGAGATTGATGACATAATTCCCAGTTGGCCGATAGAGTAAAAACTTGTTATAAACAACACAATTATAGACTGTTATATCTTATCATTGGATGATTGATAAATACAATTAAGCTGGGGTTAAACGTAACTGTGAACTAGAAGGCATTATGGGAGCCTTGATTTTGAGTGGTGGTGTGCCAATTTTACCATCATAATCTAAGAGATCGCCTTTTCGTTTGGGACCATGTTCGTGTAGACCGTCTAATGTGTAAAATACATCAACCTGCTCTGACAGCGCCGTTGCAACATGGATTGCATCTGGGGGTGTAAGAGCATTATGGTCTCCTCCAATAGTACTTGCTAAGTCAGCCAAACGAGGAGTCAATGCCTGTATCTTAATGTAAGGTCGATTAGTGTAAAATAAATCTCTTACGATTGCCAAGTGAAATTCGTTATATATGTCTCTTGGCCTAATTTCAGCAAGAACCATTGTTGATATTATTATTAGACGTTCGTTCTTTTGGCTCGCCCCACGAAGCAGTGCATCAATTATGTTCACAATATCTTGTTCATTCTCTTTATTTTGGAGATATGCAAGGAAGAGACATGTATCCCAATATTCTTTATTAGGCATGGCTCTCCCTTAACTGTCGAACGTATTCATATGAGGACATACCACCCGTTATTCCAGGCAACGACCCGCGATATACGCTAACATCTAATTCCTTTGGCTCAGGAACTCTTTCGAGGGATATGGCTTGCGATAAAGATACAGCTGAGCCATCTTGACGATAGTGAACAAATCCTTCAGTAATGACGCGGAAGCCTAAATAATCCTTTACCCTATCCATCCATTCATCCGGGAATAAACAGCGCACTCGATTCTGTGTTCTATGTTCATAGATTACAAAAGATGCCTGATGTCTGACGGAAATAATATCTAATTCCCCATCAATAGAAGACCATGCTGTATACGTTTCTTTCCGCGGAATTTTCGTTCGTGCATCACTCATCCTCTCGATCAGTAATGGCTCATGACCAACGGCTTCCATTCTCGAACTCGGCGAGATTCTTTTTACACGACTAATTATTCTGCGAACCATTCTGCGGTTAGACTCATCAAAGAATATAGGCCAAGCATCTTCCTTGTTAGTTTCACTTGCTTGAAAAGCTTGATAGGCGTCAGTTATCACATCTCGAATTTGCTCAGTAGATAAACCGTTAGCAGATGCAGTTATCTCCAATCGGTTAGTATCTATGACCCATTTGGCATGAAATAGACCGCCAAATCGTGTATCTTCAATATAATTAAGTAATTGGCGAAGTTCACTCGCTGTCAGGTCATAGAGAGATAAAGGAATCCCTTTTACATCTAGCAATTGTAATTTGATATCTAATTTTTCAGGTTCGTGTGCCATTTATTCTTCCTTTACTGTTAAAGGGACTTTGACTAAAATTATCACTGTTCTCTAGAGTTGTCAAGTTGCCATTGACGCATAATTGCGTTCAACGCTTATTGCTAAATTTTTACCATTTTATTTAATGTTCGGTAGCAATCCGGTAGCAGGTTATTTTAATTTTCGTTTGGATAGAATCTTATCATTTTCCAATATTAGATACGCTGCCTTATTGAAGTTGTCATGTATTTTTTCAAGTGTGTCTGAATCAAACATTTTACCGATAAACCGGTCCCCAAATAACTCGGCTTGTTGTTCAACTTTAGCATAATTTAGAGCTACTATAAGTGCAAACCGCGTATCTTGTTCGGGGTCACCATCTAATCCCGAAGGGATTGATGACATTATGATATACCACCTAACTTGACGTATTGTAAGCCATTTTTGGTTAAAATTCTTGTAAAATTCATCCGTAATAGTTCCACCTGCCACTGCTGGCACTTCTCTCACTAAACCCGTTTGAAGTTTTTCACACAGCCTCCAAACTTCAATAATTTTATCCTGGGGGATTGGGTAGTTCATTAAACTCGCGTAACTCCATGGTTCTTCTAGAGGATTCTGTTTTTTTAGATAAATTCTTATTTTAATGACTAAATCTTCATATGATCTTAACGATGGATTTTCTTTTTCTAATAATTTCAACTTATTCGCAGTTTCGGTTCGGTACCATTTTGCCGGATGTTTCTTTTTAGTCTTAATATCGTTCTCTTTTGATATTAAATCAAATACTGCGTTCCGTATATTGTCAGTTACTGGAATCCTGTTTACTCGATATGTAGCGCTCATTTAAGGCCTCACTGTATTGTGCGTATTTAAAATATACGCATTATTTATATCTATTTATACTTTGCGAATTATGCCTATTGCTCATTGCGTATATATCTAATATCATCATAATACAAAGTAAGTACCACTTCAAGCAAACAAATCACAATAAAGGGGTGTTAGATATGGCAAATAACGAAACAATGGGGCTTACACTCGGAGAAGCGAGCATCGAATGTAGAGTCAGTCAGAATACGTTTACATCATGGGTGAAGGCCGGACGCGTGCCTTACATTCGCATCGGCAGGAAATATTTATTTAGCCGCGAGGAAATTGCTCGTTTCCTAAAAGGCCAGTATAAGCCGCCGACTACCCCAACCGGAACCGCAGCGAACTAAGGAAGCTTGGGGAAGGAGCGACAGCATGAGCGATAAACCAAGAAACATTGAGGACATTCTTAACAAACTTACGAACGTTAAGAGCGCCGGACAAAACAAGTGGATAGCGGATTGCCCTGTATTAGGACATTCAACACCTGCTAAACATTTATCAATCGAAGATACCGGAGTTAAAGCATTAGTAACATGCTTCCCTTCCGGCGGTCATACCTATGCTGATATTTGCAAAGCTCTTGGGTATCAGACTTTGAATTACAGTCAATCGGCGGCAATCGAGAACGCTCACCCTGTACTCGTAGCAAATTATGACTATAAAGACGTTGACGGTAATCTTCTTTACCAGATATGCCGTTACACACCCAAAACATTCAAGGTGAGGCGTCCTGACGGCTCATGGGGATTGGGTGAAGTTAAGCCGGTACTTTACCACTTAGACGAAATCATTATAGCTAAACTGCATGATGAAGTGGTTTATGTCTGCGAAGGTGAAAAGGACGCGGATACTGCTTTTAGCAGATTCGGTACACCCGGAACAACTAATCCCTTCGGCGCGGGCAAGTGGAAGCCTGAATATTCCGAATCATTACGCGGCTGCAAAGTTGTTGTTATTCCAGATAATGACCCGCCGGGCCAAACGCATTGTATGCAAGTTTGTATGTCACTTTCCGGCAAAGCTAAATCCCTGAAAGTCTGGAGAGTCCCGGCCCCTTTTAAGGACTTAACCGAATGGGTGGAGGCCGGAAATGAGTAACGCAGCCGAAAAGATAATAGCCGAAGCCACTGAGTTTAAATCCGAAGATTCACTTAAAGACATTACTACCACGATTAAG
>Ga0182021_10012314_pt1 | contig 10162 bp, 8 predicted proteins | sample 612E3MmetaG_FD_120493 | JGI IMG/M metagenome (GOLD analysis project Ga0182021, IMG submission 120493) | Permafrost microbial communities from Stordalen Mire, Sweden - 612E3M metaG (Illumina Assembly) | ecosystem: Environmental > Terrestrial > Soil > Wetlands > Permafrost | place: Sweden... | reverse complement strand
CCGGCACGCCGTCCTTGAGGCGGAAGGTTGGCCGCAGCTTCACGAGATCGTATTCCATGCCCGCGTTGCGGAAGCGCGCGTCGTTCTCGGCCAGGGCCTTCAAGCTGTCGAAGTGAGTGGTGACCACGATGAGGCCCGGCGCATCGGCGAGGACTTCGAGCATGGCCCGCGCGAGCGCCGCGCCCTGCTCGGGGTGGGTCCCCACCATCAGCTCATCGCAGAGGATGAGCAGATTCTCGCCCTCGACGGTTTCGGCGCGTTCGAGAATGCCGGCGAGGTTCGCCAGGTGCGCCGAGAACGTCGACAGATCGCCCATCACGGATTGCTGGTCGCCGATGTCGGCCAGCACGCGATGGAAGAAACCAATGCGGCTGCCGGGGGCCGCGGGCACGTGCAGGCCGGCGCGCGCCAGCAAGGCGGCCAGGCCGACCGACTTGAGCAGCACGGTCTTGCCGCCGGCGTTGGGGCCGCTGACCACCAGGGCCTTGGCCTGGCTGCGCCCCGCCACCTCCCCGAGCACGAGATCGTTGGCGGTCACGCTCAGCTTCTCGCTGGAGGCGCGCAGGGCGAGCAGCGGGTGGCGCAGCTTCGTCAGATCGACGATGGGCTCGGCCGCAATCTCGACCGGCTCGCCGCCGTAGGCGATCGCCAAACGCGCGGCCGCGCCGATCACGTCCAGGCGGGTGAGCGTGTCCCGATCCGCGCGCAGAAGCGGCGCCGCGCTCGAAACCGCTGCGGCCAGCGCTTCGAGAATGCGCCGGCTCTCGTGCCGGATGTCGAGCTCGGCGACCTTGAGGCGGTTGTTCAGCTCGACGAGCGCAGTCGGCTCGACGAACACCGTCTCGCCCGTGCGCGAGGTGTCGTGCACGATGCCGAGCCCCATCGACTTGAACGAGGCGCGCAGGGGCAGCACGAAGCGGTCCTCACGCAGGGTCACGAATTGATCTTGCAGGTAGGGCGCGAACTCCTCGGAACGCAGGATACGCTCGGCCGCCTCGCGCGCGCGGGCCGCAAGCTGGTCGCGCTCGAAGCGCAGGCGGCCGAGCTCGGGCGAGGCGCCGTCGCGCAGCTCGCCGGTGGCGTCGAAGGTTTCGCGCGCCAGGCGCACCAGCTCCTCGTGATGGCCAAGCTGGGCCGCCAGCCGTGACAAACGTGGGGTTTGGAAGAGGCCCTCGGGCTGGATGCGACCGAAGAACCGGCGCGCGCTCGACACCACCTCGCAGAAATCGGCGACCTGGCGCAGCTCCTCGGGGCCGAGCGGCGCGCCCTGGCTGACCGCGCGCAGGTGCGTCTCGATCTCGGGGAAGTGCAGCGCCGGCAACGACTCGCCCGCGCGCAGGATAGCCACCGCCTCCGTGATCTCGGCCATGCGTTCCGCCGCCTCGCCGGCGGTTTCGCACAGGGGCAGCGTGTGGCAAGCGGTCACCCCGCGTGAGGAGTGCGCGCGCCCGGCCAGCTCCGCGCACACCTCGGGCCAGTCGAGAAACTCGCGGTAGCGGCGTTCGAGGTCGGGCTGGTCGGAGAACTTCATCCGGAGAGCAGTGTACCCCAAGGAGCGGTCACGATCGCGATGCCCGGCCGTCACCTCGCCACGGTGGGCGAGACAACGGCCGGGCCTCTTCGGGCAGACGCCCGCTACTGCATACAGGTCAAGGCGCCCGTGCCCTGACATGCAATCGGCAGTGGCACCGGGCCGCCGGTGAAATCCTTGCAGATGCACAGATTGCGGCAGCACATCGAGCCTTTGACGAACGCCACCCCGCAGGTGAAACCGGAGACGCAACGCTTGTCGCTGGGATCACCGGGATCCCGCAGGATTCCGTCGCAGTCGCTATCGGTCGCACAGCCGGCCGTGCACAAGGCGCCGGTGTCCACGCCGCCGACACTGTCGACGGATTTCAAGCAAAGGCCGCTCGCGCAATCCGCCGCCGCGGTGTTGATCGAGCCCATGCTGGGACCGAGGACGACGCCGAGGTCGCAGGCCGCGCCGAGGCCACCCGCGTTGGGGCCGGTGACGGCGCCGCCGGCGCCGTACCCACCGCTCCCGCTGGCCGTCCCGCCCAGCGCCATGCTCGCGCCCGCCGCGCCGCCCTCGCCCAGCGACGACCCGCCTCCCCCCGCCGCTCCACCCAGCGCCAGGCTCGATCCGCCCGTGCCGCCCTCGCCCAGCGGCGATCCGCCTCCCCCCGCCGCTCCACCCAGCGCCAGGCTCGATCCGCCCGTTTGTGACGACTGGCTCGTGCTGCCCGAGTCGTCGCCGATGCTGCCGACGTCGACGTTGGTCTTGGGACAGGCCGTGAAGAACAACACGGAGATCGAAAGGATCGAAAGGAAGGTGTAGTGGATTCGATGCATGATGTTTGCCTCCACACAGTTGAGTGTGGGGCACCACGGGAAAGTTACAGGCACTGGTGGCGCGAAGGAAGGGTCGTTGTCGCAAGGATCGCCCTCTTTACCCCGCATGGGCTCCGTGGTTAGTTGACGGAGTGATCTCGCTCCCCGGGTCTCTTGCGCTGGCGGCGATCCTTGCGACCAGTGCTGTCGACGTGCGCAGCACCACGCAGTGCCCGTCGGGTGCGGAGGTCGGTGAGCGCCTGCGGCCACTGCTGCCGCCGGCGACGGATGCGGCCGCGCCGCCGCATGTGGCCCAGCTCGAGGCGGTCGAGGCCGGCGCGGACGACCTGACCACCGTGCGATTGCGCCTCTACCGCGCCGACGGACATGTGATCGGCGATCGCCGCGTGGCCTTGCAGGGCACCTGCCAGGAAATCGCCGACGCCCTCGCGGCCATCATCGCCGCGTGGGAAACCGCGCCGATGCCCGGGGCCAGCCTGGAGGAAAGCCCGACTCCGACCATCGCGACCTCCAGCGCGTCAGCCACGCTTGGGCAGCGATCACGGCTTGAGCTCGCCGCGGGTGCCAACGCGGGAGTCGCCCTCGTGGGGGGTGTCGCGGCGGCCGGAAACGTCGAGCTGGTGCTGGGCCGCCCTACTTCACGCTGGCAGGCTCGCATCGGCGCCGGCACCGAGACCGCCCGCCGCCTCGACCTGCCCCCCGGCGGGGTGGACTGGTCGCACACGACCTTCGCCGCTGGACTCGTGGTGCGCTCGCTCCACCCCAGGTGGGCGCTCGCGTTCGACGCGGGGCCCGTGATGGGCTGGGCGACGCTGGCCGGCAGCGGATTCACGACGGTGCGGAAGCCGCAACGCTCGTTCGAGTACGGTGCCACCGGTGGTCTACGCGCCGGGCGCCGCGTGGGGCGAGTGGCCGTGTGGTTGGAAGGACGCATGCAGCTCTGGGCCCAGGGGCTGCAGGCCCGCGTCACCGGCGGGAGCAGCGCTGATGTGCCGCTCTGGGAGCTGACCGCCAGCCTGGGCATGTCCCTGCTCATTTTCTAGTTCTAGTGAAACCTTCTTGCATCCCCGCACACCTATACCTGCGTTAACCGTGTCCATGCCTGCCCAAGCCATCGCGGTCCCTACGACCGTGGCCGCGCCCACCTCGTTCGACGAAGCCTACCGGAATTGGGCGCAATGCACGGCACGCTGGGCGCGCCATCTCGGCGGCGCGGATATCGAGATCGAGGACGTGGTGCAGGAGGTCTTTCTCGTCGTCAGTCGACGACTGCCCGACTTCCGCGGCGAGGCGCGCTTTTCGAGCTGGCTATTCGAGATCACGCGCAAGATCGTGGCCAACCACCGCCGCCGCCACCGCTGGCGCTTCTGGGCCGGTGGCAACGAGGCGGCCGCTGCCACGCCATCGCAGCAAATGGATCCCGGGACCGAGCTCGAGCGACGGCAGATGGGCGAGCTCTTCTATCGCGCCCTCGACCAGTTGCCCGAGAAGTACCGAACCGTGCTCGTGCTCTTCGAGATCGAGGGCCTCTCGACCCAGGCGATCGCCGACCTCCGCGGCCTCAAGCTGGCCACGGTCAAGGTCCAGCTCATGCGCGCCCGCGAGCGCTTCATCGGCCACTATCAACAACTCCTCAAGAAGGGGAAGTCATGATGGGTTTTCCTCCCGATCCGACCCGCTGGCAGGACGAGCAAGGACAGGCCAACCTGGCCGTACGCGCGGCCGGCGAGACCATTCGCGCCCTGCCCCAGGCGGAGCCGCTTGCTGCCGCTCAACTCGCGCGCATTGCCGCGCGTATCCGGACGGAGCGGCCCCACCGCCTCCACCGCTGGGTTCCCGTGGCCGTCGCCCTCCTCCTCGGGATCGCGACCGCGGCCTCGGCCGCCCGCCTGAACATCCTTCCCGGTTGGCTGACGGGCGCGAGGCCCAAGACCCTGGTGGCGGCACCCCATGATTCCCCCACGGTCCGAACGGCCCGCAAGATGAGAACTGCGGCCGCAGGACCCGTGCCGGGTTCGGAGCAACCGTGGCCAACCATCGGCTTGCCTCCGGCCCCCGCCGAGCAGCCTGCCGCCCAAACCAGCCCCGGCGAGGAAACGCCCGGGGCCGGACTTCCCGGCCCGCCCCTCCCCAATACCACGCGCAGGCCCGGGCACCGATCCGTCGAACCGATGCCTGCCGCGCACGCCGCGTCCCCCCAGCCGTCCTCGCCTTTCTCCGCCCCTGGCCCCGCCGCGTTCGAGCCGCGACCTGCCGAGTGGCCCGGGCCCACCCCCGCGGCACGCACGACCGCGGCCGCGGAACCGGCGCCGCGGGTGGTGTGGGCCGCCAGTCCGGCCGCCGCCGAACCGAAGCCCGGCCCAACCGTCTCGCCGCCTGGGTCGAGGAACAGCGAAATCGCCGCCAAGTATCTGAGCGAAGCCCTTCGCAAGCTGCGCGTCGAACATGATGCCAAAGCGGCCCTCTCACTCCTTGATCGGCATGGCCCTGCCCTGGCGACATACGCCCTCGGACACGAAGCGCTCATTCTGCGGGTGGAAGCGCTGCTCGCGCTGGGCCGGCAGGGCGAGGTGCTGCGGCTGCTCGACGGAGCCGCCTTGTCCGACGCGGCGGCCTCGCATTCGCTTCTCCTCACGCGTGGGGAGCTGCGCGCCGCGGCCCATCGTTGCGCCGACGGCGTGGGCGACTTCAGCCTCGTCCTCGCCGAGTCCGGACAGGCGGAACGGCAGGCCCTCTTCGGCCGCGCCGTCTGTCGCAAGCAACTCGGCGACAGCGCGGGCGCGCGGGCGGATCTCGAACGCTATCGCCACGAATTCCCCACGGACCCGCTCCTCGGCGAGCTGGAACGGCGACTGGGCAGCTCGCCCTAGACGCAAGGGATCCACCCCAGAGACAGGGCAACTACGCGAGTGCCGCGATCCACCCACGCCCGAGGACGCGCTCGCCGTCGTAGAAGACGGCTGCCTGTCCGGGAGTGATGGCCTTCGCCGGTCGGCCGAGGACCACGGCCAGGCTGCCGTCCGCTTGCGTCCGCACCGTGGCGGGTTCGCTCCGGTGGCGGTAGCGAACCTGCACCGAGCACGCAAGCGGCGTCGCGGGCAACTCTCCCGCAAGCCAGCTCACGTCCTTGGCCACGAACTCGGTGCCAAGGATCGCGCGCGGATCGCTGGTGACCGTGACCTGGCCGGATTCGGGCGAGATGGCCTTGACCCAGCGCCGTGCCGTCGCGCCCGCGGGCAGGCCCTTGCGCTGGCCGATGGTGAAGGCGTGGATCCCCGCGTGCTCGCCCACGACGTGGCCGGCCTCGTCGACGATCTCGCCCGGCCGCGCCGGAGCAGCGAAGCGCTGGCGCAGCATCTCGGCGAAGGATTCGCCGGGCTCGACCAGGCAAGCGTCCTGGCTCTCCGGCGTCTCCGCCGTGGGCAGGCCGTGGCGCTTGGCCAGCTCGCGTACTTCGGGCTTGCGCAAGTGTCCCACGGGAAAGACCGCGCGTTCGAGCTGGGAGAGCGACAGTCCGGCCAGAAAGTAGGATTGATCCTTGCCCTCGTCGCAACCGCGCAAGAGCGCGGGCCGGCCGCTCCCGTCCCGTCCCAGGCGCGCGTAGTGGCCGGTGGCCACGCGCTCGATGCCGAGGCGCCCGGCCCAGTCGAGGAGCAGGCCGAACTTCACGCGCTCGTTGCACAGCAGACAGGGGCTGGGCGTGCGGCCGGCCGCGTACTCTTGCCACGCGGGCAGCAGCACCAGGGTTTCGAAATCCTTCACGCAGTCGAGCACATAGTGGGGAAACCCGAGGTTTCCCGCCACCTCGCGGGCGCGCGTGATGCCGTCGACGCCGCAACACGAACGGCTGCCGTGGGCGTCGTGGCACTCTTGCAGCTTGAGGGTCACGCCGATGAGCGCATGCTCTTCCTGCTTGAGCAAAGCCGCGGCCACGCTGCTGTCCACGCCCCCGCTCATGGCGACCGCGATGCGCTCGCTCATGGTCGCGCCCCGCGCAGAAACGTCACGGCCTGGAGCACGAGGGCGACGGCACGGTCGATCTCCTCCAGGGTGGTTTCGCGGCCGAAGGAAAACCGCACCGACGAACGCGCCTCGGCCTCCGACTGACCCATGGCCAGGAGCACGTGCGATGGGGTCTTGTCGGCGGCGCTGCACGCGGCGCCCGTGGACACCGCCATGCCCAGCATGTCGAGGTTGATGGCGAGGGCTTCCCCATCGAGTCCGGCAAAGGCGACGTTGGAGGTGTTCGCCAGTCGCCCCGCGCCCACGCCGTTGATGCGCGTGCCGGGGACCCGCGCCAGGATTTCCGTTTCGAAGAGATCGCGCAGCTCGGCCGCACGCCGACCGTCGGCCGCCAGGTGAAGGTGCGCCATCTCGCACGCCTTGCCGAAACCGACGATGGCCGGCACGTTCTCCGTGCCCGGCCGCAAGGTGCGTTCCTGCCGGCCGCCATGCATGCGCGGCGCGATGGCCACCCCGCGCCGGAGATAGAGCGCGCCCGCGCCCTTGGGTCCGTGCAACTTGTGCGACGAGAACGAGAGAAGAGACACGCCCAGCTTCTTGACGTCGATGGGCAGCTTGCCCGCGGCTTGCACGGCGTCGCTGTGCACGAGCGACCCACACGCGGCGGCCGTCCGCGCCACCTCTACCACCGGCTGGATGACACCGGTGTCGTTGTTGGCCAGCATCACCGAGATGAGGGCAATGTGCGAGCCGGCCGCGGCCTCGAGGGCGCAAAGATCGAGGCGCCCTTCTCCGTCCACGCCGACGAAGGTAACCGCGTGCCCCTGTCCCCGCCAATGGGCACAGGGTTCGAGCACGGCGTGGTGTTCGATCGCGCTCGTCACCACGCCTGAGCGCCCGGCCGGCGCCGCCGCGAGCGCGCCCAGCACTGCCAGGTTGTCGGATTCCGTGCCCCCGCTGGTGAAGACCATCTCGTCGGGCTCGGCGCCGACCAGACCCGCGACCTGCGCCCGCGCCCTTTCCACCAGCCTACGCGCCTCCTGTCCCGCACGGTGGATGCTGGAAGGATTGCCGAAGCAAGCGCCGAGGGCGTCGGCCATGGCCGCGCGCACCTCGAGATCGAGGGGCGTGGTCGCGTTGTAGTCAGCGTAGAGGATGCTCACCACTGCACCGCGACAGTCGCCAGACGCAGGCGATCGCGCCCATGGCTGGCGCTCGACGGCGTGACGGGTGCGCGGTCGTTGCCCTTGAAGAGGCCCACGTACACGGGCAGGCGATCGCGAATGCACTGGCTCGGACGCCAGCGCTCCATGGGATAGGCGCCCTCGACCGGCACCTGGTCGAGGTTGCGGAAGCCACCGGGACCTTCCAGGTGGAAGAACAGTTTCCAACCCGGCTGCATGCGCCCCTGCAACTCGAAACACGTGATCAGCACGGCGCTCTCGCCCCGCTGGATGATCTGGGGCGCGACGTTGTAGCCCGGCATGCGCAGATTCTCCCCGCTGCACACATCGAGCGGCTGCGCGGGCGTCGCCGCGCCTGGGGACGGCAGGAAAGGCTCACCTGGTTTTGATCGCGGAAAGGTCCAGACGCTCACGCCCATGAACGTCAGGATTGCCTAGATTGCCCACCGTCGCCATGGTCTTGTTTGCGCGATCCTGGGCAGCTTGACGCAAGCATGCTGTTCCACCCGCTGCCCGCACCCAGCGACGAGGACATTGCGCGCCTGGCGCGTGCCGTATGCCGGAAGGTGACGCGCTACCTGAAGCAACTATCACCAAGATACCAAGCACGACGTCCATGGGCACGTGCTTCTACGCCGATCCCGAGGGGCGTCTACACCACCTCCTGGCCAACGATCCTGCAATGAGGTCGCAGGTTGGCTCTGCCCGCGACCGGCGGGCAGGCGCGCGATCGCATTGCCGAGGGTGACGGGTGAGGGTGACCAGGGCCACAGGGCAAACCTGGGATCCGTGGCTGGAGGTGATAGGGTTTTGGCATGCGCACTTCACTGGTTGCCGTGGTTGGCACGTCCCTGGTTTTCGTAGCGTCGTGGTCTCGTCCCGCGCAGGCATGCAGCGGCGGCTCCTCGGCCGCGCCCACGGCGTTCCCGGCGAGCGGTGCCGCCAACGTTTCCCCGTACACGTCGATCATCATCGCTGCCGGCGCCAGCCTGCCCGCGGGGCTCACCCTCGACGCTGGTGGCCAGAGCGTCACCCTGCCATCGATTCTCACGCTCGGTTCCGGCTTGCTTGGGAGCAGTATCGCGACCTTCTATCGGCTTCCCCTGTATCTCGCGACCTCGACCAGCTACACCTTGAGCGCGCTCGACAACGGCACCAGCCGCGAGCTCACCCACTTCACCACGGCGGCGGGCTACGACAAGGCCCCTGGGCAAGCGCCGGTCATCGATCGACTGCGGCTCTGGCGCGTCCGCTACCCGGTGGAGCAGGTCGCCGCCGGGGGATGCGTCTTCGACGAATACGAAGGCTACATCGACGTCGACTATCAGGACGGCAGCGTGCCCAACACGCCCGCCAACGAGATCGTCACGGTGCTGTGGCTGCAAACCAAGACCGGCAGCTCGACCCAGAAGTTCGTATTCGCCGGCTTGTCGCATTTCGACGGCGCCCAGGTCCAGAATGCCATGGGAAGCGCGCTCGTCGACGTGCCGGACGGGGGTTTCCCCTCGCCGGTGTATGCCCTGTGGAAGCCCACGCTCGAGCCCGATCGCGAGTACTGCGTCTCCATGACCCTGTACGGTCGCAACGACCAGGCCATGCCACAGGTCACGAGCAACAACGTCTGCGCGACGGTCACCAACCTGGACGCCCGCCCTGGGATCAACGACGCAGCGGTGCCGCCTGTCGACACCGCCCCACCCGATACACGCGTGGTCAAGGATTCCGAATTCCCCTCGTTGGACGCGGGCACAGACGAGCCAAGCACGCCGCCTGTCTCCTTGGACGCGAGCTTGGTCCTGCCAGACGCTTCTCCGCCCCAGCCTGATGCCGCGATTGCGCCGGCGGCCGACACGGCGGTCGCCCAGGGCGCCGATGCCACGCAGCCAGTCGACGCAGTCGCCGTAGTGCTTGCCGACGCGCCGCCGGCAAGCGATGCCGCCGCAGTCTCGCCGCCGAAGAAGAACGGCTGCGGCTGCAACCTGGGCGGCCGGGAGAAGTCCACCGCGCCCGTCGTGCTGTGGGCGACACTGCTGCTGGTTGGGGCCCCGTCGAGGCGCCGTCGCGCCCGATAGCTACGCGCTCCGTCCTAGCGCCCGAGCAGCCGCTCCAGCACCGCCTTGCTACGGGCCGTAGGTCCGCACGCCGTAATGGCATCGAGCTTCTCCTGTATGGCTGGAGGCACGTCTTTTGGGAGGAGAGAGCCGGGTTACGCGAGGCGAATGAATCGCACCGGCACCTGACCACGGACCCGGGCCAGCTTCCTCGAGATCATCGGGATGAAATGTAGCGGGCCTCCACAATCGTGTCGCTCGCGTTGCTGATGGCAGCGCCAGCCCAGGCAAGACCTCCCTCGTGCCTTGGGTAGAGAGATAGTTTGGAGATGTAGTTGCGTGTGGTTGACATAATGCTATCGGCCATTTGCGGATGCGCTTCGGTGAAGGCAAAGTGGCGCTTGAAGCGACGATCCACCTGCCCCGTCCATGGAATTCACCATGTCCAAAAGCGTTCCGCAGCCTCGATGATGACGACATCGGGTTTCTCCACATCGAGCTCTGCCTGCGTCAGGATCACGGCACTCGCCTTGAATCCTCCGTAGACGATCCTCACTCGCTCGAACTCGACTTCCAAGTAGGGCTTGACGAATTCTCTGAAGTACGAAT
>Ga0182021_10012313_pt1 | contig 10163 bp, 13 predicted proteins | sample 612E3MmetaG_FD_120493 | JGI IMG/M metagenome (GOLD analysis project Ga0182021, IMG submission 120493) | Permafrost microbial communities from Stordalen Mire, Sweden - 612E3M metaG (Illumina Assembly) | ecosystem: Environmental > Terrestrial > Soil > Wetlands > Permafrost | place: Sweden... | reverse complement strand
GATGGCAGTGCTGTCAAGCAGCTTGTCCGACACACGCATCGGATGCTCCGGCAGAAACCGTTGCTAAGGACGTGTGGGTGAGCATGTCGTGGAGATGCTGGGACAAAGGCGTGTACGCTTGGTGGCCAGGCGTAGCCCGGAATGCATCCGGTAAACATGCCTGCCGAGCGCAGGCCCGGAAGGCACGCGGACCCGGGACGGCAAACTGCAGACGGCGCGCTCCGGCATTGGGCTGACAGTAATCAAGTCGAGCGCGCCGGTAGTGCCGGTTCGGGTTTTCGGCACGTTTGAGGCCTACGGCCGCCACTTGCGCTTCCCGCGTCCGCGCCGGATGACCGTCAAATACGGACGGCCCCTGAGCTTCGAGCAATTGCGCGCAGAAGCCAAAGTGTGCTCGAAACCACGGCTCAAAGAAATCTACCAGCAGGTCGCCAATGAGCTGATGACGGCCATCGCCAAGCTTGAGCCGTATGCGGATAAGGATGAGTTTCCGTGAAACGCGGAGCGTGAAACGTGAAACGTGATGCGTGAGGCGCGAGCGCGGGATTGTCCGGAGCGCTGTTGATGCGCTAAGGATTTGAACCCTTAAACCTTGGGTTCCCAGCCTGGCCGGTAGGTGCGGCTGTAAAGAGCCGCGGCGGCATCGTCTCCCAGGATCTTACGCGTCTTCGGATCGAAATTAATCGTGTGGCCGGTCCGCCAGGCGATGTTGCCGAGGTGACACAGCACCGTGCTCTTCTGGCCCTCTTCAATCTCCGACCGCAGTTCTTTGCCGTCCCGAATCCCCTCCAGGAAGTTGCCGAAATGGACGGAGTCAAAACCGAACAGGCCCTCGCGCTGGCTCTTGAATTCGCGGACGACCTTATTGTTCAAATCGTAGATGATGGTGTTGTTGCCGGCTACCGCCATGCAACCTCTCTCACCGTAGAAATTCACGCCGAAACTGGCGCCCTCAAAGCCGCGCGGGGCGCAGCTTTGACCTTCCCAGGTGATGCCTTTGTCGCCAAAGTCGAAGGTGGCGATGATTGTGTCCGGGGTTTTCCAGTCATCCTGGTAGAAGTACCTATTGCCGCCGCAAGTGACGCGTTGTGGCAGCTCGACGCGCAAGCCCCAGCGGGCGAGATCGAGGAAGTGGACGCCGTTGTTGCCCAGTTCGCCGGTGCCCCAGTTCCAGAACCAGTGCCAGTTGTAGTGAATGATATTATCCTGGAATGGCCGCTCGGGCGCAGGGCCTTGCCATAATGAGTAGTCGAGCCAATCCGGAACCGGCGCCGGTTTGCCGTGGCCGATGGAAGCGCGATGGGCAGTGTACCAGCCGCGGGCGAAGTGGACCTCGCCGAGTTCACCCGCGTGCAGGGCCGCGATGGACTCAATCACCCAAGGCCAGCTCCGGCGCTGGTTGCCCATCTGGACCACGCGCTTGTATTTGCGCGCAGCGGCAACCATGAGTTCGCTTTCGCGCAGGTTGTGGCTGCCGGGCTTCTCGACATAAACGTGCTTCCCGGCCGCGCAGGCCAGAATCGTCGCCGGCGCATGCCAGTGATCGGGCGTCGCAATCGAGACCGCATCCAAGTCGGGGTCTTCGAGCAGCCGGCGGAGATCTTCTACCCCCTTGGGCTTTCGCTGCTGCTTTTTCGCGACCGCGGCCACGCCTTTCTCGACGGCGCGGCTGTCCACGTCACAGATGTAGCCAATCTCGGCGTTGGGGAGGGCGAGATACCCGGCGATGTGGGCCATGCCCCGCGCATTGCAGCCGATGATGCCCACCACGACTTTTTCGTTCGGACTCTTGGCGGCTCGGAGGGAGCCGGCGGCGCCCAGCGCCGCCACGCCGGCAGTTAGAACCGAGGTTTGTTTCAGGAAATCGCGACGGCGGATTGCGTTCATCATGCGAGGTTGATTAAATCCCCAGATTGGACAGCGTGCTGCTGATCGCGTTGACGATTTGGACGAGGCGGGGGTGGGACTCTTCCAATTCGCGGACGGACGAAGTCAGGCCGGTGAGCGAGAGCTTGAGCAATTCCGGATTCTGGTCCACGCGCGTCGCTTCGTGCGCGGAAACCTGAGTAAACCCGGCAATGCTCTGGGCCTGTTCGCCGTGCGTCTTGGACAATTCGGCGACCTCGGACTTCAGCGTTCCGAGCAGTTGCAGGAGTTCGCGGCGGCGCTCCTCTTTGATGGCATCCGCGCCCTCGATTCTGGCCTCGATCTTTCCTATGGTGTCCTCGATCATCGCTTTGCTCTGGATCTGGGCCTCAGGATAAGAGCGCTGAGCCAATCCGCAAGGCGAATATGGCATCGCCACACCCGCGGCCAAGCCGCGCATTCAATCACGTTCAAAGTTGCTTCAGCCCTTTGGTGCCTCACCGAGCGACCAGCGGTGCGACCACCTTCCACACCGCGGTGGCAATGCCTTCGACGGAGCCCGTCGCCTCAATCAGTTTCACCCGCTGCGGCTCAGCCGCGGCAATGGCCTGGTAACCTCTGGCCACGCGCTCGAAGAAACTGCGGTCCGCCTCTTCAAACCGGTCCCGCTTGACTGACAAGGGCAAGGTGGGTTGCCGGGCGAGCCGCCGCGCTTCGCTGACCTCCGGCGGCACCAGCATCAGCAACGTCAGGTCCGGTCGCGTTTCGCCCACGGCGAATTCAATGACCGCCGCGACGGTCTTGAAGTCCAGTTGCCGGCCATATCGCTGGTAGGCCGTGGTGGAATCGTAGAAACGGTCGCACAGCACAATCTCCCCCGCCGCCAGGCCCGGGCGGATGATCTCCCGCACCAATTGCGCGCGGCTCGCGTTCATCAGCAGCAGCTCGGTCTCCGGCGTCATCGCGTGATTGACCGCGCTGTGTTTGAGCGTGTGGCGGATTTCCTCGCCAATGGGCGTGCCGCCCGGTTCTCGTAGCGTCCGCACGCTGCGGCCCAGCGCGCGCAGGCGTTGAGCCAGCAGAGCCACCTGGGTGGATTTCCCGCTGCCTTCCGTGCCCTCGAAGGTGATAAAGAGTCCACTCATTTCACAGCCGTTTCACCCGTGCCCCCTTCGGCGTGTCCTCGATCACCCACCCTTTGGCCTTAAGCTCATCGCGCACCGCATCGGCGCGTTTGAAATCCCTGGCTTGGCGCGCGGCCTGGCGCGCTTCCAGCAGGGCCTGGATTTCCGCCGGGACCTCCGCTTCACGCGGCGCCCCCACACCCAGGACAGAGTCCAGCCTGTCCCAGGTCGCCAGCGCGATGGCTGCCGAGGTTGCGTCCATCGCGTTCTCGGACAGCTTGCGGTTGGTCTCGCGGGCGGCCTCGAAAACCGCCCCCCAGGCGGCGGAAACGTTCAAGTCGTCATCCAGCGCCTCGGCAAACTGGTCGAGCAGGGGCGCGTCACCGGCCTCTTTCGCGGGGCTGGCCAGCTCGCGTAATTTCCTCAGGCAATCGTCAATACGCGCCAGCGCGGCCCGCGCCGCCTGCAAGCCTTCCAGCGTGAAGTTGAATGTTTCGCGGTAGTGCGCCGTGAGCAGCAAATAACGGATTTCACGGCCGGTAAATCCTTTCGCCAGCAGATCGCGCAGGGTGAAGAAATTACCGAGCGACTTGGCCATCTTCCTGCCTTCCACGAGCAGATGCGCGCCGTGGAGCCAGTGTTGCACGAAGCGTTCGCCCGGCGGTTGCAGCCCGGCGCCCTCGCTTTGCGCGATTTCATCCTCATGGTGCGGAAACATCAGGTCTTCACCGCCCAGGTGCAGATCGAAGCTCGGCCCGAGCAGCTTCATGCTCATGGCGCTGCACTCGATGTGCCAACCTGGCCGGCCTTCGCCCCACGGGCTGGGCCAGAACACCTCGCCGTCTTCCGGCACGCGCCCCTTCCACAGCGCGAAATCGGCAACCGCTTCCTTCGCATACTCGTCGCTGCGCACCCGATCGCCGACGCGCATCTCCTCGAAGTTCAACTTCACCAACTGCCCGTATTGACCGCCGCCCCCGCGATACTTCTCGATGCTGAAATAGACCGAACCATCCGGTGTCTGGTAGGCCAGCCCGCGTGCCAGCAATTTCTCGATCAGCGCAATGATCTCGGGGATATGCTCGGTCGCCCGCGGCGTCTGATGCGGCATCCGGCAATTCAGCGTCTTCAGGTCCTGGAAGAAAGCGGTCTCGAACTGGCCCGTAAACTCGCGGAGCGGCGTTCGGGTCTCGCGCACCCGCTTGATGATCTTGTCCTCCACATCCGTGATGTTCATCACGTGCTGGACGGTGTAGCCTTTGAATTCGAGATAGCGCCGCACCAGGTCGCCGAAAATGAACGTCCGCCAATTGCCGATGTGCGCGAAGTCATACACGGTCGGCCCGCAGCAATACATGCCGACCCGCTTCCCGGCGGGATCCAGCGGAATAAACTCCTGCACCGAGCGGGATAACGTGTTAAACAATCTCAAACCCATATCCGAATGAGCCGAAGCTTAGGGCCGAGCCGGCAAAAGAAAAGGTCAAACTGGAGCAAGCCTCTGCCGCGGGCGCATTCGCGATTTGTTGGTAGGGACGCATTCCACTGCGTCCCCATCTGTCTCCAAGCGAATGAACCAGGGACGCAGTGGAATGCGTCCCTACTGAGACCCCAGCCCGGCAAGCCCGCGCTGCACGTTGATACAACCCCGTTCCGGGCTGACTACCTGTTCGCGCCGTTCCTCAAACTGGGACCGCTGCCGCCGTCCGCGCTCTCAAGCTCAAACTGCTGGCTCGTGACGCGCTGCGGTGGTTGTTCCCCGAGGGCTGACCCGTTTCTGACCCGTTTCCCCAGAGGGGGGCTCGAAAGTGCTGTTTAATGGGTTGACGGTGACACCATTTAGGGGTTTCTTATTGATATGACGACGGACATCACGTTGAAAGCACTCCATGAGCGCACGGGCAAGTTGCTCTCCCGGGTGCGGCAGGGCGAACGATTCAGGGTGCTGCGCCACGGCGAAACCGAGGGCTTTCTGCTTCCTCCCTCTGAAGCCATTGACCCGGAATGGCCTGAGATCATGGCCGAAGTCTGGGCCGCCCAAAAGCAGCCCAAACCTGTCCGTGAAAACCCCGTCCTGAGGGAGCGAAAGGCTCGCAACCGTGCCGCTCGTTTACGCTGAAACTACGAGTTCTGGACCTGCGATGCCGACCAAGCCAGCCTCGCGGCCGCAGCCGGTCTGAACGTCAGGCACTTCAAACGCAAACGCCCCTCGGGGCGGACTCCGATGAGCTGAGCGAGCACCAACATTTCTTCGTGGAAAAGGGCGCCAAGAGTCTAGCCTCCGCCCTGTTGATGTCGGCGGCCATTTTCGCCGAAATACTCAACGCCAAGCAGCGCGAGCTCAGGGCGGCCGCCGCGCCCGACCTCAACGCCGTCCGTCAGGCCCTCAAGCACACCGCGGAAGTCCTCCAGGTCAGCCACAAAGCCGCCACAGTCCGCGCTCTCAAGCTCAAACTGCTGGCTCGTGACGCGCTGCGGCGGTTGTTCCCCGAGCGTTGAGCCAAAGTCCACCAAGCCCCGCGCGCCAGCCTCGCCTGCCATCCCGCCTCGCAGCAGCCCGGCTTCCCGGTGCGCCCAGGCCAGAGTTACGGCGCCCAAATGCGCGCAAACCGGGCAGCAGGACTAGCATGAGGGCGACGAGGGCCAAGATGACGATGCCGTTGAGTCTGATGGAGGGACCGTTGTCAATGGGCAGCCGGGGACAACCGCCCCCACTCGCGCAGCAGGTCAATGCGGTAGAGCCAAGCCAGCGGCCTTTCTTCGAGCACCCAAGCTTCTCACTGAAAGAGCAGACCCGGCTCTTCAATGCTAACCACTTGATTGAACTGGCGGTGGCCGGCGCGGCGGCGACCGTGGTGACCCAGAATGTCCGGGACTTGCGCGGGGGCCAGTTGCGTTTCCCGCAACTGAGCATTGAGACCCCGGTGGAGTTTATGAAACGATGGAGAAAAGAATATGGCGACGATGACGATTCGGCTTCCTGACGCTAAACATGAACGGCTGCGGCGAATGGCGGAGCGAAATGGCGTCAGCCTGAACAAGCTGGTGGATGAATGGGCCACCATGGCGCTGGCGCAGTTCGACGCCGAGACGCGGTTTATCGTGCGGGCGGCGCGGGGCAATGTCCGGCGCGGCCTGGCTTTACTGGACCGCGCGGAAGAAAGCCTGGCACAAAGCGGCCGGCGTCACCGAGCCAACGGCAAGCATCACGCTTAAGTTTCAAAGAAAGGAGAAAGGGGGCAAACCGCGGTTGGTCCATCCCCCTTTTCCAGTGCTTGGCGTTGCGGGGCCGTTTGTCATATTGAGCCCACGCCGCGCAGCAACAGGACTCGCACAACTCCAGTTCCGACCCTCAGTCTGACCGTGCCCATACCGCGAACAGCCAGGCGCGGTTTGACTATCCCACCGGCGTGGTGGTGGACACGAACGGAAACAGTTACGTGGCGGACACGGAGAATGACACCATCCGCGCCGGGACTCCGGTGTATTCGCTCCCGCCCATTCCGAGCGTGGCGGCCATGAATCGAACGACCAATGGGTTTGGGTTTTCGTGGAGCGCAGTGCCGGGGTTGTGGTATCAGGTGCAATACAGGACGAACTTGGTTTGAGGCGACTCGATTAACCTGGGTGCTTCCATGCTGGCGACCAACTCGCAAATGCCGTGCGTTGATGGTGCACCGACGGATTCGGAGCGGTTTTACCGGATGGTGCTGTCGCCATAGGGATGGCATGGTCCAAGGTCTTGATTTACAATGGCTTAGGTTAAGTGTGCCCGCTAGACTCACAGCCCGACTTGGTCAAGGTGCGCCGGGCTGGACCACGGCACTCCACCCATGGTCCAAGCGTGTTACGACGGTGTTGCTACGGTATTGCTACGGTATTGCTCCCATGGGCATCGCGATGCCCATGGGAGCAATACCGTAGCAATACCGTAGCAGTGCCGTCGTAGTGCCGTGGGGCTGCCGCCCTCCTGATGCTGCCTAAGCCCAGTGATCGGCTGGGTGGCCCATTCGAGCATCCGGCGCCCGCGTGCGGGTAGAGCCCTGTCGCCCAGCCAGTTACGTCGTTGGTTGACCGTTTTTGCTGGGGAAGCCGACAGGAATGTCGGCGCTCCTAACTCGACGAGAGGCTGATTTTCGGCGACAGGCTGCGAGTATTCGCCTAGCGTGCCTTCATGCTGATTGCGTTCAACAAACCTTATGGCGTGCTTTCGCAATTCACGCCCGATGGTTCGCCCAACCGGTCCCTGGCGGAATTCGGTTTCCCCAGGCCGGTGTATCCCCTGGGACGGCTGGATGCGGACTCGGAAGGACTGTTGCTGCTGAGCGACGAGCGGGACCTGAACGCAAGGTTGCTACACCCGCGCCAAGCGCACGAGCGTGAATACTGGGCGCAGGTCGAATGCGTGCCGACCGCCGAGGCGCTGCGCCAGCTTGCCGACGGATTGGTTGTCCAACGCCGCAAGACGCTGGCTTGCCGCGCGTGGATTCTCGATCCGCAGCCGGAAGTTGCCCCGCGTGACCCGCCCATTCGCTTCCGTAAGATCGTGCCGACGTGCTGGATTGGCCTGGCATTGGTTGAGGGCAAGAATCGGCAGGTGCGACGCATGACGGCGGCTATCGGGCATCCGACCCTGCGGCTGATCCGGGTGAGGATTGGCGAGTTCAGGCTGGGCAGCCTGGCGCCTGGAAACTGGCGTGAGTTGAACAAGTCGGAGCGCCAGAAGGTGCTCAGGTGCGGTCGTTGCCGGCACAACCTGCCGCCGCGCGCCTAAATCCGAAATCCGAAACCCGAAGCTCGAAACAAATTCAAAAGGCGGAAAAGGGAGGAATTCCAAAACGGCTCGGTTGGGCGTGGTTTCGAGCTTTTGGCCTTTGGATTTGGGGTTTGTTTCTGATTTCGGACTCCGGATTTCGGGTTTCAGGCCCGCTTAGACCGGTGGTACCGGCCAGATGTGACCCGGCCAAGCAGATCGTCACCGGGGTCATGCAAACCGAGGTGAACGAAGCCCGCGGCCTGGATTTCGCCAAGGCGGCGCGGCATCTGTTGCGCCAGGACCCGCAAGTGTTGGTCATTGGCGAAATCCGCGACGAAGAAACGGCTACCATCGCAGTACGCGCGGCGCTGACGGGTCATCTGGTGATTTCCACATTGCACGCCGGGACGTGCCATGGCGTTTTCGAGCGGCTAGGGGCGCTCTGCGCCGATCACTCGCCTTAGATCAGGGGGTGCCGACGACCCGATAATACCGTGCCGGTGCGGTCGGTGTGGCCGCCGGGTCCAGCACAAAGTTCGACGAGGTCGAGCCGAGGACCTGCCAGTTTATCGTCCCAGCGAGGTTCGTGGTATAATCCACGCGGTAGGAACTGATGCCCGTCTGGAGGGTCCATTGCAGCAAGGCGGCGGTCTTGCCGAGCGTGATTTTAAACCCCTGGATGGCAGGCGGCGCGTTCGTGGTGGACCCTGTGTGGTTGGCCTGGAACATCCGCACCAGGGCGGCTGCGCCGCCCGGCAATTTGTCCGGCGGCACGCTGTCCGACTGCGTGGAATTGATTTGCACAGCAATGCCGTGCTCGGCCGCCAGCCAGTAATAATTGAGGATGTACTCGGTGCCGATACTCTCGTAGCCGTCGCCCAGGTCGAGCGCAACGTCATATTCCACCACCTCATGGACCCGAAGGCACTCCAGGAAACCAAGACTCGGCAGGGTGACATACCCATAGGCGTCCACAGTATCAGTCGAGGTGTAAGTCAGTTGCTCGGGAAAGTCCCCGAGCCCCGGGTAGGTGTAGATCGAATAAAAAACCGTCGTTCCCGACCACGAATCGCCATAATGAATCGGACTGGGGAAATCCTGCAGCCCGTTGGTGAACACCGATTCCGGTTGCGCCGCGCTGAACGAGGGGTCCCAGAAGCCGTAATCAATCCGTCCCTTCAAGGGATCCTGCTTGAAATAGAGCCACGATTGATCGTTGGTGTTGGCCACATCGGTCTTTAGCTCGGCGATTTGCGCCCCTACGGACACGAAATCCGCACCGCTCTTGCCGTTGGCCGCCGCGAGGTAATCGAAGCGATAAGTGACGTCCTGCGGCCCGCCGCTGAAGTCCCAGGCCTGGGGCCCGCCGGTAGTTCCCAGCATACTGGAGACAGACACCGTATTGCTGGAGTAATTGGCGTAAGCCAGGTAATACTGGCCGACCTGGTTGAACATGTCGGCGCTCGTAATCGTGATTTGCGCCGATGCGACCGTGGCGCCGGCCACCAGGGCTGCGGCGCAGGCCAGTGCTCCACGGAAGGCCGAACCGATACTCATAAACGCGGGCCTCCCCTGCTGCGGAAGGCAAAAACTTATGCAATTCATCAGGCTCGGGCTATGGTCCCGGCGGCTCGTGCCACTCCCCTTCGTCTCGGCCGCCCGCCGAACGATCCTTCACAGCCAACCATAGCCTTTCCACTTACACGAACATAAGCCATCGCTTTTCGGATGTCAACTGTGCGTTCCGAAGCACACCCGCGTGGCGATCTCGGCTTACTCTTTAGGCCTTTTCATTTGGGCGTGGTCTTGATCTCCACTAACTTTTTGATCGTTGAAAGGTCGCTCGGTGAGCTCACCGAAAAACGAATCCCTCGACCTTCGGCATACGGCCTCGCTTCGGAAAACAACTTCTTAATCGCAGCGGGAAGCGAACTGGCCATAGCAAGGCCGTAGGCACGCTCACCAAGCAAAATCGCTACCCTAACCTGCTCTTTCTCCGGCGTCAGATAAAGCAGCGTTCGCTTCCTGTGCTGAAGCAGGCACATGCGACCAAACTCGGTTTTCGATGGCTTCCACTCGGTGTCGAGTGGTGAAACTGCGTCTTCGACAACGTGGACGATACCAGACCACAACGCATTAGCAGAGCCGAGAGCTGCCTTCAATTCTGCGTCGGTCGGAGACTTAGCTTTCGTGGACATAAGAGGCAACTAATGCTTTGGGACAGGCGCGCCGGGCCCCTGACCCAGGGAAAACAGAAAGGCGCAACCCGGCGTCGCCCGCGCCCAGATGTGTGCGCCTGACCCGGGCGTGAACTGATGGGGTGAAAGTCCGCTATGTGTGAACACGGTTGTCGGGCCTTTCATAACGAGAGGCACGATGGCCCAAATATTAGACCGAGGCAACTGCGGAATCGCGAG
>Ga0182021_10012312_pt1 | contig 10164 bp, 12 predicted proteins | sample 612E3MmetaG_FD_120493 | JGI IMG/M metagenome (GOLD analysis project Ga0182021, IMG submission 120493) | Permafrost microbial communities from Stordalen Mire, Sweden - 612E3M metaG (Illumina Assembly) | ecosystem: Environmental > Terrestrial > Soil > Wetlands > Permafrost | place: Sweden... | reverse complement strand
CGAGCGAGCTCTTGGCGACCGCCGAAGGACCACTCAATGTCTGCCCATCAACGTGGAGTCCTCGACCGCCTAGTCGATGACCATGTCGGCGCCCAAGTCCCTGACCAGGTCCACGTGCTCGGCCAGCGCGAGGCCAGGTAATCCAGCTCCCGTCGACTAACGCCTCGGTCAGTTGGCCAAAAGCTTCGAAGGCGCCTTCGTCGGTTCCTTCCTCCCCTGGCTCATACGCCCGCGAGGAACCACCACAACGACTTCGATCGAACCGCCCCGCCGAGGGCTATGCCCCGGTGCGCGCACCATCTGCCTGAGCGGCGATTCGTTTCTCAAGGGCGTCGCCCGCAGGCTCTCCGGCGCTCAGCAGGCGCAACACCTGAATGACCGGCTGCAGATCCACACCGACGCTTACGGCGTCGAGATCTACGTAGAGCCGTTCCTCCACGGCGCGGACAGCGGCCTCCATCTCGCGTCCGGCGTGGGTCAGCGACAGCGTGACCTGCCGTCGATCCTCCGCTGCAACAACCCGCTGAACGAGGCCGGCGCCGACCAGCCGATCGACCAACCGGCTCGGGTTGCTGCCACTTTCGCACACCAGAAGCTCGCCCAGCCCGGTCAGGGACAACGGTCCGTGATCCCCCAGGATTCGCAGGACCTCGGACTGGGAGGGGGTCAGCCTGATCGCCCGAAGCTCCTGCGTGAGCCGGCGACTGCCCTCCCGCTGTGCGGCGAGCACGAGATAGCGGACCAACTCGGCCTGCCTCACGAGGCAAACCTTGCTTCGAGCGCCTGCGCGAGCAGCGGTGCCGCAGCCGGATCATGGGCGGCCAGAATCACCAGATCTGGATACATCCGATGGAGCTGGTTGACCTCATGTGTGGACTCCAGCAGGGCCCGACGTTCGCCAACCCCTGGCACGCGTCCGGCACTGAGCTTCTCAAGGTCGTAGGTCAGATCGCCCACGAACAAGATGGGAGCCATCCCCTCCTGCCGTAGCAGCATTGAGAGCGAACCGGGGGTGTGTCCCGGAGTTGACACGAGAAGAAGACTGCCGTCACCGAAGACGTCATGTGCCGCCGCGAACGGAGAGATCGTCACATCGTCCACCGCAGCGAAAGTCACCTGAGTCCACCGCAGCCCGGGAAGGTTGATGTGCCGCTCGAGCAGGCCGTTGACCTCGGGGCATTGGGTGTCGAGCCCGGCCCACTCCCTGGCGCTCACCAAGATCTCGGCCTGGCCCAGCTCGGCCAGGCCGCCGATGTGATCCTGGTGAAGATGCGAGAGCACCACCGTGCACACCTGGTCTGGCTCGTAGCCGATCCCGCGCAGCTGCTCGGTTAACGTCTCCTCTGGCCGGATCGTGAATCGCGCCAACCGAGCATAGAGATGGCCGCTAAGGCCCTTCGGAAAGTAGTGCGGATCGGTCACCGAGTCTCGATCTTGGCCTGTGTCGAACAGCACCAACCCCCGCTCATGCTCGATCACATAGACGTTGATCGGGCGTGGCGCTGTCCACTTTCGCGAGGTCATCAGCCACCACATGAGTGGCGAACCGGTCGAATCCGCGTGTTGAGGCCTGATCCGTACAGTCCCGGTGCTCACTACGGACACTCTCTGTATTGGTCGTATAGCACTGTTCATAATTCAATGATACAACATCTATGTCGTATCATTGAATTAGGTCGAGATCCTTGCCGGAAGTGGCGGGACCACAACCGCCGTCGCCCTGGAGGCTGAGTCGCAGCAGCTATGGTGAAGAACGTCAGCCCACAGCGCATGGTCCTCGGCCTTGTTCGCTGAACGCAGCATGTACTGAGACCGGAATTGGAAAGGAAACTTGTGCGGCTGCTACTCATCAGGCACGGACAGACCACTTCGAACGTCCTGCACCTGCTCGATACCGCCACGCCCGGAGCGGCTCTGACCGACGTGGGAGTGAAACAGGCTGATGCGCTGGTCGGTGCCTTATCTGATGAGTCGATCGACGTGCTCATGGCCTCGACGCTGTTGCGGGCCCAGCAGACGGCGACCCCGCTGGCATTAGCGCGTGCTCTGCAGATGGGCATCCGCGACGGCATCCGCGAGATCGGTGCCGGCGAGCTGGAAATGCGTGGGGACATTGCCGCAAGCGAGCGGTACCAGGCGACCGCCTTGGACTGGGCAGCCGGTGAGCTCGATTCTGTGATCGAGGGTGCCGGCGGGGGCGCCGACATGTTGGCGGCCTTCGACGAGGTCGTCGCCGAGGCGGAGTCATCTGGGGCAGCCACCGCCGCGCTGGTTAGCCACGGGGCGGCCATCGTGACCTGGGCTGCGTCGCGAGCGGCCAACGTCGACGCCGCCTTCGCAGCCGAAAACCCTTTGGCAAACACCGGGATCGTGATCCTGGAGGGTAGCACCGCAGCCCAGTGGCTGGCTTTGTCCTGGAGCGGCAAACCCGTACCTGTCAAACAGTTGAACTGAATAGGGTCTTCACACCAGCACAGCGCCACCGTCGACGGTGATGATCGATCCTGTCGCGAAACCCTGATTCATCAGGAACAAGAACGCCTCAGCGATATCCTGAGGCTCACCGACGCGGCCGACGGGGATCGAGCCGGCGACGGAGGCATACATCTGCTCACGCTCATCGGCGGGCATCTGCGCCCACAGCGGGGTTCGGACGACGCCAGGCGAGACGGCATTGACGCGAATTGGAGCCAGCTCGACCGCCAGTGCCCGGGTCAATGACTCGACGGCGCCACAGATGCTGGCGCCCACGGACCATCCCGCACCCGCCCGGTCAGCGGCGATGCCGGTGCTGAGCACGATGGATCCGCCTGGACGGATCCTCGGTGCGGCGGCCTTGACCGCGCACAGGGTTCCGAAGTAACGGAGGGTGAAGAAACCTTGCGCCAGCCCGATATCCATCGACTTCAGCTCCATGAGCTGCAGAGCTTCTCCAGCGGTAAAGACCAAGTGGTCGAGTTCCCCCATCCGTTCGAATACCGCCTCCACCTGGGCTGAGTCGCTCAGGTCTGCGACTTCCCCCGAGGCGTTGCCAGGCAGCACCGCAAGTGCGAGGTGCACGTTAGACGAATTGCTGGACACGACAGTGACCGCCGCGCCTTGTTGTGCGGCGGCTTGGGCGGTGGCCAAGCCAATGCCCGATGTTCCCCCCAGGACGACGACATGTTGGCCGTTCAGTGACATGGTGTTGCTCCTTTCGTCGGTGAGCACCGGGCCCGCGCGATAGCGGCCACGAGTGTGCGGGCCCAAGAAACCGGCGACGGCGCCCGGATGCAGATCCCGGACGCCGCCACCGTTGCAAGCTGGTTTAGCTGATGACGGCGCGCGGGTTGGCAACACGCGCTCGCAACCGGTTCACTCGCAGACTCGCGACATCACGGGTGGCTGACTCGAGCAGCTGGGCTAACATCCCGGACTGCGTGAACGCATGGGTCACCGTGGTGCCGCCCCCGCTCCGGGCCAGCTGCCAGGTGCCTTGCTCGGTCAGGCCCGGGATTCGGATCGTTATCGCGACTTCGCTGTCGCTGATCCGGTCGTATACGAGCTCACCGCGCAGAAGCCCCCTGACCCGAATCGGATTCGGCTTCCCGACCGTGGCGGTCCCTTCTGCAAAGACCTCACTGAACGCCGGGTTCCACTCGGGCAGTGCCGCGGGGTCAAGCAGGATCGCGAGAATCTCACTGGCCGGTGCCTCGATATGCACCGTGTCTTGTCTGGAAACGCTCATCAGAAATCGATCCCTCCGTTGGCGTGGACGACAGTTGCGTTGATGTACCTGGCCGCGTCACTGGCCAGGAAGGTGGCGATGCCGGCTATCTCCTCCGGCTTGGCGCCACCGCCCAAGATCTTGGCCAGCTTGGCCTGCTGGATCTCAGGGGTCAGTCGAGCACCCATGCCAACATCGATCAGGCCAGCGGCCAGCACACAGGCGCTGATGCCGCGGCCGGCATACTCCTGCGCCACCGAACGGGCCAGCCCGTCGAGCCCAGACTTGCTCGCCGCGTAGTTTGCCTGCCCGGCGTTGCCCATCACGGCAGAGATCGACGAGATGTACACCAACCGGCCGCCCCGATGACGCAGCATCTTGCGGATCGCGTGTTTTGATAACAGGAAGGCTCCCCGCAAGTTGACGTCCTGCACAGCCTGCCAGTCGTCCAGCGACATCTTCACGAGCAGGCCGTCGCGCGTGATGGACGCGTTGTGAATGACCGCCTGCGGACCGCCGAGCTGGGCAGCTTCGGCGGCCAGCTGTTCACTGGTTGACTCTTCGGCGATGCTGCCCTTCACCGGTATGAGTCGGTCAGCGCCGACCTCGGTGACCCGCTGGTTGAGCAGATCACCAGAGGTGGCGTAGTTGGCGATCACCGTGTCACCCTGGGCGAGCAGTGCCTCGGTGATGTGCCAACCCAACCCCGAACCGGCACCCGTCACGATGACAACGCGGCCGGTCATCGGGTCACCAGCGCGTTGGCAGGCGCAGGGGTCCGCGACGCGAATACCTGACGCGCCGCTTCCAGACAACCGGGCGCTGAGACCGGCCGAGCTGTCCGTCGGGCGAAGCGAAGGTTAGCCTCAACGACCCCGTTGTCCATGATCAGTGCGGGCAACAGGGCCTCAGAGGTCGTCCGAACCATCTCGGCAGCGCAGGCCACGAAGTTCCTGCCGTGAGTAGCCAGCGTCTCGGGAAGCCAGTCAAGGACTGGCACCGCCAACTCCAGGAGCGCATCGGACTCCAAGACACTCTCGAACCGGTCGAGCTCGGTAGCCACCTCCTGCCGATACACGCTCACGGTGGCCGGTCGCTGCTCGAGCACGACCAGCAACGGGTGGCCGGCGGCGAGGCGCTGTAGCAGTGCCTGCTGTTCCTCGCCGCTCGGCCATAGCCCGCACAGCAACCACTCGCCGGGTCCTCGATGGCTCCAGCGCAGCCGTGCGGGTCCGTCCAGGACGACCGTCACCTCGCCATCGGTAAGCACGGCTGCGCTCGTCTGTGCCTTCATCTGTGTGATCAACTGGCGCCTACCGGGATCGGCGGGTTGCTCTCCAGCACTGGGGTGGAGATAGGGGCGGGAAGCACCTGAACTCGTCCCCACACCTTGGGACCCATCACCCGCAACACCGCGGGCATCAGCAGGACTCTCACGACCACTGCATCAAGGGTTACCGCGGTCGCCAGTCCGAGGCCGAGCTGACGGACGATACTGATCTCCGCCGTGCCGAAGGAGGCGAACACGGCCACCATGATCAAGGCCGCCCCGTTGACCAGCCCAGCAGTGCGGCGCAGTCCACCCGCGACCGCCTCGGTGTGGCTCAGACCAGCTATGTAGAGCTCACGCATGCGGGAGATCATGATGACCATGTAGTCCATGCTCAGCCCGAACATGATCGCGAAGAGAAGCAGTGGCGTCACACTGTTGACCGGGCTGTTGAACATCCACTGGAACACGACGGTAAGCACACCCAGGCTGGCCGAGACCACCAGGGCGTTCAGTGCCAGTGCTAGTAGCGGCAGCCTCCAAGACCGGAATGCCCAGGTCAGCAGCAGCAAGGTCGCCAGGGCGACGATGGCCAGGATCGCCGCTATGGAACCCACGACCACCTTGTCGAAGTCGGCGCCCTGGGCGGTAGCCCCGGTCACCGCCGTGCCGACCCCGCCGCTGACTGCCGGCGGAAGGTCCTTGCGCAACCCTGCGACCAGGTCGTGCGCCGCCGCGCTGTCTGGGTCGGCATTGGTGAGTACCACCAGCCTTGCCACCAGGTGGCCGCCGTTAGAGGTCCACATCTGCCCGAAAGCCTGGGACGCGCCTGTGGGCAGGGTGTTCAGGTCGCCACGGGAGGCCTGCTGCAGCGAAGCCGCAGGCAGGCCCAGTGTGTCCACAGACTGCACTGAGGCGGTTTGCGACTGCTGCTTTGCCACCGCATCGGCAGAACGCACCGCGGTCAGTAGCTGTTGGCCGTCCTTGGAGGTGAGCACGATCTGTATCGGGAAGAGCCCCGCGATGCCGATGTCCTTTCGCAGCTCGTCAATCCCCTGCCGGGAGTCCATATGCGTCGGAAGGATGCTCGCGCTGGCCGTCGGCACCTGAAGTGTGATGCCGGTCATCGGGTAGGCCAGTGCGCCAAACACGACCACGAGTCCGACCATGATGCCCAATGAGCGAATGCGCGATGTGCTGGCCACCGGCCTGACCCGCGGCGTCCTTGCAGACTTGCCCTTACGCAGCGAGCCCCAGTTAATCCGCCGACCCATCAGGATGAGCACTGCGGGCAGCAACGTCATCGCCAGCGCCAGTGACACCCCTGTTACCAGAACACCGCCCAGGCCGATGCTGGTGAACACCATCAGGCGTGGCACGAACAACGCGGACAGCGCCACGACAACAGCCAGTGCGCTCAGGAACACCGAGCGCCCGGCCGTGCGCATCGCGGTCTGCAGCGCGGGTGCGTAGTCTGCGCCTTCGGCGAGCTCCTCCCGGTAGCGCTTGATGATGAACAACGAGTAGTCCACTGCCACTGCAAGGCCGATCAGTGAGACGCCGTTGGTGAACAAGATGGACAGGTCGGTCACCTTGGCGACCAGGAAGCCGAGAGCCTGGGTGACGACCAGTGCCAGGCCCGACATGACCAGCGGCACGATCATCGCCCCGACCGACCGGAAGACAAGCAGCAGGACGATGAACAACAGCGGGAAGGCGATCATCTCCGCCTTGGTCGCATCCGCCTTGGACTGAACGTTCAGGTCGTAGTCGAGCGCCGGTGCCCCGGTCACATGGCTGGCAACGGCACTTGGCAGCGCATGTTGGAGGTCGCCGCGCAGCTGGGTGACGAGGTTCTGTGTCGTCGTGTTGTCCGCGCCGAAGTCGACCTGGACCAGGCTCGTGCTCCGGTCGGCTGAAAGCCATTTCGGATTCTGGGTGTAGTCAGAGACCTTGACCACGTGCGGAAAGGACTTCGCCACACCGACCGCTTTAGCAGCGGCGGCCGTCACGTCACCTGACGGGTTATGTACGACGACCTCCAAGCTGTTGGGGGCTTCGTTGAAGGCCTTCTGCAGCTCCTGCTGGGCGATCGCACCCTCGCCGCGAGGGTTGGTGAAACCTCCGGCCTTCAGGTTGTTGGTGAGCATGAAAGCAAGCGGCATCGAAACCAGTACGAGTACCACCCACAGTTGGACGGTGCGCCACGGTCGGGCGACGGACCAGCGGGTAACGAGGTTCATGAGGCAACTCCTGAGGAGGCCGGCGCCAAAGGCACCGGGATACGGTCTAGGGCTTCCCGGGCGCGGGTGATGCGGGCTGAACCGCGCCCATCGTTATTTGTTTGAGCAATGACCCGCAGCAGGGCTGACCGGGCGGCCTGTGGATGCCCGCAAGCGAGCTCGGCTTCAGCCAGCGCGGCCAGCGCCCGCGTATCGCTGTTCGGACTTGAGTCGTTTGCCCGGGTGAAAGGCTCCAAGGCGCGGTGCGCACCGCCACCGAACATGCGCGGCATCACCAGATACCACCTGCCCAAGAGGTAGTTCGCCATCGGATGGTCGGGCTGTGCCCGCAGGATGCGCCGGGCCCCGGTACGCACTGGCGCTGCCAGTAGCGGCCGCAACAGAAGAGGTGCGTTTGTCGCCCGCAGCCCGACAAGACGCACTTGCTGGACGTCGAGATCAACACTGCCGGGTCCGGTCCCACGGGCGAGCCGGGCGAGCCGGGCGAGCCGGCGCACCTGCGACCCGGCGACCCGGCCGCTTTCATCCAGGTGGCTCACGATCTGGGCGTCGATCACCCGCGCGACCGCATCGGCGTGTTCAGCCGAATGACCGCAGTCTGGTTCGGACGCTCGGATGACGAGCCCTTCCACGACCCGGGCACCCTCCTGCCGCATGACCCCCGCCCGGGTGGGGTTCGAGCCCACCCGGGCGTCCCGCAACGGCGGCCCGAAGACAACTCGGGCTTTGGTGCGGCGGGTCCGCATCGACTTCTTCGGAAGCACCTCGTTGCTGCCATGGATGCCGACCGGGATCACCGGCACGTCGCTCATGATCCCGAACCGAAACGGCCCATCCTTGAACGGCAGCAGAGCACCACCGGGACCACGGGTCCCCTCCGGGTAGATGCACAGCGCAGCGCCAGCAGTCAAGGCGGACCGAATGGACCGCAGCGTGGCGGTTGTCGGACCCTCCCGGTCAACCGGAATGCTGTACCACGACTCATGCCAGACACGACTCGTGGTCCCGACGAACGCCTCGGACTTGGTCAGATACCAGGTAGGCGTGCCGCGTAAGGACTGAAGCACGACCGTGAGGAGAAAGTGATCGTAGTAACTGGTGTGGTTGGGGGCCAGGATGAACGCGCCCTCAGCAGGTACGTGTTCCAGCCCTTCGACACCTGACAGATGCTTCACGACGCTGCGGCGGATGAACGGCCAGGACAAGGTCCGTACCAGGCTGTTGCCGCGTCCTGTCGTCAAGACACGATCTTCTGGGCGGACAGGTGAGCGTGCAGCTTCTCGATGCTGGTGATGAGCAGTCCATAGGTGCGAGCGAAAACCACCAAAGAGTCCAGACGCTGCATCTCACCGTCTGCGCCGATGATCTCAACGATCACACCGGCGGAATTGCAGCCGGCCAGACGGGCGAGGTCGACCGATGCTTCGGTGTGTCCCTGACGGGTGAGTACTCCGCCGCTACGGGCGATGAGCGGAAAGATATGGCCGGGACGCTGCAAGTCGCCGGCAGTGCCGTTGACGACAAGTCCAATCGTCGTCGCGCGGTCAGAGGCCGAGATCCCGGTTGTCACACCATTTGCCGGGGTGCCGTCCACAGAGACTGTGAACGCGGTTCCCATGTGGTCCTCGTTGTGGGCAACCATCGGGGGAAGCGCCAGCTCAGATGCCCTCTCGGCGGTCAGAGTCAGGCACACCAGCCCACGACCATGGGTGATCATGAAGTTAATTACCTCAGGGGTCGCATAGTCGGCCGCGGCAACAAGGTCGCCCTCGTTCTCACGGTCCTCGTCGTCCACGACAACGACCATCTCGCCACGAGCGATCGCAGCGATCGCCTCGGTCGCTTCACACAGGGCCAGTGCGGGCTCGTCGACGATGGTGGGGGTGTCCAGGTCCAAAACAGTCATGATGATTCCCGTCTTGTGAAGCTCCGCTGTCTGCGGCGCTTTGGTTCTCCCACCCGCCGGATCGTCCGGAAGGCGTCGATGGTTCCGTCCCCCTTCGAGGCGGTGCGGGCCATGACCTCGATGCAACACAGGTGACCTTTCGCAAGCATGGCCACCTCATTACGAACAGGTGAACTGCTAAGCGAGAGGTGATCGCTTCCGTGAACACTGTTCACAAACCTAAGCACAGTTGTCATGTGCGCTGATCCGAACAGTGATCATCGATCACGTTTCTTGCCACTGATCATTTAGACGGGCATAGTGATCATCATGACGCAGCCCAGTGCGCCGCGAACGGCGCGTGCAAGGGTTCGGGACGAGTTGACCCGCGAGATCAAGGAGGTTGCGCGCCGCCAGTTGGCGGCCCGTGGAACGGCGGCGCTCTCGCTTCGTGCCGTTGCTCGAGAGACGGGGATGGGCTCATCAACCGTCTACCGGTATTTCCCAAGCCGCGACCAGCTGCTCACCGCGTTGATTGTCGACGCCTACGAGGCTGTCGGAGCGGCAGCTGCCCAGGCTGAGTCTGCTGTGTCACGTGCCGACGTCTCGGGCCGGTGGATGTCGCTAGTGGGCGCGGTACGCAGGTGGGCAGTTGCGAATCCTCAGGAGTACGCGCTGATCTTCGGCAGCCCTGTACCTGGCTACCGGGCGCCCGCCGACACGGTGGACCCCGCCGTGCGCATTCCGCTACTCGTGCTGCAAATCCTCAGCGACGCCGCCCTGTCCGGTCAGATTCTGCCCCCAGATGAGCGCCCGATCCCCAGGGCCGTGCGTGCCGACCTGAAGTCACTGCGTGAGACGGTGGCTCCGGTGCTGAGCGATCAACACTTAGCACGCGCGCTGGCGGCGTGGACACAGCTGGTGGGCAGTATCGGCTTCGAGCTGTTCGGTCACCTCAACAACGTGATCCACGACTACGAGGCCTACTTCAGCTACCAGATGCGCGGCGTAGCCCAGAACCTCGGCCTGACGCAGCCTCAAGGGTCTTGACCCGCCTAGG
>Ga0182021_10012311_pt1 | contig 10164 bp, 7 predicted proteins | sample 612E3MmetaG_FD_120493 | JGI IMG/M metagenome (GOLD analysis project Ga0182021, IMG submission 120493) | Permafrost microbial communities from Stordalen Mire, Sweden - 612E3M metaG (Illumina Assembly) | ecosystem: Environmental > Terrestrial > Soil > Wetlands > Permafrost | place: Sweden... | reverse complement strand
CAGCAGGTAGACGCTCCAGAAGCCGTCGTTGGCGACATCACCAAGGTAGTCGTGGCCCATCTTCTTGCACCAGCGCTGGATGTCGACGATCGTGCCGCTGTCCGACGACTGCACTTCCATGACGCTGCCGACCGGACATTCGCCGATGGCGCGCTTGGCCTCGAGCATGGGACCCGGGCAGGCTGTGCCCCGGGCGTCGATGACTTTCGCGACCTTCAGGGCCTTCAGTTCGCTTTCGTTCATGATCTTCCTCCGTGCTGAATCGGTTAATGGGCGTGTTGGAAATCGTGTTTTACATGAACCAGCAGTGCTTCGACTCGCTACACAGGTCGATGAAGGCTGCAACGCCGGCGAAGGTGATGTTCGGATAGTCGATCAGCTCGTCGCGCTCGAGGTCCATGAGGTCGAGCGACAGGTTGCAGATCGTGATTCGCACGCCGGACTCGGCGGCCAGTTGTATGAGCTGTTCGAGGGACATTGCGCCGGCCTTCTCCAGATCGAACTTGATCGCGGACGGCTCGAGCTCCTGTAGGTTCTTGTGTTTCTTCATGGGGTCGCGCAGCGCTGCCGAAGCCCGGAGCGTGAAGACCAGTTCGACCTCGATGTCGAAGGTCGTCGCTCCCAGCGCGATGATGAACGCCAGCATTGTGCGTTCAAGGTCGCCGCTCATGACACCGATGGTGAGTTGATCCTTCGGCGCTGCGCGTTCCAGGGCTTCCACACGCTTCAACAAGTCCTGTAGGAGTTGATCTTTGTCTTGGCTGTCGTTCATGGTGACCTTCCCGGGTGGTATGCAGTCAGTTTTTGCTTGGCAGACTCCGCATTGCACGAGAGGCGAACACTGGTGCACCGCTCGGATACGAGTAGAGCCTTGTATTCTGGACTTGGGAATCCGTTTGTGTGCGCAGGCGACTACGTTGATTTGCGTAGCGTGTATTCGAACACGATTCGGCTCTGTCTGGCGCGGAGCTGCCGACGATCTTCAACATGGTAACGGCCCCAAATTGAATAACAGTACTTACTTATATACCCATGCGCTGATGTTATCGTTGACGCACGTCAAAGGCCGCCAACAACGATCGAATTGATGGCTTTGGGGGAGCATGTTCGAGTCGACGCTGATAGACCTGCTGGACCAGGCGTGGCGGGTCATGGAGGGTGGGTCGATGGCGGCATGCATATCGCCCACGTGGACGGGCTGGAACGCATGACGGCAGCGCGGGAGCGCTGCCGTCTGCCCGAGAATGCGCGCTAGAACGTCGCTTTCATCGAGAGCATGTAGCTGCGCGGCGCCTGCCACTGATACTGATCCAATGCTGTAGTCGCTCCCGTCGAAATCGACGTCACCTTCTGGCTGTTGAACAGGTTGTAAGCGCTGAACTGAACTTTCACCTTGCGCAACATGGCATCGAAGCCGCCGAAGCTGTAGGCGACGTTCAGATCGGTGTTGCCATAGGCATCGATCTTGTACGCCGCCGGCTCGCCGTTTACCGCGTACTGCTCGCCGACCATCTTGTAGATCAAGGAAGCGTCCCACGGACCCTGGTTGTATTGCACACCGAGCGCACCGGTCATCTTCGGGGCCTTGGCGATGCTTCCGGAGCCAGCCGAATTCCCCGACTTGAGCTTCGCGCTGTTGTCAGAGTAGTTGGCATACAGCGACCAACCGGCACCGACCAGGTAAGTGCCCTCAATCTCGAATCCCTTATAGACGGTTCCACCTTGGTTGAAGAAGACCGTCTGGCCGGCCACCACATTCGAGCCGATTTGATTGTCGAAATCGATGTAGTACACGTCGGCATTGACGGTGTAGCGATCCGACTTGTGCACGATGCCAAACTGGTAGTTGGTAGTGGTTTGCGGATCAGGCGCATTGGCCGGCGTGGCAACCTGCAGGGCGGTTCCCAGGACCGGTACCTGCATGCCCTGGGCGTACTGGGCGTACAGAGCATCATCCTTGTCCAACAGGTAATTCACCGTCAGGAAAGGCAGAGTGGCGGTATAGGTCTCGGAGAAATTAGCCGCCACGCTGGAACCCTGGTTCTTGATGGCGTCCACACTGCGCGTGAAATGCATGTACTTCACCCCGGGTGTCACCGTCGTGTTCTCGGTCGCTGCCCACTCGAATTCGGCGAAAGGCTGATACTGGTTCCAGCTCGACTTCTGGTTGAACTTGGTTCCCGTGCCCGAGAAAGTTGGGTCTAGCGGAACCATTGTCGTGAGATCCAGTCCCCACTGGTGGCGGTTCGAGTCCGAACGCTCGATCCACACGCCAGCGCGCAACAGACCGGCATCGAGTTGCTTGGTTGCCTTGAAGATATCTCCGGTGACACGATAGTGGTTCAACTTGTCGTAACCGATAACACCACCGGCCGGCACCTTGGCGCCAGAATACGCACTCGAGTTGGTCTTCGCCCCCGCCGCGACGACACCGTTACCCAGGTAGCCGCTGGCATCGTAGCCGGCGAGCGTCGCGTTGTCGTAGTAGTAGCTGTACAAGTTGTTGTCAGTCTGGAAACCACTGCCCCAATCCGTCTGTAGCCGCAAGTACTCCATGTCCGTCTTCTTGTGGACCTGGTTGTAGCCCCAATAGCCCTGACTGGTCGGGTCGTTGTTGAGGCTGTAGCTCTTGCCGAACAAGGCGGCCTGTTGCAACGTGGCGCCCGATGTGGAATCCGGCAGTCCGGTCTTGATATCGTTATAGGTGGCGAACACAGTCATGCGTGTGCTTTGGCCCAGCTTCTGCTGGTACTTGGCGACAAAATTCGAGCCATCCATCGTGTTGTAGGACAAGTAGCCGTCGCTCTTGACCTGTTGCGCATTCAGCTGCAACGTGGCTTCGCTTTCGCCCATCCTGCCGCTCTCGAAACCGGCACCGTACAGATTGGTGTTCCAGTTGCCATGAGCGTAGTAGATCTCTGTGGCGCGATTCGCTGAGGGCGTCTTGGAGAACAGATTGATGCTGCCGCCATAGGTCGCTTGCCCCAGATTGCTGGCGTTGCCGGGGCCACGCTCGACCGCCACGCCGCCAATGACGGCGGCGGGAAAATAGGCCGTGGAATGGTGAGTTGGATCGTTGGTATCGCCAAACGGAATGCCGTCCCAGGTGACGTTGTATTCGGCATCCTGGAATCCACGTAGCACCGTCTTGGTATCGGCGGCACCCGGACCATTTGGCGAGGGCTGGGTGGCGGCGCCGGGCGAGATGCCGGCGATGGTATTGAAGTTGCCGGTCGGCGGCACCGAGTTTTCGATGAAGGCGCGGGAGATGATCGACTCAGGCTGAGTCGCGGAAAGATTAGCCTGGGTTGGCGCCACGGCGGCGACGGAACTGCGCTTGGCAACGATTTCGATGACCTGACTGGCGCCGCCTTGCGGACCGACGGTGCCGAGATCGACTTGATCGTCCGCGGCGAAGGCGTACGGCCCGACTGCGCAGCCAATCAGCGAAACAGATATGGCATGAGCCAAGTGCTTCCTGCGAAAATCAAACGCGCGATGCATGTATGGTGCTCCTTGAGCAAGAAGTTTGTCGGACTCGTCGTTACCCGATGCGATTGCCGAGAAATTCGCTGCACGACTGCCCACCAATCGCCCGGAACAAGAATCCCATTGAGTAGCAAATCCGGCCAAAAAAAGGAACCTCCCGCATAGGCGGGAGGCCCAATAGCCAGCTACAGGGAAGGCAGCAGCCAATGCAGGAAACGGCCGCTAGCCTAACCAAGGACTATTTCAATCCGGTGAAAGGCGTCCGTCGCGGCCCGTCAATCCTGGCGGACGGCCGGTTGTCGGTAGCCATCGTTGCAACCGGCAATCAGTCCCGCTGCTTGAAGAAGGCGAACCAGCCCGCAACGCCGGTGAATACCGCAAGGACGGCAGCAACAATCAAGAACCCCTGAGGATCCTGGTTGAATGGAACACCGCCGACGTTCATGCCGAACAAGCCAGAGGTCAAGTTGATTGGCAGGGCCAGCACCGTCACCATGGTCAGCAGGAAAACGCTGCGGTTGGTTTGTTCGGTGATGTGGGCGGCGATTTCTTCCTGCAACAGCTTTGTGCGCTCCTGAAGTATGCCGATATCAGCAAGCACAGCCGAAAACTCCTCCGTCGCGTTGCGCAGTTCCTGGCTGTCGTCGTCCTCAAACCATGTGGGCGGGCGGCTGAGCAGGCGAAACAAAGCGCCCGGTTCCGGCGCCAGCAGTCTGCGCAAGCGCACCAGTAGCCGACGCAGGGCGCCCAGCGAACTGCGTTTGGCATTGCTCCGCCCCGCCAGGAGGCTGTCCTCGATCTGGTCGACCTGGCCCGTGACGTCGCGGGCAATCTGTTCCAGTACCTCCGCCTGGTCGCGCAGTAGGTGCGCGAGCAACGCGACCGGCGACGGAAAGCGCTCGCCGGCCTTGACGGCAACCCGCAGCCGGTCGACACTGCGCAGAGGATGTGATCGAGCACTGACGACCAGGTTATGGCCGACACACATCCATAGCGTGGCGATCTGGGCTACGTCATAGGCAAATTCGAATGCCACGTCGTTAATGACGGCGAGGAGGTGGTCATCCACCTGTTCAACATGCATCGAGCCCTGCGCATCGCGCAGTGCCTCAAAGAAATGTTCGGGTAGCGACAGGTGGTCCCTAAGCCACTTTTGCGCGTTGGCTTGGCTCAGGTTGAAATGCAGCCACAGGAAGGCTTGACTGGGTGCATTCTGCGTGGCGTTGAGCCACGCCAGCGCAGCCGACGAATTCACCGGCAACGTTTCTTTGTCCGGCGCAAAGGCGAAGCCACAAATGAATCCTGACGGATCCGCGCCATAGGTGATCTCAGAGCTCTTGGGCATCGTTGCCGCCGCGTCCGGAATTTTCTGCATACGGATATCCCGACATTCAGTAGACAGCGGGTACGAACATTTCCTTGAGCACCGGATTGCGCAGGTAGTCAGGGTTGTGAACGCGATCCGGCAGGGCAACCGGTTCCCGTTCGACTTCCTGATGCTCAACCTTGCTCAACAAATGACGGATACAGTTGAGGCGGGCCTTCTTCTTGTCCACGGCTTCGACGATCCACCACGGCGCTTGCGGAATGTGCGTGCGCTCAAGCATGGTCTCCTTGGCCTTGGTGTACTGTTCCCAAAGACGACGGGATTCCATGTCCATGGGACTCAGTTTCCACTGCTTGAGGGGGTCCTGGATGCGCATCATGAAGCGCAGGTTCTGTTCGTCGTCGGTGATGGAAAACCAGTACTTGATGAGGATGATGCCGGAGCGGATGAGCATCTTCTCGAACTCGGGCACGGTGCGGAAGAATTCCTCATACTCGTCGTCATCGCAAAAGCCCATGACCTTCTCGACGCCGGCGCGGTTGTACCAGCTGCGGTCGAACAGGACGATCTCGCCGCCTGCTGGCAGATGTGACACATAGCGCTGGAAATACCACTGGCTGCGTTCGCGCTCGCTGGGTGCTGGCAGCGCGGCGACGCGGCAGACGCGCGGATTGAGCCGTTGGGTGATGCGTTTGATGACGCCGCCCTTGCCGGCCGCATCGCGGCCTTCGAAGAGAACCACCACCTTCAGCTTCTGATGCACCACCCAGTCTTGCAGCTTGACCAGTTCGCCCTGCAGCCGAAACAGTTCCTTGAAGTAGAAGTGCCGGTCCAGGTCGGTTCCCTCGCCGGCTGGCTTCGTCGCTTCGGCGACCAGTGCATCCATGCGGTCGTCGTCGATTTCCATTTCCAGCTCTTCGTCGAAGCTATCCAGCATCTCGGCATGAATCTGACGCTCGTACTCCAGGCGTTCCTTGGACTTGTCTGCGCTCATGGGAACAACTCAGAACAGCTTGGTGAACAGCCAGTACAGTGAGCCGGACAGGATGATCGCGGCCGGCAGCGTCAGCACCCAGGCCATGGCAAGATTACGGATGGTGGCCCACTGCAAGCCCGACTTGTTGGCAGCCATCGTGCCGGCCACACCGGACGACAGTACGTGCGTGGTGGAGACCGGCAGGCCGAACATGTCGGCGGCACCGATGGTCGTCATGGCGACGAGTTCCGCCGACGCGCCCTGGGCATAGGTCAGGTGAGACTTGCCGATCTTCTCGCCGACGGTGACGACGATGCGCTTCCAGCCGACCATGGTGCCGAGTCCCAACGCGATGGCCACAGCGACCTTTACCCAGAGGGGAATGAACTTGGTGGCGTCGTCAATTTCCTTCTTGAACGCCTTGAGATTGGCCTTGGCGTCGGCATCGAAGTTCGCGGCGTCGCTCTTGTCGAGGAAGCGAATGGCCTCGGAAGCCAGGTACATGTCGTTACGGACATTGGCCACCGTTTCCATCGGAACCTTGGCCAGGGATCCATGCTGCTTGACCTGGGCACCGATGCTGCCGATCATGCTGGCCAAGGCCGGCACCACCTCGGCCTTGTACTCCCTGGTGCGCACGTACTCGGAAACAGTGGCCCGGGGATCGGCGGCGGTCTCGACTATCAGGCCTTTGGCCAGGGATTGCTGGGTAGCCTGGGCGACCGCAACGAACTGGGTCATATGGTCGACGGGCATGGCACGGTTGAGCGCGTAGGCCATCGGCACAGTACCCACCAGAATGAGCATGATGAGGCCCATGCCCTTCTGACCGTCGTTGGAACCGTGGGCGAAGGAAACGCCCGTGCAGGTCAGCACGAGAAGACCGCGAATCCACCAGGGCGGCGGTTGGTTGTTCTTGGGCTCTTCGTACAGGGCCTTGTTCTTGACCAGGGCCCGCAGAGCTAGCAGCAGCAACGCCGCACAGCCAAAGCCGACCATCGGCGAAAGCAGCAGCGAATAGCCGACCTTGGTCGCCTGGGCCCAGTCGACGCCGCTGGTGCCATCGCGACCGTGCATCAGGGCGTTGGCGATACCGACGCCGATGATCGAGCCGATCAGGGTATGGGACGACGACGCCGGCAGGCCCAGCCACCAGGTGCCGAGGTTCCAGACGATGGCGGCGATGAGCAGGGCGAAAACCATGGCGAATCCGGCGCCGGACCCGACTTGCAGGATCAGTTCCACGGGCAGCAGGGAGATGATGCCGAACGCGACGGCACCACTCGAAGCCAGGACGCCGAGGAAGTTGAAAAAGCCTGACCAGAGCACGGCGAAGTTAGGCGGCAGCGAGTGGGTGTAGATGACCGTCGCCACTGCGTTGGCAGTGTCATGGAAGCCATTGACGAATTCGAAGCCCAGGGCGATGAGTAATGCCACCCCGAGCAGGATGTAGGGCAACCACGTCGCGATCTGGCCGCCGGCGTCGGTGATGTCGCTGACCAGGCTATAGCCGGTAAACAACAGGCCAATTGCCAGCAGGCCGAAGAATATGATGGCAGTGATGGGGCCGGGCTTGTGGTCAAGGTGGGGGCGCGACGACGAGGTCGGCAATGCTGCGGTAGCGATATTCATGATGGGAATTGTCGACTCGGCGATAACGATAATCGAGTGATATTAAGAAGAAGGCATGACAGGAATATTGCGGCCGTTGGCCGACGGCCACTCTGGGCCGTTCAGTGACAGGACCCTATACCGTCATGTCCCGGCAACGCCGGTCGCCGACAATTGGCAGCACATTGGACTCCGGCTCGCGGGCCATCATGACTCTTCCCACTGCGTATCTGCGCGGCTACATCACTTGGGCTCGCCGCTTGCCTCAGGCGACCGGCATCATGTTTACTGCCCGCTCGCGCCTGGGTCGTTCGTGCAAGATCATTCTCTTCGGCGTGGGCGTTGTCTTGCCCCTGGGTTCGCTGATTTGGGCTTTGCTGTTCTGGCACGGCCGGCTGGCCATTGCCGCAATTAGGGCGCAGAAGGCTTGGTCCGTCGTGAATGCTGAGAAATGTAGCCCTCGAGTTGGTCTGGCGAAAGCCAATGAGGAGCGTCTAGCGGGGTTCCCTTGGGCAAGAGTGGATTATCCAGGCGAATGACGCGTCGCTGGCTCAAGTTGGCCCTGCGAATGGCATCGCCGTTGTATTTCCAGAATATTGCGTCAAAGGAACCATCCTCGACCATGCGCCGTAACCCTAAATCGATGCGGTCAGCCAATTGCCGATTGTTCCTGTTCACAAAGAAATAGTATGGCCACTGATAGTAGAGCAGCAGTCGCTTTTCTATGCCCAGATGGGGGAGGCTGGACTTCCTGGCCGCATGTTCAGCGAACACCTCATTGATGCCACGCGGGTAGAGATAGAAGCGGTCGTGCGCGACCATGGCAAAGAGCGATTCGTAGCTGGCGGTCAATACCGGAATGCCGTTGGCCCTATACACATCCACGTCGCCCCAGCCAAGACCTTGACCAACGTTCAGCTTTCTCAGGTCGTCGACAGTGTTGACGTTGTCGATCAGCGCCTGGTTCTTCGGCTCGATAAGCGCGATGCGATAGCCAAGCATCCCCTTGCGCAAACAGATACGGATGGGGATGAATATGGCCTCCTTTGCCGCGGACGTGGAGCTCCAGACTACGTCTACCGAGCTTCCCGCCTCGAGTTCGGCCAGCGAGCGTTCCTCATTCATCTCCAGCTTGGAGGGCACAAGCCTATAGCTACCGTACTCCGGCACTGTTCTCTTCAGAGCGACAGAAAGCAGTTCGATCAGGTCGGCAAAGCGGTTGCCGCCGTTGGCTTCGGCGGCGGGATAGACGATTTCGCTTTGGCCGAAGGCGGCGGTCGATATGAGCAGGACGATGACAGCGAATATGTTCATGGCGTAGTCGATCAGCTGCGGCCGATGGTCGTGGTCAGTTGGTCAGGCCACCAGCGCTTCTTTGGGGCCAACCTGCTTGCCGGCAATGTCCTTGATCGGATCTGCCTCACGCGAGAAGAGCAAGGTCGTCAGCGCTTCGCGAAATTCGCTCTCGCGTAGCGGTTTGTGCAGGATCGGCAAACCAGTCCTGTTGAGCGCCACAATTCGTCTCGGCGACGTATCGCCGGTGATCAATAGCGCTGGGATATCCAAGTTGAACTCCTGGCGAATCATCGCTACCGCATCGAGCCCGTTTTCCGCGCCGCGCAAACGATAGTCGCAAATGAGAGCATCGGGCACGGTAGGTGAATCCATGGCTTGCTCAATAGCAGCAGCGGTCGTCTCGGCGGCGATGACGTAACAGCCCCATTGTTCGAGCAGACCACGCGTCGCCTCCAGGATCGCGTGATCGTCATCGAGGACCAGCACGGTACTGCCACGGAAATTGACCGCTCCGTCCACCCGCAGTGGCGGTCGCTTGCTGGTTCCCGTGTTTGTCGCTTGCGGAAAGCGTACCGCGAACATCGACCCGTGTCCCGGCGCAGAAGCCAGCCGGAGCGGCGCGCCCAACAACTTTGCCAAGCGGTCAACTATCGACAGTCCAAGTCCCAGCCCGGGTTGGTCAAGTTGATCTGCGCTCACCTTGTAGAACTCGCCGAAAATCATCTCCTGTTGGTCGACGGCAATGCCGACGCCCGAGTCATAGACGGCCAACTCCAATGTGCCGTTGCACTTCCTTCGGCAGCCGAGCAGAATCCTGCCCGCTGACGTGTAACGAATGGCATTCGTGACCAGATTGCGCAAGATGCGCTCCACCATGAGTGGGTCGCTGCGTATCCAGGCGGAACTGGGGACGACGTGCAAACGAAGGCCCTTGGCCTGGGCTTGTGGCTCGCACTCGTGACGGATCCTGCTGAGCAAAGTCATCACCGGAAAGTTGGAAAACTGTGGCTCGATCAGGCCGGCATCCAGCTTCGATACATCGAGCAAGGCGACGAACATTTCGTCCATCGACTCCGTGCAGCGCAGAACGTTCGCCAATGGACGTTGCGCCTGAGGTGGCAAGTCAAGGCTGCGCAGCGTACCGAGGAACAGGTGCAAGGCGTGTACCGGCTGCCGCAGATCGTGGCTGGCCGCCGCCAGGAATCTCGATTTGGCCTGGTTCGCCAATTCTGCAGACTCCTTCTGCACGGTCAGGCAGGCGACCAGGTCACTCTGTTGCTCGGCAATCTTGCGGTCGGTGATGTCCTGGTTTACACCGATCAGCTTGGTCGTGCGGCCGCCCTCATCTGTCTCGATCTTGAACCGAATCAGCACCCAACGCAGACCGCCATCGGCACAGACAATGCGAGCCTCTGTTTGTGACAGAAAGCCGGCATCGGTGATGCCGATCGCTGCCCGCAGTGTT
>Ga0182021_10012310_pt1 | contig 10165 bp, 10 predicted proteins | sample 612E3MmetaG_FD_120493 | JGI IMG/M metagenome (GOLD analysis project Ga0182021, IMG submission 120493) | Permafrost microbial communities from Stordalen Mire, Sweden - 612E3M metaG (Illumina Assembly) | ecosystem: Environmental > Terrestrial > Soil > Wetlands > Permafrost | place: Sweden... | reverse complement strand
GATCTCAACTTGGGATATTTTCAAATCAGCTGTTAATCTCTCAACTGGATTTCCATTATCATTAAGATTTGATAATCCTTTTATAACAAGAAAGACTACAGCAATTACCATTATTGCAATAACTATTATTAATAGTGTTTTAGTTGATTTTGATAAACCAATAGAATTCTTTACATCATCCCTCTTTATCATTCATATATAAAGTAGGAATTAATTTAAAAGTTTAACTAAAATATGCGGTAATCTATAATAAGAAATTCCTGAGCGATTAAAATATATAAAACCTACTTTAAAAAATATATATTAAATTTAGTTAATTTTACGGAGTTATTTTATAGATTTATGTAAAGAATATTTTCGTTAATAGGATGATTATAATTTAGAAACAATGTCTATCTTCCTCTTCGTCTGTGCCTTCACCATGCCATAGAAATATTCCATTTGGCTTAAGAATCTGAACTACCTGATTTTCAAGAATCTTCTTTATCTTTTTTGACGCTTTAACAGAAGCATTATTTTCTATTTCACCAGTAATTCTCTTCTCTAGTTCAGGAGAATTAAATAATTTGAATGCTGTTATTAAATCAAAAGAACTATTTTCAAAATTATTTATTAGAGTATACTTCCCAAGAAGATTTATTTGCTTGTAAGGGAATTCCTCTCCTGATAAATTCCCTATATCTACTCCAACTATATCAAGCCCTGTTTTATCTCTCGTATTATATATAAATCTGCAAAACCATGGTTCGTAAAGATAATTGTATTTTTCTGATTCTTCATTGCCTCCATTTGCACCACATCCCAAATCAAGTATTCTTTTACCTTGAGTTTCATAATTTAGAGCATTAAGTGTCTTTAGCCATTGGGAATTTAAGCCAAGAAATATTTCATATGCACCAAGCTTCTTTATTCTTTTGAGAGAACCATTACGTATTTCATTCTCCAAAATTTTAGTTAGTTCTCTTTCTTTATCTGTGCGCGTTCTTGTATAAGTTCCTCTTTCAAGAGTATCTCCATCTATGAATTGCATTTTATTTATTTTTATAAATATAATTTAGAATATTTTACAGGCAATGCCTTTTACAAACTTCTGCATTTCTTTATCTGTTATACTTATTTTGTAATACTTATTTTTTTCAACAAGTGCGGGATGTCTAATATCATAAAGTTTTGATGGAAAGGAATCACCAACTGCTCTAATCATCATTTCTAATTCTTCATCTTGACCACACAAAGTCGTGTCCCTTTCTCTAATTGAACTAAAACCTATTTCTCCCGCAATATTCTTATCATCACAACGACCAGTTAAATCGTGCTTTATAACAACAAGATTTCCTGTTTCTTCTTTCTCTTCAGGTATGAATGCATCTTTAAATCCGTATATTACATTTTCCCTTTTCTCATACCTTTCTCCCCACATAGGATTGAATTGAAGTGCATATGCTGGAGCAGGACCTTTTGCAATTATTCCCATTCCATTTATTATAATTGGTGCATCTTTACTTGCTTTGCATAATATAATTTCAGGTAAAGAAGCAATTTCACCTTCTCCTCTTATATTTATATATAATCTTGGAGAGAATGTTCTTGCAACAACTAAACCTCTGGTTCGTATTACAGGATTATTCTCTTTTCCCTTCTCGAATAATCTATTTGGTATTCCTTTCATGTTCATACAATAAAATTATTTATTTATAAGAATTATCGTAATAAATAGTATACTTTACTATTCCAAACTATAGTTATCTCCTATATACCTCAAATAATATTATTACATTATATTGTTGTAAGTTGAACAATGTTAAGTTATGGATAATAAAAATCAGTGTAGACCGAGTGGATTGCTCTAGACGAAGATTCTTATCACATATTCGTGTAGTGGTGCAATTACATCTTATTTGTATCTTACATTAGTATGCCCTATTATAATTATTGGCGTACCTATGTGCACAATCTCGTATAATGTATCCATATCTTTGTTTGATAATGCTATACATCCTGAAGTCCAATTAGTGTCTTTAAAGTCTCCTTTTTTTCTAGAGCCTGTCCCATGAATTTCTATGACTCCACCAATAGTCGCGTTTGGAGGTATTGTTCCATCCGCCTTTCTTTTATTAAAACTTTTCCAATTCTCTGGAGTCGGATAATTGATGTTTATTGCTTCATAATATGGTGTTTTACCTCGAGGTAATTTCATATCTGCAGAATATATCCCTTCAGGAGTGCATCCATCTCCTTCCACCCATTTATCGTCTATAGAATCAAATCCTAATTTTATTGAATATTTTTTTATGATTTTCTTATCCGCCAAAACATCTAATGTATATTTTGACTTGTTGATTAGTAAAACATTTTCTTTCTTCGATTGCCTGAGTGCGTAATGCACCCAGTCATTATATCTTTCTGATTCTTCTTTCAATGTCGTTTCAAGATCATGATTTATAGTTGATTCAGATTTCAGTACTTTACATGATGTGAACTGTATAGGTGCTAATGTTAAACCTGTAACTAAACCTGCAGTTCCTAAAAATGCTACGGTAAAGAATTTTCTTAGATCCATAGCATTCTAACGAGTAATTTACTTATAAGGATTATGAAAATACGTCGCTATAATAAACAGTTAAGAATTTTTTTATTCAGCTTTCTTCATATTCATTTCAGGCACCATATAAGAACCCCAATAGTTGCCGTCATTTTCCCCATCAACAGCTCCTATGTTAATCCAATCTTCAAGAGTATCAGTGCCTATACAGGCAATCTTTATATTATTCTTTAATTTAGTAAAATCAGAAAATGTAAATAATACAGGATTAACGTTATAATGCTGGGAAGCTATAGCTAATCTATCTGCATTCTCTTCTCCATTAACAAGTGCAATAATCCCCCTATTCTTTGCTAATTCAACAGAATTTTGTGAACCTATTTTAAAACCATAGGGTGTAAACCTTAGTGTTTTATCATCACTAAAAATAACTCCTTTTTCTTCATGTTTTCCAAGTTTGCTTTCAAGAGCTTTATAATCAAAAGGAATTATTTTTTTGTTTTCCATTTCTGGATTATCCAAAGCAAACATTCCTTGGGGAGAATAATATACTCCTGTATTTGCAGGAACCCATTCATTTTTGAATATTTTTATAACATTCTTTGCTGTTTCATATTCTGGATTTTCAAAAGAAGCATAAACCAAAGAAACCAATTCAGACATTGTAGACATCCTGAATCCTGCATCATAGGCTTTATCTCTCATATCTGCAAAACTTATAGGACCAACAATAGGTGTGGTTGTTATCCCTGTAACTTCTTCAAATCTCGGTTTTGTTATTACACTTGTCATATTTTTCCTAGAAAACTTGAATTTATAAGAATTATCGTCATAAATTGTATACTTTTAATTTGAAGAATTTTTAATGATTGTAGAAATGAAATGGATAGATTGTAAAAATTATAAGACTTTTAATTCTTTTTCCAGCGCTCTAATCTAGGAAGATTTGAAGTCATAAATCCAGCCAAAAATCCTGGAAAGCCCATTTCTTTAAGTTTACCTTTACAAAATTTCTGCATTTGTTCTACTGTACAATCTCTCTTAAAAGCTCCTTTTTTATAACAATAACTGCAATACATCCTAGACTTTGAACCATTTGCATTTGTTCCACCGCCAGCAGGGTCTTTTTTCATAGGCATTCCACAACTTTGACAGTTTTTGTATATTTTTTCCATATTAAATTAAATATATATTATTTATAAGATTTTATAAATATTTTGAAAAGGTTATCGTGAGATTTCAGTGAGAATCTGATGGAGATGATTTTTAAGGATTGACAAGATGGAATGGATTGATTGGATTTGATGTTATAGGATATATAAAAGCATATACCATTTTCTTTAATTTCTTTGTCCACTAATTAGCCAAATTTATAAACTTTAAATTAATAAGTTTATTGATGATAAAAAGATGTGAGAGAAACGGTTTATCAACTATTATCGTAACTTTTATAATAATTCTATTTGTTTTAGTTGCAGTTGGAATTGTATGGTTTGTTACAAGAAATGATAATTCAGGGAAGCCTGAACAAGCCTCATTGGGAAAATTAACTGCCGATTTAAAGATATCTCAGGTTGAAGTATTAAATAATACATATTTGAGTGTTAAAGTTGATAAGGGAACTGTTGAAGGGGAAATGAAAGCTGTAAATTTTATATTCTATGATAAAGATGGAAAGGAAATTAAAAGAAGTCAAATATCTGCAAACAATTTAGAGAGTAATGAGTACTTAATTTCTTTCAGATTGATAAACACATCAAAAATAAAATCAATTTCTATAACCCCTGTCTTTTTGAATAAATCCAGTGGAGGAAGTGTTGTTGGAAAAGTTGAAGATAAATATACTATGACTGGAGAGGAAAATACAAAGAATAACGAGGGAAATAATCAAGAGAATACATCAAATCAAGAAAATACTTCTTCAGAAGTTTTGCTAGAATGTACTTTAGATTCTCAATGCAATGATAATAATATATGTACAACAGATAATTGTTCTGTAAATAATGTTTGTTTACACGCCCAAATAAATAATTGTTGCACATCAAATTCTCAATGTGGGACTGGAAAAGTTTGTCTGAGTAATGTTTGCTCTACTTCTTCTATTTGTACCGATACTTGCATAAGTTTAGGATATAATTGTGGAACTAAAGATATTTGTGGAAAGAATATTAGTTGCGGAAGTTGTGTTGCTCCAAATACCTGCAATAACGGGTTATGCTCTATAGATTGTACTAAAGAAATATGTTCAAATTTAGTTATATTAATAATTGAAAAGTCTCTCTATGATAATGCTACAATAAAATCAAAAATTGACAGATATAAACAAGATAATCCTAATTATCAATTTATTGAAATATTATTTAAGAAATCAAATGATCCGATAACTGATTTTTCTTATATAGGAGAATCTGTGAAAAAAAATAGTTTAGAGCTAAGAAATGTTATTGAACAAACATACTCTAAAAACAAAGCTAACTTAAAAGGGATATTTATTATTGGAAATATACGCCCAACTATTTTTAGAGATTCCAGTATGTGGAGGGATCTTAGTTCATCTGGTTTTTATCCCAGTATATATCCTTTAATTGCACTTGATAAAGAGTATTATTCGTCTTTTGATGTCCAAAATGATGGTTTTTATGAAAAAGCAGGAGAGACATCTGGAAGCGAAATTGGAGGAGGATATAATGCTTCAATATGGGGTGCAGTTTTAATTCCTCCAACTACAGATTTAGAAGAAAGTAAAAGACTAATAATGAATTATTTTGATAGGAATCATAATTATAGAATAGGAAATACAAATTATGGCTCCAAAGTTTTATTTTCAAACTCAAATGGTTGTTCAAGAGAAATTTATAAAAAAATTGATGTAACTTTTTTAAATAACAGCGACACAATTTTCTTATGTCCAAATTTTAACGCACAATTAACAGGTTTTGATAGTGTATATACATTTTCAATACATAATAATGGCCCCAATTATGTACCAGGTGAAGGAGAGGGATTATCTATGATTATAGCTCAAACATCAGCAGAAAAAACAGAATATATTAATTGGATGAGTCAAAAATATTTTCCTAATAGTAAATCTTTAGTAGCAATAAATGGATTATCCGAGTATCAGTATGTATTCTCTTTGACTCTTGAAAATAGAAGTATGTCTCCCGATGCAATTAAACAGATTATTAAGAATAATTTACCAAAAACTATATGTAGTAACTACAATTGTGATGTATATGTCGAGGAAAGCGGTTTTCTAGAAAAAGACGGTAGTTGGGATGGTTATTGGTCTACATACACTTCTCAACAAAATAATTGGACTAATTTGTATAAAAGTGAATTAAAAAATAATAATCATCTTATTACATATATTCAAACTCATGGAGCCCCAACTTATCAACAGTTTGGAATTTATTCAGATACTGTTAAAAATTCTAAGTTTAATTCTTTAATTTATGAGATAGAAGCCTGCAACACTGGAAATTATTTAGTCAATGATTACTTAGCAGGAGATTATTTATTTTATACAAATTCTTTAGTTATTAGTGCCTATAGCATACCTTTTGTTATGACTGGCACTGGAGGATATTATGAAGACAACGAGTATTTAAGATTTTTAAACATTAAACCAGGAGACCCTGTAATAAATGCTTTATTTTTATATAATTATGGTAATTATATCTATCTTGGAGATCCTCTTCTAAAAGTATCTAATAATTGAGAATTTTGAAAAAAATATAAAAATTGTTCCACACCTCGTTTTCAAAAATACTAACTTTATTATTTATAAAATAAACGCCATGGCCGAGCAGTTTGCTCTAGACGAAGATTTTTCTGAGTCTAATACAAATCAGTGTAGACCGAGTGATTTGCTTTAAGATAGCCAAAGAACTTACCTTTATTCTTCCTCGGCTCTGTAACCCGCTAAGCATTCCAATAGGTGTTTAGGGCTGCTCCGATCAAGGCCTGACCCATTTCGCATCTACGAAATCAAAACGGACAAAGCGTCAACGTCGGAATAAAGATTCCCTGACACACTTATCACGCCCCACTCGTAGTTTGCCATGAAGCCCGTTTGCAAGCAGCGGAGGGCTAACCCGCCAACCTAGTCTACATAAATCCGACAAGATTATCATTTAAAACCCTTTCGTTTGAGAGAATTAAGAATAGATAATAAACTAGTGATTATAATTAAATATTTAAATGAGGTTTGAGTTATTAAAGTATGGTTAGAAAAGAGGTAGATGCTGTTAAGATGGCAGTAGCGCAAGCAATTAAAGAAAGAGATTTTGATAAGGCTATAAAATATACCGAGATGCAAGGATTGGGAGATGAATCAATTAAGATTGCTAGACAAGCAGCACAGTATTATACTAAAGAAGGGAATTTTGATAGAGCGATAAAATATCTTGAAGCTCAAGGATTAAAAGATGAAGCAATTAATGTCGCTAGACAAGCAGCACAGCATTCTGTTAAAGAAAGGAATTTTGATAGAGCTATAAAATATCTTGAAATTCAAGGATTAGAGTCAGAAGCAGTAGTTGTTGCAGGCAAAGCTGTAAACTATTATACTAAAGAAGGGAATTTTGATAGAGCGATAAAATATCAAGAAATGGGAAAAACGCATAAAAAAATTGGTAAGTCTCTTGATAGGATAGTTAATGTTGTAGGAATTTGTGCTGCATTTCTTTTTTCTATTATTCTTTTATCTTCAAATATTACAGGAAATACAATATTAAGTTCTTCAGTTAAATCTTCAAGTATCGTTGGCGCTGGATTATTTCTTGTTGGGTTGGTCGCTTCTTTTATGTATGTTAAGAGAAAGTAAGGTTTTTGATAAGGATAATTAAGGAATGTAATTAACGATAAAACTTATTTTGTTTAGGTTATTAATTAATATAAAAACATAGCTGTTTAGGATAATTGTTTTTTATCTTTTTGTCCTATTCTTTTTTATTAATAAAGTCAATATGAATGTTACTGCAAATACTATCAACCCGAATATCAATAACTGGTTTATACTCCAGAGTGGATGAACAAGTTTTGCTATTACTGCAGCTACTACCCCAATAAATAACGAATAAAGAAACTTGATCATTTTATTCATTTTCTTTCACCCACTTTTCTTCTCTTTGTATTCAACATGATTATATTAAAAAGCAAGCCAACAAGTGCAACTCCTGTTATTAAATAATTATAAATTAGAATCTCGCTCTGGGCAGCATGTTTAAGGTTCATAATCATATTAACTATGCTATAAACCCCACCCCCTATCCAAAAACCTATTCCGTATTTGTATAAATCCAATCTTTCCATATATAATAAAGTAATATGAACTTTAAATTACTTTACATTAGAAAGTGTAATTATCCTTAAAAGTTGGATTATTATGATTAATTAATCTTAAAAATATAATTAATGATAAAACTTAATTTTGTTAGACTGTTAATTGATATTATTTTACTAAGATAATTATTAATTGGTTACGCTTGCATTAGCTTTGTTATAATTATTCGTATATGTTAGCAAATTAAAAAACAAAAGATTATACATTGTATTTTGCCTATATTTAGGAACAGTTTTTTGTATTTCTCTCCTTACTTCTCTTGCAAGTTCATATCTGGATTCTTTTTCTTCTGGAGTAAACTCCTTCCCTGCAAAAATCCAAGACATCTTTTTAAGTAGATCTTTAGCCATGTATATTATAGCCTCTCCAAGTGTATATATTTTATTTATATCCCTAATTATATGTAACAGTTCATTTTCACAATTAGTATATCAATGCTATTATAACGATTATAAAAGATACGATTTTACTAAAATAACTACTAGGTTATATGATTTTACATTATAACTAAACGTTATCAACTGCTGTCATGATAATTATTAAGAAAGGCTTATTGGGATAATTACTGTCTTATTCTGTCTTATTTAAGCAAGTAGATTATAACAATCAAAAGAAGTACAAAAAGAACTACAACAAGTATAATCCAGAAAGCACTTGCACTTTCATTTTCAACATAAACATTAGACAAAACCTTTGAATTGCAGTCGCTTCTTTCTGCAGGTTTGTTATATGCCGTGTCACAATTATTACTGTCAGTGCAGGTTCTTGTCATAATTCCATTAACACATTCGTTCCATCCAGAACATTTCCAGTTTACATCACAGAATTGAACAAAGTGATTTATATTACATTCAGGTTCTGGTGTAGGGCAAGTTCCACAATCACTTGCACAAGTTGAACATGTTTCTCCATTATTACATGTTCCATCTCCACAAGTAGGTTTAACAGTTACATCTAGATTATCTGATTGAATATTTTCTGAACCACCTAAAACATATGCAATGAAATAGTATGTGGGAGTTGTATCTCCGTTAGAAGGAGCGACAGCAACCCAAGTTGAAGTAATATGACCATCTTGGCTTGTAAATATTGCAGTTGCAGTATTAGTAATATATTTATCTCCTTCGCATTCATCCTGATAAACCTTAAAATCAATTGTTTTTCCTTCACAATTTATTCCATGAACCATTAATGTAACAACTTCTCCAGATAAAGCGCATGAAGTACTCCAATGAGCATCTATTAAATCACAAGTAGTTATAGGAGGACAAACTCCGCAATCTGATGAACAAGTTGAACAATTTTCAGCACCGTTACAAGTATGATCTCCACAGTATGGTCCATTTAGAGTTACATTTTTACATTGACTAGAACAGTATGTACATGAACTTCCATATAATGGTGAACAAACATTTCCATTTAATATTCCTTTATCACAAGTTTCATTTGCTTGATTTACAAGTCCATCTCCACAGTGAGGTTGAATGCAAACTCCAGGACAATCAGTCTGACAATTACAATTATTTTCAGCACCGTTACAAGTATGATCTCCACAGTATGGTCCATTTAGAGTTACATTTTTACATTGACTAGAACAGTAAGTACATGAACTTCCGTATAATGGTGAACAAACATTTCCATTTAATATTCCTTTATCACAAGTTTCATTTGCTTGATTTATTACATTGTCTCCACACTTAGGTTGAGGAGGACAATCGTTGTTTACATTTACATTAACTGTATTACTATTCTTCCATCCTTCTTCATTGCTCCAAACTTTGAAAAAATTAGAAATTTGGAAATCTCCACATTGTACTGGCGCGAGTATCTTTGCAGCAATCATGATTGTACCTTCTTCACCAGGTGAAACAGTATGAGCATTAGATGTAAGAGTATTTGTAGAATTATTAAATGCAGGAATATCATAATATCCAAAAGAAATGCTCTGGGAATCTGTGTCCCCTGTAACACTCATTGAATATGCTATTATTTTAAGATTAGAATCGAATAAATCTTGTATTTCAACTCCTCCACCAGTACATTCACCATTTCCTGTATTCTTATACTTCAAAGTATATTTTATCATATCTCCTGGAACTACATTTGTATCATTTACTGATTTTGTTAATTCAATATGACAAACTTGCACAGGACAAACTCCACAATCTTTTGAACAACTTGAACATGTTTCAGCACCATTACAAGTATTGTCTCCACAATACGGACCATTTAATGTTACACTTTTACACGAACTAGAACAGTAAGTACATGAACTT
>Ga0182021_10012309_pt1 | contig 10165 bp, 7 predicted proteins | sample 612E3MmetaG_FD_120493 | JGI IMG/M metagenome (GOLD analysis project Ga0182021, IMG submission 120493) | Permafrost microbial communities from Stordalen Mire, Sweden - 612E3M metaG (Illumina Assembly) | ecosystem: Environmental > Terrestrial > Soil > Wetlands > Permafrost | place: Sweden... | reverse complement strand
CTGATGGCGCTACCGCTGGCCAAGCTCGACGTGCTGGCCGGCTACGCGATCGCCTTCGCGCTCCTGGCGGCCGTGCAGGCGATCCTGGTCTCGATCGTCGCCTTCGGATTCCTCGGGCTGCACACGCAGGGGCCGTCCTGGGCGGTCGTGCTGCTGGCCGTCTCGAACGCTGTGCTCGGTATGTCGCTGGGCCTGTTCGTGAGCGCGTTTGCCCGCACCGAGTTCCAGGCGATCCAATTCATGCCGGCCTTCATCTTCCCGCAGATCCTGCTCTGCGGCCTGTTCATCCCTCGCGGCCAGATGGCCGGCTGGCTGCGCGGCGTCTCCGATGTATTCCCGTTCACGTACGCCTACGATGCGCTCCACCGCGCCACCGCCCTCGGCACGTTCGACGCGCGCTTCGCGCTCGATCTCTCGATCACGCTGAGTGTGACGGTGCTGGCGCTGGCGCTCGGCGCCTCGACGTTGAGGCGGCGCACCGGGTAAATGAAGCGCCCGGAGCTGCTCGAGCTTCTCAGCGGACTCCTACTCGATCTGGAACGGCCCCATCCCGTTCGCGTCGCCGTCGACGGGCCCGATGCCGCCGGCAAGACGACGCTCGCCGACGAGCTGGCCGGGCTCCTGACCGGGAAGAGGCCGGTCATTCGCGCCGGGATCGACGGCTTCCACAATTCGCGCGAGTACCGCCTTCGCCGCGGCTCGGACTCGCCCGAGGGCTATTTCCTCGACTCCTTCGACTACAAGGCGCTGCGCACGCTGCTGCTCGAGCCGCTCGGGCCGGGCGGGTCGAGGCACTACCGGCGCAGGGTCTTCGACTACCGCGTGGACGAGAAGGTGGACGCGCCCGAAGAGGAAGCTTTACCCGGTGCCATCCTTCTCTTCGACGGTGTTTTCCTGCTCCGTTACGAGCTGCGACCGCTCTGGGACTTCTCGATCTTTGTGCACGCGGACTTCAACGAGATCGTCCGCCGCGCCGAGGCGCGCGACGCGGGAATGATGGGAGGCGCCGAGGCGGTTCGCGAGCGCTACTGGAAGCGATACATCCCGGGCCAGGAGCTCTACTTCAGCCGTTGCGCTCCGCAAAAGGTCGCGGACGTGGTCATCAAGAACACGGATACCGATGATCCGACGATGGTTCGACTAACCAACTGACGGCACTTCTTTCCGCCGCCCGCCACCGAGCCACCCGCCCGCGGGGTACCCGCAAATTACCGATAAACGACGCACGAGATGTGCCAACTTCGTGCCGAGATAGCGCTGCACCACGAACCGCGCAGCCGAGCACGTCCACGCAGAAACGAGAGCTTCTCTTCGCTGAGCGCTCTAGACGGCCTTGACGGCGGCGATCAGCTTCAGGATCGAGTCCTTGGCGTCGCCGAACAGCATCGACGTCTCGGGCTCGTAGAAGAGATGGTTCTCGATTCCGGCGAAGCCCGGGTTCATCGAGCGCTTGAGCACGACGACGGCCTTGGACTTGTCGACGTCGAGGATCGGCATGCCGTAGATCGGGCTGGTGGAGTCGGTGCGGGCGGCCGGGTTGACCACGTCGTTTGCGCCGATCACCAGCGAGACATCCGTCTGCGGGAACTCCGAGTTGATGTCGTCCATCTCCTTGAGCTGTGTGTAGGGCACGTTGGCCTCGGCCAGGAGCACGTTCATGTGGCCCGGCATCCGCCCCGCGACGGGATGGATGGCGTACTCGACGCTGACGCCGCGCGCCGTGAGCAGATCGGCGAGCTGGCGTACGTCGTGCTGCGCCTGGGCGACGGCGAGCCCGTAGCCCGGGACGATGATCACCTTGTGCGCGTAGGCGAGCATGATCGCCACGTCGTCGGCGGTGGTGGCGCGAACCGTCAGGCCTTCGTTCGAGGCGCCTTCCCCGCCGCCGGCCTGGATCTGGCCGAAAGCGCCGAAGATGACGTTCCCGAGCGAGCGGTTCATCGCGCGGCACATCATCAGCGTCAGCAACGTACCGGAGGAGCCGACGAGCATTCCGCTGACGATCAGGACATCCTGGCGTAGCTCGAAGCCGGCTGCCGCGGCAGAGAGGCCCGTACAGGCGTTGAGCAGAGAGATCACGACCGGCATGTCGGCGCCGCCGATCGGCAGCACGAACAGGACGCCGAAAGCGAGCGCAGCAGCGATCTCGATCAGGAGCAGCCAGATCAGCTGGTAGCTGTGGCCGCCGAGAATGATCGCTCCCGCTGTAATGCCGATCAGTAGAAGAAGGATGTTTCCGACCCTCTGCCCCTTCCAGACGATCGGGCGGTCGCCGACCAGGCCCTGCAGCTTGCCGAAGGCGATCATGCTGCCGGCAAACGAGATGCTTCCGATCAGCGCCGAGACGATGATCGCAACCGACTCGTTCCAGATGATGCGACCGGCCAGGCCGGCCTTCTCGTGGAACTCGACCAGCGCGACCAGGGCAACCGCACCGCCGCCGACGCCGTTGAAGAGCGCCACCATCTGCGGCATGTCCGTCATCTTCACCTTGCGTGCGCCGATCCAGCCGACCGCGCCTCCGATCAAGGCGCCGGCCGCGATGATCGCGTAGCCGATGCCATAGAAGTGCTTCTGCGCCAGCGTCACGGCGATGGCGAGCGCCATGCCGACGGCTCCGAGCTGATTGCCCAGTCGCGCGTGCTTCGGAGAGGAGAGGAACTTGAGCGCGAGGATGAACGAGACGATCGTCGGCAGATAAGCGAGTGTGGTCAGGTTGGCGCTCACTCGACTATTTCCCCTTGAACATCTCGAGCATACGGTCGGTGACCGCGAACCCGCCGACGACGTTTGCGCTGGCCAGGATTACCGCGAAGAAGCCGACCACCTGTGCCAGCGTGGAGTGGAGATTCGTACCGGCGATCAGGATCGCGCCCACGATCACGATGCCGTGGATCGCGTTGGTACCTGACATCAAAGGCGTGTGTAGGAGCGTCGGTACCTTGGAGATCACCTCGATGCCGAGGAAGATCGCCAGGATCAGCACCGTCAGCTCAGCCAGGACGATGGCCGTGTTACCGCTCACGATTTCGTCTCCTTTTTAGTTACGCAGGCGCCGGCGACGATCTCGTCCTCGAAATCAAGCTTCAGCTCGCCGTCTTTGACGAGCAGCCCGAGCAGCGAGGCTACGTTGCGCGCATAGAGCTGGCTGGCATGGAAGGCCATCTCGCTCGGCAGGTTGGTCAGGCCGACAACGGTGAGGCCGTCCTTTTCGACGATCTTGTCGGGCACGGTCAGCGCACAGTTGCCGCCGTTCTCGGCCGCGAGATCGACGATCACCGAGCCGGGCCGCATCGCCTGAGCCGCCTTGGCTGGGATCAGCTTCGGTGCCGGCCGGCCAGGTATCAGCGCCGTCGTGATGATGACGTCGAAATCGGGGATGCGCTTCTCGAGCTCGGCCTGCTGCTTCTTCTGCTGTGCCGCTGTGAGCTCCTTCGCGTAGCCGCCCTCGGTCGCCTCGCCGACGACGCCGAGATCGAGGAACATGGCGCCGAGGCTCTCAATCTCTTCTTTGACGGCCGGGCGGATGTCGAAAGCGGTTACGACGGCGCCGAGACGGCGGGCCGTTGCTATTGCCTGCAGCCCGGCTACGCCGGCGCCGATCACGAGCAACTTGACCGGTGCGATCGTGCCCGCTGCCGTCATCAGCATCGGGAAGAGCCTGGGTACGCGGTCGGCGGCAATCACCACGGCCTTGTAGCCGGCGACCGTCGCCTGCGAGGAAAGGGCGTCCATCGACTGGGCGCGCGTGATGCGTGGCACCGATTCCATCGCGAAACCGGCGACTCCGCGCTTGGCCAGCGCGTCGATGCCTTTTTGATCGGTGAGCGGCTGCAGGAAGCCGATCAAGACCGCGTCCTTCTTCAGCAGCTTGACCTCGGCGGCGCTCGGCTTGGCGACCTTCGCGATGACGTCGGCGCCGAGGGCGTCCTTGGCGGTGACGAGCTTGGCGCCCGCCGCTTTATAGGCCTCGTCAGTGAAGGAGGCCGCGATTCCCGCGCCTTTTTCGACTACGACTTGGAGGCCCTGCGCTGTGAGTTTGGCTACTACCTCGGGGACGAGGGCGACACGCGCCTCGCCGATAGTCGTTTCCTTGGGGACTCCGATCTTCACGGCGCCGAACGATAGCGGAAAGAAGCGGAGCATCTGACCGAACCGCTTTTCTCAATAGCCGTGCGGGTTTCGTACAAGTCAGAATCGCTCAAGTCGATTTCGATCTCGGTGATTTCGATTAGGTCCGCAACCCCCGAGAGCCGACCGTTCGAGAAAGCCGGAAACGACGACGACGATCTTCCAAGCGCCGAGGACTACGGCTAGAGTGAGAGTAGCCCGCTCGCCCGCGCGACGACCTCGTCGGCGAACTCGACCGTTCCGCTCTTGCCGCCGAGATCGGCGGTGCGGACTCCGTCCTGAATCGCGTCGAAGCAGGCTGTGCGGATCGCGTTTCCGGCCCGCTGCATCGCCGCGTCGCCGTGCACGAGGAGTGCCGCACCGGCCAGGATCATCGCCAGCGGATTGGCCACGTTCTTGCCCACCAGAGAGGGGGCGGTTCCGTGCGCCGCCTCGGCCATCAGACGGCTTGGAACGTAGTTCTCGTCGAGCGCGGCAACCATCGACTCGGCGCCTGCGATCGACCCGAACATCGGCAGCACCAGATCGGAGAGGATGTCGCCGTCACGGTTGAGCGCCGGGATCACGAGCGGCTCACCTTCGGTGGTGAGAAGAAGCGCAAATGTGGCATCGATCAACTGCGGGTCGTAGGCAACGTCGGGATGCCGTTTGGATGCGGCGTCGAGCTCCTCCTTGAACATCCCTTCGTAGACCGGGCTAACCGTGTACTTAGGACCGCCGAAGACGGTTGCTTTCATGGCCTTGGCCTCGCGGAAGGAGAACTCGGCGACGGCGTGGCAGATGCGGCGTTCGATTCGCTCCGTTCGGAATGCGACCTCGGATTCGCCGTCGCCCTCGCGCCACTCTTTGGCGCCGTAGGCGTCGCCTACCGCCATCCTCACCACTGCGATCGGCGCGTTAACTCCGGTGACCGGAGTGACTCCCGGAATGCGCCGGCCGGTGCGAACGATCACCTGGGCGCCGATCTCCTCGCGCAGGATCCTGTTCGGGGAGCCGACGTCTCCTCGCTTGTCGGGCGTGATCGTCGGCGCCTTCAGGCCCAGGCCGAGCTTGCGGATAGCCGCCGCGGCTTCCGAGACGACGACGTTCCCAGTCGCCCTGCGGTTGGCGAGCGAGAGATCGAAGCGCTGCAGTTCGAGCTCGATCCCGATTACCTCGGGCGCGAGCACGCGCAGCGCCTGCTCGAGCAGTTCCTGCCCGGTCTCGTCGCCTTCTAGAACTACAAGAGCGCGTGTCTCCACGCGTGCAATCGTAGCCGCCAGCGGCGAAAGGGCTGCACGCAAGTCATTTCTTCGCGACCGGATGGTAGAAAAGGAGCGAGATGATTTACACCCGTATCCCCTTTCTGAGGCGCTGATCTGCACTGTTACGTCGCTTACGCTTTGCGCGCCTCCGCCTACATCTCCGGTAAGCGCCGGTCGGCGCCAATACTGTTGTTTCTTTTTCGTCTTCCGAGGCGATAGGTATCTGGATCGTTCACCAGCGTCTCGCCGTCTCTTGGAAAGAGTAGAAATCGCTTGAACGCAGACGTAAGCGTTTCACTGAGAAGGAGTATTCCCTTTCGAGTATGTATTCAGGTACGATAAAGGCGTAATTCCGAAAAAGTAGGAGGATTTCGTGGCTCGAAAAACCGTGCTCGTGTGCGATAAGTGCAGTAAAGAGATCGACGAAGGAAAGGGCGCGACGCTTCGTCTGACGTACGCCGACGCGCGGCGCGGCGCGAAGCAGGCCGACCTCTGCGAAGTCTGCGCTCAGGATTTGCCGGGACATGCGACCGCTCGTCGCGGTCGCCGCCCGAAGAGCGCCGCATAGCGGCCGTCTCACCCAGGTATCGGCGAGGGGCGGGAAACCGCCTCTCGCTTTTTTTTATCGCCGTTCCTGCTCGAGCGCGGATACCGGCCGTTGCGTGGCGGGCGCGGACTACGATGGGCCGGTGCCGCTGAGTCTTCTCGTCGGGCCCGCCAACGCCGGCAAGGTCGAGCAACTGCTCGAGCAATTCCGCGACGAGATCGAACGGGGGCCGTTCCTGGTCGTCCCCAACGTCGGTGACATCGAACGCAGCCAACGCGATCTCCTACGACGCTCACCGGCACTCTTTTACGGCCGGGTTGGAACGTTCGACGATCTCTTTCGCGAGCTCGCTACGAAGGCTTCAACACGGCGCCAACTCGGTGAAAACGGGCGCCGTTTCGTCGTGCGCTCGCTGCTGGTAGAAGCGAAGCTCGATTCTTTTACCCGCTCGGCGCGCTTCGGCGGCTTTCTCGATGCCTTGGTGGAGAGCTTCGTCGAGCTCGAATCGGCACTGATCGAGCCCGCCCGAGTCGAGGGCGAGCTGGGCTCGCTCTATGCGCTCTATCTGACCGAGCTCGAGCGGCTCGAAAGTGCCGACCGCGAGCTGGAGCGCTGGCAAGTCGCCGATCGCCTGGCCACCGAGCTGGACGCCTGGCCTTCTGAGCGTCCGCTCTTCGTCTACGGCTTCGAAGACCTGAGCGGTGCGCAGTGGCGGTTGCTGGACGCGATCGCCGCCCGCGCGGACGTGACCGTGGCGCTTCCCTACGAGCCTGGGCGGGCGGCCTTCGCCGCGCTGGCCCGCACACAGGAGGAGCTCGCCCGCCGGGCTTCCGGGCACATCACCGAGCTGCCTCCTCGCTCCGGCGAGTACGCCGCACCCGCGCTGGCCTTCGTCGAGCGCAACCTGTTCGAGCCCGGCGCCACGACGGCTCCGCCCAGCGAGGGAGCGATCCGCTTTCTCGAGGCCTCTGGCGCCCGCGCCGTCTTCGAGCTCGTCGCCGAGGAGGCGCTGGCGCTGCTCAGAGAGGGAGTGGAGCCGGAGGAGATAGCGATCGTCTGCCCTTCGCTCGAGCGCCAGCGTGCGCCGCTCGAAACGGCTTTCTCGGGCTTCGGGCTTCCCTACGTGCTCGAGGGCCACGTCCGTCTCGGTCAGATCCCCTTTGGTCACGCCCTCTGCGGGCTGCTTCGCTTCGTCTGGGCCGAGGGCGAACGGCGCGATCTCTTCTCGTTCCTGCGTTCGCCCTACTCGGAGCTGACGCGTTCCAGTGCCGACTTCCTCGAAGGGCGGCTGCGCGGCCGCGCGGTGCACACTCGCGCCCGGATCGAGTCCGAGCTGGTCTCGCTCAGGGGCGGTCAGCAGATCGGTGATCTGGAGACGCTGGCACAAGCCTCCTCGCCGCTCGAGGCCGTGCGTGGGCTCGTGCCGCTGATGCTGCGCCGGGCCTACGGGCTCGAGAATCCCCCCGTCTCCGAGCAGGTGCGACTCGACCTACGCGCCGCAGACAGCGTGCGCTCGCTGCTCGAGGAGCTGGACGGCTGGCAGGAGCTGAGCGCACGGACGGTCTCGCGGGAGGATCTCCTGGCCGCGCTCGAGCGCTCGCCCTTGCGGCTGGGCTCGTCCGGCGAGCCGGGCCGCGTCGTGGTCAGCGATCTCCTGCAGGTGCGCGCGCGGCGGTTCCGCGCCGTCTTTCTGCTCGGGCTCGAGGAGGGCAGCTTCCCGCGCCGGGCCTCGCGTCAGCAGCTCCTGGGCGAAGAAGCGCGCGAGCGGTTGGAGGCGCACGCGGCCTCACCTCCTTCGGCCGATCCGCTCGAGCGCGATCGCTTCCTCTTCTACAACGCCTGCACGCGCGCCTACGAGCGGCTCTACCTCGTGCGCGAATCGGCGAACGAGGACGGCTCCCCGCGCCAGGCGAGCCCCTTCTGGGAGGAGTTGCGCGAGCTCTTCGACCCTGCTGACGTCGAGCGCTGGACGAAGCGCAGGTCGTTCTCGAAGCTGGTCTGGGACGAGATCGCCGCGGCGCCGAGCGAACGCGAGCGGTTGCGCTCGCTGGTTGTGCTCGCCTCGTCGGAGCTTCCGCGTGCCTGGGCACTGGCCCGGGCCAACGGCTGGGAGCGCCAGCTCGAGCGCGCGCTCAGAGCCTTCGAGCGGCCGACCGCGCTCCGCAACTCGGCCGTGCTCGAGGAGTTCCAGGCCCGCACCACCTTCTCGGTCACCGAGCTGGAGGCCTTCGGCACCTGCTCGGCGATCTGGATGGTCGAGCGCATCGTCTCGCCGCGCGAGATCGACGGCGAGGTGGACGCGAAACTCCGCGGCTCGGTCGCCCACCAGGTTCTCTACCGCTTCTACTCCGGACTGCCCAAGCGGCTCGGCACCGAGAAGGTCGAGCCGGACAATCTCGATCGCGCGCTGGAGTTCCTCGGCGAGTGCCTGCGCGACTCGCTTGTCAGCCAGGTGAGGCTGGAGCTGGACGAACTAGAGCTGCGCGAGCTGGAAGCCGGGCTCCGGCGCGATCTCGAGCACTTCGTTCGCAGTGAGGCCGTCTCGCCGCTACCGCTGGTACCCAGGCGCTTCGAGATCGGCTTCGGCACCGAGCGGTCGGCCGCAGAGCTGCGTCGCGGCCTCGACCTCGGCGGCTTCTCGCTCTCGGGAAAGATCGACCGCATCGACCTCGATCCCTTCTCCGCCCGCGGCCTCGTTCAGGACTACAAGTCGGGCAAGACGGCTCACTCGGCCGCCCAGATCGAGTCGGAGCTGAAGCTGCAGTTGCCGCTCTATGTGCTCGTGCTGCGCGACCTGGTTGGCGTCGAGCCCCTTGGCGGTGTCTACCGGGCGCTGGCGGGAGAGCGTCCTTCGCGCGGGCTCCTGCGGGCGGAGGCGGAGGGGGACGGCGTTCCCGGCTTTGTTCACAACGACTACCTCGAGGAGGACGAGTTCTGGGGCAAGGTCGATTGGGCGACGGCGAGCGCACGCAACTTCGTCGCGCGGATCCGTAGCGGCGACGTTCGTCACGACCCGCTCGGACGCGAGCTTGGCCCGGGCTCGAAAAACGCGTGTCCCAGCTGGTGCCGGCTCGCGCCTCTATGCCGGGTGCCGAGACGATGAGCGCACGAACTCCCAACCCCGAGCAGCGCCGTGCGATCGAGGCCAGCGGCGTCGTGTTCGTCTCGGCCGGCGCGGGTACCGGCAAAACGACGGTGCTGGTCGAGCGCTTCTGCCGGGCGGTGGTCGAACGCGGGCTCCCGGTCGACTCGCTGCTCGTGATCACCTACACCGACCGCGCCGCCGGCGAGCTACGTTCGCGCATCCGCTCGTCTCTGCACGAGCGCGATCGCCATGATCTCGCCCGCGAGCTCGACGGCGCCTGGATCTCGACCATTCACGGCTTTTGCAGCCGGCTGTTGCGCCAGAACTCGGTTGCCGCCGGCGTCGATCCGCATTTCCGCGTGCTCGATGCCGAACAGGCGCTGCTGCTCGCGCGCGAGGCCTTCGGCGCCGCCCTGGAGGAGTTTTGCGCGGACGGCGAGCAGGCCCGCACGGACCTTCTCGTCTCCTACGGGCGCGCGGGCTTGCGGCGAATGATCATCTCCACCTATGAGACGCTGCGCTCGGCCGGGCGCCCGCTTCGGCTCGAGCTGAATGCGCTGCCCGAGCGCGGCGAATGCGAAGCGATCCTGAGGGCTGAATCCGAAACCCTTGTTGCCGATCCCAAAGTCCCCGAGCAGACGAAGGTCACGGCTCGCGAGCTGCTCGACCTGCTCGACGAGCACCCTCCCGACGCGCGGCTGCTCGATCTCGCCGAGTTCCGGCTCGGGGTCAAGAAGGCGGCCGCCTACGAGCTGGCGCGGATCGCGCTAGTGCAACACGCCTGGGACGTACTGGCGCTCGCCGACCGCGATCTGATCGAGGAGCTGCTGCAGCTCTTCGAGCGCGCGTATCGAGCCGCCAAGGACGCCGCCTCGGCGCTCGACTTCGAGGATCTGCAGCTCTTCGCCCGCGATCTGTTGCGCGACGATCCGGAAGTGCTCGAGCGCGAGCGGCTGCGCTTCCGCTCGCTGCTCGTGGACGAGTTCCAGGACACCAACCGGCTTCAGTGCGAGCTGATCGATTTACTTGCGGGCGAGGTCGGCGCGGTCTCCTCGGCGGGGGCGGGCGGGGTAGAGGAGGTGTTCTTCGTCGGCGACGAGTTCCAGTCGATCTACCGCTTCCGCCACGCCGATGTCGACGTCTTCCGCGAGCGCCGCG
>Ga0182021_10012307_pt1 | contig 10165 bp, 6 predicted proteins | sample 612E3MmetaG_FD_120493 | JGI IMG/M metagenome (GOLD analysis project Ga0182021, IMG submission 120493) | Permafrost microbial communities from Stordalen Mire, Sweden - 612E3M metaG (Illumina Assembly) | ecosystem: Environmental > Terrestrial > Soil > Wetlands > Permafrost | place: Sweden... | reverse complement strand
GTCGATGTGTTCCCGGCCACCGGGCGCTACCCCGTCCGGGTGGAGTTCTGGGGCGACGAGGTGGAGAGCCTGCGCAGCTTCTCGGTGTTCTCTCAGAGGTCCCTCGGGCCGCTCGACAGTGTGCGCCTGCACGCCGCCGCCGAGGACCCCGACGGCGAAGCGGCCAACCTGCTCACCCTGCTGCCCGAGGGAACGCGCGTTGTGCGGCTGGACCCGTCCCGGGCCCGGGCTCGGGTGGATGCCTTCGAGACCGAATTGGTGGAGGTGCTGGGGGCGTACGAGGGGGACGAGTACGAAGGGTGGCCGCAGGTGGAGGAGCGGCTGGCCGGGATTCCGGGAGCCATACTGGACTCCTTGGGCATGGCTGCCGCGGAGGCTGAGGCGCCCGAAGCGGTGACCTTCAGGGCCGGGAGCGGCGATCTGCCCGTGACCAACCTGCCGGAAGCCGAAGAGGCCATGCGTCGCTTGGTGGACGACGGCTACCGGGTGGTGATCGCGTTCGAGCAGCGGGCGGAAGCCGAGCGGGCGGGCTTCGTGCTGCGCCGCACGAGCGGGGCGCTCGCGCACGGGGGAGAGGTGGGGTCCGGAGCGGGAGTCACCTACCTGCCGATACCGCTTCGGCGTCACTTCCAGATCCCGGAGATCAAACTGGCTCTGCTCACCGATGCTCAGGTGTTTCCCCGCCGGCACAAGACGGCGCCGGCGCGGCGCCCGACACCCGGCGTCACCCTGTCCAGCTTCCGCGATCTGCGCAAAGGCGACTTCGTGGTCCACGAGGACCATGGGGTGGGCCGCTTCGAGGGCATCTCCACGAAGACCGTGGCCGGCATCACCCGCGACTACCTGGACCTCGCCTACAAAGACGGGGACATGCTCTACATCCCCCACGACCAGATCGGCAAGGTCATGCGTTACGTGGGGTCGGGAGGCGCCGCGCCGGCGCTCTCCAAGCTGGGCGGCAAGGCCTGGGAGCATATCAAGAGCCGGGTCCGCGCGGCGGCGCGCCAGGTGGCCGGCGAACTGCTGCATCTCTACGCGCTGCGCCAGGCCACGAAGGGCTTCAAGTTCTCCGAAGACAACGAATGGCAGGTCCGCTTCGAGAAGGCCTTCCCCTACGAGGAGACCGAGGACCAACTGCGGGCCATCGACGCGGTCAAGGACGACATGGAGTCCGAGCGGCCCATGGATCGCCTGCTCTGCGGCGACGTGGGCTATGGCAAGACCGAGGTGGCGCTCCGGGCGGCCTTCAAGGCCGTGCAAGACAGCAAGCAGGTGCTGGTACTGGTGCCTACCACCATCCTGGCGCAGCAGCACTATGGCACGTTCCGGGAGCGTATGGCCGAGTTCCCTGTCAAGGTGGAGATGATCTCCCGGTTCCGGTCGGGTCAGGAGCAGAAGAAGATCATCAAGGATTTCTCAGCAGGTAAGGTGGACATCCTCATCGGGACGCACCGCCTGCTCTCCGAGGACGTCAGGCCCAAGGACCTGGGTCTGGTGATCGTGGATGAGGAGCAGCGGTTCGGCGTGGCCCAGAAGGAAGCGCTGCGCCGGTTGAAGCTCCGGGTGGACGTGCTCACCCTCACGGCCACGCCCATACCGCGCACCCTGCAGATGTCCCTGTCCGGGGTGCGCGACATCACGGTGATCGAGACGCCGCCGCGCGACCGCCATCCCATCCAGACCTACGTGGGCCTTATCGACGAGGGCATGGTGGAGCGGGCCATCGAGCGGGAGATTGACCGGGGCGGCCAGGTGTATTACCTGCACAACCGCGTGGAGACCATCGACAAAGCCGTCATGAAGCTGCGGACGGCCATGCCGAACGTGCGCTTCGGGGTAGGCCACGGCCAGATGCCCGAGCAGGAACTGGAGCGGGTGATGCTCGACTTCTTGCGCGGCGACCAGGATGTGCTGGTGAGCACCACCATCATCGAGAGCGGGCTGGACATCCCCAACGCCAATACCCTCGTCGTGGAGCGGGCGGACCTGCTTGGTCTGGCCCAGCTCTATCAGATACGAGGCCGCATCGGGCGGTCGACGCGGGTGGCGCACGCCTTCCTGTTCCATCCCGACGAGGCGGTGCTCACCGAGGAAGCGGTGGCGCGGCTTTCCACCCTGGCGGACTACACCGAGCTGGGCTCGGGCTTCAAAATCGCCATGCGCGACCTGGAGATCCGCGGCGCCGGCGAGCTGCTGGGGGAGGAGCAGTCGGGCCAGATCGCCGCCGTAGGGTTCGAGATGTACCTGTCCATGCTCGAGGAGGCCACGCGGCTGTTGCAGGGGGAGGAGGCGCCCCCGGTGGAGAAGTACGCCCGGGTGGACGTCGGCATCGACGCGCATGTGCCGCAGAGCTTCATCGGCTACGAGGCTGCGCGGGTGGACCTGCACCGGCGGATCGCCTCTGCCGGGACTCTGGAGGAGTTGGCCGACCTGCGGGCCGAGCTCATCGACCGATTCGGCGAGCTGCCGCAACCGGTGGACAACCTGATCTTCCTGGGCGAGGTGCGGGTGCAGGTGCAGGACCTGGGGGCGGATTCCCTTGCGGTAAGGCAGGAGCGGCTTTCGATGAGCGGGCTGACGTTGCCGGCGGGGTCGCGCGAGCGCCTGCGCTCGCGCGACCGCCGTTATGTCTACGCCCCGCTGCAGGGCCAGTTGTCGCTGGGCTTCAAGGGCGAGTCGCGGAGCCTCCGCGAAGTGGTCCAAGGAGTGCTCGATGATATACTCCCTCTCTCCACCGGCGAGGTGGATCCTGATCGATAAGGAGTGGCTTAGGTGATCCGGTGGTTCGCCTTCACCCTCCTCCTTGTGCCCTTGGTCCTTGCGATCTCTGGCTGCGGAGGGGAGCTACCCCAGGGGGCTGTGGCCCAAGTGGGGGCGTCCGTCGTATCCCAGGACCAGTTCGACAAACTGGAAGCGGCGTACCAGGCCACCGGCCACGTCCCGGACAAGAAGACGCAGGCGAAGGAATACCGCGCCTTCCGGCAAAGCCTCGCGCAGTACATGGTGATGCTTGAAGTGCTCCGCCAAGAAGCCCCCAGCTACGGCATCACGGTCACGGACAAGGACGTCCAGACCCAGGTGGACGACATCAAGCAGATGTTCCAGGGCGACCAGAAGCGCTTCGACAACGCCCTCAAGACCGAGAAGCTCACCCTTGATCAGTTCAAGGAGTCGCTGCGCGAGATGCTGCTCATCGACGAGATGAAGGCGGCGGTCAGCAAGGACGTCACCGTCTCAGAGGATCAGGTCAAGAGCTACTACGACGGCCACAAGGCCGACTACACCAAGCCCGAGGTCCGGGTGGCCCGGCACATCCTCATCAGCCCGTTCACGAAGGCTGCGGGGGGCGCGGGCACCATAACCCCCACTGAGGCCGATTGGGAGCAGGCCAAGAGCGTGGCCGAGCAGGTGCGCAGCGAGGTGATGAACGGCAAGGACTTCGCCACGGAGGCGCGCCTCAACTCCGACGATGACGCCACGAAGGACAGCGGCGGCGACCTGGGCAGTATCGTGCGCGGCCAGATGGTCCCGGAGTTCGAGGTGGCCGTTTTCAGCCTCAAGAAGGGCGAGATCTCGCAGCCGGTCAGGACTGAATACGGGTATCACATCATCGAGGTGACCGACATCACCCCGGAGACGCAGTTGCCGTACGATCAGGTGAAGGAGAAGATCCGCAGCGCGTTGCTGGCTTCCGTGCAGCAGGCCACCTGGGACTCGTGGCTGCAGAGCATGGAGCAGAAGCTGACCGTGTTCTACCACTCCGGTTTCGCTCCGTCCCGGAATGCTCTCACCACTACCACGATGATCCCGCTCGCCACGACTACGAGCGCTGGCCAAGCGACCGACACCACCGTTCCTGAAGAAAGCACCACCGAGCCGGCCACATGACACGCGAATCGATAGCCTGGGAACTGGCCCAGTTGTACGACCTCACGATGAGGCTCCGGGCTGAGTGCCCCTGGGACCGCAAGCAGACCCAGGAAAGCATCATCGCGTATACGCTCGAGGAGACCCACGAACTGGCCGACGCCATCTACGAACGGCAGACGCGGGGGGACGACGCCGTCAAAGGGGAACTCGGTGACCTGCTCTTCCAGGTGTACTTCATGTCGGCGGTGGCCGAGGAGCAGGGGCTGTACGACCTCGGCGATGTGGCCGCCGGCATCCATGCCAAGCTGGTGCGCCGCCACCCGCACATCTTCGGCGAGGGGCAGGCGGAGACGGCCGAGGACGTGAAAAGGACCTGGGACGTCATCAAGAAGGTGTCCGAGGGCCGTGAAGGTATCTTCCACGACGTGCCCGCGAGCTTCCCGGCCACCCTGCTGGCGCAGAAACTGCAGCAGCGCGCGGCGGCGGTGGGCTTCGATTGGGAGCAGGCGGTGGATGTCATGGCTAAGGTGGAAGAGGAGACGGAAGAGATCGCCGAGGAGATGGCGGCCGAACAGGCCGGGACCGGTGATCCCCAGCGGCTTGCCGACGAGGTGGGGGACCTCCTGTTCTCGGTGATCAACCTGTCGCGAAAGCTCAAGGTGGACCCGGAGTTGGCCCTGCGGCGTTCTGCGCTGCGGTTCCGGGAGCGGGTGGAAGCGGCGGCAGCAACAGCAACTGAAGACGGACACGTCTTTGAAGATATGAAGTTGCAGGAGCAAGAGTCGTACTACCAACGGGCGAAGGACTCGTTGAAGCGATGAAGCCTCGCCGCCCAGAGCGCACTAGGCGGCCGCGGCTTCATCCGGAAACGAGTCCAGAAAAGGAGCAGAAGCGATGACGGTCATCCTCGGTGTGTTCGGACGGCAGATCCTGGATTCCCGCGGCAACCCGACTGTCGAGGTCGAGGTGGAGCTTGCGAGTGGAGCCATGGGCCGGGCGGCAGTACCATCGGGTGCGTCGACAGGGAGCTTCGAGGCCGTCGAGTTGCGTGACGGTGGCGAGGCCTTCGGCGGCAAAGGCGTCTTGCTGGCGGTGGAGCACGTCAACGATGAGATCGCCGACGCGCTGGTGGGCATGGATGCCCTCGATCAGCGGGAGATCGACCAGTTGCTCATCGACACCGACGGTACCAAGAACAAAGGCCGCTTGGGCGCCAACGCCATCCTGGGCACGTCCCTGGCGGTGGCAAAAGCAGCTGCGGAAGCCCTCGGGCTGCCGCTGTACCGCTATCTGGGCGGCCCCAACGCGCATGTGCTGCCTGTCCCCATGATGAACATCCTGAATGGCGGCAAGCACGCCGACAACAACGTGGACCTGCAGGAGTTCATGATCATGCCGGTCGGCGCGGCCAGCTACACCGACGGCCTGCGCATGAGCGTTGAAGTGTTCCACTCCCTCAAGAAGGTGCTGAGCGGTCGCGGCCTGGCCACCTCCGTGGGCGACGAGGGCGGCTTCGCGCCGAACCTGGCCAGCAACGAAGACGCGCTCAAAGTGATCTTAGAGTCCATCGAGAAGGCCGGCTACGAGCCCGGTGTTGATATCTGCCTGGCGCTCGACCCCGCGGCCTCCGAGTTCTTCGATGCGGCCAAGAAGGTCTACGACCTGGCCGGCGAAGGCCGCAAGCTCGACCCGCAGGAGATGGCCGGCTATTACGCCGACCTCTGCAAGAAGTACCCCATCGTCAGCATCGAAGACGGCATGGCCGAGGAGGACTGGGACGGCTGGGCGGCCATCACCCACCTGGTGGGCGATAAGGTCCAACTCGTGGGCGACGACCTCTTCGTCACCAACGTGGAGCGCCTCGCCATGGGCATCGAGCGCAAGGTGGCCAACAGCATCCTCATCAAGCTGAACCAGATCGGCACCCTCAGCGAGACCTTCGACACCATCAGCATGGCGCACCGCGCCGGCTACACCGCCGTCGTGAGCCACCGCTCGGGAGAGACCGAGGACAGCACCATCTCTGACCTTGTGGTGGCCACCAACGCCGGCCAGATCAAGACCGGGGCTCCGTCCCGCGGCGAGCGTACCGCAAAGTACAACCAACTGCTGCGCATCGGGGAACAACTGGGCGACGTGGCCGTGTACCCGGGCTGGAAGGCCTTCGGGAACCGAGGCAACAAGTAGGACTTCGACCCGCCGGGGGGGGCAGCGGCCGGCGTGGCGCCGCCCCCCCCTTTTTTTTCAGGCCTTGGCGCTTGGTCCGTTGGGCCCTCGGCGAAGGACACCGGATGGTGAGAGGCGAATAGTACTAGACCATGAACCAGTCAAGCGTCCGCAGTATGCCGGCCCGGTCCGGCCGGCCTCGGGTCTCCGGCGAGAGACGTGTGCCGCGCGCCGCCCGCGAACAAGCGGCTAGGAGTACGCGCCGGCGCTGGCTCATCCTGTTCGCCGTTGTGCTGATCGTGGTCGTCGGCATCCTCGCCAACATCAAGCCCTTGACGCATTACCAGGACGCGAGCGCCCGCCTCGACGGAGCGACTGCCAAAGTGAGCGACCTGCAGGCCCAGAAGACCGAACTGCAGGACCAGGTGGCCAAACTCAGCGAGACCGCCTACCTCGAGACTCTGGCCAGGGAGAAGCTCACCTACGCCAAACCCGGCGAGGACGTGTACATCGTGACCCCCGACCCGAACAGCTCCGCCAGTACCGGTACGACCACCGGGCCCGTCACCGGCCTGGGCCCGGGTCTCGGCGCCGCCATCAGTAGCGAGCCTGGTTCCAGCGTTTCCAAGAGCGGAACGTCGGCCGGGGCGGCGAGCGTCTCCACCACCGCCACGGCGACAGACGGCACGCAGCCGGGCGAGCGTCCAGGTATCCTGGAGAGGATCATCTCGGCCATCCGCGGAGTGTTCTAGACAAGCGTGACTTCCTCGCACGACAAACCAGATCACCGGCAGCCCGGCGATCCGCAGGACGAGGACCTGTGGCAGGCCGCGTGGCCTCACTCGGAGAGCGGGCCGCCGCCCGCGCGGCCGTCCCGTTCGCAGCCCGGCCCCGCCCGCACGCAGCCTCAGCCCACGCTCAGCCGCTCGATGCCGGCGCCGGTATCTGAGCGCCGGGTCTACCGGGCCGGGAATGAGGATGTGCCCGCTACGCGCCGCATCGTGCATCGCTCACCTGTCCTGGCGATAGCCATCCTGGTCATTATCGCCGTGGTCATCGTCCTGGTCGGGGTGGGGGCCCGCGGCGGAGGTCTGGAGGGCTCGCAGAACACGGGCACTTTCAAGCTGGTCCCGATCTCCACTACCACCACCTCGTGAGCGCGCGGCAGGGGAGCGGGCGTGTGATTGAGCCCGACCTCGCCGTCGTGTCGGGCCAGTTGGGCAGGACCGCCCGGAACGTGACCGGTATTGCGGTGCGCTGCCCGTTCGGGCGCCCGGCGGTCATCGAGTCGGGGCCGGTGCTTTCCGGCAAGCCGAACCCAACCTTGCTCTATCTCACCTGCCCCACGGCCGTCGTCGCCATCAGTGAGGTGGAGGGCAAGGGCGGGGTCAAGGGGTTCAAGGCGGCGTGCCAAGCGGATCCGGCGCTCTCAAAGGCGCTCGACGAGGTGGCCGGTGCGTATCGGCGGCGTCGCGCGGCGCTTGCGCCCGCGGGAGGCCCACGGCCGCAGGCCGGCATCGGGGGACCCGAGGGACCGGACAAGGCTTCTTGTCTGCACGCATACGCGGCTGCTTTGTTGGCTGCGTTCGCTGGATGGTTCGCGGAGGAGACGGGGGAGGCCGCCGCGACAGCTGCGGCCGGGTCCTGGGACCGCTTCTTGCCGCCCCGGGACTCGCTCTGGTGCTCCGACGATCGCTGCGGCCGCTGGGCCGAGGGGTGTGACTCGCAGGCCGGAGGCGCCGTGGCGCCGGCCGGCGCGCACAGAGTGGCCGCCATCGACATTGGCACGATCTCCGTCCGGCTGTTGGTGGCCGATATCGTCGCGGGGCGTCCCGAGCAGGTGCTCCGGCAAGCGGAGATCACCCGTCTCGGCCAGAGACTGCGGGCCGGGGGTTCCCTCAGCCCGACGGCCCGCCGGCGGACGGGGGAGGCCGTCAGGCGCTTCGTGGTGGAGGCCAGGCGGCTGGGGGCGGCGCGCGTCCTCATAGCCGGCACCAGCGCGTGGCGCGAGGCGGCGGACGGCCCGGCGTTCGTCCGCTCCTTGGGCGATGAGCACTGCGTGGCTGCCAAGGTCCTGACCGGCGCGGAAGAGGCGGCTCTCGCCTATGAGGGCGCCTCTCTCGACATCACCGATGGGCCGGTCGTCCTGGACGTCGGGGGCGGCAGCACGGAACTTATCAGGCGCGGGGGAGACGGGGAAGTCGAGGCGATCAGCCTCCGGTTGGGGGCGAGCAGAGACACGGAGCACTGGATCACGGCGGACCCGCCGCTTGCCGGCGATATGGACCGGGTATTGGACGAAGCGCGGGCGCTCGTCGACCCGCTCCGGCCGAAGTTCGGCGCCGGCCCCGGCGCGCTGCCGGGCGGCGCGGACCGGGGCGGCCATGCGGACCGGACCGGTGCTGCGCGCCTAGTGGGCGTGGCGGGGACCGTCACCACTCTCGCCTGTCTGGAAGCCGGGCTCCAAGCCTACGACGCGGAGGTGATCCATCTGCGCACGCTGTCGCTCCCGGCCGTCAAAGAGCTTGCCGCCACGCTTGCCTCGATGACCACCCCAGAGCGGGCCGCGCTGCCCTGCGTGCAGGCCGGCCGGGCCCCGGTGATCGTGGCGGGCGCACTGATCGTGCAGGCGGTCATGGAGACCCTCGGCTACGAGGAGTTGACCGTCTCTGAGCGCGACATCCTGGATGGGTTAGCGCTCGCAGCCTCGTGCTAAGGTAATGGCGCCGCGGCGGCCAGGCGGATCGGCGCCGGCACCGCGGCGAGCAGCACGCCGGAGTGGCGAAATGGCAGACGCAACGGTCTTAAACACCGTAGGGCTATGCCCATGCGGGTTCGAGTCCCGCCTCCGGCATACGTGATTTGCAGGGGTTTATCTCAGGACTCATCCGGCCACCAGCCTCAGTTTGGGCCGACTGCCGTCCAATTGCCGTCCGCCCTCTGGGGCGGCATGAGTGCTGCCGTCCGTGCCGTCCGCAATGTTGTCTCTGTCCTCCACTGCATCCGGTGCCGGCCGGGCGCCATAAGCATCGTCGAGTTTCGCCGCGGCTTGAGCATCGGCGCCGGGCAGCAGGTGCCCGTATATGTCCGCGGTGATGGCAATCCCGGAATGGCCGGCCCTCGCGCTCACCACTTTGAGGGGGACGCCGCGGAGTAGCAGCTGAGTGATGTGGCCGTGCCGCAGATCGTGGAAGCGGACGCGGGGGAGATCCTGCTTTTCGACGAAACGGCAGAAGGCCCCGGTGAGCAGGTTAGGCGCCCACGGCCGGCCATCCTCAGCGGGGAAGACGAGCCCCTCGTCTTTGTAAGCATCCCCGAGTTGCTCGCGATGCGCGTCCTGAGCCTCCTTATGCTGGCTGAGTGTCTCGCGGGCGAAGGCCGGCAGAGTAACTGTGCGGCGGCTCGTCTTCGTCTTGGGCTCTTTGAAAGTGAGCCCTGCCGCTTTGGTCTCCGAGAGGGTGCGGCGGATCGTCAGCGTCCCAGCGTCCAGGTCGCAATCGGTCCACCGCAGAGCAAGCAGCTCACCCCGGCGGAGTCCCGAGCCAACAGCGAGAACGATAGGGGTGAGGATGCTCGTGCTCTCTGCCGCCTTCAGCAGTGCGGCCGTCTGCTTTTCCGTAAGAACGTGCGGATCTTGGCGGGTGACCTTCGGAGGGCTCACGGCGTCCGCGGGATTGACGGGCAATAGGCCCCACTTCACGGCCGTCTTCAATGCCTCATGCAAAACGTGGTGAAAGTGCAGCACGGTCTGAGGGGAGAGGCGTGTATCCAGCTCTTCTTCCGCGTCGGGCTGGTCTGGGTCCCGCTTGATTGGTTTCGGCCTCAGCCGGCCTTGATCGAGCCGCTCCGAGTAGAAAGCCTGAATCTGAGCCGGCCGCAGCTTGCTAAGAGGTATCTTGCCCAGTTTGGGCGCGATGTGGAGCGTCACATGGGTCCGGTAGCCCTGGAGGGTGCGAGGGGAGACGTTCAACCGGGCGTAGTCGTTCAGCCATTGTTCGAGGTATTCAGCGAGGCTCAACTTGGAGGGCTTGAGAGGCACGCCGTTATCCCTGGCGTACTGCAGCCGCGTGTTCTCCTGCTGGGCCTCGCGCTCGGTGCCCCGGAAGCTGTGGTAGGTGCGGATCTTCTT
>Ga0182021_10012306_pt1 | contig 10165 bp, 9 predicted proteins | sample 612E3MmetaG_FD_120493 | JGI IMG/M metagenome (GOLD analysis project Ga0182021, IMG submission 120493) | Permafrost microbial communities from Stordalen Mire, Sweden - 612E3M metaG (Illumina Assembly) | ecosystem: Environmental > Terrestrial > Soil > Wetlands > Permafrost | place: Sweden... | reverse complement strand
GGTCTCAAAGTAGCACAGCGATGGACGTGGGCCGGTTCGGCCGACCCGCCAAGGTCCGCCCAAGGAACGGGACCGCGTACGGCCCGATCCGTGAGGCCACTCGCAACAAGAGCAGGGATGCACTGGACAAGCTGATCGCAGCCCACGCCGTCGCGCTCGACGTGGCGCTCGTCACCAACAACCAGGCCGATTTTGCAGGCTATCCCGGTCTGAGAGTCGAGCGCTGGGTGGCTCCTCGGCCCTGAGTGCCGGGCAGACCGGAAGGCCGCGAGCACGTCTGCGGTCTTCTTGCCCCGCCGGGCACCCTGGGCAAGCAGCGGCCGAGGGCCAGGACCAGGCTGACGCCAACGCCCGCCAGGTTCCAGTGCCCCGGCATCGTTCAGCAGCCTGTTGGCAGGCACCCCTGGGCCCGGCAACATCAGCCTCCCTCTGCGAACAGGTAGGCCTGCATCTCCTGCGGATCAACGTAGACCGTTGCTTCCAGCTTGTCTCTCTTGAACTTCTTGATGAAGCCGTACGGCCAGCCCGAGCGCGCGAGCACCACAACAAGGCGATGACCGTCCTTGAACTCCAACTCCAGGGAGTAGTCCGGACGAGGGTCGAAGGAGGAGATCTCCTGGCGCCACTTCTTCATGCTGCGATAGGCGGCGATCAGCGCGTCTCGCTTCTGCGGATTGGCGAGGTCTATGGAGATCGTTCTCGACGCCTGGCCAGGTGAATTCGTGACGGTGACGGTTGCCTCGGACAGGTCCTTGGGGTTCAAGCCCGGCGGCCCGGCAGCGCAGCCACCGCTCCCGACGAACACGACCCATAATGGGAGCCCGATGAGCTGCAGGAGCACGACTGCAGGCACTAGCGGCCAACGAAGGGCGCCAAGCGCCTTTCGGAACGTCTGTCGGGGCATCCCCACATGCCTCCTTGTGGTGTAGCGTGACTAGATCACCCCGCATCTCTTCCCGTGTCTAGAAGAATGCAAACCGCTCACCATGCGGCCGCGGGCATTGGAATTCCCGGGCATGATCCCCGGGGCTGTGGGGATCGATCACGGCGCCAAATACGATCCCATCGTCCCCGGTGAGATCGACCGAGGCGGCGCCATCAACACCATCGTCCCGCGAAACACCACCTCCAAGAACGCATGCGGGCATGCAGTGAGCGGGTTCCTGGTGGAGGTGGAGAAGGCGGATCTCGAGAGTCTGAAGGCGAAGTATCCGGAGGCCTTCGCCCGCGAGTGTCACGTCGCGGCCGGTCCATGGATAGCCGGCTTCACGGAGAGTGAAGACCTGGGAGGCCGCTGAAGAACGAAGCCTTAGGCTAGAACGAAAGCCATGCCCTGCGTGTAGAAGCGATCCCCGGCCGAATTCCGTCCCGCCATGGGCTGCGTGATGCGCACTTCTTGCGTCACACGCAAGCGGCCGCCCGCGGTGAGCGAACGCACGATGTAGTCACGCTCGGCATCGATGTCCGGATCGATGTGGTGGATGGGCGTGGGAAAGATGCGCCCCACTCCCACTCCGGCGTCGTAAGAAGCTGTGGCTACCCAGACCTGCCTGCCTTCGCAGGCGAAGTCGGTGAGCCACCAGCGCACGTGATGCCGGCGGCGCGAGGAGCCTCCGTCGTCGGTCCGCTGAAAAGCCACGTCGTGCAACTTGCCATTGAGAAAGGACGGGAACACAGGCGCAGTAGGGTAGGGTCGGTTGAGCACTCCGCGCCCGAATGCCCGGAAAGCGGTACCCACGGTCACGCGGTCGGCCGCGTGCCACCGGGCGCTGCCAAAAACCTCGAGTAGCTGGGCGCCGCTCCCTAGAAAGATCAGACTCACCGGGGCTTGAGTGGCGCCGGTCATCTTCGCCGAGAAGCGCGGAAGAAGGCCTAATTGGTCGTGGTGAATGCCAAGGCGACCGGCGCCGTCGATGAGCGGCAGGAGTAGCCGTGGAGCGTGGACGGCCTTGGTGTGAGCGTGAACCGCGTCGGCTTGCGTGCCCGCCAGAAAGATCCCTATCGCCGCGCACGAAGCCCCCAAGGTCATGACGGCTCGGGCAGCTCGCGTCCGCGGAGTCTTTCCGGCTTTGTATATCGCCTGGTGAGCCCAGATGAGAAAGAGCACCAGAAGGACAGTGCCGGTCAGCCCCGACATGAGAAGCATCTCGCGGCGTTCTACATCGCGAAGGGCCGCCCAGAGGCCCCAACCGACCCCCACAAAGCTTCCGAGCAGTGCAAGACGAGCGAACCAGATGGACCAGCGGCGGATGGCGGCGGACTCACAACTCGCCCGCGACCGATCCGGGTTCGCTTGCTCAAGAGAATATGCACGGCCCCCCGAGCGGGGCCAAAGATAGATGTGTGGCACTTTGCTCCTTGTCGGGGCAAGGATACTCTATGGAGCCATACAACTGTTATCGGCAGGGAGACCGTCGAGCCCGAACTGCGTGTTACTCAGCCTCTTCGTCCAGCCACCTGAGGTTCTCCCGGATGAGCTCCGGTATCGGTAGCTCGTAGGGGCAGCGGGTCATACACTCGCCGCAGTCGGTGCAGTTGCGGCCCTTGTTGACTGCCGCCCACAACGGCCCCTCCTGCAGTAGTTCCTTACCCATGCGCTTCACCAAGGTACGCACCCCCAGTACCGTCTGAATGGAGATCTCCTCCGAGCAGGGCTGGCAGTAGTCGCAACGGCGGCAGAAGACCTTATCGTAGCTCGCCTGGAGCGCGACGATCTCGCGCTGCTCGGCCTCGGTGAGAGGTTCGCCTTTCTGGAACACGCGCCAGTTCTCGTCGAAGAGCGCCGGGCTCTCGACCCCGGGGATCACCAGCACTCCCGGCTCTGCGAGCGCCCACTTCAGGGCCAACCGGGCGTTGTCGATCACCCCGCCGGAAAAGGGCTTCATGGCGATCACTCCGATGTTCCGCTCGAGCGCCCTGGGGATGACCTTCTCCCGGGCCTGGGGCTCCAGCAAGCCGAAGCAGACCATGATGGTGTCGAAGAGACCGTCGTCTAGCGAGCGGTCGAGCACGTCCAGGCTGTGACCGGTGATGCCGATGTGGCCGATGAGGCCTTCGTCCTTGGCCTGGAGAAGGGCTTCGAGCGCTCCTCCGGGCGAGATCACCGTCCGGTAATCGGCGTCGTTGCTCACAAAATGGCACTGGTAGAGGTCGACGTAGTCCTTGTCAAATTCTTCCAGGCTCGTTTCCAGATCGGCGCGGATCTTGGCGGCCGTCTTTGCGTGGGACTTGGAGGCGAGTATCACTCGCCGGCCGGCGGCGCCGGCCTCTTTGAGCGCGAGGCCGATCCGCCGCTCGCTGGTGGAGTAGGCGCGGGAGGTGTCGATGAAGTCCACCCCGCGCTCTATGGCGTGGCGAACGGTCTCCACCGCTTCTGCTTCGCTCACCCGCTGGATGGGGATGCCGCCGAAGCCCAGGCGGTAGGTCTCAAGACCGGTCCTGCCGAGAATCATTCGCTGCATTGTCTGCCGCCGACCTCCTGTCCTGCGAATCTCTGAATGCCTCAGACGACCAGTTCGCTGATCTGGAACAGAGGCGTGATGTCGGTGAAGTTCATCGTTGCCCCCTTGGTGAGTTTTCCCTGGTCTGGTCAAGATAGCATCCGCGCTTGAGGCTGTGCGAATTCCGGAGCACACTGTCTGTGAGAAGCTCACCTGCGATTGACTTCGCGGAGGCGGACCTCTTGTCATGACTCTCGAGACACAGGGCGACTTTCTCCCCGACCCCGCTACCGTGGTGGTGGTCGGCGGCGGCCCGGCCGGGTCGTTCTTCGCCATCCGGTTGCTCCGGAGAGCCCGGCAGCTCGGCAGATCCGTGCGCGTGATCATTCTTGAGAAGAAGAACGAGATCTGTTTCTACCGGCCCGTTCCCTTCTGTTCGTGGGAAGGGTGCAACTACTGCGCCGGGGGTGTCTCCCCCAGGCTCATGGACATCCTGCGCGAGAACGGCATCGCCATACCCGAAGAGGTGATTGAGAGCCGGCCTACCGAGATCATCGTGCACGGGGACTGGAAGAGCATCCAGCTGCCGGTTCCCAACGATCGGGAGATGGTGTCGGTGTTCCGCGGATCGCGGCCCCGGCAGCGGACCGGGCGGTACGTGAACTTCGACACCTTCCTGCTCCACCTTGCCGCCGACGAAGGGGCGGAAGTGATCACGGCTGAGGCGATGGACGTCCGCTACTCAAAGAGCGGAAGGCCGGTGGTTGGCTACCGGACGGTGCTCGAGGAAGGAAGCGGCCTGCCGGACGCGAGCGTCGAAGCCGACTTCGCGGTGTTCGCCGGAGGCGTCAACCGGTCGCCAGGCATGGAGCTACGCGCCGACCCGCTGTTCCGCTCCCTGCTGGAGATGATCCCCAGATTGCGGCCGCCCAAGGTGCGCCGCGCGGTCATCGCCGAGCTGACGGCCGGCGAAGACGAACTGCGCGCCCTGGAGGGCGAGGTGCACTTCATGCAGTACGGGTCGAGGGACCTCCACATCGAGATGGCCTCGCTGATGCCAAAGGACGGGTGGGTCACCGCCGTCCTCGTCGGCAAGAGCATCGATCGGGCCGAGCCCGGTGAGTCTCTCGAGCTCGTGCGGCGCTTCGTCGACCTGCCGCACATCCGGCGCCTGCTCCCGCCCCGGGTGGAGGTCACGCCCCGCTGTTCTTGCCAACCGAGCATGACCATCGGCGCGGCGAAACATCCATTCGGCGCTCGGGTGGCCCTGATAGGCGACCTGGCTGTGTCGCGGCTTTACAAGGACGGCCTGTACTCCGCCTACGAGACCTCGTCGGCGCTGGTGGACTGCGTCCTCGGCGAGGGCATCGACGAGGCCACTTTGGCCCGGTGTTACGGCCGCGTCGTGCGCGCCTTCGACGCCGACAACCGCTACGGTCGCGTGATCTTCCTGCTCAGCCACTGGGTCTTCTCGCACCCGAACCTCAGCCGGGTGCTCTACCAGGCCGTCCTGACCGAGCGAAAGACCACCGCGCGTGACCGGCGCCGGCTCGAGCCCGTTCTCTGGCGAGTGGCAAGTGGAGACGACACCTACCGTCGCATATTGGGAAGAATGCTGGCTCCGGGCTCGCTCTGGTTGATAGGGACCGGGGGTCTTCTGATCACCTTCCGGAACCAGGTGACCGAGGGGCTGTTCGGGTTGAGGTGGAAGGGTGTGGGGCGCTATGCGACGGGCGTACCTCTCGAAGAGATGGAGCGAACAAGGAGGGAGTTGTTCGCCCTCCGGGGGGTACAGCAACCCGCGCGACCGCCGCAGATGGAGCGGATGTATACCATCCGCATCAGGGCCGGCAAGGAGGCGATCCTCAAGCAGCTCGGGGCCTTCGGCGACCCGGACCGGCAGTACCTGAAGCCCCGCTTCGTCCAGATCCGCCGCCTGCAAGGCGCGCCCAACGAAGTGGGGACTGTGATAGGCTACCGCGTCCGCGTCTTGCGGCTGGCGTTCAGGGTGGCACTGGAGCAGGTGGCGCCGGGACGCTACCTGCTCTACCGGATTCTCGATGGCATGGGGCGCGGGGGCCTCTTCGCCTTCGTCCTTGACGAGCTCAAGCCCGCCGTGAGCCTGCTCACGGTCTACGTCGGCTTCGACTTCCCCAGAGGGAGAGGTCTTGGCCGGCTCGGGTGGGCCATCGGTCGGCGCATCTTCCCGCCGTTCGCCCACGACGTGGTCTGGAACCACTCGCTCTGCGAGATCAAGCGGCTGGCCGAGCAAGACGAAGGGCTCAGCGCAAACTCACCGCGGTGACCTCGGGTCCGTCGGACAGCCTGAGCAGCTCCACGGCGTTGCTCTCGCAGATCCGCATCATTTCGTCCCCTGAGATCGGCCGCTCCCGAAGGAAGTCCACGCCGGTGCTCAACTGCTCGAAGGGGTAGTCCGTGCCCAGGAGCATCTTGTCGACCCCGAGTGCTTCTCGAGTGCAGTGGAAAGCAGCGGGCAGGTAGTTGCCGCTCGAGGTCACCCACAGGTGCTTTCGGACGTAGTAGCTTGCCGGCTCGGCGCTGCCCGGACCGACCTCCGGTCTGGGGTTGGAGTAGCCCTGGCGATAGGCGGTGTCGACGCGGTCCAGCAGGAAGGGGATCGCCTCACCGAAGTGACCGAGAATGATCTTGAGCTTGGGAAACTCGTCGAAGACCCCGCGGTGGATCATGCGGAGGAACACGTACATCACTTCGACTCCAAAGCCGAAGGTCGGCCCTGCCAGGCAGTAGCCGAAGGTGCGCAGTTCGGGGATCATCGGCGCCGTTGGATGAAGGTAGATGGGAACGCCCAGCTCCTCGACTTTGGCCAGAAGCGGCCAGTACCGCTTCTCGTCGAGGTAGGAATCGCCGAAGTTGGAGTGGGTGTGCCAGCCCTTGAAACCCAACTCGTTCACGCAACGTTCGAGTTCCTTCACGGATTCTTCGTGGTCCCTGACAGGCACTGTCGCCCAGCCGTCCAGCCGGTCGGGATACGCCGCCACGTACTCTGCCAGCCGGTCGTTCGCGTCCCTGGCCACCCTGGTGCTGACCGCGGGCTCGAACGGCTCGACGCCGGGAGCTGTCAGGGAGAGCATGGCAAGATCGATCCCCGCTTCGTCCATCTCCCTGATTCGCCCTTCGCCCATGTCGGCCAGTTTGCGGCCAGGCCCAGCCGGTGGGGTCGGCACCCAGGTGTCCTCGAAATAGGCGACGCCCTTGCCGTCCTCGGCGCGCGGCGCGGTCTTGTTGGCGCGTAGCGTCTCCGTGTAGAGCGGGGTCACGAAATGGTGCTCGACATCGATGACCCTCATGTTCACCCTCCATTCTGGTTGGATGCCCGGGCGAGCAAGATGCGGAGGTGGTGGGGAGCTCAGTGCAGACTGACAGCCGTGATCTTCTGGCCGCTGGCGACGAAGAGCCGGCCGTTCGCCGCCGAGGGCGTGACGAAGCGCGAGACAGGAGTGGTCAGCTGCAGCGTGAATACCACCGCGCCGCTCGCAGGGTCGACGGCCCTCAGGATGCCATCGTATCCCAGATACCAGACGTGGTCCGCCGCCACGATCGGCGACCCCGCGCCGCCGTCCACCTTCCAGGCTACCCGAAGCGCGTTCGCCGAGGTGTCCACTGCTATTAGAGCGCCGGTGCAGGGTACGAAGATCCGCAACCCAAGGACCGCAGCCGTGCCGAAGGGGCTGGAGCCGATGCCGGTCGTGGCAATGGCCGTGCCCACGTGGCCCAAGTTGCCCGCGTCGAGGAGGTAGGCCGTCCCCGTCTTGCCCGCCGCCAGCACGCGGCCACCGGGCAGCAAGACCGGATCGAGCGAGGACAGGTCGAGATCGCCGGCGTTCAACCTCGCCCAATCCTGGGGTGCGAAGTAGTCGAGCACCCTGAGGCCGGGCGACAGGCGGATAACCGAGTCGCCGTAGTCGAAGTTGCTCTGTGATTCGCTGTTGCCGGTGACCACCCATAGGTCGCCATGGGCATCGACAAGGGCGCCACCCGGGTTCCATATCCCGGCCATGCGACTCGTGGGAACCACATAGCTGGCGAGCGCCCCGGTACCATCGGCCGGCACCGACACCACCGCCCCCCTGTACTGCCCGCAGTCGCCGTAGAGACCGCCGAAGGCGACATACAACTTCCCGCCTGCCATGGTGAGAGCGCCACGCTGCTGCTCGACCAGGGGCGAAAGCCCGGGCGGGTCGACGGTCTTGTGCCAGCGCACCGTCCCGGTCGCCAGATCGAGGGCGAAAAGCTCGTGATGGGGCCCATCGTGCAGAAAGGCAACGACGTAGATGGTGCCGCTGACGACGTCAACGAGGGGAGTGCCGGTGATCCCCGACGGGTCGATGTTGCCGCAGGGCAGTTCGCTGCCGGGAACGGGTGAGCCCAGGTTGGCACGCCAGAGCGTGGCGCCCGAGGTTGCGTTGAGGGCATAGACGGAGTCGGACTCGGTGGCCGCGATCACCGTGTCGCCTATCACCAGTGGCTGGGCGTAGAGCGCGCCGTCGAGTTCCGCGGAGGTCCAGGTCTGCTTGACCTGGCCAAGGGCGGCCTGGTCGGAGGAGACGGCGGAGCGAGCGGCATCGTGGTGATAGGTGGGCCAGCCGGCGGTTGCGCCGCCCGTACTTCCACCCGCGTCGCCGGTGGTGGTCGACGAGGAGCCCGGCAGTGAGTTGGTGCTGCCGGACGGCGCCGCGCCCGTAGGAGAGCGACTCGACGTGGACATCACCAGAGACGAGGTCACCGCCGGCACGTTGCCACCGCAGGCAAGCGCTGAGAACGGGAAGGCCATCGTGGCGACGACGAGTAGCGCGCCCGCAAGCTGCAGGCGACGGCGATGCCTCTTCTCGGCGCTTGAGGGCGCCTCAGCCATCTCGGTCCTCCTCACGGGTGTTCCTTTCGGCTTGAACGTACCCCGCGGCTCGCGGCTTCAAGCGCTGCTCGGTTTTCGCTTTCCCGGGGCCCTCGCCCCGCCTTGTTATGATGATCGGGCAATGAGCAACTACGCTTTCAACTGGTTCGCCCTGCCGCCGCTCGTCACAGCGCTGTGCAGCCTGGCGGTGGGCCTATGGGTGCTCCGGCGCGACTGGGCCTCGCGGGTCGGAGCCACGGTCTTCGCGGGTACCGCCGCCATCACCGTTTGGCTCGCGGGCTTCGGCATCATGTACCTGGCGGTGGACGCGTCCACCGCCCTCCTGTGGGCTCGCGTCGCACACATCGCGGTGCCGTTCTTGCCCGTGTCCATCTATCTCTACTTCACGGTGGGACTCCGCCGATACCATCGTGACAAGCTACTCGTCTGGGCGTCCATCGTGGTCGCGCTCGCCTCTGTCGGCACCTCCCTGACGACGCACTATCTGGTTGCCGGCGTTCAGAGGTATTGGTGGGGCTTCTACCCCAAGTACGGACCTGCCGGTCCCTACTTGGTGGGCTATTTCGCACTCGTGCTCGTGTTCGGCATCAGCGGGCTCCGGACCAGGCTTCGCGAAACCCCGAAAGGAAGTGTCTTTCGCCGGCGGATAGCTCTGTCGTGCCTCGCCGGCGCGGTTGCTTCGGTGGTCGGGGTGGACTTTCTAGCCACTTTCGGGGTGCCGGTCTATCCGTTCGGATACCTGGCCGTGCTCGGCTTCCTGGCTGTGATCCTCGTGATGCAAAGACGCCACCGCATCGTGTACCTGACTCCGGCGGTAGCCGCCGACCAGATCCTAGCCACGATGCAAGGGGCGGTCCTCGTGACTTCTCCCGAGGGCGCCGTGGAAATGAGCAATCGCGCCGCCGCCGAGCTTCTCGGCTGCAGCGAGACGGAGTTGCTGGACGCGTCCCTGGATGACATCTTCACCTCGGAAACCTCGAGAACGGGGCGTACCACCCCGACCTCCTGCTCACCGACGTCGTTCTGCCCGGAGGCTCCAACGGCCGGCAGGTGGCCGAAGCACTCGTCGAACGCTTCCCCGGGCTTCGCGTGATCTTCATGTCGGGCTACACGAGGGACGCAGTGGTGCACGAAGGCGTCGTCGACGAAGACATCGCCTTTTTGGAGAAGCCTTTCAGCCCTGAGATGCTGGTGCGCAAGGTGAGAGAGACGCTGGCTCTCGCGCCCACCTCCGACTGAGGGGTCCGCGGCCGCGCCGGAGCATCCTGCTATCATCTCCCGGTGACCCTGCACGAGGCATACCAGGTCCTGGGCCTACCCCACGATGCCACGGCCGCCCAGGTCAAGGCCTCCTACCGCCGTCTGGTAGCCGAAGCGCATCCCGACCGCGGTGGCCGGGCCGCCGACTTCATCCGCATCCGCGCCGCCTACGAGATCCTCTCCGCCTTCCTCGATCCGCGGCTCCGCGGGACAGCTGACGGGCAGCCCGAAGACGACATCCCTGTGCCGCCGGGCCTCCGTGAGGTCATCGACCACATCGTGGCCGATTTCCGCGAGCAGCAGCGCTGGGCCGAAGCCGAGACCCTCGCCCACCTTGCCTACTTCGAGAAGCGCATGGCCGCCCACATCCAGGAAGCCTCCCGGGCAGACTTGCGCCGCTTCAGTACTACCTTCGGCGAGATCTGGGACTCCGTGATCAGTGCCCTCTTCACCAAGTGCAACAGCCGCTGCGACAGTGTCCTCCAGCGCTACGAGAATTGGTACACCGAGAACACGCAGGCCCTCTTCGATAGCCTCTACCGTCGCGAGCTCCTCAGTTTCGCCTTCCGCC
>Ga0182021_10012305_pt1 | contig 10166 bp, 12 predicted proteins | sample 612E3MmetaG_FD_120493 | JGI IMG/M metagenome (GOLD analysis project Ga0182021, IMG submission 120493) | Permafrost microbial communities from Stordalen Mire, Sweden - 612E3M metaG (Illumina Assembly) | ecosystem: Environmental > Terrestrial > Soil > Wetlands > Permafrost | place: Sweden... | reverse complement strand
GCACCGTTTCACCCTTGCCTGTGCACAGCGAGCCGTGCCATCGGCGGTCTGTTCTCTGTGGCACTGTCCTGCGGGTCGCCCCGACTAGCCGTTAGCCAGCACCCTGCCCTGTGGAGCCCCGACCTTCCTCAGCCGGCTGCGACGCCGAAACGCCGCCCCGGCCGCGGCCACCCGGCCGACTCGCCACCACCGCTCACATTGTCGCACGATCCTGCTCAGCTTTCGCCAACTCGGTCGCGGCGCCTTTACGGCCGCGTGTCCCGCCAGCATGAGTGCTTGCGTATCGATAATCTGCGCGTTACAATGTCAACTAACCTGATAACGCTGAAGCAAGGAGAAGTGAGAACCATGATGCGCTTCGATCCGTTCCGTGAGCTCGATCGGTTGACGCAGCCGGTTTGGAACGCACGGGCCTCGGTGCCCCTCGACGTCTACCGCAAGGGCGAGAGGTTCGTGGTGCGGGTGGACCTTCCGGGCATCGACCCCACGAACGTCGACCTCACCATCGAGCGAAACGTGCTCACCATTAGAGCCGAGCGCTCCTGGGCATCCGCCGAGGGCGTGGAGGTTCTGGTCGCGGAGCGGCCGCAGGGTACCTTCACCCGCCGGCTCTTCCTGAGCGAGGGCCTCGACGCCGACAAGATCAGCGCCCAATACGACCAGGGAGTCCTGACCGTGACGGTCCCGGTCGCCGACTCGGCCAAGAGCCGTAAGATATCGGTAGGGGTCGGTGTCAGCGCGTTCGACGACGACCAGGTGCTCGATGTAGGAGCAACCCAGAACTGACCGCAGGCGTCACGCGCCAGCGGTCAACAAGTGCCGGTCACCTGCGATCCCCCCCAACGGTGATCGGGATCTCCCCCGGGACTCCAGCTTTTGGACTGGAGCGACCCGGGGGATGGTCACGTCTGGGGCCCTGAAAGGCGCTCGCCTGCTGCTCGCCTACTGAAGGCGGGCGAGATGACCCGTCGCGTTGAAGCTGACCAGAGCAGGGCCGAGCGAGCCGTCGGTGGCTATCTGCGTGATCGATGCGACGCTCAGGGACAGGCGCCACGAGAGCCCTGGCTCTGCCCGCAGCGCCCAGATGACGGCCGCCTTGATCGGCGAGACGTGGCTGACGACCAGGACATCCCCGCGGGCTGCATCCGGCGCCAGCTCCTCGCAGGCCGCACTCACCCTGGCGCCGGTCTCCAAGAGGGTCTCGCCTCCGGGAGGGCGCCACGCGGGGTCCGAGCTCCAGTGGGCAAAGAGCCCGGGCGGAAGCTCGGAGATCGCCCTTCCGTCCAGCTCGCCGTAGTCGAGCTCCACAAAACGAGGGTCCACGACGACTCGAGGCACCTCCCGGCTCACGCCCGTGCCGGGATCAGCCGACGACTGCGAGCGAGCCGCGGTCTCGAAGGCCCGCGCGATCGCCTCGGCAGTCTGCATCGCTCGCTGCAAGGGGCTCGTGACGATTCGAGCCGCGATCCCCGGCCGCGCCGCCAATGCCTCCCCAAGGGCGGCTGCCTGTCTCCGTCCGAGCGAGGTGAGGGGAGAATCGACCCTTCCCACCAGGAGGCCGTCGGCATTGGCCTGGCTCTGGCCATGCCGGGCGATGATCAGCATCGGTGACTGACAAGCCGGCTTTGCCTGGTCACGGTATGAGTATCCGGCCGCACTGGTCGCAGTAGACGACCGAGTCCGGGGCCGAGTGTCGCAGTCTGTGCAGCTCTCCAGCCGGAATCTGCAGGTGGCACCCGCTGCATGCCCCTCCCTCGATGTGAGCCGCGCCGATGCCGCCGAGCTTTGCCCTGAGCCGTTCGTATGAGACGAGGAGGTCGGGCGCAACCCGGTCGGCGAGCTTGCCGCGAGCATCGCGAACGACGGCCGCTTCTTCGTCGATGGCCGCCTCGGCGATCCGGAGCTGCTCGTTGGCAACGGCCAGCTCGTCGGCGGTCGAGGCGGCCGTCGCCCTCAAACCCGCAAGCTCCTGGTCGAGCGGTTCGAGCGCCTCCATCACCTCGAGCTCCTGGTCTTCGAGCTCGCGACGCTGCTGGCCGAGCGACGAGGACTCCTCCCCCATCGTCTGTTCGTCCCTGTACGAGCCGGCGCGACCCGAGCGCAGGCGCTGCTCGATCGTCGCGATCCGGGCACCGACCGACTCCGAGCGCTGCTCGAGAGCCTGCAGCTGGGAGGCCAGGGTGTCGCTCTTCGCCTGGGCTTCGGTGATCCGCGCCTTGAGCTCGGAGGCGGCGGCCACCATCTGGGCGACGCTTGCTCGCTCGGCCAGCTCACGGCGGCGATAGGCGAGGCGGTCCAGCGAGAGGTCGCCCTCTTGGAGCTCCAAGAGCAGCCGGAGTTGCGGGGCTGGCTCTGGCGCCGTGCCGCCTGGAGAAGCGCCGCCGGCCGGAGGCCGCTCGTCGCTGGCGGAGGGCGCGGACTCGCTGGAAACCATCGCGGGACCGAGGCTACAGCGACCAGGTGGCTCTGGCGACCAGCAGCTCCGAAAGCAGTGCCTGCGTGCCGGCGGCGACCGGGGTGCGCCGGTCCGAGTGCTCCCGGACCACGAGCTCGCGACCGGCGGCGTCGGCGATGGACGCGCCGGCCTCGGTACAGACGAGCAGTCCACCGAGGTAGTCCCAGCCGCCGTGGGCGTTGCGCACGCAGTCGATGTAGCCGTCCAGAGTCCCGTCGGCGACCGCGCACAGGTCCAGGGCGGCGGCTCCGAGCGCCCGGAACTGGCCCCATCCCAGATAGCTGGGCGGGTAGCCGGAGACCCCGATCAGGGAGCGCCTGAACGATTCCTGTCCCGACGGGGAGATCGGCTCGCCGTCTCGTCGCGCGCCCTCACCCCTGACCGCCTCGTAGCGCACTCCGGTTGCCTGGTTGACGACCAAGGCGGCTAGCGGCCCGTCGTCGTCCAGGACACAGATGCTGGTTGCGAACCACGGGATCCGGCGCGAGGCGTTCGTCGAACCGTCGACCGGATCGAGCACAGCCAAAAGCGGCCTCTCAGAGGCCGCGGCGCTGAAGCCCGACTCCTCGCTCAGCACCGCGAAGCCGGCGTCGGCCAGAACGCGAAGGGCCGCCGAGTCGGCCACGAGGTCGGAGCGGTACTGTCCAGGTCGCGTGCCGGCCAGCCCCCAGTCGGCGAGCTCGTCCAGGGCGCTCGCGACAGCGTCGGCCGCCGACCGGAGAACCTGGAGCAGCTCGGCGGAGTCCACGCAAGGAACGGTAGCGTGACCGCCCCTGGCGAGCCGCTCGCCTACACTTGCCTGCCGGATGGCCGTTATCGATGTCGCGGGATACGTGGCCGAGCTGAAGGATCATGCGGTCGATCACAAGTTCCACGTGCACGACGAGCGGCACTTCGTCGAGACGTACTCGCTCCGCCAGTTCTGGGAGGTGGATCTCCACCCTGAGGAGGGCTGTGGTGGCCCGATCGACCTGCATCTGGCGCTCGAGGTCGAGCCTCGCGTGCTCCTCGACTTCGAAGATGCCGTCGTCGCCCTGCCCGAGGACGAAGACCCTCCGGACAAATGGTTCTTCCCCCTCACGTTCAACTGGGGCGTCCCTCCGCTCCCCAAGGGGCCGGACCTGCTTCGCCTCGCCATCGACCTGGCGGGCGTCGGCGGCGTCGAGTTGCCCCTCGAGATCTCGGCGACGGACTCGTTCGGCTCGGTGACCGACGCTCCCGTGCGGCGACTGACCATCGTCGCCCGCCAACAGGTGTCGCTGGCTCGCGTGCTCGCGGGCGAGGAGCTGCTCTGCGATACCTTCGACAGGGCGCTCGCCGTGACTCGATTCTTCCTCGACAATGCTCCTATCTGGCTCGGCGAGTAGATCGGCGCGAGCGCGCCTGATCGCCGGTTGTTCGGTCCTCGCGCTTTTCGGGGGCAGCGTGCTGACCGGTTGCTCCAGCCAGGGTGCCGGCAATCTCGCCAGTCAGGCCTGCGCCCACGTCGAGCGCGGCCTCGCCGCCGCCCACAAGGCGTCGTCGGCCGGCTCCGCCCAAGCCAAAGTGCTCAGAATCGAGGCTCTGGACCAGATTCGTGCGGCCCTCCCGCTCGCGGCTGTGGCGGCGGGCCAGGACACGACCTGGCAGGCGCTCGAGGCCACATTGAGCGAGTCCAACCGCGTGCCGCTCCACTACCTCCTCCCGGCTCTGACGGCCCAATGCTCTGGTCTGGCCTAGAGCACGAAAAGTGGCAGTCGGATCAGTGGTGGTCGGATCAGTGGTGGTCGGATCAGTGGTGGTCGGGCAGCTCCCAGAGCTTGATGCCTCCGAGTATCCCGGCGAGGTTGTCGACGATCGTCACTGACGGGTCGAGATGGCCGACGAGCAACCTTGCGTTGCCGCCTCCGATATAGAGCCGGTCGTAATTGAGCAGCCTGTGGAAGTTGGCGATCGCCTCCTCGAGGCGCTTGTGCCATTTCTTGAAGCCGATCCGCCGGAGGGTGACGTCGCCGAGCTGCTCGTCGTAGGTCTCGTCCTTTCGGAACGGGTGGTGGGAGAGCTCAAGGTGCGGAGCCAGCCTGCCGTCCATCAACAACGCCGTGCCGACCCCGGTTCCGAGCGTCACGACGAACTCGAGCCCGGAGCCGCTGACCACGTCCAGGCCCTGCAGGTCGGCGTCATTGGCTACCCGCACCGGCCGGCCGAGACGCTCGCTCAGTTCAGCGGCGAGATCGAAGCCGCTCCACTGGGCGACCAATTTGGGCACGACCGGCGATTTCGGAGTCCCGCCACGGGTCACGAGGTTTGGCGCCGTCAGAATGACGCCGTTGCGGACGACGCCCGGGAAGCCGACCGACACGCGCTCGAACGAAGGCAGGGGCGCGACGAGCGTTGTCAGAGTGTCGATCAGCGCCTTTGTCGAGCACGGATGCGGCGTCACCACGCGGACGCGGTCTGCCACCAACTTGCCAGCTGCATCCAGCACGGATGCCTTGAGGCCTGTACCTCCGACGTCGATGGCGAGCGTCGTGGGCCGCAACGGGCCCACAACTGCCGGCGCCGTCGTGCCTGCCGGCCTCTTCGCTGCGGAGGCAGCCGGTGCCTTGTGCGGAGTCGATCGGGCAGTCGCACGTCGTGGGGGCCGCTTCGCACCCGCCACAGCTGCGGATCTGGCGACCTTCACGGGCCTCGCCTGCTCCCCGGGCGCCTCGTCGCGCTGCGCCACTTCGGGCCCGGTCGCCTCTTCGACCTGATTCGCCTCTTCGACCTGATTCGGCTCTTCGACCTGCGTCGCGTCTGCAGTGGCGGTCGCCCCTTCGGGCTCCGTCGGCTCGTCGCGCTGCGTCACCTCCCCAGGACGCGTTCCCTCGTCGGTCTCGTCTGTGCCTGTCATGGAACCACCTTCCCTCCCGCGGCTCCTGCCGCGGGTGAGCCGAGAGGCTCATATGTGCTGAGGAGCTCGAGCAACGTGCGGACCCCGAAACCCGTCGCTCCTTTGCGGACATCGCCCGAGTCTTCATCGGACCGCGAGGGGCCGGCGATGTCGAGGTGGACCCACGGTCGGTCGTCGACGAACTCTTGGAGCAGGAGGCCGGCGGTGAGAGCGCCTCCCCCTCGCTTGGAGTGGTTCTTCATGTCCGCCACCTCGGAGTCGATGGCGGATCTGTATGCCTTGGGAAGCGGGAGAGGCCAGGTCGGCTCGCCGGCTCGCTGCGAGGCCGCCTGCACAGCCGAGATGAGCCGATCGTCGTTCCCCATGAGGCCGGCGATCTTAGGTCCCAGGGCGACGACGCAAGCGCCGGTCAGCGTTGCCAGGTCGACGATCGCGTCCGGTGCCTCCTCGACCGCGAGCGAGAGGCCGTCGGCAAGCACGAGCCGGCCCTCGCAGTCGGTGTTGAGGACCTCGATGGTCTTGCCGTTGCGAATCTCGAGGACGTCTCCGGGCTTGACCGCGCTCCCGCCCGGCATGTTCTCGGTCGTCGGGGCGAGTCCCACCACCCGGACGCGGACGCCGAGCGCCCGGCAGGCGCCGAGAGTCGCGATCACGTCGGCAGCGCCGCTCATGTCGGTCTTCATCGTCGTCATGCCGTCGAAGGTCTTGAGCGTGAGCCCGCCGGAGTCGAACGTGATCCCCTTTCCGACCAGAACAACCGTCGGGACGCTCCCGTCTTCACGTCTCAAGGCGTGCTCGGCCGACGGGTCGTAGACAAGCTTGATCAGCCGGGGCGGCTGCGCCGATCCAGCGGCGACACCGAGCAGACCGCCGAGTCGAGCGGCCACTATCGCATCCTCGTCGAGGATCTCCGCCACAAGCCCCCCGCTCTCCGCGACCTCGACGGCGATCTCCGCCAGACGCGTGGGTGTGAGGGCGCCGGCCGGGTCGTTGGACAGGTCGCGCGCGAACCAGGTGGCGTCCGCGATCAGGCGCCCGCGCCCGAGCCCGCGCGCGGCGAAGGACAGCTCGTCTCGCGCGACGACGATAGTGATCGACTCGAGAGGATCCGGGTCGCCGGCGTGGTAGCGCGTGTAGCGGTACCTGGCGCCCCAGAAACCCTCCACGACCGCTTGCACCGCCTGCTCGGCCGCGACGCCCAGGCTCGTGATCCCCGTCAGGTCCAGTACGACCGACTTCGCCTCGCCCGTCGAGCGCGCGAACCCCGCCCCTGCTTGGCGGAGGCGCAACGTGTCCAGACCCGAGGCGTCACCCAGGCCGAGGACGACGTCGACTCGCCCTCCCGCACCGGCGGCAACGAGGCTCTCGCCTGGCTTTGCCTTGAAGCGCCTCTGCTCGCACCAGGCGGTGTCCAGCTCGAGGCCGGGCCTTGCCGTCCTCGGCCCTTCGAAAGCCCCCCAGCCGAGAGCCCCGGCGTCTTCGGGGGCGGAGTCGGCCACTTCGGTCCGCAGTGTCAACGGCAAGCGCATTCCGCCATCATTCCTTTACTAGAGGTACTAGAGGGATCCGCACAGCTCCGGTACGGGACGTCATGTGTTCCTGCTCGCACGAGCGGGCGAGCAGCCAGCACAGGTCCGAGAGTCGGTTCAGGTAAGGCACCACGAGCGAGCCGTCCTCGAGGCCGAGCGCGACGGCGTTGCGCTCGGCGCGACGGACGATTGTCCGGGCGAGGTCGAGCGCCGCGCTCTCGCGGCTCTGGCCGGGCACGACGAACTCCGACGGCATGGCACCGGCGGCCTCGAGCTCGTGCACGCGCCGCTCCAGGCTGTCGACCATCCCGGCGGTGACGAGGGTCGCGCCCGCTACGAGCTTCGGCCGGTTGCGAGGCGCAGTGGCGACCTCGCCCATCAGCGCCCAAAGCCCGCGCTCGAGACTGGCGAGCTCGTCGTCGAGGACCGACCCGCGTACTTCGGCGCGGGCGACTCCGATCGCCGCCTGCGCCTCGTCGATGGCGCCGACGGTCTCGATGCGAAGCGAGCTCTTCTTCGCGCGCCCGCCGTAGAAGAGACCCGTGGTGCCGTCATCGCCTCGTTTCGTCGAGATGCTCACTGCACCGCAGCGTATCGGTGAATTGCGGCGCGCCGGGACGAGCGGCGGCGACGGCGGCCCACTCGCCCAAAGACACAAAGTCCAGGTCGTAGGCCGTAGACTCCCAGCGTGCCGACCAATCGATTGCTTAAGCGCGCCGTGGCCATGGTCACGGTCGCCCTCGCCGCGCTCGGGCTTGCTGCGTGCAGCTCCTCGGGAGCTCCCGCCACGACAACGACGACAACGGCGGCCCCGACGACTACGACGCTTCCCCCGCTGAGCTCGTCGAAGGCCGCCATAGACCGGGCGTACTCGGTCCTGTTCGACCTCTCGAACCCTGCCCTGGCACCGAAGATCGCCGTCATCCAGAACGGCTCGGCGCTGGAGTCCGCCATGAAGGCAGCGCTCAAGAGCTCGCTCGCCAAGCTTGCCGCCGGAGCCGACGTGAGCGCCGTGACCGTCGAGGAAGGCGCCGCCTGCAAGGGCGAGTTCCTCCCGAGCCCGTGCGCCAAGGTGACTTACAGCATCGTGGGCGCGGACCACAAGGTGCTGCTCGGCGACTCGGTGGGCTTCGCCATCTACCACCAGCCCGATTGGCTGGTGGCCAAGGGCACCATCTGCACGCTTCTCTCGCTCGAGAACGGCGGCAAGCAGCCGCCCGGCTGCTGATCCTCGCCCGGCCGAGTCTCGGCTAGTCGCCCTCCGTAGATTCCGGCAGCAGCTCGCGTGCCAGGTCGCTCAGGTCGCCCACCGGGCCGGACTCGACGACTCGGCCTTTGCGCAGCACGACCAGCTGCTCGGCGAGCTTCAAGGCGCGCGGCAGCTGCTGCTCGATCACCAACAGCGAGGTGCCGGCGTCGCGGATCTCCCGCAGGGCCCGGTAGACGTCGTCTACGACGCGTGGCGCGAGGCCGAGCGAGAGCTCGTCGACGACGAGGAGCTTCGGCGGCACGGCCAGCACGCGCGCCAAGGCGAGCATGCGCTGCTCACCTCCCGACAGCGTGCCCGCGAGCTGCCGACGGCGATCGGCAAGGCCCGGAAAACGGGCGTAGGCGCGCTCGAGCGCCTCTCCCGCTCTCTTGCGGCCGAGAGCCCGGATGAAAGTGAGCCGAAGGTTGTCCTCGACGTCCAAGGTGGCGAACACCGAGCGCCCCTCTGGAGCATGCGCCATCCCGAGGCGGACGAGGCGCCAGGTCGAAAGACCTGTGACGTCCTCGCCGGCGAAGAAGATCCGGCCGTTGCTCACCGGGACGAGCCCGCTCGCGACCCGGGCGATCGTGGACTTGCCGGCGCCGTTTGACCCCACGAGCGCGGTGACCGAGCCCGCCGGGACCGACATCGACACTCCGAACAAGGCCCGGAAGCGGCCGTAGGCGGCCGAGACGTCGCGAAGCTCGAGGGCCGGGGGGGACTCGACAACGCCCGGGCCGGGTGGCCCGCTCACGTGAGATCTCCGAGATAGGCGCGGCGCACCGCCCCCTCGGCGAGGGTTGCCTCGACGGGGCCTGCGGCGATGAGCTTGCCGAAGTCGAGCACGTAGATCCGCTCTACTACCCGGCGAACGAGGTCGAGGTCGTGCTCCACGAGCAAAACGGCCGTGTTCCGCCGGTCGCGCACTTCGACCAGAACTTGCGCGAACTCGGCCGTCTCGCGCGTGTCGAGGCCGGAGGAAGGCTCGTCGAGGAGCAGGAGCTTGGGGTCCTGAGCCAGCGCCCGACCCAGCTCGACGAGCCGGCCGTGACCCTGGCTGAGCGACTCGATGGGGTCGTCGGCCACCTCCGAGAGGCCGAGCTCGACGAGCAGCTCCTCGACGCGCGCCACCGGGGCCTTCGCACGTCCCCGGCCGATGAGGTCCTTCCAGAGCCGGCCGTCGGCTCGGTGCACCCGCTCGGCGACCATGAGGTGCTCGCGCGGGCTCAAGCCGGCGAAGAGCTCCAGTCGCTGAAAAGTGCGCCCGATGCCGATCCGGGCGCGCTCGAAGACGGGAAGACGGTCGATGCGGCGGCCCTCGAAGAAGACCTCTCCCGCGTCGAGATGGCGCACCCCGTTCAGGCAGTCGAACAGGGTCGTCTTGCCTGCTCCGTTCGGCCCGACGAGGCCGACTGCCTCGCCCGGCTCCACGGCAAGCGAGACGCCCTCGAGGGCGACGATCCCGCCGAAGCGCTTTGTCACTCCTCGAGCCTCGACGAGGGCCATCTACCCGACCACCTCGGAGTGCTTGCGCGTGGCGACGAGGAGCTCGACCGCGCGCCGCTTTTGCCACTCGACGATGCCTTCGGGGTGCAGCGCATAGGTAACCGCTCCCACTCCGAAAAGGATCGGGAACAAGTTGCGCCACTGCGAGGGGAGGTAGTCGAGAAGCTGGTAGAGGATCACATAGGCCATCCCCGCCTCGATCGCGCCCTCCACCGTGTAGACCCCGGTGGTCACGACGACGACCATGAACACGAGCGAGAGCAGCGAGTTGAAGTCGCTTGGCGCGACCGTCCCCTGCAGGGACCCGTAGAGGGCGCCGCCGACTCCGGCCAGGGCGGCGGCCACAGCGAACACCGTGATCTTCAGCTTGGCCAGGTTCGTCCCGATGGCGGCCGCCGCGAGCTCGCTGCCCCGCATGGCCGCCAGCTCGCGGCCAGTGGTGCCGCGGCGGATCGCGACCACGAGAGCCGAGGACACCCCCAGGATGAGAAACGCCAATACGAAGAAGGCCTTCCCGCTGGCAAAGCTGAGCGAGCCGAGCTGTGGGCGGGG
>Ga0182021_10012304_pt1 | contig 10167 bp, 8 predicted proteins | sample 612E3MmetaG_FD_120493 | JGI IMG/M metagenome (GOLD analysis project Ga0182021, IMG submission 120493) | Permafrost microbial communities from Stordalen Mire, Sweden - 612E3M metaG (Illumina Assembly) | ecosystem: Environmental > Terrestrial > Soil > Wetlands > Permafrost | place: Sweden... | reverse complement strand
CGTGGCCTGAGCGCGCCGTCGGCGGCCGCGCACACCCGGTGGGATACTCATGTCGCCTCTGAAGCCCCAGTTGATGGACGTCCTGGCTGCGCGGGCCCGCCTTGCTCCGCAGCGGGTGGTGCTGCCTGAATCCGTCGAGGGGGACATCCTGCGTGCGGCCCGGTCTGCGCTCGACCGGGGGGTAGCCCTGCCGGTCCTGCTGGGGGATTCCGAGGCGGTGGGGCAGGCGGCCGCACGAGCCGGGGTCGACCTGGTCGGCATGGAGATCATCGATATTGAAGATGACGGTCTTTGCGCGGAGCTCGGCGACAGCGCCGCCTCCGTGTTCCCCGAGATGAGCCGGAAGCGCATCGACAAGAGGCTGCAGAACCCGCTGGCCGTCGCCTCCCTCCTGGTCGCCTGCGGGCGGGCGGATGCGATGGTGGCCGGGCTCCGTCACACCACCCAAGAGGTGATCCTGGCAGCCGCGGGCTTCATCCCCCTGGCGGATGGGGTGTCCAAGCCCTACAGCATGTTCCTGATGAGGATCCCGGGGTATGAAGGCCCGGAAGGCGAGACCATAGTCTTCGCCGACTGCGGCGTCACCATCAATCCGGACGCTTCGCAACTGGCGGAGATCGCCATCCTCGCCGCCCGGGCAGCGCAGAGGCTTTTCGATTGGGAGCCCCGGGTGGCGCTGCTCTCCTTCTCGACGAAGGCCAGCGGCTACGACGACTCCGTGAAGAAGGTGCGCCAGGCTCTCGGCATCGCCCGGGAGCGGGAGCCGGGCCTGGCTATCGACGGGGAACTGCAGCTGGATGCCGCCATCGTCCCGGCGATAGCCGCACGGAAGGCCCCTGGCGAGCGCTGGGTGGCCGGACGGGCGAACATCCTGGTGTTCCCCGACCTGAACGCCGGTAACATCGCCTACAAGTGCGTGCAACGCTTCGCCAAAGCCGACGCGTTCGGGCCGTTCTTCCTGGGGCTCCAGAAGACCGCGAGCGATCTCTCGCGGGGATCATCCGTCGCGGACATACTCGGGGTGATCACCTTGGCGAGCATCCAGGCGCAGGACATGAAGCGTCGTCCTTGACATGGTGGGCTTTGTGCCCGTTAATACCGGTACCAAGAAGGGGGGAGATATGAAGGTCACCGTCATCGGCGCGGCCGGCTCGGTCGGCGCCCCTGCCGCCTTCTACATCGGGGTCACCGGTCTCGTCGACGAGTTGGTGCTCATCGATATGCGGCCCAACGTGGTGCAGCAGCATGCCATGGACATGAGCACGGCCATGAGCGAGCGTGGGGTGAAGGTCACCGCCAGCGGCCATGAGGACCTGGTGGGCTCCGACGTGGTTGTCAACGCGGCCGGGGTGCCGCAAGGCCTTGTCGCCGACCGCATGGAGATGTTGCCCAAGAACGTCCCCCTGGTACGCGACGTGGCCCTGGCCATCAAACGCTACTGCCCGGACGCCTTCGTCATCACCGCCACCAACCCCATCGACCCGCTCAACTACTGCACCTGGAAGGCCGGCGGTTTCGACAGGCGCCAGGTGGTCGGCTACTCGCGCAACGACTCCACCCGCTTCCGGGAGATCATCGCCCGGATGAAGGGCGTCGCGACCAACCGGGTGCAGGCCACGGTGGTAGGTGAGCATGGGAGCACGCAGGTCCCTCTCTTCACTTCGGCGCGCATCGACGGCGCGCCCGTCCCCTTCACCGAAGCGGACAAGCAGGCCGTCTACGCCGAGATCCCGACCATCCTCAGGCGTTACGAGGAGTTGCAGTCGGGCCGCACCGCGGGCTGGACCAGCGCTTTGGGCTTGGCGGCGCTCACGCGCGCGGTGCTTCAGGACACGGGCGACGTGTTTCCCTGCTCGGTGGTACTGGACGGCGAATACGGCCAAAAGGGCCTGAGCCTGTCGGTGCCGGTGCGGCTGGGCAGGGGCGGAGTGCAGGGCATCGAGGAGTTGGGGTTGGCCCCCGACGAGCAGCGAAACTTCGCCCGCACGGCTGCGGCTATGGGCGCGGCCGCCCGCGCCGTCGACGACTTACTGAGTTGAGCAGGATATCCGCAAAGAGGAGAGCAGCATGACGCAGCGGTTCGAGAAGCTCATGGAACCCGGCCGGATCGGGCCGGTGAAAACGCGCAACCGCATCATCAAGACGGCCAACGGCACGTCCTATATGGACCCCGATCAGACGTGCGGCGACCGCATGATCGCCTACTACGAGCGGCTGGCGCGGGGCGGCGTGGGCTTCCTCATCGTGGAGTCGTGCGGGGTGGAGTATCCGCTGGGCATCCAGCACGTGCACTACCACGCCGACGGCAGTTACGAGGGCGTGCAGCTGCATATGGATGACGACCGGCTCATCCCCGGCTTCCGGCGCCTCACCGACGCCGTGCACAAGCTGGGTTGCCCGGTCTCCATCCAGTTCCAGCACGCCGGTGCGTGGAACCCGACGGGCCTGATGCCGCGCGATATGAAGATCCGCGATGTCAAATGCGCTTCGGCCATGACCGACGAAGAGCTCCCCGGCCCGGACTTCCTGCCGTGCCGGGCGATGACCAAGCAGGAACTGCAAGACCAGATCGACCTGTGGGCATCCGCCGCGGAGCGCGCCTGGAAGGCCGGCTTCGACGCGTGCGAGATCAACCACGCCACGGCCCATCAGGGCAACACTTTTCTGTCGCGCATCTGGAACAAGCGGGACGACGAGTACGGCCCGCAGAGCTACGAGAACCGCACCCGCTTCATCTGCGACATCATCAAGGAGGCCAAGCGACGCTGCGGGCCGGACTTCGCCGTCACCGCCATCATCAACGCCGCCGAGTACAACCACCCCTTGGCTACCACCCTCGAGGAGGGCGTGGAGATGTCCAAGCTCATCTGCGAGGTGGCCGACGGCCTGAACGCGCGGGGCGAGCGCTATGGGCACCGGGGTGGTGTCCTGCAGCCCGACCGGCTGATGTATCCGGAGCCGCCGTACGACCTGCCCAAGGACTTGGACTGGAGCCGCCGGGGCGACGGCGCCACCGTGCCGCTGGCCGAAGCCGTCAAGCGCGCGGGCGTCAAAGTCCCGGTATGGACGGCCAGCCGCATCGACGCGGAGTGGGGGGAGAAGTACCTGCGCGAGGGCAAGCTCGACTTCGTGGGCATGACCCGGTTCCTCCTGGCCGACCCCGAGTATCCGAACAAGGTCCGCGAAGGCCGGATGGAAGACGTGCGGCCCTGCCTCGGCTGCCTGCACTGCTTCGAGATGCGCAACCGCAACAAGAAGCTGGAGTGCCGGGTGAACGGCACCCTGGGGCGGGAGATCCTACCCGAGTTCCAGGCGACGCCGGTGGAGAAGAAGAAAAAGGTGCTCGTGGTGGGCGGCGGCTCGGCCGGCATGGAAGCGGCGAGGGTGGCGGCAGAGCGCGGACATCAGGTGGTCCTCTACGAGAAGGACGGCCGCATGGGCGGCCTCGTGCCGCTGTCGGCCATCGTCAAGGACTGCGAGACGCCCGAGCTCCAGGACTTCGTGAAGTACGAGGTTCGTCAGCTGGGCAAGGCGGGCGTGACCATCCACAAGGGGACCGAGGTCACAGCGGACGTGGTGCGGGCCGAGAAGCCGGACGCCGTCGTGGTGGCGGCGGGCGCCGTGCACCCGAAGGTGGACCTGCCGGGCTACGACCGGAGCAGCGTCATCCGCACCGAGTCGCTCTACAAGATGCTCAATCTGGCGCTGAAGATCTTCTCGCCGGAGCAACTGCAGAAGCTCACCCACCTGTGGATGCCGGTGGGCCGGCGGGTGGTGATCATGGGCGGGACGCTGCATGGGTGCGAGTTGGGCGAGTTCCTGGTGAAGCGGCATCGCAGGGTCATCATCGTGCACGACGGCCCCGCCTCCCAGTTGGGGGAGGAGATGGGCCGCGACGACCTGGCCAACCTGTGGCCGTGGTTCAAACAGAAGTACGTGAGTCTCTGGCCTGACGCTCAGTATCGCGAAGTCGTCGACGGCGGCCTCAAGATCCAGCAGCCCGACAAACGCTCGTACATCGTGCCGGGCGAGAACATCATCAACACGCAGGACTGGGCGGCCAACGAGGCGCTGGTGGAGCAGCTGAAGCCGCTCGTTGCCGAGATCCAGGTGGCCGGCAGCGCCCGGGAACCGAGTCTCATGGCGGACGCGGTGCGAGAAGGGATAGTCGCCGGCTGCGCTGTCTGACCCCGAGGTGCTTCTAGACCCCCGTGAGTGCACGCTATCTGTAGGTCGCCTTGCCCTCATACGTGGGGTTCATCACCACAGAAAAGTGGAATATCGGCCGGTCGACCTGGAGTATGCGCATCGGGTTGTGGGTAGCGCCCGCCGGACACCAGATCATCGTGGAACGCGTCATCCTGTGGGCCTCGCCGTTGATGGAGAACTCGATGACGCCGCCTAGGTCGTAGGGATCGTCCGGGTTGCTGCCGTAGAAACCGATGAGCTCGTCATAGTCGTGGACGTGCTCGGTGAAGATCGGATCCCTCGGGGCGGGGGCGAAGTACCACGCGGTGTTCATCTGGAAGGCGCCTTCGCAGACGTTGGAATCCATCCAGAGGATGCGCTTGGCGAACTGCTTGTAGAGCTCGTGGAACTCGGGTGTGCCCATTCCCGGGGGCTCTTTCAGGTCCTGCACGAAGTACTTGCCGTACTCCCCGCCGTTGTTGTTGTCGTAGACCATGAGGCGGCCTTTCTCGTAGAACCTATTCCTTGGGCATGTCCCAGTTGATGAAGTGCCAGTACGGGGCGTTCACCCGCTTCTTGTAGGCCTCCATGTCCACGTCGCGCCAGTCGTAGAAGCCCACGCCCGTCTTCGCGCCGAGATCGCCTCTAGTGACCCTCTCGGTGATGGCAGGCGGAGCCTCGGTCATGTTGCTCAGCGACGGGAACACGACATTGCAGGTGCGCATGTTCAGCGTGAGGTCGCCGTTGTCGAAGTGCTCGAAGATGCCGATGGAGGTGTAGCGCGGGCAGAAGCTGTACTTGAGGCAGGTGTCGACGTCCCGGGGATCGGCGATGCCGCTCTCGACGAGGTTGAGGGCCTCCCGCCATAGGGCGAACTGCAGGCGATTGCCGATGAAGCCGGGTGCCGGCTTCTTGAGAAGAACAGGCTTGCGATCGAGGGACTCAAGGAGATCTTTCGCAAACTGGAGGACGCCCGGATCGGTGTCAGCGCCGCCGCACAGCTCGAAGAACGGGACCATGTGGGCCGGGTTGAACGGGTGCGTGACCATGATGCGGTCCTTGTACTTCCCGGCCTTTTCGGCAAGACGGTCGGGCACCAGCGACGAGCTCACAGAACAGATCGCCTTAACGTTGGGGCAGATCTCCTCAATGCGCGCGTAGATGTCGTGCTTCAGGTCGAGGACCTCGGGCACGCACTCGAAGATGACATCACAGTCGGCAAGGTCGGCGTAGTCGGTCGAGTACGCGAGGTACTTTTCGCAGATGGCGAGTTGCTCCTCAGGCATGAGGCCCTGCTCGATCATCTGCCGGAAATATGCGTCGTAGGTCTTCTTGTACTCGGGGATCATCTCCGGCCGCCTGACCAAGCAGGTGGCGTGATAGCCGTGGCCGGTAGTGAGCACGGACAGGCTGTCCCCGATCATGCCGGCTCCGATGATACCTATGCGGTTCACACTGTCGAGCTTCATTGATCGTCCATTCCTCTGGCGGTTGTCAAGCCCCGGTCGGCGCTATTTGCGGGGGCGAAGCCCCAGCATCTCTCTTGCCTCGTCAGGAGTCGCCACGTCCATCTCCAGCTCGTGGATGATGCGCACCATGCGCTCGACCAACTGCGCGTTGCTCTTCGCCAGCTCGCCGTACGCATAGTAGATGTTGTCCTCGAGGCCGACTCGGACGCTGCCGCCCTTGAGCAGGCCGTAGGTGACTCCCTGGAGCTGGTGAGAGCCGATGGCCATGGTGGACCAGTTGACCGGACGATCCTTGGGGAGCAGGCTGATCATGAAGTCAAGGTTGTGCTGGCTGAAAGAGATAGCACCCTGGCTGACCCTGTTCATGCCCATGACGAAGGTGAGAGACACGGGATCGGCGAGCACGCCGCCGGGCACGAGCACGTTGACGACGTCCTCGATGCTAGAGGGGTTGAAGACCTCACACTCGGGCTTGATCCCCAGCTCCATCATTCTCTTCGCGTTCTTGAGGAGCCACTCGCGCTCCCATCTGTAGATGAAAGACAGGTCGCCCCACACGGTAGTGATGAGCGAGCAGTCCAGAGAGCACATCTCCGGCAGGCACGACTTGTCCTCCATCTCGAGCAAAGCCACGCCGTCGTCAGCTTTAGAATCTGGTCCCATCGCGGGAGCGGTGGAGTTCTGGACGATGATGGGGCATTTTGCCCGGACACCCGTGTTGATCTCGGCAAAGATGTTCGGATCGTTGCTGGAATTGCCGGCCTTGTCGCGGGCGTGGATATGAACGATCGATGCTCCGGCGTTGTAGCAATCGTATGCTGAGGAGATGATCTCGGACGGCTGCTCGGGCAGAGCGGGGTTGGCCGCCTTGCCCTGGAAATTCCCCGTCTGGGCGACAGTGATGATCACCTTTCTTTTGCCAGCCATGTTCGCGATCCTTTCTTCTTAGCTTTATCCCTGGGCTTCGGACCTACGCCTTCTCCCCCCGCGTGAAAAAGAGGCCGGGATTGTTCTGTGTCATTCTTTCTGGCCTGAATATTGCAGGGTCCATCGTCTTCAGGTCGGGCGCGATCTCAGGCCGGAACTCCATTTGGGCGAGCACATCCTTCTCCAGGTCGATGCCCGGCGCTATCTCGATGAGCACCATGCGGCCCCCCTCCAGCCTGAATACCGCCCGCTCGGTGACGTAGAGGACCGGCTGACCCTTCTGGGCCGCGAACTCGCCGCTGAACGTCACCTGCTCCACATGCTTGCAGAACTTCTTGGTATCGCCGTCCTTCACGATGGAGATCCGACCGTCCTCGACGTGCAGCTCGATGTCGCCGTTGGTGAAGCTGCCGCAGAATACCATCGCCTTGGCGCACTGGGAGATGTCGATGAAGCCGCCGCTCCCGGTTATCCGCTTGCCCAGCTTGCTGACGTTCACGTTGCCGTGCTCGTCAGCCTCTCCCAGGCCCAGGAAACCGAGATCGAGACCGCCACCATGATAGAAATCGAACTGCGACGGCATGCTCATGATGCAGTCCGGGTTCCAGGCCGCGCCAAATATCAAGCCTTTCGCCGGCACTCCGCCGACCACGCCCATCTCGATGCTGAAGACGAAGTCCTCGATGATGCCTTCTTCTGCGGCAACGTTGGCTATGCCGTCGGTGACGCCGATGCCCAGGTTGACCACCGCCCCTCGTGTCAACTCGAGGGCCGCGCGGCGGGCGATGAACTTGCGGATGCCGAACTCGAGGCTGGGCATGGCGTCGAGAGGCACTCTGACCTCGCCGCAGAGCGACGGGTTGTACTCACACTCGACCGTCTGCCACTGGGCCGGGTCGACCACCACGGCTGTGACCATGTGCGCGGGGACGCGGACCAAGCGTGGGTCGAGCGTGCCTCTCCGCGCGATCCGCTTCACTTGCGCTATCACCACGCCACCGCTGTTGTATGTGGCCTGTGCCGCCGAAAGAAGATGCAGGTCAAGGCCCTCCTGCTCGACGGAGATATTGCCGTCCTCGTCGGCCGTCGTGCCGCGGACGATGCACACGTTGATCGGGAACGACTTGTAGAGGAGCATCTCTTGACCTTGGAAGTCGACCAGATCGACCAGCGGCTCCTGCGACCTCTTGTTCATCCGGCCGCCCTCGAGCCGGGGGTCGATGAAGGTGTGCAGCCCTACGGTCGTCAGGAGGCCGGGCCGGCCGGCCGCGATGTCGCGCATCAGACAGGCCATCACACCCTGGGGTAGGTTATAGGCCTCGATCTTCTCGTCGATGGCCAACTTGCTCATGACCTTCGACCAGAGCCAGTGGCCGCCGATGACCCGTTTGACCAGCCCCTCGTGCGCCAGCCGGCCGATGCCGGTCTCGTTGCCGAAGCCGACGCCTGTCACATGGACGAGCGTGAGGTTGTTGGGCTCGCCGGTTTCAAGGAAGCGCCTTTCCAGGGCTTGGTAGACAAGCTCGGCGTCCTGGAATCCCCCGCCCGAGGCAACCAGATTGACGGTGTCGTAGTTCCTGATGAGGCCCACTGCCTGGTCGACAGAGCAGAGCTTGTCCACGAACGAGTCCTCCTAGAGTTGCAGGACGACCTGCTCGAAGGTCGTCCTCGCGCCCGTTTTTGGCAGTGCGATCCTACTGTACCAAAGTGAGCCGCGCGACAGACGCACCCGAGAACGGCAGGGTCTCGATGGCCACCTTCGTGCCCTAGCAGATCGTACGGAGAACCATGGGCATGGCCTCGGGCGTTCCCGACTCTTACGCTGGTCGGTGTGGGAAAGTATAATAGCGAAGTGCACGACGTGCCCTCCTGCCGCAGTTCCGCCTATGTTGCGGCACCTCGCGCGTCCCACCGCCTTACGCGCAATTGAAGGTGGAGCCGCTCCTCGTAGTGATCACCATGAAGGGCCGATCGACGCGGTGGATCACCGATGGATTGCGGTACTCCGGCTGGGACGAACACGGCGCATGACCGGGTGAGCAGCCTCTTCTCGTCGCCTCCCCATACCTCCACTTCGCCGTCCGGGTCGAACTCGTCCTCCGGACCGTTCCGGAGGGCCAACAGGTGCTCGTCGAAATACACTCGGCGGGCGCGTGGCCGTCGGCGACGCCCCGAGCTTACGGGGACGCGCTCATCCTACCGGACTCGGGTGAAAGAAAACCCCGCCCTCTCGGGGGAGAGGGCGGGGTTTTCAAGCTGATCTCCCACGCCAGCGGTTTCAGCCTGTTCGCTGAAGCCGGACCGGCCAAATCGTGGGCCTGCTACTACCTCTGGTTCCAGGGCTTGAAGGTCTGGGTTTTGCCCGTGACGTACTGGGGCGGAGCCACGATGACGCGCTTCCCGTCAATCCACTGGAAGCCGAGGAGCGGCCAATACGCGATACCCGGGTCGTTCGGGTAGACGGCCCCGTAGACGATGTCGCCGATGGTCGTGCCCTTGAACGTCTGGCCGAACACCTTGTCGCGGATGGCGCCCGGTTCGAACACGCCGGCGTTCTCGATGGCCTGGTACAGGACCTGGCAGTTGGCGTACGACAGGCCGACGCTGTTCGAGGTGTCGCCGTTGTGGGCGGCTTCGAAGGCTGCGCCGAGTTCTTTGTCGTACGGGAACGGGAGGTCCTCCGACCAGAAGCCGTCGTGGCAGATGTAATTCGAGTCAGCCCCGAGACTGTGCATGAACGCGGCAGGCCAGAAGCCCTTGTACCCGAACATGAACTTCGGCGCCCAGCCCTGCTGTTTCATCTGCCTGACCCACGTGATACCGTCGGCCGGCGAGATGAGCGTGACCAAGCCCTCGACGCCCAACTGTTTGAACTTGAGTACGATCGAGGAGAAATCCTTCTGGCCTGGCACGAAATGCTCGTACGCTGCGACAGTCCAGCCCGCAGCTTTGAGCCCGGCCACAGTGCCATCGCCGAAGCCTATGCCGTCCGGGTCGTTCTCGGTAAGGACTGCGAACGTGGTGACGGGCCCCGAATCGAGGTTCTTGTTGGCATTCACTGCGGCCAAGCCCGCCTTGCCGGCCATCTCGAATACGTCGCTCGACCACTTGAGATGCATGCCGCCGATCTGTCCCGGGTCGTCGATCCAGGAGGTGGCGATCTGGTAGTAGGCCTGGTACTGCTCGCACACCGTGGCCGCCGCCTGGTTGTTCGGCGTGGTGTTCGAGCTCAGGATCACCTTGATGTTGTCGGACTTGATCAGCTGCTCAGCAGCCGTCTGCGCCTGTGTGATGGAGCTCTGGTCGTCCACGAACGTGATCTTGACGGGGTGCACCTTGCCGTCGTTGAGCTTGACGCCACCCTTGGCATTCTGATCGTCCAAGGCCTTCTGGTACGCCCACTTGAGCTCTCCGCCGGTGAGGGCATTGTCTCCCGTCTCGGAGGTGATGGCGCCAATGGTGACGGGATCACCCGTTTCCATTGACGTAGCAACGGCCGTGGTGGTCGCGCCGGCCATGGTGGTGGTCGCGCCGGCCACGGTGGTGGTGGGAGCGGCTGCAGTGGTAGCGGTTGTCGCAGCCG
>Ga0182021_10012303_pt1 | contig 10167 bp, 9 predicted proteins | sample 612E3MmetaG_FD_120493 | JGI IMG/M metagenome (GOLD analysis project Ga0182021, IMG submission 120493) | Permafrost microbial communities from Stordalen Mire, Sweden - 612E3M metaG (Illumina Assembly) | ecosystem: Environmental > Terrestrial > Soil > Wetlands > Permafrost | place: Sweden... | reverse complement strand
CGAGCCGGCCAGCGCCTTGCCGCCCGCCGTGAACAGCTCGCTCTTCTCCCTGATCAGGAAGGCGTCCCTGCCAAGCACGAACACCGCTGAGCTGCCCTGGGCGGTAGCGACGCTGTCCCCCGGTTTCACCGCCGCCCCGGGGCCGGCCGGCCTGCCGTTGATCAGCACCTCGCCCTTTACGTCCACCATGCCGCTGGTGCGCCCGCTTGCGGCCAGCGCATCGCGCAGCAGCAGCGGCATGGCTGCGCCGCCCAACAGCGCGCGCTTCAGCCACTCGCGCCGCGCCCCGCCGAAAACATCGTTGCCTTGTTGCATGTTTAGGCGCCGGGGAAAGTCGTGCTATTTTCCGCGCAACTCGCGCCGCAGGATCTTGCCTATGGGTGTCTTCGGCAGGCTGTCGCGGAACTCGACGTGCTTCGGGACCTTATAGCCGGTCAACTCCCGCTTGCAGTGCCCGATCACGGATTCCTGCGTCAGGTTCGGATCTTTTTTCACGATCACCACTTTCACCGCCTCGCCCGATTTTTCATCCGGCACACCCACCGCCGCGCATTCGAGCACGCCCGGATGCTCCGCGACCACGCTCTCGACCTCGTTGGGATAGACGTTGAAGCCCGATACCAGGATCATGTCCTTCTTGCGGTCGGTGATGGTGACATAGCCCTTGGCGTTCATATTGCCGACATCGCCCGTCTTGAGCCAGCCGTCGCGCAGCACCTTGGCGGTTTCCCCCGGCAGCTGCCAGTAGCCCTTCATCACCTGCGGCCCGCGGATGCAAATCTCCCCGGTGCATTTCTCGATGTCGCCCGCGCCGGTCCACACCGGCAACTCATTGAAATCGTCGTCGCGGATGGAAAACTCGGTCGACGAGATGGGCAGCCCGATGGTGCCGTTCCACGGTGTGCCGAGCGGATTGATGCTGGCCGCGGGCGAGGTCTCGGTGAGGCCGTACGCCTCGGTGAGGTAGCGGCCGGTGACCCGCTGCCATTTTTCCGCGACCGGCTTCAGCACGGCCGCCCCGCCCCCGACCACGACCTTGAGGCCGGAGAAATCGAGCTCGCTGAAACCAGGCGTGTTGAGCAGTCCGTTGAACAGGGTGTTCACGCCGGTCAGCACCGACCACCTCCATTTCTTCAACTCCTCGACGAACGCCGGCAGGTCGCGCGGATTGGTGATCAGCACGTTGACCACGCCGAGCTTCATGAAGTACAGCGTCGTCGTCAGGCAAAAGATGTGGTACATGGGCAGCGGCGAAATCACGATTTCCTCGCCTTCCTTGAGGCTGCCGCCGATCCAGGCGCCCGCCTGCTCGATGTTGGCGAGTATGTTGCGGTGGGTAAGCATCGCGCCCTTGGACAGACCGGTGGTGCCGCCGGTGTACTGCAGGAAGGCGATGTCGTCACGCGTCAGGCTGACGGGCTTGAGCTCGGCGCCGGCGCCGCGCGCAAGCGCCGCAAGCAGAGGGATGGCGCCGTCGATGCGCCAGGCCGGCACCATTTTCTTCACCGTCTTCACGACGAAGTTGACGACCCAGCGCTTGGGCACCGGCAGCAGGTCGCCGAGCTGGGTGGTGACGACATGCTCGACCGGCGTTTTCGCGAGCACCTGCTGCAGCGTGTTGGCGAAGTTCTCGACGATGACAATCGCCTTTGCGCCGGAATCCTTCAGTTGGTGCTCGAGCTCGCGCGGCGTGTACAGCGGATTGACGTTGACCACGGTCATGCCGGCGCGCAGGATCCCGATCAGCGCGACCGGGTACTGCAGCAGATTGGGGCTCATGATGGCGACACGCTCGCCGGCCTTCATTCCCGGCAGGCTCTGCAGGAAAGCGGCGAAGTCGCGGCTGTGCCGGTCCAGCTCGGCATAGCTCATGTTGTAGCCGAAGTTGTGGTAAGCCGGCTTGTCCGCAAACTTGCCCAATATATTCGCCACCAAGTCCGGAATCGAGCCGTACCGGTTGGCATCGATTTCGGCCGGAACCCCCGCCGGGTATTCCTTCAACCAGATTTTCTCGCCCACGGTTTTCTCCCCCGCTGGATTTCTTTCGAACGGACTGACTGGCACTCGCGCCTAGGTTAGCCAGAAACCATGGGGTGCGCAACTTGCCGCGCGCGCTGCTTCAGTCGCGATCCAGGTCGAATGGCGTCTTGTGCTTGGAAAACAGACGCGCGAGGATGCGGGTTTCCCGCTCGCGGATGATCGCCAGGAATTCGGCTGCACCGCGCATATGGCGAAACGCATGGAAGCCGCTGTCGAGAAACTTATGCAGCTCGCCCATGTGCACCGCGTACGCCGGCGCCTTGAAGAGCGCGATCGCGGCCCGCAGCAGCGGCTTGCGCGTGATGATATCGATGGCTTCGCCGATTTGCAGGATCAGCTCGATCTGCGCTTCGCGTCCCGGGCGGTTGCCACAGGTGCGATAGGCCCTGATGTAGGCCGCTTCGCTGATGTCGGCATCGGCGGCCTGCCCCGCGGCCAGCAGGACCTCCACCATGGCCAGGTCCAGCGATTCGGACAGCAGGTCAAGTTCGACACCCACGGCGAGGGTATGAATGGCGGACGAGGGGAGTATCCTGGTGAGCACGGGCAGAAGGCGCTCCAGTTCCTCGTCGCGCTCGCTGAAATCCTTCGGCCCGTAAAGATCGGAAAGAAAGTATTCCGCCGCCGGGCGATAGCGATCGCTCACCATCAGATCAGCGTAGGTGCGTTCGAATCGTGCCGCCTGCCAGCCGCGCAGGCGCATGCGCAGCGCGGCCTGCTTGCCGCGCAGCACCGAAGCGGAACGCCGTCCTTTCACATTGACGAGATTCGCGCGCAGCAGTGCCGCGAGAGATTTCTTGTCCGCTGCCGCTTCAGGTTTGTTCATGATCAAGCCTCGAATCATTGTTTCCCTATCCCGGCTGTATTGCAACAGTTGCGCTCGCGATTAGAGGAAACGCTCTAGGTTTTGGAGGTAGGATTGTCAAGAAACAGCGCCTGCAATTCACGCTCGGGACAATTTGTCGGGTGGTCTGGTTTTGATGTTTGCAAAGCCCGCATACACAGGAGACTATAGGCCATGCTCGCCCGCGCCTTCCGTCGCATTCTACTGATCGAGCTGCTGATTTATCTCGCCGCCGGCTACGGCCTGGTCAGGCTCGCGCGCTGGGAGTGGACCGTCGCGGCGCTCGCGCTTTGCGCCTTTGCCCTGGCGCTGCGCGCCCTGGCGATCACAATCACTTTCATCATTGCCGCGCGCCACGCCGGCTCCGTGCCGCCCGAACACAGGCTGGGCCTCGCCGGACGGCTGAAGCTCTATTTGTCCGAGTTCGGCGCCTATCTCCTGATCTACAACCTGTACCAGCCATTCGAGGGGCTGTTGATGGGCGCGGAGAAATCGCAGCCATTGCCGCCCGGACGCCTGCCGGTGCTGCTGCTGCACGGTTATGTCTGCAACCGCGGCTTCCTGCTGCCGCTGCGGCGCTATCTGCGGGCGCACGGCGTCAGCGCCTACAGCCACAATCTGGAACCGGTGTACACAAGCATCGACAACTATGCCGACGGGCTGGCACGGCGCATCGAGGAAATCCTCACCGCCACCGGCGCCGAGAAGCTCGTCATCCTCGCGCACAGCATGGGTGGGCTCGTTGCGCGCGCGTATCTACGCAAACACGGCGCGCGGCACGTCGCCAAGCTGATCACGCTGGGCACGCCGCATCAAGGCACGGTGCTGGCGCCCCTGGCTGCAGGGGAGAACGGACGCCAGATCGTGCCCGGCAACGCCTGGCTGCGACGGCTGAACGAGGATACCCTGACCCTGCCGGTGGTCGCGGTGCTCAGCTATCAGGACAACATCGTCCTGCCGCAGGAGAGTGCGGTGCTTGCCGGGGCAAAGATCGTGCGCCTGTCCGGCATGGGCCATGTGAGCATGCCCTTCTCGCGCCGCGTCCGCGAAGTTGTACTGGAGGAGATACTCGCTGCCAACGGCTGAGTTGCTGGCCTTATTTGCATTCCCGGGCAATGCGGGTTTTCATTTCCTTCTGCCTGCGCAGGAACTGATCCATCACATTGTCGTCGGCGCCGGCCTTGATGCGCCGCTCGATATCGCCCAGTTCCTCGGCATAGTTTTCGCACTTGGCCTGATGTATCGCCTGCTCGCGCTCCTCGCGTTTGGCCGCCGTTTCCTGCTGTTTCTGCGGATCGGCTTTAGTGGTGGTGTCGGTCTTGGGGCCTTCGCACGGCCGCTCCTGGTACTGATTGCCGCAACGGTACATTTTCTTCTGCGCCAGCGCCGGCGTGCAGGCAAGCGCAAACGCGAGCATTACGATCAGCCTAGTCATGTCCTTCCCCCGCCAAGGTGAGTAGCGCCGCCCGGTTTCGCCCGCTCCAGCGGCAGCAAACACAGCGCACCAGCGCACGGTTCACAGTTTAGCACCCCTGCATTCGTGCCCCGGCGATCAGAAATGGACGCCGCGCATGAGTTGCGAAAAGGCGATCTGGTCCGCGGTCTGCGCAGGCGCCTCGCCTTCCTTCTTCCCCGCCGCCGCCGTCGATTCCGGAAACATGCGGAAGCTCGTGTTCATGATGATCTGCGCCACGCGCGGCAGCAGCGCGTGGATCACCTCGCCGAAAATGCCCAGCCGCGTAGCGATGCGCATCGGCGCGTGAACGATCGCATCGGCGATCATGTCGGCAGCCTCCTCGGGGGTCAGCACCGGCACGTTCTGGTAGATCTTCGTCGGCGCGATCATCGGCGTCTTCACCAGGGGCATGTTGATGGTGGTGAACTTGACACCGGTGTCCGCATACTCGGACGCGGCGCAGCGCGAAAACGCGTCCATCGCCGCCTTGGACGCGATATACGCCGAGAAGCGCGGCGCGTTGGTCAGCACGCCGATGGAGGAGATGTTGATGACATGGCCGTGGCGCCGCAGCGTCATGGATGGCAGCAGCGCCAGCGTCAGGCGCAGCGCGCCGAAGTAGTTGATCTGCATGGTGCGCTCGAAGTCGTGGAAACGATCGTACGAGGACTCGATGGCGCGCCGGATCGAGCGGCCCGCGTTGTTCACCAGGATGTCCACTTGGTCGTGTTCCTTCAGCACGCGCGCGACGAACTCGGCGCACTGCTTCTCGTCGCCGAGATCGGCCTGGTAGGTGTATACCGCGCCTTCCGCCGCGATTTCCTTCTTCGCCTCGGCGAGCTTCTGCGGATCGCGCGCAACGATCAGCACCTTGGCGCCTGCGGCGGCGATTTTCTTGGCGGCGGCCAGGCCGATGCCCGAAGAGCCACCGGTGATCAGCACCACGCGGCCGCCCACCTTGCCCTTCAGCGTGCGGTCGATTTGCAGATCGGGATCGAGATTGCGTTCCCAGTAGTCCCACAGGTGCGCCGCATAGGTATCGAGCCGCGGCACTGCAATGCCGCTGCCTTCCAGCGCCTGCTGCGCCTGGCGGCAATCGAACCGCGTCGGGTAGTTGACAAAAGTCATGATGTCGTCGGGCAGGCCGAGATCCTTCATCACGGCGTTCCTGATGCGGCGCATCGGCGTGAGGCTCATCATCCCCTTCTTAATGCCCCTGGGGATGAAGCCCAACAGCGCGGCGTTGACGAATAAGGACATCGACGGCGCGTGCGCCACCTTGGCGAAGACATTGAGCACCTCGCCCACCCGCAGCGGCTGCGGATCGACCAGATGGAAACATTTGCCGTCATGTCCCTTGGCGTGGGCGAGATGGTCCATCGCGTCCACCACGAAATCCACCGGCACGATGTTGATGCGCCCGCCCTCGATGCCGATGATGGGGACCCATGGCGGCAGCGCCTGGCGCAGCCGCTGGATCAGCTTGAAAAAATAATACGGCCCGTCGATCTTGTCCATTTCGCCCGTGGTGGAGTCGCCGACCACGATGCCCGGCCGGTAGACGCGCCACGGCATGCTGCATTCCTTGCGCACGATCTTCTCCGAATCGTGCTTGGTCGAAAAGTATGGGTGGTCAAGGTTCTCCGCTTCGTCGAACATGTCTTCGCGGAACACGCCTTCGTACAGGCCCGCCGCGGCAATCGAGCTCACGTGGTGGAAGCACGCCGCGCCGATGTCGTTGGCGAACGCCACCACGTTGCGCGTGCCGGTGACATTTGCCGCCTGCTGCTGCTCCGCGCTCGCCTTGAGGTCGTAGACGGCGGCGAGATGGAAGAAATGCCTGACGCCGGCGGAGGCGAGTTTCTTCTGCTCGGCCTTGGACACCCCCAGGCCGGGCTGGGTCAGGTCGCCCGCCACCGGAATCGCGCGCTTGTCGTCCACCCCCCAGTAACGGTACAGGGACTTCAGCTTGGCCGGGGATGCGTCGCGCACTAGGAAATGCACGATCGCCCCCTTGCGTCCGAGAATCTTTCTGACCAGGCGCTTGCCGATGAAGCCGGATGCGCCGGTGACGAAATAGTGCATGAGTACTCTCCGTTTCGGTTTCGAAGCTGCTGGCGCCGGTTCAAGGCGTGCTAGGGATAGGCTGCCTGATTATCGCAATTCGGTCAAACCCGGCGCCGCGACAGCCGCGGCAGGCAAGACGCCGCAGCGGAGCGCCGGTGCTGCGGCGGATTAGTGTGATTTCTCTAATTTTATTGCATAGACTGTGAAGCATAGAGCAGGGCGCATGTGTGCAAGGGAGCGGTAAGCCCGCATAACGTTCAATCAACCGAAAGGAACAGGATCATGGTCAGAAAACTGAAAGCAATCGCCCACAATACCGGCGACAAACAACTGGCGAAAACCGTGCGCGACTCGGCGCAACAAATCTGGCTGGCAGGATTGGGCGCGTTCGCCAAGGCCCAGGCCGAAGGATCGAAAGTATTCGACGCGCTGGTGAAGGAAGGCAAGACCATCCATGGCAGGACGCGCAAGGTCGCCGAATCGAAGATGACCGAAATGTCCACCACACTGGGCAAAATGGCCACCAAGGCCACGAACCAGGCCACCGGCAGCTGGGACAAGCTGGAGCAGGTGTTCGAGGATCGGGTTGCGCGCGCCCTGCACCGCATCGGGGTACCGACCAACAAGGACATCAACAACCTGGCCAAACGCGTCGAAGAACTCACCGCCAGCGTGCAGAAATTGTCCCGCGCGCCGGCAAAGCCGGCGAAAAAAGCGGCGAAAAAAGCGGCCGCGAAATAGATTGAGTTGCACAGCCGTTTGCGGCGGATTGCGTCGCAAGCGGCTTTTTCTTGTCCGCCCGGCGCGTACCTCCCTCGCCCCGGGGTTTCAATGTTATCCTGTCCAGAAACGCGCCCTGCCATGGACAGAAAACCTAAGCGCCGCACACGCGAGCGCATTTTCGAGACTGCGCTACGCTTGTTCAACCAGTTCGGCGAGCCCAACGTCACCACCACGGTGATTTCGGACGAGATGAACATCAGTCCGGGCAATCTGTATTATCATTTTCGGAACAAGGACGAGATCATCGAGGATATCTTCCGCGCGTTCGAGCGCGAGATCGAGGATACCCTGGCCGCGCCGGAAAAGCGCGCGCCTGACGTCGAAGACACCTGGCTGTTCCTGCACGTCCTGTTCGAACTCATCTGGAAATACCGCTTTCTCTACCGCGACCTGAACGACCTGTTGTCGCGCAACCGCACCGTGGAGATCCATTTCCGACGGATACTCGAGCATTCGGTGCGCACCGCCACACTGCTGTGCGAGGGCATGGTCGCGGTGGGCCAGATGCGCGCGGACGAGCACGAAATCGAGTCCCTGGCCACCAACATGGTGGTGGTTTCGACCTACTGGCTGTCCTACGAATACGTGCGCGAGCCGCGCAAGCCCGCCGAGGCCCTTGCGCTCGGGCGCGGCGTCTATCAGGTGATGGCGATGGTGGCACCTTATTTCCAGGGCGAGTCGCCCGCCCTGTTCGGAAAACTCGCCGAGCAATATCTCTGGGAATAGAGAAAACCGAGGCTACATCCGGCTACGGACGAAAGATTTGCCGTACTGAACAAAGGAGACGATCATGGCCAAATGGACTGCATTCCCGCACGCCGATAACGCATACATTTACACTGCGGCGACACTGAAGAAGCACTGGGACCGGCTGCACCGGGGCGACTGTGAACCCTTTCCCAAGGACCCCAAGGCGCTGGATGCCTGGATCGCCTATCACGCGGGAGAGTTCGAGAAGGCGGCCGAATTGGGATTGAAGGCGGGCACTGCCGGTTATAACGCCGCCGACAAGGCCATCTGCATCTACGCCAATTACCTGGAGAAGTCGGAGGCGAAGAAACTGAAGCTGTACGAGGAAGTTGCGGCGCGCTGCGAAGAGTTGCAGAAAAGAGAGCCAAAAAATGTCAACGCCTATTATCTGCACGCCTACGCGCTCGGGCGCTACAGCCAGGGCATTTCCATCGTCAAGGCGCTGTCACAGGGCTTGGGCGGCAAAGTCAAGGCGAGCTTGGAGCAGGCGCTCAAGCTGGAGCCAAAGCATGCCGACGCGCACATCGCCTTGGGCACCTATCACGCCGAAATCATCGACAAGGTCGGCGGCCTGATCGGCGGCATGACCTACGGCGCAAAAAAGGACACCGGCATGGCGCACTTCGAAAAAGCGCTCAAGCTCAACCCGGATTCCGCCGTCGCCCGCATCGAGTATGCCAACGGCATGATCATGCTGCTGGGAAACGCCAAAATGAAAGACGCGGAGAAACTCTACGCCGACGCCGCGAAATGCAAACCCGCGGACGCGATGGAGCGCCTGGACGTTGAACTGGCGAAGTCGGAACTGGAGGACTGAGCGGCCCGAGCGCATGTCCAGGCCGATGCGGGTGCGCGCTGCCCGGTCGTCGCGAGCTTCGTTTCAGGTCGCGCCGCGCTAGGCGCGTCGCCGGGCAATCCGCCGGAAATCCAGTACTGGCACGGCTTTCCAGCAGTCTAACCCTTTAGCGCGGCCCGCAGCAGCGCCCGCATTTCCTCGGCGCGCTGCTCGTCGTAACCGCCGCGTTCCAGGCCCAGGGGAATCGAGCGCAGCGCCAGCTCGCAATAAAGATGCAGTTCGTCCGGGCCAAGGTGCGCAAGATCCTCGAGGTGCTTTTTCACCGTGCCCAGGTCGCCGCGCGAATAGGTGCCGGCCAGCCCGCGCGCGAGACCCAGCTGTTGCGCTGCGGTCGCCGTGCCGCGCAGCAGCGGCAGCAGCGCGCGCACCGCATCCCCGCGGCTCACGCCGAAGCTCTGCCACATGTCGGCAGCTTCCTTCAGCAAGGCGAAGACAAAGCCGCCGGCGTAATGGGCGCCGGCGTGGTAGCGCGCACGGCAGCCCGGCGGCAGATGCAACACGCGGCATTGCAGCGCGGCGGCGACCCCCTCGAGCCGCGTCAGCAGCGGCTCCACCGCTTCGATGCCGATGGTGCAGCCGGGTAAGCCTGCGAGCGCGACCTCCGGGTCGGCAAAAAACTGCAAGGGATGAAAACCGCCCGTCTGCGCTCCCTGGATTGCCGCGGGCGCGAGCGCGGACACTTCGGTCGCGCCGCTGCAGTGAACCGCGGCCATTCCCTGGCGCCAATTGACGCTGGCCGCGACCGCGGCGATCGCATCGTCGGGGACCGTGATGAACACCAGGTCGGCGCGATCCACGACGTCCTGCGGATGTGTGCTCGCCCGGCAGCCTGCAATCCTGGCCGCCAGTTGCGCGACTGAATCTAGATTCCGACTGGCGGCGGCGACGATGTCGTGCTTGCTCTGCGCCAGGCCCCAGGCGAGGCCTTTGGCTACACGGCCCGCGCCGATGAAGCCGATGCGTAGCGGGTCTTGGCTTTGCCGTTGCATCTGGTTCAGCCCGCGAAATAGCCCTTGCACCGTTCCGGCTCGATCGCGCAGCCGCGTCGAGTTTGATCGGTTGGCGCAGGCGCGATACGTCCTTTCCACTGAACCAGCAGCACGCCGGCGAGGGTGATCGCTCCGCCAACCAATGACAGCGCGCCCGGCACTTCGCCCAACCAGATCCAGGCGATCGGGAAAGTGAACACCGGCACCAGATAGAGCGAGCTCGACACCTGCGCGACAGGCAGGCGCGCCAATGCATATGACCAGAGCGAAAACGCCAGCGCCGCCGGAAACAAGGCCAGAAACAGCAATGCCCAGTTCGCCGATGCCGGCGCAGCTGCGATGCTCGCGGGCAATCCGGGCGCGAACGCGGCCAGGCCCAGGG
>Ga0182021_10012302_pt1 | contig 10168 bp, 10 predicted proteins | sample 612E3MmetaG_FD_120493 | JGI IMG/M metagenome (GOLD analysis project Ga0182021, IMG submission 120493) | Permafrost microbial communities from Stordalen Mire, Sweden - 612E3M metaG (Illumina Assembly) | ecosystem: Environmental > Terrestrial > Soil > Wetlands > Permafrost | place: Sweden... | reverse complement strand
TTGTCTTTAAAGCAGGTGTTGAGGCCAACCTTACCTGGCTTGTCATTATAGGGGTGCTTACGAGTGTAGTATCGCTCTGGTACTATGTAAATATAATCAGGCACATGTATTTCATTAAATATGAAGGAGACGCCGCAGCTGCCAAAATAAAGGCGCCAAAGTTAAACGTGTTTATTATCTCAGTCCTTGCACTTTTTAACATTGCCATGGTTGTGGTGCCTTCGGTATTTATACTGATTGGCAAAAACGCCGTCACTTTATTTTAATTTGATAATTATGCCTGGGTTTCGGATAAAACCTATCACTGGGGAACTTCAGTTTTAAAAGGCATTATAAAAAATATTTTTATAAGGGAGGTAACATGGGTAATCTTGCATTTTATAAGAAAAAAGCGAATGAATTGGAATAACCTGATTGTTTTTGGTAAAATTAAGTGAGTTTATTAGAGTTATAACCGGGAACTTTATTTGAATCAGAGTAATTTTAAAGTTATTTCATGTTTACAAAATATCAGGGATTTGAATGCTTAAAAAAACAAAAGAAGAATTAAGGGAGAAAGAGATAATCTTTAATATTGTCAGTTTATTAAAAAAGAACTGAAACCTGAAAAATTGGGGTTAGAATAGACTACTAAAAAACTTAAGGTATTTTACCGGATTATCATTTTTATAAAAATGGAGGTGTCTTAAATGGGTGGGAAGAGTCCAAGGGACAAAGAGAAAAAAAAGGTCAAAAAAACTACTGATAAAACAGTCAAAGCTTAAAAAAAGATTTGGTCGCTCCCGGCAGTGTTACAACACTATATCTGATTGAATAATTTGGCCCTGGCGGATAACTATATTAGAAATTGGATTAAAAAACATTAAAGACCAATTTCAACAGGAAATAGAGCAGAAAAAAGAGTTATTCGCCAGCAATAAAGCGGGAAGAATTTTATAAGAATTGTATGAAGATTGTATTAGAATCATATAGGTATTAAACTAAAAAGAGTGTGACAGACAGAAGCGCCAATGATTATCCGACCAGCCGGGAAGAACGTGGATTTTCCCAAAGTAAATTCCGGAAAAATATTAATATATTCCTTTGCCCAGAGGTTGCTTCTTGGTATTGCTGCCGGGATTACTGGGCCCCTTATTCCGATTATTGCCAAAGATTTAAATATCGGTCTTGACAGGATTGGCGCTGCAATCTCATTTTCGCTGGTTGCTGTTTTTACAGTAGCTGTCATTTTAAATAACCTCATTGATATCCTGGGTTTTAAAAAGGTTCTTATGGCAGGGTTGGTATTTGTTGTCTGCGGGGCTTTAGGGATATTTTTTTAAAAACATTCACTCTCTTTATTATATTTTATTTTCTCTACCAGCTTGGCTCCAAAAACAGCGTGTTTTATATAGATATCTCACTTCTTATGATAATGTTTATCCTGGCTATAGTAATCAACAGAAAAAAAATGAAATTGCTATAATCAGGCTGGTCACGGTGTGCAGTGTAAAAAAAATTACGAAGTAATATAAAATATATAATAAAAATGTAAAGGCAGTAGGATGATATGGCACATAAATTTGATCCAATAAATATAAAAAGTCTTGATAATGAATGGAGAAGGCAAAACATTCCTCCTTTTCCGACCCTTGAAAAACTGGGTTTAACCTCTACTGATATTGTTGCCGATATTGGCTGTGGGGTCGGGTATTTTACCATCCCCGCTGCAGGAATTCTTGAAAGTGAAAATAAGGTTTACGCCCTGGATACGTCTGATCAAATGCTTGAAGAAGTTAAAAAACGTATGTCAGCTGCCAATGCTACAAATATTATTGTTATCAAAACAAGCGAATATGATTTGAAGCTCCCGGATGAATCAGTAACCTTCGCACTTTTAGTCAATGTGCTTCATGAGATCGAAGATAAAACGCAATTTATAACTGAAGTAAGGCGGATATTAAAGCCGGAAGGTAAAATAGCAATTATTGAGTGGGAAAAAGAAAACATGGAAATGGGGCCGCCAAAAGAAGACAGAATTGGAAAAGTTGAAACTGCAGCACTTTTAAAATCTTTTGGCATGACAGCGGGCGGCACAATACAACTTGCCAATGTATTTTATGGACTGATCGCGGTGAAGATATAAAATTACAAAAATAATTACACTTGCTTCGGTTTTTATTTTTATAGTCTTGTTTATTGGAGGAATTTAAAATGAAACTCGGTGTCATTATAGAAACAAAGGAATATGAGAAAGCGTGGAATACGGTTTAAAATATCTTTGATGCATATAGTTTAATTTACACCGGTTTTGTTGATTAATAATTTTTTATTTTGTAGAATCTTTTCAAATATGAAAGAACTGGATTTAAATAATAAAGTTGCAGTAATTACAGGAGGCACTGCCGGAATCGGACTTGCAATTGCAGGGATATTTTACGAACACAACTGCGATGTTGCAATAATCGGGCGAGAAAGTAAAAAGGGCAATGATGCTGTAAGGGAAATTTTAAAACAAAATATTGAAAGGAATTTCTCAGCTCACTCCCAGGCAGTAATCGCTGACGATTCTTTTTGCGATGTTGCTGGTAGAAATTCCGGCAAGGGCATGTTAAACCCTGCAATGAATATGATTACAGGAAACGAAACTGAAACTGGCAAGTTTGACAGTGCCAAGACTGACAAAATCCCTTCTATAAAAAACAGGATGACTTTTATCAAATGTGACGTCGGCCTTAGGGAGGATGTAAAAAGCGCCTGTGAAAAGGTTTTAAATGATTTAAAAAAGGTTGACATCCTCGTCTTAAATGCTGGAATGGAATTTACGGAAGCAATAACTGAAGTCGACCCCGAAAACTGGCAAAGAATGCTTGACGTAAATGTAAGCGGCGCTTTTTACTTCATAAGGTATCTTGCGGACTCGATGATTGCAAACAAAACCGGCAATATTATCATCCTGTCATCAGTTGCTGCAACAACCGGTGCGGGCGGCGGAATCCATTACCCTGTAACCAAGGCGGCGCTTAAGGGACTGATGGCCCGGATTAATTATGAACTTTTACCAAAAGGAATCAGGGCTAATATAATAAGCCCCGGTATGGTCGATACTCCGATGCTTCGCAGGAAATATCCGGATAATGATGAGGTAAATGCAAAGCTTTGCCAACAGGTGCCAATGGGGAGGATAGGTGCGCCCGGCGATATTGCAAACCTGGCTCTCTTCCTTGCATCAGATCTTTCCAGCTACATTTGCGGACAGGATATAATTGTTGATGGTGGCAGGTTGTATTATAGGCGACCCCCAATTACACCTCAAAAAGCTCAAAAATAGCATTTACAAAAAGGGCAAAGGCATTACACTGAAATGATTTAGGATAATCTTTTCTTTAACTTATCTTTTCACTACCACACGGTGAACATTTCGCACTTTACGGATACCTTATGTTTATAAAATATTTGATTAACCCATTACCTTTAGGATACTTTTTAAGAAATTCTCGGATTGCTATTTCATATCTCCATAATAAAATGCTATCATAGTGTGTGGAATTATTGGATTAAATGTGCGGCAGGAATAAAAAAAATAAATGTTCTACAAGAATTACAGGATTAAATGTGCCGAAAAAATTACAGGATTAGATATTCGGCAAGAGTTATAGGATTAAATTAAATGTCTGGCAAGGTATAATTCCAAAAATATTTAAAGATAATTTTCAGTAAAAAGGTGGTTATTTAAAATGCGTTTTGTTGATTATAAGTGCAATGACTGTGAAAATGTCTGTGAAGTTGTCACAAGGGGATCTAATGAAAGCAGTGAAACTGATATAAAATGTGAAAAATGCGGAAGTTTTAATATGTTAAGGATCTTTGCCCCTATCAGCTTTAAGGCCTCTGGAGGGAATGGCAACGATTACGAACCTTCATCGTCTTCCTCTTCAAAAAGCTGTTCCGGCGGTTCATGCGCCAGTTGTTCCGGAGGCTGTCACCATTAACGCTGCATAATGGGCATCTATATTGCTCAGGCGTATACTCCTACTCCTGTCAGCATATTAATGTGAAAATAATACATACAATCCACTACATGTAGTGTGGGCTTTAAGCCAAGAGAACAACCGGATACTATTTTTATCAACTAGTAATATTTATTCATGTATTTAAAAGAACTGCAGCTGAAAAATTTCAGGAATTACAGTGATATAAGCCTGAAGTTTGATAGGAACGCGGCTCTTTTTTTTGGTGATAATGCACAGGGAAAAACCAATCTGCTTGAATCTATCAGCTATATTTCTTCAGGCAAATCCCACAGAGTGACAAACCAGGATGATTTGATAGGATGGGGCTGCGAGTTTGCACTGATACGGGCACAGGTTAATGGCCACCTGATAGAGCTTGAACTGCGGCCGGGAAATATTTTAAAGATAAAAGTGGATAAGGCGTATTGCAGAAAAAAGGCAGATTTTACTTCAATTTTGCCGTCTGTAATATTTACCCCCGAAGATTTAAAAATAATAAAAGACGGCCCTTCCAACAGGAGGGATTTATTGGATAACATTCTGGAAAGTATTTATCCAGATTTTAATTCATTGAAAACTCAGTATCAAAAGATATTAAACCAGAGAAACAGCCTGATAAAAAGTATCGCCGGGGCCGAATTCAACAGGAGCTTTAAAGTCAGGAGAAGCGATGAAAGCGGAAGAGACAACACAGATAGCAGGATCGATATAGCCAACAGCAGCAAGAAATACAGCGGGGTCGACGAAGGTAGAAGGTCTTATGAAGGCGAAAGCAGCGACGAAGAAAGCAGGAGTGGGAAAGGAAACAGGGGCTCCGCCGGAACTGAAGAAACCAACAATCCAACCCTTTCCGCATGGGATGAAAATCTTGCAAAATATGGAAGTGAAATAATAAAAAAACGCCACGATCTGGTCAACCGTATAGGCCCTGATTTTTCAAGATTAATGAGGAAATTTTTTCCTGAAATAGAAGCCGGAATTTTTTATATTTACAGCTGGAACAGAAAATCTGTTGAACTTGTGTCTTCAGAGTCGGATATTTCTGATGCTTGTGCGGACTTAAGCTTGCCTTGCGGGAAATTGCCGCAGACAGTCCCGCCGATCGAAGAAATAAAACAGTGTTTTTTAAGTATGCTTAAGCAGAATTTAAAAAAGGAATTGAGCTACAAGACCACAATTACCGGCCCCCATCGCGATGATTTCATAATTCTTTTAAACGGTAAGGATATAAGGTCTTTCGGATCCCAGGGCCAGCAGAGGATTTCTGCAATATCTTTAAGGCTTTGCGAAATTGAAGTAATAAGGGAAATATTAAAAAAAGACCCCGTGCTGCTTCTTGATGATATCCTTTCCGAGCTTGATTTTACAAGGGAAAAGATAGTGTTAAACCTTATAAAGGATAAATACCAGACTTTTATTACAACAAGCAATATAAATTATGTTTCACACATAAAGGAGATTGAAAAAGACAAGATACAGGAACTCATAGTTAAAGATAATAGTATTTGTGAAGTAAAAAAATAAACCTTTTATGTGGATTAATTAAAAATAATTATTTATAATACTGGCTGATTTACCGGTAAACTTTAGACTTGATAGGAAGTATTGATGAAAATAGAACTTGTAGACATTCACTTCTGGATACTGCATATAATTTTTACATTAGGGATTATCGGAGGGCTTCTTTACAGGACTTCTACTGTTTTACAGGGTTCAGTGAGTGAGTTTGGAACGGATTTAAAAATTGACAAACTAAATAGGTGGGGGAAATTCTGGTATTTTTTGGCCAGGTTTTTTAAGGTATTTTTCTCCAGGCAGTTTGGTCCGATAGTCAAAGCAATTATTTTTGACAGTATTCTGCATGTAAAACTGTTCAAAGAAAACAGGCTTAAATGGATTGCGCATACATGTGTTTTTTGGGGAATTCTCGTATTATTTATCCTGTCAGTCTTATCAGGTGTTGCAGTGGAATTTGCGCCGCTTTTGGGTTATAAGACGGGGAACTCCATATTCCTTGATGCGCTCGCAAACAAGGATCACTGGCTCACTGCAGTCTTAAATGAGCTTCTTAATACCGTTATATTAATTGGAGTAATTGTTGCGTTCATCAGGGGATTTATTTCAAAGAAAAAAATTGGGATGATGATGTTCCAGGATATTTTCCTTATAATCTTTGTCTTTGTCATCCTTATAAGCGGCTGGTTTACTGAAGCAGTAAGATATATAATCGAAAGAACGCCGGAGTATATCGGGAAAACAGGCTTTTTCGGGTTTTACCTTGGAAGGCTGCTTGACAACGGGTTTCCCAATAATACAGAGGCAGTATGGATACAGGTATATAAAGCTTGCTGGCACATACATGTAACTGTAATATGGCTTGCATTTGTCTACATACCCTTTAGCAAATTTGCTCATGCAATCCTGAGCCCAGTTGCAAGCGTTATGAATATGATGGAAAAAAGAAAGGCGCTGGATGGGCACAGATAAATATACAGCAAAACAACTCTTTAATGTTGAAGCATGCACAAGGTGCGGCCAATGCACCATGCTTTGCTCAGCATACAATGCCAATAATGACCTTACGGTCTCACCTGCAAAGAAAATAGAGCTTCTTCGCAAAAGAATACGAAGCAAGACTTTCTGGGGTCGCATGCTGGGGAAAAAATATTTTTCTGATAAGGACTTCGATGAGCTTGCACGGGCCGCCTACGCGTGCACATTGTGCTCGCGCTGCGAGGTGCAATGCCCGATAAATATAGATCTTCAAAAGTTGTGGGTGTCACTTCGCGCCGATCTTGCTGATGAGAGCAAGGGGCCGGAAGTTTTAAATATGCTGAAAGAACGGCTTGTCAGTTCCCGTAATATTTCATTTGATACAAACCAGGGCAGGGCAGATTGGGTAAACCAGGTTCCTGATATACCCCTGGACAGGTATATAAAAGAAAAAGCCGAAGTGATTTATTTTGTCGGCTGTGTTTCCTCATTCTCACCAAGGGTTTTTAAGATTCCGCGCAGCGTCGTCCAGATTTTTAAGCTTGCAAAAGTGGATTTTGGCCTGCTTGGAGATGATGAGTGGTGCTGCGGTTTTCCACTTCTTTCATCTGGATACAAAACTGAGTTTTTAGAGTTTGCAAAACATAATATAGAGAAAATAAACAATACAGGAGCAAAGTTTTTAATCACATCCTGCCCTTCTTGTTATCATATGTGGAGCCACATATATACAGCTGCGGACACTTCAATAAAAATGAATTTTAAGGTTCTGCACCTTGTCCAGTATCTTTACAAGCTGGCTTTGGACAGGGAAATAAAACTTTATCCCATAAAAGCAAAGGTCACCTATCATGACCCTTGCGACCTTGGAAGGAATTCGGGTATCTACGATGAACCAAGGAAACTTATAAAGCTTATTCCAGGTGTAAAATTTGTTGAGCTTTCCAACAACCGTTTGGATGCTGTATGCTGCGGCGGTGGAGGAAATGTTGAAGCCGTTGACAAACAGTTGTCTGAAGATATAGCCGCAATGAAAGCAAAAGCTATTATTGAAACGCAGGCAGACATAATTGTAACCGCATGCCAGCAATGTGTGCGTACAATAACTGGAGGCCTTAAGAAGGAAAACTCTAAAATCAAGACCATGGATATTTCTGAGTTGGTCCTGATGTCAGTAACAGGGGCAAAATAAGTCTATAAAAAAAGATTTAAACATTTTATCAGGCAATAATGGTTGCGAGCCTGATAAACAGGGGCAAAATAGATCTGATAAAAGGGTTAAACATTTTTATATGCTGCAGTAATAACCCGGTTTTATGTCAGGAGCGCAATAAAGTTATGAAAAAAGATTTTAAACCTGACAATGAATCAGAATCAACCAGGCCTCGTTCCAGCCAACCGCAGGATATCGCTTCGGTAATACGGCGGTTTGTTTCAGATTCCGAGATGGCCTCCAAATTACAGAAATACAGCATCTTTAATCATTGGGAAGAGATAGTCGGAGATGGTATAGGCAGCAGGACAAAACCCGAAAAAATTTCCAGGGACATACTCTATATTTCTGTGACAAACTCTACGTGGGCCAATGAGCTCAGCATGATGTCAGGCCAGCTTCTTGGCAAGATTAACTGTTATATTGGAACTGAGGCAATAAAAGGATTACGCTTCAAGGTAAAATAGGCCCAATCCGGCAGTCGATGTATAGCTTGTTCCCTGGATTGATAATTGACTCTTTCATATCATCGGCACTCGTTTAAGAGGCACTAAAAATTTTTCTTTGTATAAATCAGCTTTTAAGAAGCTTTTTAACAGCTTTATCAAGCACAGCGTCTTCAGCAATTTCAGATGTATTGAAACCGGAAACCGGAATACTTTTATCAAGCGCCTGAACGGCCATTACCATTGTTTCAATAACGATAGAAGATGAAAGTTTGCCGGTATTAAAGACCATATCAAAGTTATCTAAAAGATTCCATTGTACCTTATATGTACGCTAATAAATGACTGGCGTATCTGTTCTTTTTGTAAAATGTATTTTTCAGCTTCAGACTTTTCAGATATATTTCTCATTTGCATAATTACTTTTACTCTTGTTTCCATTGGAGCATAAATCATAGTATCCAGGACATCATTATATTTGCCAAGGCTGAAAAAGCTTCCTCTCCCTATGATTACAACATTTCCTACTTTTGCAATTGAAAGCATTATCCTCTTAAAAAAATCTAATATACCATCAGTTATGCCTGAATACCTATCCCAGACGGTAAGTTTTGTATCGTAAATTTTTTTAAATTCAAGTTCTCCATATTGTTCCATTATTTCCTGAATTAAGTCTTTATCTACATAATGATAATTAAGTCTTTTTGCTACCTCTTTACCAATTAAAGTTCCACCGCTCCCAACTAAACGCGAAATCGTTATTACAGCCATTTTTAATCCCCTTTCAAGATTATGGTTGCCAAATAAAAATAATTATTACATATATGTTTTTATAAAAAAACATCTAATATGAAAATGAAGTAATATTAAAAATAACTGACAGTATCGCAGCCGAAGAGCCCGGGCTGATGAGCTTAGTACGATGTCAGGTAGCTTCTTGATAAGATTGCAGTTAATCTTACCAAGAATTAACTGCAATATTGGAACCGGCACGATAAAAAAACTGCGGTTTAAGGTAAAACAAGCGTAATTCTGATGGAGTAGTGCGAATACTCCATAATCGCCTGGTAGATTGAAAAGAGTAAAAAAGTAAATGCTTACTAATCTTTTTAGACCAGCCTGTAACCAATCCCTGGCTCGGTGAGAAGATGCTCAGGCCGCGCAGGGTTTTTTTCGATCTTTTTCCTTATCTGGCCAATATAAATCCGCAGATAATGAGACTCATTCAGGTATGAAGGCCCCCACACTTTTTCCAGGAGGAACTTCTGGGTTACTATCTTATCCTTGTTCTGGGCGAGTATCTTTAAAATCTCATATTCTATGGGTGACAGTTTTACATCCTCTTTCCCAACTATTACTACTCTATTTAACAGGTCGACACTTAAACTTTCAAAAATAATCAACGGCTCGTCTATTTCTTTTTTCGAATGTCTTATGGCTGCTCTTATTCTGGCAAGGAGCTCACCGGGGCTGAAAGGCTTTGTGACATAATCATCTGCCCCGTTGTCCAAAGCAGCTATTTTGTAGTTTTCCTGCTCCCTTACGGACAGGATTATTACAGGCATTTTTGAGAATTCCCTTATGCGCCTTAACACTTCCACACCATCCATATCAGGCAAGCTTAAGTCGAGAAGTATGAGGTCGGGCTTAAGGAAGGCGGTGCTTGTAATACCATCACTGCCATTTTCTGCTTCTTCTACCTTATAGTTATTTGCCGAAAGGACAATCTGCAGCAATTTTCTTATTTCTTTTTCGTCATCTATTACAAGGATCTTTTCCATTTTTTATTGTTCATTTTTAAGTTTCTTTACCCATTATTTGCGGCTGGACATGCAATGGCAGCAATATTTTGATGGTCAACCCGTTTTTTGCATTTTTGTCTGCCCATATTTTCCCGGCATGCAACTCAATTATTGCTTTACAGATTGAAAGGCCAAGTCCCGTGCCCTGTATATTATCTGCAATTTTCATTCTATAAAATTTTTCGAAGATCTTCGATGATTCTTCATCCGGTATACCAGTCC
>Ga0182021_10012301_pt1 | contig 10168 bp, 4 predicted proteins | sample 612E3MmetaG_FD_120493 | JGI IMG/M metagenome (GOLD analysis project Ga0182021, IMG submission 120493) | Permafrost microbial communities from Stordalen Mire, Sweden - 612E3M metaG (Illumina Assembly) | ecosystem: Environmental > Terrestrial > Soil > Wetlands > Permafrost | place: Sweden... | reverse complement strand
CGCCTATCCAGCCCGCGCTGAGGTTATGCGGCACGGCGGCAGCGGAGTAGCGTGTGCGCGCCGTAAACAGTTCCGCCAGCACCGCCGTCTGCGGGCCAGTAATGAGCGCCACGGCAACGACCGGCACGATAAGCAACAGGAACAGCATCAAGCTATTCACCTGCGAACTGTCCGCTTTCTCGACCCAGCCATGGAACTTCAGGCTGTTGGTCAGTTCGGCAGGCTGAAAGCCGGCAATAACGGTAGTGCCGCCGAGGTTCACTGTGACGGCCTGCCCGCCGGGCTGGACTTGGAGTGTGTAGGAGACACCGTTCCTGGTAAGAAATTCCTGGTTGCGCTCGCAATCGTTGGCCGCCTTGCGGAATGGACTGTAGCTGCAATCCGTGCCGGACAACGTGACGACGACTTCGCGGTTAAAGCGCTCCAGCGCCGGATTACCATAATGTTGCAGCGCCTTGAACACCGGCAGGATGGTAATAGCGCCCAATATCAGCCCTGCCAACAAGATAGGCCTGCGTCCCACCTTGTCAGACAGCCAGCCGCACAGAATGGTGAGCGGGAACAGCAGCAAGGTGCTGGTCATCACCAGCGTGCTGGCCAGTTGGGCGTCGAGCCGCACCACGCTTTTCAAGAACACGTTGGCATACACCTGCGAGGAGAAAAACAGCAGCGAGCCGCCCGCCGAAATGCAGAAGAACAGCAATGCCATGCGCCCCAGCGTGTGGCGGTCGCTCAGGCATTCACGCAGCGGCGCTTTGGACACCGTACCCTCGGCCTGCAGTTGGCGGAACACCGGCGATTCTTCCAGGCTCATGCGCGTCTTGATGGAAATGAACAACAGCAAGGCAGAAAACAGGAACGGGATGCGCCAGCCCCAGCTATGAAAATCGGCATCACTGAGAAAATGCAGCAACAAAACAATCTGCAGCGTGGACACCAGTATCCCCAGCGGCCCCATCAGTTGCAACACGCTGGTATACACGCCGCGCTTGCCCTGCGGTGCATGCTCGGTGAGGTAGACCGCCACGCCGCCGATCTCGCCACCGACCGCAAACCCCTGCAGCAGGCGCAGCAGCAGCAACAGCAGCGGCGCAAAAATGCCGATCTGCGCGTAAGTCGGCAGCATGCCCACCAGGAACGTGGTCACGCCCATAAGCGAAATGGTCGCAATGAAGATCGGACGGCGTCCGTATTTGTCCGCCAGCGAACCAAATAGCGCCGAGCCGAGCGGCCGCACCACCATGCCCACGCCGAACGTGGCGAGACTCATCAGCAGCGCTGCGGTGGGATTGTCCGGCGGGAAAAACAGCACGCTGAAATAGGTCGCCAATGAAGCAAAGGTGAGAAAGTCATACCACTCAAGGAAGGTGCCGAAGCAGGCGGCGAGGACGACTTTGCGCTGGGTGCTGGAAATATCTTGCATGAATTATAGTTACGTGGATTTGCACGACTGACATCAGTTTAACGCTGATTGAAGATTTTATTTGCCGGATTTGTGCAACTACAAGCTAACAATCAATTTTTTACAGGGATTTGGGGCAAGAAAATGGGCAACTTAATTCAAGTTGCCCATTCGTATTAACACTTCCTGAACCATGAGTATTGGAACTGGCTAGAGGCCGTTTTGTTGCCCTGATCGCGCACCCCAAAGCGGCCAATCTCCATAACGTTACGGCATGACGCGATCAAATGTATACGTTGTGCCTGGTACAGCGACAGACAACGTATTGCCGCTGACCGTCACAGTGGCGTTCATGGCAGTCGTACCTGCAGTACAACTTGTGCCGGTCGCATTGGAAACCCCCCCTGCTCCATTGGTGTCCACTGTTGGACAAGCCGCCGCAAACGCACCGTTGGCCGGATTCAATGTGAATGTGCCGTACTCCAAGCCGATCGCTGTACCCGCCGCTACCGACTGTGATTGCATGTAGTCGCCATTGGCAAAGAATGTGTAAATCAACGAATTGCCGGTCAGTGCAGATACCCCATTCACTTTCATGTTGGTCCAAGTACCAACTCCGGGATTCGTCGCGTTAACCACGCGATAAAGCGTGAGAGTTGTAGGCACATTACCCTCGTTGTAACGGAATGTTGCAGTATTGCCATTCACCGTAACAGTTCCCATAGTCGCACCGCATACACCTGTACCGGCAGTAGTAGCATTGGACAATCCCGCATCTCCGTTATTTTCCACCACCGGGCAACCTCCGGTAGAAAATAAGGCGAGGTTCGAGTCCCATGTGTAGGTCCCTTGCTCCACGCCCGGCCATTGTCCAGCCCCGTACGATACTGATTGGGATTGCATATAGGTACCATCTGCAAAGAACGTGAGAATCGCTGTGGTGTCTGGCGCCCCAAGCTGGGTCAGACCGTACCAGGAGCCGACAATATTCTGATTTTGCGCCGGCGCTACTCCTGCAGCAAAGGGCTGAATTGAACCGGCCTGATTCCCCAATACTTTATTCCCAACGTTTACGTAGCCGTCTCCGGCAAACATGACGGCTGGCACAGCCAAACTACCCGAATTCAGGCCGGCTGTAGTAAACGTGCAACTGGTTTGTTGCGTCGGCAGCCCGTCTGCATTTTGCTCAGCCTGGAATATCGTTCCGCTCGCATCATTAAAACCGACACCGCAATTGTTGGTGACAGCGCCATACACATTGGATTGGGTGTAGCTAAGCTTGATAATGCCATCCAGCGGCGCTCCAGCTGTGGCCGGATATAAAGCACCAATCGATCCCGGAGTAACCGTGATGTTTTGCGCAAATAGATCCTTGTCATTCGCTTGTGCAAAAGCCCTTGATAGCGGCACTGCATTGATCTGGAAGGGGAACGCGTAAAGCACAGCGGCTGTATTCGGATCTGCTCCATCATAAGCGGTATAGGTATACACGGCGCCCGGTGCGACAGCTGTATCATCGTAACAAGGGGTTCCTGTCAGAGACGATCCATCCAACCTCAAATCCTGGCAACTCGGTATTGCTTCATCCCAGCCGACTTGAGCACCCTGAATCTGCATGGTAGGCGGTTGCACTGTCGGTGGTGTCGGCACTGCAGGTGTAACCAATGTGATGTCTGTGGCTGTTCCGACACCTGTTGCCTTAGCAGAATCATAAGCGCTCAAGCCAGGACCATGGACCTTGATCGAGCCGATACCTGCTGCCTCTGCAACGGTAGTGTTAACGTGCAATGGCAATTGGCGACTATAAGTTGGCGTACCCCCCATAGCGTTCTTGGAAATTCTTGCATGCATGTGCACTTCGATATGCCCGGTACCGGCCATTTTCCATCCGCCGGGACAACCAGCATAAGCAGTTCCTTTGATCATCTTGAAGTTACCAAAACCGCCATTGGAGGTGCCGCCAATATTGATACCTACCCAGGCTGTAGTCGAGGATAGCGCCGGCGTCGTAGTCAATAATGTGCCCGATGGCTGGGCGGTAAAATCAAAAGGAGAAAATCCGGCCGCAGTGATGGTAAGCCCCGGTATTGCGAAGCCGCCATTTGTTCCTGCATCAGCAGTGGCTTTGTGCGTAAACATCCAGACCCACCCCGCTTGATCCCCCCCGCCCAATGTAAACGTCGTATCGAGAAATGGAGAGACCTGTGTCGCTGTTGGCGGCGTCGTCATGCTCGCCGGATAGAGTGCATTGAAAGATGCCAGACAGGTTCGGATTTCCGCAAGAGCCGTGGTCGCTTTCGCCGCATCCGTTAAGCTTGAGGGTGGCGGCGTCACTGTGCTTGACGTCGCCGTTCCTCCGGCTGTTGCTGGCAACGTCACTGTTCCCAATTGTTGCCCGGGAACCGAAATCAGCGTCACTGTTGCCATTGCGCCTTGATCCGGCGCAGGAGTAACCAGAATTGCATCCAGCACTGCGTCCATCCCTGCTCCGCTTCCGGCCGTAAGTGGCCCAGTCAGTGGATTGATGTCAGTCAGATTCAATGGGTGAATCATGTTTGTTACTGCGGTGACCGCAGCGCTCAAATTCGTTCCGGTAGTCGCCGCTGTTAATGCAGCCTTGCATGCAGTTTGATCGGCAGAAGCACACAGCGTGGCCAATGCTGCGCCGCCAGGCTGGCCCGCAGCGGTAGAAACGATCAAATCGGTGAGCGGCGTGATATTGACTGTTTGACCTGCTCCAGTTGCCACGGAATTCAGGGTAACTGCTTTGCCACCTGCCATCCCAGTAATTGACAGAATAAACGGTGCGACACCGGCTGGAGGGCCTGCCACATCGACGGTATAAGCGCCGGTCGCGCTTGATGTCGCGAAAAACTTGTTGCCATTCTTATCGATTGCCACCACTTGACCCACAATCGGCACGCCTGTGGCAGCAGTGCCGGCAATAGTGTTTGCACCGGGTCCGTTCCCATTATTGTTATTGTTTCCGCCACTGCTTCCACCGCATCCGGCAAGTGATAGTGTGGCGATCAAACTAAGAACAAGGCCATTCTCCCTGGCATTGCGTAAGATGTGCTTGAGTTGCATGGTGCGACTCTCCTTTATAATTATTACTGAAACGATCAAAAATAGAATGCCGAACCTCTCAAGATTCGGCATTGGTTTTCTACGGTAGCCCGTGTTATTGATAACTAGTGAAATACTCGCCACCGTTTACGTCATAAGCTCGAACGAAATAGTTGCCCTGATCCCACGCTCCAGTGGTAGGAGCAGAAATTACCAAATTTGCCGACCCTGAAGATTTGCCAAATACAGCGGAATGGACGCTTTGGTGTTCTCCTGAGGCCCATTGCCACGTGTCCACCCCCATGGCATCACCTCTCAACCCTGCCGGTATGCTCCAGGTGAGCGGCAAAGTGCCACTTGTATAGCCGTTCCACAGGTTTACCACACCGCCTATTGAAGGAAAGGCGAGCGTTGCCAACTCTGTGTTCAGAACTGGCCGTGCTGCTACGATTTCGGTGTAGGTTCCCATAAGTACCGGAGTTGCAGCATTGCTCCACAAGTCGACTGTGTACACACCATTGGTACCCAAAGCATTGATTTCGACGTCCGTCATCGAATAAACTGTATTGCATCCCTGACATGTCATCTGCAGCAACGTGCTATTGGGTATAGCAACCAAGGTCACACCTGCCTGAGGTAGCCCTGGTCCAGTCACTACAGCAGCCCCGATTGGCTGCATCGCGGTATTTTCAATGAACAAATTCAATCCGGTGCTATTAGTCGGAGCGCAGCCAGGCCACCCGGCACCGCAAAGTGTACGTTGTGCCGTTGTGGCAACCCATACATTGGCGAGACGCTGGTTGCCATCCAACAGCCAAGCATTGCCAACTTTCTTCAACTGCCAATGACCAACCCCTTTGGGTTCAATTGGCATCCCACTTGCAGTAACCGCAACAAAGCTCACTTGAGCTATGCCATTCGCCAGATCTATCGAATCCACCACCAAGCCTTTGTTACCAAATTTCATCCCTATCAATGACTGATACATGGTGATATTGGTCAAGAATGCGTTGCTGTCCTGTCCATTGTCCATAAAGCTAGGCGCAAACAAAGCTGTGAGCCCTGCGTTAGCAGGATTTGGCAAACCGGTAGCAAAGTACCCCTCGAAACTCGTTAAAGTCTGACGAATCAGATCGACAGGGGTAGCAGTAGTAGCTGGGGTAATCCCCGTTCCTGCAAGTGTAGATGGCCCCGTTAGTACACCAGTTTGCGGATTGATCGTCAGCGAATCGGCAGAATTGGCATCCAGAATATTGGTGATAGTGACTGCTGTCGGCACTGATGCATCAACTTTGACCAGATCCATGAAACGATCCAATCCTGTTCCATCTGCGTTGAATACTGCACGCAACAAATCGATGGTGGTTGACAAGCCGGCTGCCTGCAAAACCGGCGTAAGTTGAGCCGTCAATTTATCCCGCTCCGCGTTGATTTGAGCTGTGGTGAGGTTTGCATACGATCCTGAGCTGATATAGCTATCAATCAGGGTATTGGCCAACGTGCCAGCCGCATTTCGCACAATCAAATCAGTGAAAGGTGTGATATTGATTGTGTTGCCGATATCGCCAGAAGTTGCAACTGAATAGAGTGTCACTTGCTTGCCGCCAATATTCCCGGAAGCTTTGAAAGCAAAAGGTGGTGTCAACCCAGTGACATCCACTGTATACGTTCCATCTGCAGCAATGGCGATGTTAGTCCTTACGGGCTGAGGGTTGGCTGAAGAATCTTGAACGGAAACGTAACCAACCACGGGCGCACCCGCTGCAGCTGTACCGGTAATAGTCTTGCTTCCGGGGCTATCCTGATTTCCCGTGCCTCCGCCCCCGCATCCTGCAAGGCCTAAAGTTACGATCAGACTAAAGGCAAGGCTGATTCCACGCGCCTTGCATAGGGCTTGTTTGAATTGCATGGTTGACTCTCCTTGATTTGTTGTTATTGAAACGATTGGTTAATTTTTGGGCGCTCGAGAACTCCCTGCTCCGGACTTTAGGCAAGTTGTTCCAGCGCCGCATCCCTCAAATGAGGTATATCTGATTGAATCAGTCTGGAAAGGAGGCTGCCGATTCTTCTGAGGTGATGTCTGCTATCGCACACGGGCAACCATCCCACGCAAGGCTTTGACAGAAGGGAGCGACTCTTACACTATGCTGCAATGAACTCCCAGAACAATTCAGCCGAGCTGCTTTCCGAGATGATCGGCCTGATCTATGAGGCCGCGACGGATTTATCCTTGTGGCCGAAATTGCTGGAAAGCATGTCCGGGTATCTCGAACTTTCTTTGCCCAATACGGCAGAGGCCGCCTACCCGATCAACCCCGCAGATCACTCGTTGATCCAGTTCCTCGCACCGCACTTTTTGCGCGCCCAAGCCATCCATCAACAACTGGCCGAAGTAGTGGAGGAGCGCAATCTGCTGGAAAACTTCATGAATCGTCTTCCGCTGGGGGCTGCGATCATTGATGCCCAATGCGCGGCGATCAGCATGAATCGCGCACTAGTGACGTTGTTGCAAAGCAACTCGTCGCTCAAATTGATTGAGGGGCGGCTGACCTCGTCTCCCTCCAATGTGCTGCAACAGGCTGTCGGGCGGGTGCTTGCCCGCGACGGCGCGGACGAAGTGATCCGTCTGGATAACAACGAGGGCGAGATTTCTCTCTGGATCAGTGGCGGCGGCTTGCCGAACACGCCAGATAAAACCCAGACCCGGTTAATGGTGTTTGTTGCCAGTCGCACCAGCCATGCGCTTTCCGAACAAGGCCTGGTTTCATTTTTCGGACTGACTCCCGCCGAAGCGCGCATCACCCAGCAGTTTGCGCTTGGCCACACACTTGAAGAATCCGCCGACAAATTATCGCTTTCGCCGCATACCATCAGAACGCATTTGAAGCACATATTCGGCAAGGTTGGGGTGAAGCGTCAATCCGAATTGATGCAGGCCATCTATGCCAGCCCGCTGTGGCTGAAGAGCGATACCAAGGAGATCATGGCTGCACCACTAGCCATTACCGGCGTACCACTCGTGCGCAGCGAATCGGAAGAGCAGCGCCTGCAGCTTGCAGATGAACGCTGGTTGTATTTCTCGGATAGCGGCGATCCGCACGGGCATCCCGTGATCCTGATGCATGGCATTGCCGGTTCGCGCTACTTGCGCCATCCGGATGATGCCATCCTCATGCAGGAAGGCATCCGCCTCATCATTCCGGAACGCCCCGGCAGCGGAGATTCGGATGCGCAACCGGATCGGCGCGTCGCGGACTGGCCGCAGGATATGCTGGCGCTAGCGGATCATTTGAAACTAAAACGATTCTCGGTACTGGGCTATTCCGCAGGTACTGCCTACGCCCTCGCCGTCGTGGCGGCAATGCCTGAACGCATCCATTCCGTCCATATCGTGGCTGCGGCGCCACCTGTTTCCAGCCTGGAAGATATGCGCGTCTACTCTCCGGTGTTTCGCATGACGTTATTCATCGCCCGCTACACACCGGGGCTCTTGCCTGCGGTAATACGCGTGATGATCAAAGACATTCGCAAGAATGTTTATCAATACCTGGAAAAAATCTTCGCCGATGCCCCGGAGCAGGATCGCCAGATTCTGGCGAACCCACGGCTGCGAGCAAATATCGCCGCGGGGTGGCGCGCCAGCGCGCAAAGCGGCGAACAAGGGATCGCACTTGAAGTTTTGCTGACCTCCAGGGACTGGGAACTGGACCTGAAACAGGTGCTCATGCCGGTGCATATCTGGTATGGAGAAAAAGATCCGTTAGTGTCAGCGGATGCATCTCACAAATTGGCTGCACTGTTACCCAATGCCGAAATCACGTTCGTACCGGAAGCGGGACACTATCTACTGTATTCGCACTGGCAAGTGATACTGCAGGCAATAAATCCAAACAGTAGCGCAAACACCTAAGAACGATTATCGAGAAGCCTGTTTCATTCTCAGCAACATTCGCTCCGTCGGATATGCCGACAACAAGCCCATGCCGAACATGCCCAGACTCATTAGTAGCGCCGCAGCCGGGTTATCCGGCGGAAAGAACAGCTCGCAGAAATAGGTCGCCTACAACGCAAAGGTGAGAAAGTCGTACCAATCGAGGAAAGTGCCAAAGCACGCGGCGAGAACGACTTTACGCTGGGTAGGTGTAATTTCTTGCATGGGAAATAGTGACTAGTACCGTCAAACCCGCTTGAGGATGTGGCTGCCAATCGAATACCCCGCACCGAACGAGCAAACGACGCCCAAACTCCCTGCGGCAAGATCGGTGTTGTGCTGATGGAACGCGATGATGGAACCGGCAGAGGCGGTATTGGCGAATTTGTCGAGAATGACAGGCGCCTCTTCCAGCGTGGCATCACGCCCGAGGATGCGCTTCGAGATCAGGTGGTTCATGGTCAGGTTGGCCTGGTGCAGCCAGAAGCGATTGACATTGCTTGGCGTAAAACCATTGGCGGCGAGGTGCACGGAGATGTGGTCGGCAGCCATGGGGCAAACTTCCTTGAACACCTTGCGGCCTTCCTGCATGAACAGCTTGTCGCGGTTGTCGCGTGAGGCCGGGTCGCAGCGGTCGAGAAAGCCGCTGTTGTTGCGGATGTTGTTGGAAAAGGAGGTCACTGCCTTGGAGCCAAGTATTTCCCACGCAGACTTCTGCTGACCGGAAGGCTCTGCCTCGACCACAACGGCAGTGGCGATGTCGCCGAAGATGAAGTGGCAATCGCGGTCGCGCCATTCGAGGTGGCCCGAAGGCAGCTCCGGACTGATCACCAGCGCGCAGCGTGCGCTGCCGGAGCGCACCGCGTTGGCGGCCTGCTCGATGCCGAAGGTGGCGGATGAACACGCGACGTTCATGTCGTAGCCGTAACCGCCGCAGCCAAGCGCAAATTGCACCTCGACGGCGATGGCCGGATAGGGCCGCTGCAGATTGGAGCAGGCGACGATGACCAGATCGACTTCTTCCGCCTTGCGTCCGGCGTTACTTAGCGCCTCGCGCGCGGCACCGACGGCCATCTCGGCCATCAGCGATATCTGATCGTTCGGGCGCGACGGGATCACGGGACGCATGATGTCCGGATCGAGTACGCCGGTTTTTTCGACCACGTAGCGTTGCTTGATGCCCGAGGCCTTCTCGATGAACTCACTGCTCGATTCCGGCACTGCGGCAACCTCGCCGCTGGCAATGGCGGCGGCGTTGCGCTCGTTGGTGCGGCGAGCATACTCGTTGTACGAGGCCACGAGTTCCGCGTTGGTGATGAGATTGGGGGGCACCCAGAGTCCGCTGCCCGTGATATATGCCTTGTTCATTTTTCCTCCTTTACCTGATTGATCCATGTGTCTTTCATGACATTCTGATTTCCCAAAGGTCACTTGCCCGTCTTAAGCAATACATCAATCAAGTCGCTTGTGCCGTCTGTCACCCTTTTTTGCGGATTGGATTTGCAATAGTCATCCATCCAGACCTCGATGACTTCGGATCTCACGCCCTTCAGGATATCCACATTCGCACCTACTGACACCCCGGTCAGATAGCCAAGAAGCCAGGCGGTCTGATGCTGCTCATTTCGCGCTCTAGCATCCAGCCATGAGGCGCATGAGGCATCTTTGATGGTTAATGAAGTGACTGCCCAAGATGGCATTGAAACAATCAGGAATGCGACAAGAAGTGTGATGGGAAGAATTGTTCGTTTCATATCCTTGGTCTCTCT
>Ga0182021_10012300_pt1 | contig 10169 bp, 9 predicted proteins | sample 612E3MmetaG_FD_120493 | JGI IMG/M metagenome (GOLD analysis project Ga0182021, IMG submission 120493) | Permafrost microbial communities from Stordalen Mire, Sweden - 612E3M metaG (Illumina Assembly) | ecosystem: Environmental > Terrestrial > Soil > Wetlands > Permafrost | place: Sweden... | reverse complement strand
CGGAGAAGTCTGGTGGCAGCAATTCTCATTTTGGTTGGATGCTCTCCGCGGATGGACACACGCCGCACTGCACGCACGCCTTGTCCGCCACGTTGTGGCGGAGGCGCGCCGGGCGGGGTGCAAGTGTCCGACGGCTGGAAGCGATGGATGTGTCCATCCATCGCGAGCATGACAAGTCAAATTGAGAATTACTGGTCTGGTGGAATCCACCAGGGTCGATTTGTCTGGTGGAGGCGTCTGGTGAAGTCCACCAGAATCGATTTGTCTGGCGGAGGCGTCTGGTGGAATCCACCAAGGTCAATTTGTCCAGCGGAGAAGGCTAGTGGATTCCACCAGGGTCAGTTTGTCTAGCGGAGGCGTCTGGTGGAATCCATCCAGAAACCGAACCGCTGCATTTTGCGAAGGGTCGATGGGACAGGGATTGAGAGTAGACGACATTCCACAGTTGACCGGAGAGGGGAGTCGTTCTATACTGGCAAGGTCAATGAGCATTCCTGGAGGAAGTTTTTCTGCATAAAATGCCGGGAATGAACCGGACTGGAATGATATCTGGAAAAAAGTCCTGCTATCATCCGTCTGAAGGTTGATGGCAGGAAAAATTTCAGTCCATAGGTAGATGGATCGGAAAAAATTCCGGTCATACTATTGTTGGGCGGCTTGTTCAGATCAAGCGAATGGCATTGTCATACAAAAGATTCTCCGCTACTCTTGGCGTTCTAATTATAGGGCTGACCTGGTTTTCTTGGCCTCTGTCTTCAATCCCATCAACCGTCTCCGCATCTGACGGAAATATTAATGCACTTCCTCTACAACCGGAAGCCGAGTTACAATGTCCAGGAATAATGAGTTGGGGCGAACTCCGAACTGTTTCACTGAAACTTATCAACTCAAGCAACCAGCCCCTCAAGTATTACATCAAGGTTTATGCAGGACCGAATGACCCAAGGATTGGAAGGGGTCTGTTGTTCAATAATAATGGCGCACGCCCTGATATGAATATGCAGGTTGAACTCTTACCAAAAGAAACTCGATGGATAACCTGGCGGGTAAGCCCTGAAACTTTGTCACAGGAAGCACCTGTGCAAAATAATGTGATTGATTTCCAAGTGGAATTTCCCGCTACTATTCGCCAGCCGTTCTATGTGCCAATTCGCGAGGGATTGTGCCACATATTTATCCCTCGTGAAAGTTTAGGCTTTGCTGGAGCGCAAATTGCCACAGCCCACACGGTCTTGATTTGGTTGAACACCTTAGCCGGAATTGCTTTGTGGTTTTTCGGGAATTTACCCGACCGAGCAATAGAACGGCGATGGATAAGGTCAATTGCGATCAAAACAGCCTTGATGTTCTTCGTCGGTTACATCCTTTTCTTGTTGATAATTTCGGGGATTGATTTTTATCCAACCATTTCAGAAAGATTATGGGAGACGGGTTGGACGCTTTTGAGCATAGCGACGGCGATAACAGCCGCGACGCTTATAGGCTTTGTAGCCAGACTGATTCACTCGAAGATGTACACTAGGCCAAGACTCAATTGAGTGCAAAGACCGCCGCCCAACAACGGTATCCAGCCGACCGCCTAAGCTGCGTGAGTTGATCATCAAGTGAAACAGTTGACGTTGTGATCAGTGGCGGCGGCTGATACCGGTTCCGTTGGGCGGCCTTCTCCTTACTCACAATTTTGCGCGAGAGAATGCTTCGACATCAAATCATGAAACTCCTATCATTGATCGTTTCATGCCTTCTACTCGCAGCTTGTCAGCAAGCTGCGCCCACTCCGTCCCCGACGCTGGAAGCATCTCTAATGGACAAGAGTATACTCAGCGATAAGCCCTGTCCTGCCCCCTGTTGGTATGGCTTGGAATTAGGCAAATCGACCAAGGCAGAGGTACTGGCCACTTTGCAGACTTTGTCATTTGCTGATCCCAAAACGATTCATGAATCTGCCAGTGGCTATTGGGATTACACGGCCAACGCGAACATGGCTGCAACGGTTATCGGGATAGATTGCCGACGGCCCAATCGGCTATGTGCGGGCTTATGGGTATCAAATGACGTATTTGTAAGCATTGTTTTATCGCCAAACTACGAGCTTACACTTGGCGAGGTCGTGGGCCATTTGGGGCAACCGGATTATGTGGGAGCTGCCGTAGTGCCGGAGCGTCCTACATGCAAGATTTTCCTGATGTGGGTAAAGAAGCAGATTCAAATGGAGCGAACCGAGTCAAACGGAAAGAATCTCTGCGAGGCGGTGAGAGCAGGCCAGCGGTTAGACCCGAGCTTGACTGTGGATGATATATTCTACGAATTACCCCAATTTTTCGACAAGATACCCTTGGAAGGTAGAGACCGCCCTTGGCCTGGTTTTGCGAGGCCTTGATGGAGGCTTCTCAAGGGTAGCCCATGTGAATGAGAGAGCGGCCCAACACGGCATGCAGCCGGATAAAAGCGGTCAACGAATAGACACCGAATAAACGAATGCGCGCTCGATTAGTGCTTTGTAGATTGGGGCTTAGGTTGGTAAGCAAAGCACTTGTTCCGCAGGCAGCCGCTCACCGATGAATTGCAATGTCAATAGGCAATTTTTGCCGAGGAGCATGGGGCTGAAATGAACCGCGAGAAGGCGCTGGCCGAAACCAGCATCTTCTCGCGGTTCATTTTTCTCAGTATCAATCCATCACGGACTACGTGCGCTACTCGGCCTGGTCAAGCGAATCGATCGGGTGGAAGGGATGCTGGCAGGCCTCGCAGATGATCGTGCTGTTGTCGAGCACCGCGCGGTTCACCAGAATCACGCGGGCGGGCAAACACAGACAGCAGGCCAGCACGCGATCCCCGGCCGCGGCTTCGCCGAGGTTCTCGATCAGATCGGCGGCCAGGATCAAACCAACGTTGCATTCGATTGCGGTAGCGAGCGGCGTGAGCAGCGCCTGCCAACGCTGCTTGGTCTCGGGCGATAAGGTCCAGTAGCCGCGATCGGTCGTGGGATCGTGCGCCAGAATCAAGCCGCACGGCTGCGCGTAGGCCGGCGAGTAACGCCCCACCGCCTCCACCACCTCCAGCAGCATATTCGCCACGATCGTTTCCGCGGCACGATCGGGTGTGTTGAGATCGGCGCCGTCGAACAACGAAGGCAGATCGGGCAAATCGGGAATGACTTCATACGCGCGACAAATCGCCAGCCAGGCGTGCTGCAGCGCGTCGAGCAGATCGATCGACGAATCGACATCCGGGCGCCCGATCGGCAAATCATTCTTCCCTGGCCCCGGGCGCGTGGCGGGCGGGCCGAGGGGTTTATGGGTATACATGAGGTAATCCCCCTTTTTGGGTGGGATGATTGAGCCCCCTCGCTTGCAAGATCGGTCGTGGATCGACCAGGTTCTTGTCCAACGCCGCTTTCTCCGGCACACCCAACGCCAGCGCCATCAATTGCGTGAAGTACAACACCGGCAGCGGTTCGGCCAATTTCATCTGGAATTGACGCGCGTCGAGGTTCATGTGGCACAACGGGCAGGCGACGGCGATCACATCGGCGCCCGCTTCACGCGCATGCTCGATCAGACCGCTGCTCAACTTCAACACGATGTCCGGTCGCGTGAGCGAATGCGCCGCGCCGCAGCACGATGTCTTGTATGACCAGTCGCGCACCTCAGCGCCCAAGGCCGTCATCAACTGATCCATGTCCGTGGGATTTTCAGGATGCGGCGCTTCGGTGACTTGCGGCGGACGGGTGAGCAGACAACCGTAATAGCACACCACGCGCAGGCCGGTCAGCGGCTGCTTGACCGACGCCGCGACCCTCTCCGCGCCGATGTGCCGGGTGATCGATTCGACCAGCGTGGTGACCTGCACCGTGTCGCGATAGTCGTAGCCGATTGTTTCACTCAGCCCGTCGCGCTGTTTGTCGTTGTGACGAATTTCGAACTGCGCGGCTTTGTGGCGATTGAAGCAGGCGGCGCACGGCATCGTCACTTCCTTGAAGCCGCTCTGCTCGATGAGCGCGAGATTCTCGATCGGCAGGCGCAGGGCCGCGTCGGGATCGATGCGGTGCGCGGCCGAACTGCCGCAGCACACCCAACCCTTTGGTTCGATCACGTTCAGGCCCAATGCCTCACACACGGCGCGCGTGGAGACATCGAATTCGGGCGCGGTGGAATGCAGCGAACAACCGGGATAGTAGGCGATGGCCTCTAGTGCGGACTCGCCCGTCGTACCGGCGACCGGTTTGGCCTGACGCGGCATGTGTGTGGGATGCGGCAGCAAAGACATTTTGTGCTTGCGCAGTAGCTTCACGCCCAGATCCATGTCGCCCAGAATGTTGCGCGTGCGGATCTTCATCTCGGCCATCAAGCCCAGTTCATACGCGCGGCCCCACAGTTGCACCTCGCGCATGAAGGCCACGTTGAAGGTATTCACATCAGGCACTTGCGGCTTGATGTCGCGCGCTTTGGCCTCGCGCGTGAGGAACTCCATAATCGCCGTGATGTCCAATCCTTGCGGGCAACGCGTCGTACAGGTCTGGCACGAAGCGCACAGCCACGGCGTCTGGGAATGCAGCGCCACATCTTCCTGCCCCAGCTGCAAAGCGCGCATGATCTGATTCGGCTGCCAATCGAAGAACTCAGACACGGGGCAGCCGCTGGTGCACTTCACGCACTGATAACACAGAAAGACATTCTGCCCGGTTTCGTCTTGCACACGTCGCGCAAGTTCAGAATTGACTGGCGTTGCTTCGTCCATATGCGCCTCCCTATTGCGTTTACTCAAGGCGGATGATAATCCGCCGTTCATTGCCGCCGGATGATCATCCGGCGGGAGCAAACCTAAACGATCGGCCTGGGCAGCAAGCCCGCGCCTTCCACGATCGGCTTGACGGCTTCTTCCCACTCGATCGCCATGATGTGCACCCCGGCCACGCCTTCGATCTCACGTAGCTGTTGGATCAGCTCGATGCAAATCTTCAGGCCTTCGGCTTGCCACGCCGCCGATCGGGCTTTCTTGTCTTCTTTGGTCAGCTCGTCTTTCGATTTATTTGCCCACGGCGCGCCAACGGCTTCCATCCGCCCGATCAGCTGATCGGGAATCCGCAGACCTGGCACGTTGTCCTTCATGTAGCGCGCCATCGTCGGGCTTTTGAGCGGCCCGACCCCCGCCAGGAGGTAGACCTTTTCGTGCAGACCCAGTTCGCGTACCTTCGCCATGAAGGTCTTGAAGCCGTCGATGTCGTAGATGAGCTGCGTCTGAATGAAGCTGGCGCCCGCCTGCACTTTCTTGGCAAGCCGATACGGGCGAAAATCGATCGGGCTGGCAAAGGGCGATTCCGCGGCTCCGACGAAGAAGCGCGGCTCTTGTCCCTTGATCGCTTCACCGCATTGGAAGGCGTGCTGATCGCGCAGGGCCGTCACCATCTGCACCATCTGGATCGAATCCATGTCGAAGACGTTCTTCGCATTGGGATGGTTGCCAAAGGTCTGATGATCGCCCGACAGGCACAGCAGGTTGCGCATGCCCAACGCATATGCGCCCAGCAGATCGCTCTGCATGGCGAGGCGATTGCGATCGCGGCACGTCATCTGGATCACCGGCTCCAGCCCTTCTTGCACCACGATCGTTCCCGCGCCAATGCTGGACATGCGCACGATGGCCGTCTGGTTGTCGGTGATGTTCACCGCATCGCAGTTGCCTTTGAGCAGTTTCGCTTTCTTACGAATCACCTCGACATCAGCGTTTTGCGGCGGGCCAAGTTCGGCGGTGACAGCAAAGTGACCGTTCTTTAGAACTTTCTCTAGATTCGATCCAGACAGATAGCCGTTGCCGTTAGGTTGTGGAGTCATCGATGCCTCCTGAATTCGGAATGTGGAATGCGGACTGCGGAATGCCCCATTCCGCGTTCCGATTTCCGAATTCCGCATTAATCTTCATCCGCCGCCAGTCTCAGATCGGGCCGAACAATTTTGCGCGGGCCGCCGTCACGTGACGTGCGCCAATTCTTGGGCGGCTGAATCTCCAGCAGCCGATCGAGCTTGCCCATGTGGCTCAAGCGATCGTAGATGAGCTGCCACGCGCAGGGAATCTCGTCGTTGATCTCGCAGTGCCCGTCTTCCGATCCGCCGCACGGGCCGTTGAGCAGCGACTTCGAGCAGCGCGCGATCGGGCAGATGCCGCCCGTCAGGCCGAGGATGCAATCGCCGCAGGCCGCGCAGCGTTCCGCCCAGACACCTTGTTCGGTCGGCAAACCGAGAAACTTGGTGTTGAGGCCGGGCACGATCCAGGCATCGGGAAAATGCTCGGCCAGCGCCTGCACGCCGATGCCGCAGCCCAGCGACAGCACCACGTCGACAGCGCCCACTTGCTCGGCAATCTCATCGAGGTATTCCCATTCGCACTGGCGCTGCACGGTCACATCGGTCACGTCCTTGGCGCCGCCGTCGAGCTTGGTCGCCATGCGCAATGACGACGCGACGATCGCAGCTTCGCGCGCGCCGCCCGCGAAGCAGACAGTCACACAGGTGCCGCAGCCGGCGACCAGCACCTTCTGCGCGTCGCTAATCAACGTCTTGATCTCTGCTAAGGGTTTCTGTTCGGCTACGATCATGTTCGACCTCCAATCAATGATGCCAGTAGCATGATGCGAGATGCACGATGCAAGATTTCACTCGTCACTCATCACTTTTCACTTTTTCTCTCAACGGATTCGGCCCAAGTGAAGCAATCTTCTCCGTCATTTCCGTTGTCGCCGTCACAAATTGATTGGCCATCGCCGACGACAAATTGAACATATCGACTCGCTCCGGTTCAAGTCCAATTTGCCTGAGCAAGTCCTTTACGTGTGCCACTCGGCGTTTAGCGTTAGCATTACCTTCCAGGTAATGACAGTCGCCGGGCAGTCAACCCGCCACCATGATGCCGTCCGCGCCGTCTTCTATCGCACGCAGTACGGTCAGCACATCCATCCGGCCGGTGCACGGTATCTGCACGATCTTGATCGCAGGCGGGTATTGCATCCGCAGACCACCGGCCAGATCAGCGGCGGCGTAGGCGCAGTGCTCGCAGCAGTAGGCGATGATGTTCAACCGCATGTCATTCATCTCACCGCGATTCCTTCCAACGGCACAAATCCGGCCATCGGCTCCAACAACGCTTGCACCTTGGACTCCATCTGCGCGTCGGTATAGTGCATCAACTGGATCGCGCGCGCGGGACATTCGGCCACGCACGAGCCGCAGCCCTGGCAGATCGCCGCTTCGATGTAAGCCGCGCCCATAATGCTGCCCACGCCCGTCAGATTCGCTTTGATCTTCGGCACGCCGAACGGACAGATGCGCACGCACGTCAAGCAGCCGGTGCACTTCGCATCGTCTACAACTGCGACACGCCCGCCCGCGACTAAAGACTCACGGCTCAACACGCGCGCGGCTCGCGCGGCAGCCGCCTGCGCTTGAATCATCGTCTCATCCAGCAGCTTCGGATAATGCGCCATACCCGCCATGAACACGCCATCGGATGCGAAATCGACCGGGCGCAGTTTGACGTGCGCTTCGAGGAAGAAGCCGTCGGCGTCGAGCGCGACCTTGAACAATTTCGCCACCTCGTGCGCATCGTCGCGTGGCACAACGGGCATGGACAGGACGACAAGATCGGGCTGCAGGGTGATGGTGCGTTGCAGAATGGGCTCCCAAGCCTGAATGCTGATTGTTGATTGCTGACTGCGAAGCGTCCCTGTGGGATTGCTGAATGCCGACTGTGCAGCGTCCCCGTGGGATTCCTGATCTCTGATCCCCGATCCCTGATCACCGATCACTACTTCCGGCTTATGCTCGTCATCGTAGCGCATGAAGAGCACGCCACGTTCGCGCGCTGTGGTATATATCCGTTCTTTGAAGCCATACGTCCGAATGTCTTTGTAGAGCACGACCACCTGTGCTGCGGGATTGAGTTCTTTGAATTGGATCGCATTCTTGAGCGCGACGGTGCAGCAAATGCGGCTGCAATATTTTTCCGCCGGGCCGACGCATTGGATCATGACAATCGATTTATGATTTTCGATTTCTGACTGCGGAGCGTCCCCGTGGGATTTCTGATTTGAAAGCAAGTTCTCAAATTGTTGTTGCGTGATAATAGCCGGGTGAGAGCCGAAGCCGTAATCGGATCCACGATATTCCTGTGCACCCGTTGCTAGAATCGTGATGCCGTGCTGTATTTCTTGCATCTTGCATCCTGCATCTTGCATCTTGCTTCCGGCATCCTGCATCTTGCTTCCGGCATCCTGCATCTTGCATCCTGCATCTTGCTTCCCGCCTCTTGCATCCTGCGAAGCGTCCCTATGGGATTGTATCTTGCTTATGAAATTGCCCATGAAGCCTGTCGTCGCGACGACCCGGCTATCGAGATGAACCGTGATGGATGAGTTGTGCTCAACTTGATCAATCAGTTGCTTCAAGACGATTTGCGGATCTTTGGTCCCCTCTTCCATCCCCCTCGCGCGCGGGAGGGAAACCAGGACCTGCCGCAGATTGCCGCCGAGTTCACTCGCCTGCTCGACGAGATGAACGGGGAAGCCTTGATCGGCCAACGACACAGCCGCGGTCATACCAGCCGCGCCACCGCCGACGATCAAGGCGGCGCGCTTCACCGGCACATCGATCAGGTGCTGCGGCTCGAGCAACGCCGCGCGCGACACCGCCATGCGCACCAGATCCTCGGCCTTCGCGGTGGCAACGTCCCAATCATGCGAATGAACCCACGAGCACTGATTGCGAATGTTCGCCATCTCGAACAGATAAGGATTCAATCCGGCGTTGCGCAGGCAATCCCGAAATAGTGGTTGATGTGTCAGAGGAGTACAGCTGGCCACCACCACGCGATTGAGCCGCTGCTCTTTGATCTGTTCGACGATGTGCTTGATGCTGTCTTGCGAGCACGCATACAAATTGGACTCGGCGTGAATCACGCCCGGCAGCGTCTTGGCGTATGCGGCAACCTGAGGCACATCGAGGAAGCCCGCGATATTCGATCCGCAGTGGCAGACAAACACGCCGATGCGCGGCTCTTCCTCGCGTACATTTCGTTCGACTGGAAATTCCGGGCGCGTGGTCAACGCGAAGCGCGACGTGCCGAGGCGCGTAGCAGCGGCGGCGGCGGCTCCGCTCGCTTCCACGACCGATTCAGGAATGTCCTTCGGTTCGCGGAACGGCCCGACGGCGTAGATGCCCGGTCGGCTGGTTTCCAGCGGATTGAACTGCACCGTGTGGCAGAAGCCGTATTCGTCGAGTTCGATCCCCAGGCGTTTGCCCAACGCGCGCACCGATTCGGAAATCTCCATGCCGACGGACAACACGACGAGATCAAATTGTTCTTCGATAAGGCGTGTAGACCTCACAGGTTTTTGGAAACCTGTGAGGTCTACCGTTTGATACCGAACGATCAGATTGTGAGTCTGTGGATTTTCATGCAGCTCGCTGATGCGGCAGCGCGTGTAGTGAACGCCGTACCGATCGCGCGCCCGTTCGAAGTAAGACCAGTAGCCTTTGCTGAACGCACGCATATCCATCATGAAGACGTGCACGTCCAGATCGGGCTGATGCTCTTTGGCGATCACCGCTTCCTTGGTCGCGTACATGCAGCACACCGCCGAGCAGTAATCGTGCGTTTGATCGCGCGAGCCGACACATTGCAGGAAGGCAATTCGCTTCGGCGCTGCGCCATCCGACGGACGCCGTACCTGCCCCAGCGTCGGGCCGGACGCCGACAACAACCGCTCGAACTGAAGCGCCGTGACCACGTTCGGATAGCGCCCCAGGCCAAATTCCTGAGACAGCGCCGCCTGGTAGATTTGATAACCCGGCGCTAGAATGACCGCGCCCACCTGGAGTCGTTCTTCACGAGCCACCATGTTGTGGTCGATCGCCTGCGTACCGCAGGCCGACACACACGCCAGGCACTCTGAGCAGATGCCGCACTGCAAGCAGCGCTGCGCTTCGGCGCGGGCCTGATGCTCGGTCAACCCCAGCACCACTTCGCGGAAGCTGGTCACGCGTTCGGCCATCGATAGCAAGGCCGGTTGTGCCTTCGGCTGCAAGTGAATCTCTCCGCGCTGCACACGCTGCGCGATCTCTTCGCGCGTGAACTTCGCCACGGGCAGCGCCGGACGCGCCGGTTGATCGAGCGCT
>Ga0182021_10012299_pt1 | contig 10169 bp, 6 predicted proteins | sample 612E3MmetaG_FD_120493 | JGI IMG/M metagenome (GOLD analysis project Ga0182021, IMG submission 120493) | Permafrost microbial communities from Stordalen Mire, Sweden - 612E3M metaG (Illumina Assembly) | ecosystem: Environmental > Terrestrial > Soil > Wetlands > Permafrost | place: Sweden... | reverse complement strand
GGGTTCAATTGGCGGGCAGTAAGAACAAGAAAAACATTATGGGCATCGTTGGGCAATGTTGCAATCATTGCGCGTGCCCTTTCAAGACCGGCCAGTAAAAGAACTTCATCCTGGGTGGCATCTCCTTCAATGTAAAGAATATCCCCAATCTCACGAAGGTGTTCAATATGGGCAGCTTCATTTTCAATAACAACTAAAGGAACATTATGCGTTATCAACTCCTGTACTGCCTGTTTGCCATTTCGCCCATATCCGCAAATGATGACATGTTTTTTTAATTTGTCTATTTTGTTCTGCATTCTTTTTATCCTGAAATAATTACGAAATACACCATCGACAATAAATTGCGTAAATGAAGTTACAACATAAGCAAAGATACCAAAACTGATGATAATCAGAAAAGCAGTGAACCACATTCCGGTAGGCGATAGCTGACGAACTTCTTTAAATCCAACCGTGGCAATGGTTATAATTGTCATAAAGAAGGCTTCTGTGAAGTTATAACGTTCTATCACCATAAATCCGCTTATCCCTAAAATAATTATTGAGAAAAGAAGGAATAACCCGATATAGATTCTTACAAAATGTCTTTTTTCTTTCATTCTTTATTGGCAATTAAATAATTTCCTATATTGCAGTTTAAACATTTTTTCTCCTGGCAATATTCATTTCTTAATTGCAGAAGAGCCTGGCTTTCAAAAGCATTATTTACATTTATCCCTATTTTTTTCCAGTGCCCGATTATGTTATTATTTTCTGCTGGTAAAGCTTCCAGGAAAGCGATTGCTTTGTCTTTATATGCAATAATATTTTTATTTTTTCCATAAATGAAAATAAAAGGAATAACTGCATTTAAAAGCAAAAGATGTATTGAAGCCGGACTCATGTTTTTGGTTTTTGTTGCAGATTGTTTTCCGAAGTTATAATGTCCGTTCCAGTATTCCGAAGATTTTACCTTGAAAAAACTATCGAGGACATCAATTTTATCTGGTTCCAGAATTTTTGAAAATAAACCTGAAGACTTATGTACAAGAGCTGCAAATTGTGCGATACGGATGGTCGGGAAGTTTGCGGGCCTGAGCCGCATAAATTTCCAGAGATGTCCTTCTAATGGTTTTAATGAATATTTTTTTTGATAAAACAAATACTCGTTTAGAAGTTTTTTTGAATAATCATCCGATGAGTTTTTTAATAACCCCGATTGTCCGAATAACAAAGCTTCAAGTTGGAACAGGTTATCTTTATGTTTAGCAAGTATATTTAAAGGTAACGACTTTGCTAACAATTCAAAAGGCAGGGCATTTACCTTAAATCCGAAGCTACGGGCTAAAAAATGATAAAAAGCCTCTTCCCAATTATTTTTATTTTGATTGAGATGATATTCAATTTCAGTGGAACGCTTTTCTAACCTTTCAATTGCAAGTGATGTGAGCCATTGAATAATATGGAAACGATCCACTTTTCCGATTTTCTCAGCACAGGGAACCCAAAGCTGGCTTGAAAGAAGATTTTGATAATTTTCTTCGAGTTTATGCTGGTACTTAAGTTCTATAGTCGGTATTGTTCGCCCGTTGCTTGCAGTAATTTCAATATCGTTTTTCAAAACAATGTGCAGTACAACACTGTCATAGGATTTATCGGTATGATGATTGTGTTTGAACCAGTCTGAAGCTGCCAAATGAACTTCGCAATTACCGGCCCATAGGGTATTGTTTATTTTAATTCGCACATCACGGAAATCGGGCCCTGAATCATGATTCTGTTCTCCGGGAAATAATATTAAAATTTGTTCGCCTGTGTTTGCAAGGTAAGGCTTGGATTCGTAAAGTTTATGATTCCAGATATATTGAAGAAATTCCTCAGTCATGGTAAAATTTTACTTATACAAAATAAACATGATAATCCGGAAAATCAAAATTAACCGGATTTAAACACTTTTAACATCTTTTATACATTTTTAAAATCATAAAATCTTTTTAAAAAGCGTTTGCTTATAAATTTGTATCTTTTAAGATATATGAATTTATTCAAAGCGTATTTGAATAATATTAACATCAAAATTTAGTAAATTTTTTATGTTGAAATACAAGGGGCACTTCGGAGTATTGCTTTTTTTATTTTTGTTCATCAATTCAGGATTGTCAAAACCTTTATTTCCAGATACAATAATTTTTACTTTAGATAAAGCCGAGAAAATATTTTTTGAAAAGAATTTGCAGCTACTTGCCCAGCAGTGCAATATAGATGCAGCAAGGGCGCAGGTATTACAAAGCCGTTTATGGGATAATCCTGTAATTACTGTCAACCAGAATGTTTACAATACCGGATATAACAAAAACGGGGCAGCTAAATGGTTTCCTCTTTCAGACAGTGGGGAAACAAGTTTTCAGGTCCAGCAAATCATTTATCTCGCAGGAAAAAGAAATAAAAGGATAAAACTGGCCGATTTTACTGCCCAAAAAACCGAATACCTGTTTTACGATTTGCTTCGTACACTTAAATATCAGCTTCGCAGCGATTTTTATAACCTGTATTTTTCACAGCAATCACTTTCGGTTTATAAAAAAGAAATTGAATCATTGAGCAAACTCGTTGGGGTATTTGAAAACCAATATCAAAAAGGATATGTTTCAAAAAAGGAACTATTGAGGTTAAAAGCATCCTTGTTTTCTTTAGAAAATGAGAAGCTGGATTTAGAGAACCAATTGACGGATACCAGGAGCGATTTTTCATTATTGCTCAGGCTTAATAATGTTTATCCATTGACGGAAGTCAATAACAATTCAATAGATTCGGTCGATATAAACAACCTGAATATCAATTCACTTATAGATACAGCAACCGAATACCGGTACGATTTAAAAGCTGCAGAAACCGATGTAAAATTCAGCGAATTGAATTTATCGTACCAGAAAGTGCTTGCAATACCCGATCTTCAGCTTATTGCAGGTTGGGATAAAAACGGAAGTTATGTTCACAATTATAATTATGTAGGTATCCAGGTTGGATTGCCATTTTTTAACCGCAACCAGGGAAATATCAAATCTGCAAAATATACTTATCAAAGCAGTCAATACCTATACCAGGCCTCGCGGGATATTGTGGCCAATGATATTATTAACGCCTATTCAAAAGCTTTGCAAAATGATATGGTTTACAAACAATTCGATAAAAAATTTAACGATGATTTTGCTTCCATGCAGGATGAAGTTCTTAAAAATTATGAAAAAAGAAATATCAGCCTTTTGGAATTTCTCGATTTTTATGATGCTTACAAACAAAATTCAATATTATTTAATACTCTTCAGTTTAACAGGGCCAATGCTTTTGAAAACCTGAATTTCAGTGTTGGAAAGAATATTGTTACATTTTAAAAATTTTAATAAATTGAAAAAATTGAAATATGATCAATAGATTAATTTTTATGGTCTTGATAATTTTAACAATTATTGGATGCAAAAACAAGAAACCTGCACCGGAAGCACAAACACAAAAATTTTGCCTTTCAGATACATTAGTGAAAATGATAACCATTGATACTGTATGGCTTTCAGATGTGGAAAATCAGTTAAAACTGACCGGCAAAATAAGTGTCGATGAAGAAGAGGTTGTAAAAGTTTACCCTTTGGTAAGTGGTATAACGACTGAAGTAAAGGCTTCTTTGGGAGATTATGTAAAAAAGGGACAGGTGCTGGCAATCATAAAAAGTTCTGAAGCCGCAAGTTTTGAAAATGACCTGACCAACGCGCAATCTAACCTTGAAATTTCAAAAAAGAATTTGCAGGCCACAGAGGATATGTATAAAAGCGGCATTGCATCGGAGAAAGAATATATTACCTCTCAAAAAGATTATCAGAAAGCAGAGTCAGAATTACGAAGGGTCGAAAATATTGTGAAATTAAACGGGGATAATAGAACTTCAGACTATATTGTCCGGACACCTGTTTCTGGTTATGTTGTGGAAAGGTTTATTAATCCAAATACACAAATAAGATCTGATAACAGCAACAATCTTTTTACTATTTCCGATTTGGGCCATGTTTGGGTACTGGCAAATGTTTACGAAACCGACATATCAAAAGTCAAGCCTGGTGAGGATGTGACGGTCACCACTATTGCTTATCCCGATATTATTTTTAAGGGAAAAATTGATAAAATCAATAATGTACTTGATCCGGATAATAAGACTTTGAAAATAAGAATTAATTTGAAAAATGAAAGTTATTTGTTAAAACCCGAGATGTTTGCTAACGTTTCAGTGAATTATAAATGTCAGGGTAAAATGTTGGAAGTTCCTTCCAATGCTTTGGTATTTGATAAAAGCAAAAATTTTATCATCCTGTATAATGATAAATGCGACATAAAAACCCGTGAAGTGGAGGTTTTTTTGACTTCTGGAAATAAAACATATTTATCTTCCGGCCTCAAGGTGGGAGACAGAATAATCTCAAAATCGCAGTTACTTATTTATAATGTGCTGAACGATTAATTAAAGCTGAAACCCGGATAACTTAATAATAGGAGAAATAATATATTGTTTTAAATATGGACAGGTTCATAAAAAATATAATAGCATTTTCATTAAAAAATAAATTCTTTACATTTTTTATTACGGCAGTACTTATAATTACAGGTATTTACAGCTTTCACAATACTACAATTGAAGCTTTTCCCGATGTTACCAATACACAAATAATCATTATTACCCAATGGCGCGGCCAGAGCGCTGAAGAAGTTGAACGTTTTGTAACCATACCTCTTGAGGTGGCGATGAACTCTGTTCAAAGAAAAACCAATGTAAGGTCAATTACTATGTTTGGCCTTTCGGTCATTAAAATTTTATTTGAAGACAAGGTTGAAGATTTTTTTGCACGTCAGCAAGTAAATAATGCGCTGGCAACAGTTCCACTTCCTGAAGGCGTTGAAGCTGAAATTGAACCGCCTTACGGTCCAACTGGCGAAATATTCCGTTATACATTGCAAAGTAAAAACAGGAGTACCCGTGATTTGCTTACCTATCAGAAATGGATTATCGAACGCCAGCTCCACAGTGTGCCTGGTGTAGCTGATGTCAATACTTTCGGAGGACAGGAAAAAATATATGAAATTAATGTTTACCCGGGTTTGCTTGAAAAATATAATATTTCTGCGCTCGATGTATATGAAGCGGTTAGTAAAAGCAATATAAATGTTGGGGGCGATGTTATTGAAAAAAACAACCAGGCCTATGTGGTCCGAGGTGTCGGTTTAATTAATTCTATTGATGAAATCGGGAATATTGTTATAAATAATACCGGGAATGTACCATTATTAGTTAAAAATGTTGCCCAGGTTGTTGAATCGTCCCTGCCACGTGTTGGACAAGTAGGCTTGAATAATAATGACGATGTTATAGAAGGAATTGTCGTGATGCGAAAAGGCCTGAATCCGGCAGAAGTACTTAAAAATATTAAAGCAAAAGTTGAAGACCTGAACACCAACATATTGCCTTCGGATATAAAAATGGTCACCTTTTACGATCGCGATAACCTGATTCATTTTTGTACACATACCGTTTTACATAATCTTGTAGAAGGCATCATATTGGTAACAGTTATTGTATTTCTTTTTATGGCCGATATCAGGGCAACTATAATTGTATCGATAATTATTCCTTTATCCTTATTGTTTGCATTTATATGCCTTTATTTTATGGGCATGTCGGCCAATCTTATTTCTATGGGCGCCATTGACTTTGGAATTATAATCGATGGGGCAGTGGTAATGGTCGAAGGTATGTTTGTATTACTCGACCAAAAAGCAAAGGAGTTAGGGATGCCTGCATTTAACAGGCTTTCAAAGTTGAGCCTTATAAAAGATAAAGGTTTTGAAATGGGAAAATCCATATTTTTTTCAAAACTTATAATTATTACAGCATTGATTCCCATTTTTTCGTTTGAAAAAGTCGAAGGTAAAATGTTCTCTCCTTTAGCTTATACCTTGGGGTTTGCACTTCTTGGGGCTTTGTTATTTACCTTAACATTAGTACCTGTTCTTGTACGCCAGTTTTTTAATAAAAATGTCCGGGAAAAAGAAAATCCTGTTGTAAGCAAAGTTCATCATGCAACTTTAAATGCATTTAATTATTCGTACAATCATAAGAAAGTAGCGCTTATTATAGCCTTCTCCATAATGGCAATTAGCATCTATTCATTTAAGTGGCTGGGCACAGAGTTTTTACCTCCTCTTAACGAAGGTGCGTTATGGGTTGAAGCTGAAATGCCGATGAGCATGTCGCTGCAGGAAACGGTAAATATTGAACATAAAGTAAGGAATATTTTATTAGGTTTTCCCGAAGTCAAAGGTGTACTTTCCCAAACCGGAAGGCCAAATGATGGTACCGATCCTTCAGGGTTTTATCTTAACCAGGCCGATGTTGATCTTTATCCAAAAGAACAATGGAAGAGAAAAATTTCTACAGACCGGTTGATTGATGAAATGGATTCTAAGTTAAGCCAGATACAGGGTATCAATTATAATTATTCCCAACCGATACGTGATAACGTTGAGGAAGCTGTGGCCGGGTTGAACTGCAATAATGCGGTTAAAATTTTTGGCGATAACCTAATGGTCCTCGATACATTGGCAAACAGGGTACTTGCTGCAATAAAAGACGTACCTGGTATCCATGATATCGGTATTTTGAGAAATATCGGGCAACCGGAGATAAGCATTCTTCTCGATGAACAGAAGATGGCCATTTACGGCGTTACCAAATCCGATTGCCAGGCAATTATCGAAATGGCTATTGGCGGCAAAGCTGCTACCCAGCTTTATGAAGGTGAAAAAAAATTCGATATACGTATTCGCTATCCAAAGGAATATCGAAAAGATGAAAATGATATCGAGGATCTTAAAGTTCCAACCGTAAGAGGAACTAAAATACCATTGAAAGAAATCGCGGAAATAAAGACGGAAACCGGGCCTGCATTTATTTATCGTGATTTAAATAAGCGCCTGATTGCAGTCAAATTTACCATACGCGACAGGGATTTGGGAAGTACCATAAAAGAGGCACAGCAAAAAATTGAAAAAGCAATAAAGTTTCCTAAAGGATATTCCATTACCTGGACAGGTGAATTCGAAAGTCAGGTCAGGGCAACTAAAAGACTTTCACAGGTTGTACCCTTATGTATAATAATTATTTTTATTTTATTGTTTATCACTTTTGGCAATGCAAAGGATGCCGGTCTGGTTCTCCTTAATGTACCTTTTGCATTAATTGGCGGAATATTGGCTTTGCATTTAACAGGTACTATTTTCGGTATTTCAGCAGGTGTTGGTTTTATTGCCCTGTTCGGGATATGTGTGCAAAACGGAGTAATACTGGTTTCTGTTTTCAAGAAAAATATTGATAAAAGGTTTTCAATTGACGAAGCCATAAAATCGGGTGTTTCTTCAAGGATAAGACCGGTAATAATGACTGCCCTTATGGCAGCAATAGGTTTATTTCCCGCTGCTATTTCAACCGGAATAGGTTCCGAAACCCAAAAACCTCTCGCGATAGTTGTTATCGGTGGATTGATAAGCGCTACAATTCTTACTCTTTTTATTTTCCCAATTATTTTTAAAGGAATATACAAGTAAACATCAAAGAAGATTGCTGAATAAAATGAAGTTAAATTTTTCTTATTATTATTATATTTAATAATATTGTTTCTAAATGGTAATTTTATAAATATGTTATCAATAGGCAAAGTAGAAAACCGGTTTCTCATCCTTCTTTTCTCTTTTATTGTAATTTCAATTATTGGGACAATTGATTATTTAACCTCCTCTGAACTGACATTAACAATCTTCTATTTAATTCCAATAATGTTGCATGCTTTATACAAAAGAACCACTAAAGCTTCAGTTATAATAAATACGCTCTACGCTTCCTCTGTATGGACTTTATTGATATTTGTCGAAAAAATTTATTCAAATAATTTTTATGCCATCTGGAATGCAGTAATAGTATTTGCATTTTTTTTAATAACAGGGTTACTATTGTTTTATCTTAAAGAAGAGCATAAAAAAATTCGTGAGATCAACAAAGACTTAATACAGTTAAATGAAGAGAAAAACAAATTTATTGGAATTGCTGCCCACGATTTGAGAAATCCAATAGGAATTATAAATGCATTTTCTGAAATAATTCTAACTGACTATTCAGAAAAGATTGCTCCTGAAATCTCCAAAATAATTAGTTTAATTAAAGAAATGAGCAACAATACACTTGAATTGCTTAAAAATTTGTTAAATATTTCGTTAATTGAATCCGGAAAAATAAATATTGTTTTACAGAATCAGAATTATTTAGATTTTATTAAAAATAATATTTACTTAAGCCAGATACTTGCCGATAAAAAAGAAATATTAATAAAACTCGAAACAAGCGAAAATGAGATTAACTTAAACTTTGATAAGCAGTATTTAGGCGAAGTAATCAACAATCTTTTATCGAATGCCATTAAATTTTCTTTTCAGAAAAGTGAAATAGTAATAAGGGTAACAAAGACTGAAAAAAATAGCGTATTAACCGAAATAATTGATAAAGGAAAAGGAGTTCCCCAGGAAGAACAAATTAAATTGTTTAATTATTTCCAAACAACCAGTACCACTCCTACTGCCGGAGAAAAAAGTACAGGTTTGGGATTGGCAATTGCAAAAAAAATAGTTCTTGGACACGGTGGCCAAATCGGGGTAAAAAGTAATTTCGGTAGTGGTTCTAATTTTTATTATGAATTACCATAATATCATTTATTACAAAACAGGAAGAACTTTGTTCAGCCATATTTCCTTTGTCTTGAAAATTTTGCAGTTTCCTTTTTAACACTACTTGGGCGCAAGCCTATAGAGATAAACGGCAATTATTCCATAAACCAAATTTGGTATCCATACTGCAAGTAATGGACTAAGGCTGCCACTTATTGCAAATTGAGAAGAGAATTGCATAAAAACGATATAAGAGAAGCAGAATCCCAGTCCAATGCCAATATGAATACCTGTACCGCCTCTCATTTTTCTGGAAGATATGCAAACGGCAATAAGGGTAAGGATAAAAGTAGAAAAAGGGACAGAAACCCTTTTATATTTTTCAATCAGGTAGGTATTTAAATCTTCAGCGCCCTGCATCTTTTGTTCTTTAATAAATTTATTTAATTCGAAGGAATCCATAGACTCAACTACATTCGTCCGTCTTCGGAAATCAGCAGGATAAATATTTAAACTCGTATCTATTGAAGTTCCCTTAGTGATTTGTTCTTTCATACTATCGATAGTCCGGATATAATAGTCGCGAACGATCCATTTATTTTTTATAGAATCCCAGATTACATATTCACCCATGAGTTTCGATACTAATTTGTTGTCAATATATTTTTCAATAGAAAACTTAAACCCTGTATTGGATAAATTACTATAAGATTCCATGAAAATGATTACTCCGGGCTGAATTTGTTTATGAATATTTCTGAAATTAAAGTTAACAGGCCCATTATGTAAATAGGTTTCTTCAAATTCAAGCCTTACCCTTGTAGCATTGGGAACTAAAAAATTTGTAAAAAGGTAGGCAAAAATTGCAATTATTGCAGCCGAAATAAAATAAGGCCAAAGCATCCGCCTGTAACTGATCCCGCTGCTTAAAATGGCAACAATTTCTGTTCTGTACGCCATCTTTGAAGTAAAAAACACAACGGCAATAAAGGTGAAAAGATGACTATAAAGAATAGCAAAGTAAGGAACGAAGTTTAAATAGTAATTGAAAATTATGGCCCTGGCCGGGGCATTTTTTTCAATGAAATCATCGAGCTTTTCAGTGAAATCAAAAACGACCGCAATAACAATTATTAGAACTATTGAAAAGAAAAATGTGCCTAAGAATTTCTTGATAATATACCTGTCAATAATTTTGAATTCAGGCCATTTTAGGCTTTTAGCATATTCTTTTATTTTTTCTGCATTCTTCAAAATAATAATATTTTTTATTATAATTTAATTTGAACAATTTTAAATCCTTGAATAAAGTTACATTGTATCTGTTAAGGTTTTTTATTCAGAATACTACCGGGTATTCAAAATAATATAAATTTAATGGCACATTCATTTTTGATTACTTCAAATTTGTGAAACTGCGAAAAGCTTTACTT
>Ga0182021_10012298_pt1 | contig 10170 bp, 9 predicted proteins | sample 612E3MmetaG_FD_120493 | JGI IMG/M metagenome (GOLD analysis project Ga0182021, IMG submission 120493) | Permafrost microbial communities from Stordalen Mire, Sweden - 612E3M metaG (Illumina Assembly) | ecosystem: Environmental > Terrestrial > Soil > Wetlands > Permafrost | place: Sweden... | reverse complement strand
ATGTGATAACGGGTTCTTCAACTGAAGTACTGGTAGTTAACTTTGGAGAGAATGAATCAAAATATGCCAGAAAAATTCTTGACACACTTCACCTCCTTAACGTTCGGAGTGAATTGTATCCTGACGCACAGAAACTGAAAAAGCAAATCACATATGCCGATTCAAAGAAAATACCATATGTAATTATGGCCGGAGAAGATGAGATTAGTAAGAATAGTATTACAATAAAAACTATGTCTTCCGGGGAACAAAAAATATTGATCTGGAGGAGCTTGGTACTTTTGTCAAGAATGAGATTAGTTGCTGATAATATATGATCGCTTGAAAATCAATTTATTTACCCCAACCCCAGGGGGAGTAAATTGATTTTCTTCGCTCCCCTTGGAGATGGGGTAAACGAAGAAAATCAATTGGAATCTGTGGGATTAACATTAAACTTAAACAATCCGCTAATGACTTTTAAAATATCAACCGAAGCGTTGCAGCTTGAAACTATCTGGAATATTCTCGATAAGGATATCAAATTAGCTCTTTCTGAAGAATCAGTGAAACTTATAACAGTTTGCAGAGAATACCTCGATCGTAAGCTTGAAAATACCACATCTCCGATCTATGGGATCACGACTGGTTTCGGATCACTTCACAACAGGACAATCAGTAAAGATCAGCTTAATAAACTTCAGGAAAACCTTGTTATGTCACATGCTTGCGGTACAGGTCCAGTTGTAAGAGAGGATATTGTGAGACTGATGCTGCTTTCAAAAATTCACGCTCTGAGTCTTGGAAAATCCGGTGTCCAGGTTGCAACGATTCAAAGACTTATAGATTTTTTTAATGAGGGTATATGTCCTGTTGTATATGAGCAGGGTTCTTTGAGAGCATCGGGGGATCTTGCACCCCTTGCTCATCTGGTTCTCCCTTTGCTTGGTATGGGACATGTGACTTATAAAGGGAAGATAATTGACTCAGGAGCCATTCTAAGTAAATTTAAATGGTCACCGGTAGAATTGAAATCAAAGGAAGGCCTTGCTCTCCTCAATGGAACACAATTCATGAGTTCTTATGGGGTATATATTATAGCAATGGCAGAAAGATTATCAGCCTTTGCAGACATAACTTCTGCGATCTCACTGGAAGCCTATGATGGTCGTCTTGATCCGTTTTTCGAGTGTATACATCAAATCAGACCTCATAAAGGTCAAATGGAAACTGCCAGGATATTTCGCCGGATGCTGGATGGCAGCCAGTTGATTTCACATAAAAAGGCACACGTGCAGGATCCTTATTCATTCCGTTGCATACCACAGGTGCACGGAGCAAGCAAAGATGCGATAACATATGCGAAATCGGTAATTTTCACAGAGATCAATTCGGTGACAGATAATCCAACAATATTTCCTGATGAAGATCTTATCGTATCCGGAGGAAATTTTCATGGCCAGCCTCTTGCTCTTATCTTTGATTATCTTGCGATTGCCCTTGCCGAGTTGGGTAGTATCTCAGAAAGACGTGTCTATAGATTGATAGCCGGTCAGAGAGAACTTCCGGAATTTCTGGTAGCAAATCCTGGATTAAACAGTGGTTTCATGATTCCCCAGTATACTGCAGCATCAATTGTAAGTCAGAATAAGCAATTATGTACGCCCTCCTCAGTAGATTCAATACCTTCTTCTAACGAACAGGAGGATCATGTAAGTATGGGTGCAAACGGTGCAACAAAACTTATGCGTGTTGCAGAAAACCTTGAAAAAATATTGGCGATTGAACTTTTTACCGCAGTTCAGGCCCTGGAATTCAGAAGACCGCTAAGATCATCGGAACTGCTTGAAGATATGGTAAAATCATTCAGGGAATCTGTACCCTTTATTAACAATGATAAAGTTATGTATTCTGAGATAGAAAAATCTATTGACTTCCTGAAGACCTATAACTGGCGAATCATGATAGAATGAATTCTCAGTGAAATTTAATAAAATCAGAATAACAAACATTCGAAATCAGAATGAAGAAGTATCATACAATTCTTAATTCGCTGTTCGATTGTTCTTCATTCTTAATTCAATTTTTAATTAGCACTTGCGTGTGAATAATCCACCCTGTGCTTAGCGAAGTCTGCGACTTCGCAATCAATAAGATATTGTCTCAGGCTACACTATTCAAAGAGCGAAGTTGCAAACTTCGCTCAGCGGGGAATACTTCATGTCATTGGAAGTTTCTCCCTGGTCTTAGCTTTTGCTGCTGTCTTTGATTTTGCAGCTCATTAAGAAGTTGTATCTTATACTGATTTTCAGCCTGGTAATACAAAATCACCTTTGCCGGAGGAAGTACAGTCTTAAGTTCCTTATGGAACTCGACTGCAAGATTTGATTCCTGAACCAAACAATCAACATATTTATCACCCATTTCTTCAAGCTGTTTATCATTTAAAGTGCTTTCATTCAGATTAAAGTTCCTGTTCAGTTTCAGTTTTTCTATCTGTATCTGATTCCTATGGCTTTGATATTCATTATATACGGGCCAGAATTTTTCCGCCTCCTGAGATGTCAGGTTAAGTTTTTTTGTGAAAAATCCGATTTTATAATTATTCAGTTTTTCCAGATTTGTGTTCTGTGCCGCTGACTTTATGCACGGCATTGCTGACATCATCAATAAAATAAATACTATTTTTTTCATGGTCTTGAACTTATAATTGTTCATATATATCGTTTACTTCTATATTTTCAAACAAAAGATAATCAATTATATCTTTCCTGCTTACATCCTGACCTGCTTCCGGCGCAATAAATGACGAGGCATCTTCTTCAAGTGAAGAAATATCTATATCGTTTATATATGAATCGGGATTCATTTCACTCAGGACCTCAGATACCTGGGATTTTTTATTATCGGGAGTTAAGATTTTAACCGCAGTATAGCTGATAAGAATAAATCCGGCAACGGAGGCTGCAATAAGCAAACGGGTCCTGAATCTGCTATAGATTTTTACCTTTCTTACTTCCTGATCAAAACCGGCAGTTGCAGAAATTATTTTTCTATTGACCTCTTCAAAGTAGTTATCAGGTACTTTAAAAGGATTTTTATCCGGTATGTTACTTAACTTATTCATCTTTAGCTTAGATATATATTTACATCAAAGGTTTAATCGTTAGTTAGTAATCTTTCTATTTTTTTTACGGCATGATGGTATGATGCTTTCAACGCACCTTCAGAAGTTTTCAGTATTTTGCTCATCTCGTCATAGGTCATATCATCAAAATATTTCAGGTTAAAAACAATTCGTTGTTTATCAGGAAGTGTCAGTATAGCATTATGGAGTTTTCTTAGTGCTTCGTCTCCGTCAAACCATGTACTTCCTTCGCGCGAACCGGTAAAATAACTTTCTAATTCGTCAATTGAAACTGCAGCATTTCTCTTTCTTTTATTTATAAGTGTTAATGCTTCATTTGTAGCAATTGTATAGAGCCATGTATACAACGAACTTTCACTTCTGAAATTTCCTATGCTTTTCCATACATTAATAAAAGTATTCTGAAGCGCATCATCAGCATCTTCGTGAAGGATCACCAGCCGGCGGATGTGCCAGTAGAGTTTCTGGCTGTATTTTTCAACAATTAGCCGGAAGCCCTTGTTCAGATCTGTCTTTAATAAATCAGATATGTTATCGTCGGAGCTGTTATTACTCAATTTCAATTTGCCTTTTCTTCTTTGATAGAAAAAATCAGTAAAGGTTTAAAGATAGCAAGAAAAGTAATTAGAGTGAGCTAAAGTTTGGAGTGCCTAAATTTGAAGGAAAAGAAAATAACTCTATAGAAGGAGACTTTAAGTACTTTAGTCACTCTAGGCACTTTAGTCACTCCAGGCACTCCTCTATTGATATATCCCCGGAATTATGATAAATTTGCTCCCTGATAAATTAATCCGGATTACTGATGGCACTTCAATGTGGAATTATTGGAATAACCAATGTTGGCAAAACAACTATTTTTAACTGCATCTCCAATACTAAAGGAGAAACCAATGCTTTCGCATTCAGTGCAACCAAGTCAAATATGGGGGTTGTCCAGGTTCCTGACCCCAGGCTTTATGAACTTGAGAAACACCAGGTTACTGACAGGATAGTTCATACAACAGTCGAGATAGTCGATATCCCGGGATTGGCAAAAGGTTCTAATAAAGGAGAGGGAGTTGGAAATAAATTCCTTGGCGATATAAGAAACACCGATGCCCTAATTCATGTTTTAAGATGTTTTGATAATGAAGCCCTTCCGCATATTGATGGCTCTGTTGATCCTGTTCGTGATCTTGAGACAATCGACCTTGAACTGCAGGTAAAGGATCTTGAGTCAGTCGAAAAAAAAATTGAACGGTTGGGCCGTGCTGCCAAAACTGGTGATAAAGATGCCAGGCATGGAGCGGAAATTTTGAATCTCTACCGTCAGCACTTTGAAGAATTTAAAAATGCAAGAACCCTTGAAATAAAGGAGGAAGACAAAAAATATGTCGATGATCTCTTTCTTCTTACAATGAAACCAGTAATATATGTTTGCAATGTTGACGAAAAATCTGCAGTAACAGGTAACAGGTATGTAGACAAAGTAAGGGAATACTTAAAGGGCAGAGATGCTGAAATTCTGGTAATAGCAGGGGCTATTGAAGCTGAGATAGCCGAACTCGAGAATACTGAAGACCGGATAGCATTTCTAAAAGATGCAGGACTGACAGAACCAGGCGTTGATAAACTGGTTAGAGCCGCATACAAGATGCTTAACCTTCAGACATTTTTCACAGTAGGTGAGATGGAGATCAGGGCCTGGACCATTAAAACCGGAATGACGGCTCCCAATGCCGCCGGAGTTATACACAGCGATCTCGAAAGAGGATTTATAAGAGCTGAAGTAATGAAATACAATGATTTTGTCACCCTCGGCTCAGAACATGCGTGTAAAAATGCCGGGAAATTTTATATAGAAGGCAAGAATTATATTGTTGAAGACGGAGATATCCTGCACATAAGATTTAACGTGTAATGTACTTATGGAAAGACGGCTTCTGATATTATTATTTATATCTGGTCTTCTTTCGCTCAGATGTTTTTCCCAACTCCGTGATCAGGATGAAATCCTTCGGCAGATTATCAGTCAGTATGGACAGGCAGACGTTACCCTCACGGTTACTGATAGAAAATCTATTGATATACTTTCAGCTAATGTTTCAATATTGTCAGTAAAGGACAAAGTTGTGAATATAAGTCTTTCCCCGCTTACTGTGGAATGGTTTATCAGACAACAATACGATTACCTGATTGAAGAAAAGATCAGCCCCAGAGGTCTTGTCTCTGCCCGGAGTTTGACCCAGGCATTGCAATGGGAAAATTATCCGACTTACCCACAGTACGATTCTATAATGCAAAGCTTTGCAACACTTTACCCTGACTTATGCCGTCTCGATACTATAGGAACAAGTATTAATGGCAAATTGGTTCTTGTGCTAAAAATCTCAGACAACCCGGGAATTGAAAAAGATGAACCTAAAGTTTTTTATACTTCAACAATGCATGGTGACGAAACAGGAGGATTTGTGCTAATGCTTCATCTCGCCGATTATCTGCTGAAAAATTATTCGTCTGACATCAGGGTTAAAAACCTGGTTGATAACCTTGAGATATGGATAAATCCTCTTGCTAACCCCGACGGTACTTACCGGGGTGGTGACATAATCAGTACTCCTACACGTTTCAATGCAAACGGTTATGATCTCAACAGGAATTTTCCTGACCCGCTGGACCCTAATACTGTTAAACAGAAAGAGACCCTTGATATGATAAAGTTTATGAGGAAACATAAATTTTCCCTTTCTGCTAATTTTCATTCCGGCGAAGAAGTTGTCAACTATCCGTGGGACAGATGGCTTTCAAAATTACATGCAGATGAAGACTGGTTTTATGCTATCAGCAGGTCATATGCCGATACAGCACATGTCTATGCTGGTCCGGAATATATGAATTTTCTCGATAACGGGGTTACCAGGGGAGCTGTCTGGTATTTGGTTTATGGAGGGAGACAGGATTTTATAACATGGGAACTGCAAGGGAGAGAGGTAACAATTGAACTTGATAATCAGTTTATTACACCTGCGCCCCAGTTAGTAAATCTTTGGCAGAATAACTGGCACTCTTTACTTGGTTACCTTGAAAATGCTTTATATGGCATTCATGGATTAGTCCGCAATAATACTTCACACATTCCGGTTCCGGCAAAAGTTTTTATTAATGGTCACGACAAAGACAGTTCACAGGTTTATTCCGATACACTTACCGGGAGTTTTGTAAGATTTCTGGCTCCGGGCTCATGGAACCTGACTTTTACTGCTAATGGTTATATACCGGTTCTGATAAGTAATGTTATAGTAACTTCAGGACAGAGAACAGATTTAATTGTTGATATGGTACCGGCTCCTGAGGTTGTTGAAAATCCAGATTCATCAACTTCGCTGAGGCTTTTCCCGAATCCTGCAACGAATAATTTGTATGCGATTCTTCCTGATGCGATGGCCGGATTTATTAATGTCAGAATCATAAATCAGGCCGGTGCCATGATATCGGAATATAATATTGAAGCTATTCAAAAAGTACCAGTAATGTTAGATGTAAAAACCTTAGCTGCAGGTATTTATACTGTATTATTCTCAAATTTTAACAGAAGTCGTCTTTCATGCGGAAGGTTTGTGGTGATTAAATAAACCTCATCATTTGCTTCTCTGATTAAATCAAGTATTTTTGCACCTTGCTTTAATGAATAATATCCCTGACTCAGGCAATAATTGTTAAAGCTGGATGTTTATTTTAAGACTAAGAAACAGATTATGAAAAGATATTCAACACTGATATTTTTGTGTTTAGTTTTTGTAAAATTGTCCGGACAGGGTGCGTATCTGCCTCCAGACAAGCCCAGGCTTGTAATAAATATTGTTGTTGAGTCACTGAAGTACGATCAGCTCGAGAAATTCCGAGACAAATTAGGTGAAAATGGAATTAAAAAACTCATTAATGAGGGGACATACTTCAAAAATGCCTCATATGATTATATGCTTACACAATCTGCTCCGGGACATGCGACAATCTCGACCGGTGCTGAACCCTCATTTCATGGAATAACATCTGATGACTGGTATGTACCTCTTAAAAATGAATTGATTAATTGTACCAAAGATATTACTGTTAATTCAGTTGGCGGAAGTTTTGAATCAGGGTTGCATTCCCCTGTGAACTTACTGGTTTCAACATTTTCCGATGAACTTAAAATGTCAACAAATAAGAACTCAAAAGTATTCGGAGTCGGGCTGAGGGAGAGTTCAGCAATATTCTCAGCAGGCCATTCGGCAAATGCGGCTTACTGGTTTGACAACAAGACCGGAACCTGGATGTCAAGTACATATTATATTAATTCTTTGCCATCCTGGGTAAATGATTTTAATGCCATGAAGTATTCAGATACCTATCTTAATTCTGCATGGAACATGTTAAGGCCGTCAAAAGACTATGCCGATTGCCTTCCTGATTCGAACAATTTCGAAACAGGGTTCAACAATAGAAATTATTTCCCTTACGATCTCAAGAAAATCAGATCAAAAAACGATTACGAGTTATTAAGAGAGACTCCTTTCGGCAATTCACTTACGGCAGACTTTGCAGTCCGACTCATTAAAAATGAAAGACTAGGCAAGGGTGAGAATATAGATTATCTTTCAATCTGCTTTTCAGCAACAGACTATATAGGTCACAGGTTTGGCCCGTCATCAGTGGAGATGGGTGACGCCATATTGAGACTGGATGATGATATTAAAAATCTTCTCACTTTTCTGAATGACAGCATTGGCAAAAAAAATGTTCTGATATGCTTTACTGCAGCACATGGGATGTGTGAGATTCCTGCCGTTCTGGAACAAAACAAGATACCTTCAGGTTATTTTAAGCAAAATCAGGCGCTTCAGTTGCTCAGGAGTTACCTCAATGCAGTTTATGGCGAGGGAAATTGGGTAAAGGGATATTCAGAGCGGCAGATCTTTCTTAACAGAACCCTGATAGAGGATGCAAGACTTTCACTTGATGACGTACAGAAGAAAGTTGCCCGTTTTCTGGTTCAATTCACCGGAGTCGAGGCTGCTTATCCTTACTCCGCATTTGAGGCAAACGACTTTGGAAATGGTAATCTTAAAAGAATTATTAATAATTTCAGTCCCCAGAGATCTGGAGATGTAATTGTTATTCTTGATCCGGGTTGGGTAGAGCAATCAAGTGATTATGTGACAAATCATAATTCTCCATATGAGTATGATTCTCATGTTCCTCTGATCTGGTATGGCTGGACGGTTAACAAGTCAATTGTTACGCGCAAGGTGAATATGACTGATATAGCTGCTACTTTGTCAACTCTGTGCAAAGTTCCATACCCTAATGCCTGTACGGGGGAACCAATGTTTGAGTTATTCAGATGATTCTGAACTTATCCCTTATACTGCAGGCTTCAGATAATAATTCCGGATTCTTTTCACAACCATTACCTAAAACAATAAGATCGGCTCCGGCATTGAAAATCCCTTCAATTTCCTGTTCGTTCTTTATTCCCCCACCTACAGCTAACGGGATCGTAATATTTTGTCTTACTGTCTTAATAAGGCTTAATGGAACCGGATTTGAAGCACCGCTGCCTGCTTCGAGATATATCATCTTCAAACCAAGCATTTCACCTGCCATTGCAGTTGCTACAGCTATTTCAGGTTTATCGGATGGGATCGAATCAGTCTGACTTATGTATTCAACTGTGGTCTTATTGCCACAGCTTATCAATATATATCCGACTGATACCAGCTTTTCTTTTGCATTTTTAAGATATGGTGCAGCAATTACATGATTGCCAATGAGAAGTTCAGAATTGCGTCCGGAAATAAGTGAAAGAAGCAGGATAATGTCTGCGTTAAGAGTAAGCTGAAGCAGATTTCCCGGAAACAGAATCACGGGAATTGAAGAAAGTTCTTTGATATCATTTATCAGATTGTCAATACTGTTGAAGGTAAGGCTTCCTCCAGCAAATATATAATCAGTACTGGTTTCATTTGCTTTCTTAAGGATATGTTGCAGCGATTCCCCTTTAGCTTTATCAGGGTCAAGAAGCAAAGCAATACTTTTTTTTAAGGGGAAATCAGATTGTTTCATTTTATGATTTATTTTCTCTCACATCAGGTTATTATGAAAAAAATGTTTTGCCCGCTTTTATATTCCTTTGTGATATTTTGTGCGCCTGAGTACTCGGGAGCACAAGGTATCACAAGGGTTTCAAATAATCCTTTAATTATTTTTTCTCTTCGGTCAGAACTGATTCCTTCTGATATATTGCCCAATTCTTCTTTGTCCATACGATGGCATAATTATCATATTTTGAATAGTAGAGATCAAATGACTCATTGATTTTATTTGTATTAACGTGTCCTTTTATCTCTCCTGATTCACCAACGTTAAATGGATCAATTGTAATATTGTTCCTGATGCTTATTCCTTCTTTATCGCATATTTTATACAGTGCTTCTTTTGCACACCAGTGAATATACAGGTGATATCTGCGTTCGTCGAGTTCCTTTGTGACTTTTTCCTTCCTGTTAATAAACTTAAACGCAAATGCAGCTATGTTGGTACTCATATATTCCAGATCTATTCCAACTTTCTCGTTTGTGCTAAGAAGAATTGCAGTTAGCTTATGAGAATGGGAAATGCTGATAAACCTCGACCCATCTTTTAGGAATGGTTTGTTATTTTTATTGTAAACGATCTTTGCATCCCGGCCAATGAGTTCAGAAAGTAATGCCCTGACACTTAAAAATTCAAGTTTTCTGGAATTACTGCTAAACCCTTTATATTTCTTTTTTTCGTCGCTGTCGAGTAAAACAAGATCCAAAAGAGTATTCTGATCTTCTTCAATTTTCCACACCCCCAGGATGGAGAACTCATTCAGATAATGTTTTGTAATACAGCCCATTGGTAGCTTTCAGGTGTTATTATTTCCACTTAAGTGTTTCGATCAGATGCACAATATCCCCTCTGAAAAAATTAATTACAGGTTCCAGCGAATCTGCATTTGGTTCAGAAGAAAAATAGAGTGATCCTCTGAGGTAGTGACT
>Ga0182021_10012297_pt1 | contig 10170 bp, 6 predicted proteins | sample 612E3MmetaG_FD_120493 | JGI IMG/M metagenome (GOLD analysis project Ga0182021, IMG submission 120493) | Permafrost microbial communities from Stordalen Mire, Sweden - 612E3M metaG (Illumina Assembly) | ecosystem: Environmental > Terrestrial > Soil > Wetlands > Permafrost | place: Sweden... | reverse complement strand
GCCATTAAGCCAATGTTCAACATGGTTGCCTTTCACTATTATGGTGGCTGTGTTCCATTGGTTCGGGCCATTATCTTTCTTGCTCTTTGGTGGTATCAGATCATAAAGGCCTGCAAGTGTCCTGTCGCCGTTTTTTCCTAATTTGGCATCGGGATGAAGTTTATCGTCGAGGATCTGATACTCACAGCTGACATTTGTTTTCCCATCAATAAAATACTTGATCCCGCCGTTAGCTCCCGGTGTGTACATGAAATCCACGCTCAGTTCAAAATTTTTAAAGGTACTTTCTGTAATTATATCACCACCCGACTTACCCTGCTGGGGAGGCATAACGGTCATGATGCCATCTTTCATTTCCCATCCGGTTGCGGGAAATCCGGGTTTATTGTAACTCCGCCAGCCTGTACTTGTTTTGCCATCCCAAAGTAGCTTCCAGCCATCTTTTATTTCCTTGTCTGTGAGCTTGTTGTTGAGGTCAGCTTGTTTCATGTTTCCCTGTTGTCCGTTGGATGTTGTTCCTGTAATGACCAAAAGGAACAGTGCCATAATTAAATAAGTCATTCTTTTCATAATTGAATAGTTTTAATATTGGTTTCAGTTTATTGTTTATGCGGAATTGGAAAGGTAATAATTTTATTTCAGTTTACTGAGGTCCCACTCCGGGTACCATTTAATTATCGGAGTACCATTTTCCCATTCAACCGGAAGCCATATGTAACGGCTATCTGCAAGATTCTCAGGCGTCCATCTGTCTGCCATGAAGATCAATTGATCTTTTTTCCCTTCCACAGGCAATACATATGTGCTCTGGGAACCGAATGTTATCTTGTTTTCATCTTCAGTGCCCCTGCAAGGATTTCCGAGCGGCGTCCATTCTTTGAATAGTCCATCAGAAACAGCCACCCTTCCCGGATTAGGTCTCCATCCGGTAGTCCCAGAGGTGAACAAAAAATATTTTCCGTTCTTTTTAAATATTGCAGGTGCTTCATTTGAATCTCCCGGCAGAACTCTGAAATACCGACCCGTAAAATCGAGATAATCATCAGTCAGCTCAGCGATATGCAAAGTCTGGTTTTCTTCAGAAGAAAAAATATGATAAGCTTTGCCGTCAGTGTCGACAAAAAGATTCATATCTCTGGCCATTTGTCCGCCTGCAAAATCACGTAGAAGGAACAATCCATCCCTCACTGCTTTCCTCCATTCGTCAGAACCGTTTTTTAAATCACTTGGCTTAATAGTTGAATTCTTTTGCGCTTCTGTAAAGTTAATTGGCCAGATACCGGCGTTAGGTCTGACACTCCTTATGTATTTATAAGGACCTGTGATATTGTCACTTATAGCGACACCTGTTAGAGCGGCCCTGTACCCTTGTCCTTTCAGTTCATGGTGAAACCACATTACGAACTTACCTGTCTTTTTGTTATAGATAACTTTGGGACGCTCAATCACACAACCTCTTACAAGCAAGCTGGTCGTATCCTCAGTAACCCGCAAAGCCAATCCTTCATTCTTCCATGTGACAAGATCTTTTGATGAATAACAGCCTACGCCATAACGACTTCTGTCTTTCTCATTTCTTGGAAGCCTATACTCACCAAACCAGTAATAAGTATTGTGATAAAATAATATACCTCCGCCATGAGCATTTATATGATTTCCTTCTGTATCGGGCCAGGTCTCACCGGGCCTGATTATTGAACCCTGCTTCTGGCAAAAGATAGACAGGCAGAAGAATGAAGCGAAAATTGTTACGGCTGCTCTATTTATTTGAGTCTTCATTAGTGTATTTTTAAAATCCTGAATATTAGTTGTTTAATATATCATCTTGGACTGTTGATAGAATTAATATCCATTAACCGCAGAGATCGCAAAGGTTTAACGCAAAGAGTGAATGATATTATTATACTTTGCGTGCTCTGCGAGATTTAACCCGTCGAACCCGCCAAATGACGGAGAAGACGTGCTTAGCGCTCATTGCGGTTAAAAGACATTTTTCGACATACCTTGCATGGCCAGTCAACAATAACAAAGATAATTAATTAGCATATCGGTTGAATATGTTTAAGAATATAGTGGAAACATCGGTATTCTTTTATATTTTTGATATACTAAACCTTAAATAATTATGAAAACAAGAAGAACTTCTAAATCGTTTTTAATATTGCTGGTGATTATAAGCAGTGGCTTTGTTACCAGAACCTGCCAGGCTCAGCCTATTGTCGGACTTGATAACTGGTACAATCGTGAGGTCAATGCCAAAACAGGTATGCCTTTTCACTATCTCTGGACAGACACAGCTTTCAGCGGATACTCACGCTGGGGTAAGATATTCACAAGCAGAGGAGCAAAACTATCAACCCTTGAAAAGCCGGATGCCAATATATTAAGCAAAGTGAATGTTTATATTATTGTCGATCCGGATACCACTACTGAAAGCAAATCACCTAATTATGTCATGCCGGCGGAAATAAAAATTATCGAACAATGGGTAAAAAATGGCGGCGTTCTGGCCCTTCTAAGTAACGATGCTCCGAACTGTGAATTCACTCATTTCAACCAGTTGGCCTCACAGTTTGGAATATATTTTAATCATGTGACACTTCACCCGGTTACCGGGACAAATTTTGAAATGGGGGCATCAAAAAACCTTCCCGATCACCCTCTTTTTAAAGGAGTTTCAAAAATTTATCTTAAGGAAATTTCCTCAATAAGTCTTAGTGGTAATGCAAAACCAATTCTGGTTGAAAATGGTAACGTCCTGATAGCTGAATGCAAATACGGTAAAGGCTATGTATTTGCTATTGGTGACCCATGGATCTATAATGAATATATTGATCACGACCGTCTTCCGGCAAGTTTTGATAACCGCAAGGCTGCTGAGAATCTCACGGATCTGCTATTAAGCTATACGAAAAAGAAGTAGTAAATCATAAATCATTATTTGGAATCAAAATCATCCTCCAATTCTCAATACTCGACCTCATCCCCCAACCCCTTCTCCCAAGAGAGAAGGGGGGTAAACAAAACATAATCAGTATATTAAGTCCCTCTCCCCTGGGAAAGGGACTTAGGGTGAGGTAAAAAACATAAAATGAATTTGCAGGGAAAAAATCTCAAGAATAATAAATAGAAAAGAAATGAGAAGAAAATCGAGATTGTTTGTTTTGAGCTCTATTCTGGTGATGATTATTTGTTTATTCAACAATCTGGATGCCCAGAATGTTTCTAAGGCAAAAACCATGGAAGCAATGGTTCTTGCCAATAAATACTTCATGGGAAAATGGCCCGATACAGGTAAAGATATAGTGACGGACCGGGCCCGTCCAAGCAATATATGGACAAGAGGGGTTTATTATGAAGGATTGATGGCCCTTTATAAAATCAAGCCCGACACTGCATATCTAAATTATGCTATCAGGTGGGGTGATGCCCATAAATGGGGATTACGCAGCGGCATTAAAACGCGTAATGCTGATGATCAATGTTGCAGCCAGACTTACATCGACCTCTACCTTATTGACAGCTCAAAGAAGGAGCGCATCAGGGATATAAAAACCAGCATTGATAATATGCTGACCACCGATAAAATTGACGACTGGAACTGGGTTGATGCAATCCAGATGTCGATGCCGGTCTATGCTCGTCTTGGAGCTATTTATAAGGATGACAGATACTTTAAAAGGATGTACGACATGTTCATGTTCACGAAATTAAAGCATGGAACTAACGGTCTTTACAATCCGGTTGATCATCTCTGGTGGCGCGATAAGGATTTCGTTCCTCCATATAAAGAGCCGAATGGTAAAGACTGTTACTGGTCGCGGGGCAATGGTTGGGTATTGGCTGCACTTGTAAGAACCATGGATTTCCTTCCGGAGAAGAGTACGTACAAAAAAGAACTTCTTAGTACGTACAAAGAGATGGTTGATGCACTTATAAAATGCCAGCGAAAAGATGGATTCTGGAATGTAAGCCTGCATGATTCGACTGATTTCGGAGGTAAGGAAGTCTCAGGTACAGCTCTTTTTGTTTATGGGATAGCCTGGGGAATAAATAACGGCACTCTCAGTAAAAAGAAATGTCTCCCTGTTGTAACGAAAGCCTGGAACAGCCTTGTTACTGAATCACTTCATCCAAACGGATTCCTGGGGTTTGTGCAGGGAACGGGAAAACAGCCAAAAGACAGCCAGCCTGTAGGATATGATAACGTTCCTAATTTCGAAGATTTCGGATTGGGGTGTTTCTTATTAGCGGGTAGTGAAGTATATAAATTGAAATAAAACATCTCAGTGTATCTCTGTGTCCCTCTGTGTTATAAAGGAAAGAGAAAAACTCACACAGAGAGTCACAGAGAATCACTGAGAGGCACAGAGGTAAATTCAGAAATCCTAACTAAATGATATTCATATGAGAAAGACTATTTTTTTAAATGTTGTTGTGCTGATTCTGATCCTATCTTATTCCTGCACACAAAGATCAGATCTGCAGGTTGCCACTCCAGCTTCAGTAAAAGTGTCAGCAGAACGGTTGGGTCGCATCGATAAAATGCTTCAACAGAACATTGATAATGGGTGGATAGCCGGAGCTGTAGGCTTTATTGCCCGCGACGGGAAAATTATCTATAATAAATCGTTTGGTGTAAGTAATCTGGATACAAAATCACCTATGCACACGGATGATATTTTCCGTATCGCTTCTCAGACAAAAGCAATAACCAGCATTGCAGTGATGATGCTTTTTGAGGAAGGCAAATTTCTGCTGGATGACCCGATCTCAAAATATATCCCTGAGTTTGCACAACCTACCGTACTTGATAAATTTAATGAAAAGGACTCAACTTTTACAACTATCCCGGCGGATCGTGAAATAACAATAAGAGATCTATTGACTCATACTTCAGGAATTGATTATGCTGGAATTGGTTCAAAAAATATGAGGGCTATTTATGCCAAAGCAGGAATTCCGGGAGGTTTTGGAACTGATAAAATGGTACTTGGAGATAAGATCAAGGCGCTGGGAAAATTACCACTCGTACACCAACCGGGGGCCCGTTTCACATATGGATTAAATGTTGATGTACTTGGCTATCTGGTTGAGGTACTTTCAGGGGAGAGTCTTGATCATTATTTCCAAAATCATATCTTCGAACCTCTTGGAATGAACGATACATATTTTTATCTGCCATCATCAAAATTTGCCAGACTCGTAAATGTCACCACTGAAGATAAAAATCATCATCTGTTAACTGCTCCCAAAGAATTTGTGGAGTATCCAATGATTAAGGGGACGTATTTTTCCGGAGGTGCAGGATTAAGTTCTACAGTCAAAGATTATGGAACTTTTTTGCAAATGTTACTGAATAAGGGGGAATTCAATGGTAAAAGGCTGCTTTCGAGAAGAACAGTTGAATTGATCACTTCTAACCAAATCGGAGATTTGAATTTAGGGAGAGATAAATTTGGCCTTGGGTTTGAGATAACAACAGCCAGCGGACAGGCCAGACTTGGAATATCTGAAGGATCATTTGCGTGGGGAGGTTACTTTGGAACGATTTATTGGGCCGATCCGAAAGAACGTCTGGTTTGCCTTATGTTCATCCAACAAAGTCCATTGAGTCATTCCGAAATTCAGGACAAGTTCAGAGCGCTGGTCTATCAGGCTTTGGATGACTAAAAAAATGAAGTAAGAACAATAGATCAATCGAAGTCAGAATGAAGAAGTAAATTGAAGTTCTGACTTCAGTATTCGAAAGTTCTTCATTCTTACTTCACTTTCTTCACTTTCTTCACTGCCGTTAATGTCACTGGTCCGATAAGCCCTGATTCCCTTGGCAGCCAGGCCGATGCATCAAATAAACCGTTCTTGCTGTTTTGTCTCATCCTTGCAGGGAAATTGGTGTTATAGAATTTCTTCCATTGAACATTATTCCGGTCAAGATAAGCTATTCTGTTTGCAGCAAGATTAGAAACTTTTATTTCCAGAGTATTTTGAGATTTAAGCAGTTGTTTCTCTATAACTATTTGATACTCAGGGCCCAATAAGGTTATTAACTCATTGTTATTCAGGATTATACGGGCACTCTCGCAAACTTTTCCCAGGTTTAACAGCCATCCGTCAGCTTTTCCTTCCGGTTTGCTGAAATTAATTGTGTATTTGGCAGTTCCGGAGAAATTCTTCACAGCTTCACCACCAAGATCAGTCCAGGAACCTAGTGTAGCCACCTCCTTTGATGCGGGTAATTCAGGTCCGCCTTCAAGAAAATCAATTTTCCAGCTTCCTTTAAGTTCCCGGCCGGTTGAAATGGTATCGTAGAAAATAAACTTTTCACCGCCCTGAACAGCATCGAACGTACTTATTACCAAAGATTCCTGAGGTAATAATTTTGCATAAACCTCAACATTTCCTGCAGAAGCTATCCGTGTCTTTGCGACGCCTTTTTGCAGCGTCATGGGATTATAAATTCCAACTGATCTGGCTTTAACCTGCAAAGCGATCCAGCCTTCAAAGGGTTTATTTGTCGGATTCAATATAAAATAATAGCTTTCATTTTGATTTGTCCTTCTTGTAAACTTAAGACCGTTGTCCACAATTGATTCCCGGCGGATGGAGGCAAAGCTGAGCAGCTTTTCAAGGTCATTACCAAACAGGATCCTTCCTTTTCCAACAGACGTTTGTTTCACAACTGTATCCGATGTCGGATTGAATTTCATCTGGTCAATCAGATGCCGGAACAGCTCCCGGTTCGATTCAAGATTTGCCCATCCTGAAACGTCCCCTGGCAGATTCCCAAATATTATTATGGTTGCACCTTTATCCGCGAGGTTAATAATATTGTTAAAGGTCTCAAGAGGTATGTATTTTGATCCGGGGAGTACCAGTGTTTTGTATGTTGTATTTCCTTCTGTCTTCAAAAGACCATCATAAACCATTGTGTTCTTAATCTGTTTATCTGAAATGAAATCGAAGGCATACCCTTTGTCAAGCATTGTCTGAGCCCCAGTTTTGAAAGGCGTTCCGTTAAATCTCGGGCTGATAGCGTCAAAATGTTCCAGCATTACATTGCCATTGTCAGAATAACGGTCGAAAATGGGGAAGTAGAAAAGAATATCGTTATCGGGTTTTGATGATTGTAGAAATGACTGAACACGGGCAACATAATTATTAAGCGCTGAGAAATCATTCCAGAAGCTGTTGGCAGGCGTGAACTCCACGGCAGCATAAAAAAGGAAACCGGGCCAGGGCTCATTCTCAGGAGAATAGCATGTACCATGATAGAAAATATGATTTACTCCGGCAATAAAATATTGATTCACAGCCTTTTTTACTTCGCCAAGAGTCACTGAGAAATGTTCCCCCAGCCAGGTCGCAGATTCTGAGGAGGCAAATTTCTTGCCTGAAACATTAGCAGCTGAAGTGCCGAATTTCATTCTGAGTATATCTGTTCCTTCTGTTTCAGGAATATCAGTCGCAGCATAAAGGTCAAGTATATTTCCAGGAGACCCATGTGCCTGGTCGCGGGTAATCTTCCCCTGCTTATGGGCCCAATCGGTCCATCCGGTGGTAAACTTATCCAGAATGAGATCCGATATTGTCTGACGATAATCGCATAGGACCCTCGAATTCTTTTCAGGATTATCTTTCTGAAACAGGGCCGGAAGATTCAGGCGAAGATCATACCCTCTGCGATCCTTGAATTCATCGAAAAAATCAGTTGTCCAGTCGGATTGTCCACGAGCGTCATCAACTTCGTATGAATCATTGAAATATCCGTTGAGGTAGCTTACATCATACCCTTTGAATGCATCATCAAAATGGTTCAGATAATCATTTATAGCTTTTCCTGAAAAATGATCAATTACATAACCTTCACCACCGGGACCGGCACGTTCAACCATTTTCCCGTGCCAGCCCTGGAAAACAGCGTAAAGCATCCAGGTTCCATCCGGAGCATTCCAGTTCAGGTCGCCGGAACTGTCAACCTTATTGGTCAGGTCTAATATCTGACCGGCATCGGAATAAGCCATCAGAATCTGTAACGGTATTGGTTTCTTATACCTGATCTGATCAATTGCCAGTGTCTGAAGGTCCTTATTCTTGTATACCGGATCAACCAGAGTCGAAATATCTGGTCTGGCTGTACCATTAAATCTTATTGAAGGTTCCTGAATATAAATGACCGGCTCTTTAAGACTTTCACCGGCTTTCAGCGGCCAGGATTTAAACGCGACATATTTGCTGGCATCGTCATTTGTCACCCATGGACCACCGAACGGCCAACTGGAAGAGTTGGCAAGATCAACGCCAAGATCGAGTCTTTTGGCTTCACCAAGAGTATAGACGAACATTTTCATCCATTCAGGTGAAAGGTAATTAATGAATTTTTCTTCCTGACCTTTAACACCGTACAGAACAGTAAGTTCCATTCCTCCGAGCCCTGCGTTTGCATATTTCTGAAGAGCAGCTGTCATATCTTTCTGGTTCACAATACTGCCAGGCCACCACCATCGTGTCCATGGTCTGGTTTCTTTGTTTATCGGCGGCCATGATGGGAGAGTATTTGTCTGTTGCGCAGATATAAACTGCGGTAATAATAATAGGAGAAGGGCAAGTTTCTTTATCATGTTTATGGAATTAATTTGTCGTTTTCACGGGGGAAAAGGGGCTTAATGGAAAACTGAATTTCTCAAACTGATCAGGTTTTGCCGGATCAAAAGCAGGCAGATCTTTTACCAGGAATTTTTTAATTTCCAGATTGTCAGACCGTATTCCTTCAATAATACATTTAGCTAGTTCATATGCACCAAAAGGGTTAAAATGTGTGTTGTCATTAAGTTCCTTATCCTGTCCCGGAAAGGTGTTGGCAGGAAAGATCACAAAAAGCTTTTTTGAATTCTCAATTCCAAGTGATTCATAAAGAGTTTTTGTCATTGCATTAAGGTCAATCAGCGGAACGCTCAGCTCCTTAGCTACTTTTCTAGCCGCCTCAGGATAATCTCCGAGAGAGTTAGTAATTTTTCCGTCATCACTAAATGAACGGCGATTGGCGGGAGTGACAATAACAGGAATGCCTCCTTTCTTTCGGAATTCATTTACAAACAATCTCATCCTTTCAGAATAAGATTTAAATGCTCCGTCATCCGGACCTGTCTCTTTCTGATCGTTATGTCCGAATTCAATAAAAAGATAATCACCTGGTTTCATCATATTCATCACTTTCTTCAGGCGGTTGCTCGAAAGAAAACTACCCAAAGAGAGGCCGGATTCGGCCTGGTTTGAAACAGCTATTCCCGGCTGAAGAAACCTGGGAATTATCTGTCCCCATGAAGTCCACGGATCATCATCCTGATCAACAACCGTAGAATTGCCTGCAAGAAAGAGTGTTACTGCATTTTCGGTTTTGGTTATTTCTACCGCGCAAATGCATGGACGTATATCTGAGAATTCAAATGTCAGCTTATCATCCCAGTCCAGCTTGTTTGTTTCACGTGGTTTTCGTTTAACCTCTTCATCTGTTCCTGCAATTGCCGGATACCTTATATTTATGGTTGCTGATAGCGTCTGAAATTTTCCGGGGGCAGTTTTTACCTTTTCAAAAAGAAGACGTCTTGATTCGACCATAATTGTTGCCATTGCCTCTTCCTTAAAATCGCCTGCAATAATTTTGATATCATAGTTTCCTTCCGGCAGCTTAACGGAAAAAAAGAATGGTTTATCACTTGTGACAAACCCACCTGTAAGCTCTTTATTGCCACCGCGATCAATAGCTTTTGGTTCAGTTCCGAAATCAAAACCATAACCGTTTGCGGTTGAGTACTTATTTCCGGGAGTAACCTGAATATATCCGGGAATCTCTTTACCGGGGTTAAATGAAAATTTAAAACTGGTTTTTTGTTGGGCTGGACTATTGGTGTTTAATATGCAAGCGATTAAAACTAATGTCAATAATTTTATCTCGTTCATTTTATCATAATTTTTTATCTGAAATTTCTCCAATCAACTCCCAAAGGATAAAACATTACTGCTGCATCATTGATGACGATCTGATAGTTCTTTATCAGTTTCATCATCTCAGCGCCAGCCATTATCACAGGTCCGTAACCATGCGCTGCGGCCACATTTACGGGCCTGTTATAATAGAATGCCGGATCGAAACTCATTCCTGTTCCCACG
>Ga0182021_10012296_pt1 | contig 10170 bp, 11 predicted proteins | sample 612E3MmetaG_FD_120493 | JGI IMG/M metagenome (GOLD analysis project Ga0182021, IMG submission 120493) | Permafrost microbial communities from Stordalen Mire, Sweden - 612E3M metaG (Illumina Assembly) | ecosystem: Environmental > Terrestrial > Soil > Wetlands > Permafrost | place: Sweden... | reverse complement strand
CAATACCTTGTTAATGTCCACCACAACCGCAGCCACTTTTACCCTCACCATGATTGCTGTCGCCGCAGCCGCAGCCACTATCACTCTCGCCATGACTGCTATCATCACAACCGCAAGACTGTGCCTTATTGGGATTATCAAACCTGAATCCTTTTCCCTGCGGACCATCAACATATTCCAGTGTAGTCCCGGAAAGACTTTCCAGATTTTCCACATCAATATATATTAAAATACCTTCGCTTTGGAAGATCTTGTCTGTGGCTTCATTTTTCTCGTCGAATGCAAGCAAGTACGAAGATCCGCAGCATCCGCCGCTTTGAATTCCTATCCGTAATCCATGCGTTTCAGGCACTTGATTTTCTCGACGGATGAGACGAATTTGTTCTGCCGCTTCCGGCGTAAGTGTGATCTCCTGAGTGGTAACCTGTGTTTCTTGTGTTTCCTGCGTATTCATAACCCTCATCCTTTTGTTTGTGTCTTCTGAACTAACATTTATTCTGTGGATACAGTTTCCTTGTTCTTCTCTATTGCGTTCTTCATCGTATGCCAGGGAAGGATGGCGCACTTCACTCGCGCGGGAAATTCACTGACACCGGAAAATGCCGCCAGTTTCCCTAATTCATCGATGCCTGTTTCACCCTGCATCTCGCCACGCACTAAATGATGAAACTTTTCAAATAACACTTCCGCTTCTGCTCGCGTTTTTCCTTTTACTGCCGTGCTCATCACGGAGGCGGACGCTTTTGAAATCGCGCATCCGGATCCTTGAAATGCAATTTCCGAAATGACTTCTCCATCCATCTTGAGAAAGATTGTATAATGATCGCCGCACAGTGGATTGTACCCCTCCACTGAACAATCAGCGTCTTCCAGCTTCTTGAAGTTGCGCGGATTCTTGTTATGGTCGAGAATAACTTCCTGATATAATGCTTTGAGATCAGACATGCTCAAAGACCTCTTTCACTTTTTGTATGCTGCGAACCAGTGCCCGCACTTCTTCCCGCGTAGTATAGAATGCAAACGATGCGCGTGCTGTTGCCGGAATTCCGAACCGTTTCATCACCGGCTGCGCGCAATGATGTCCTGTTCGAATCGCGATCCCTTCGCGATCGAGAATGGTTCCAATATCGTGCGGATGAATTCCTTCCAACACGAAGGATATCACACCCGCCTTCTCTTTTGCCGTTCCAATAATTTTCAATCCGTCAACTGCAGAAATTTCTTCTTCCGCAAATTGCAAAAATGCTCGTTCGTATTCCTGAACACGGCTCCAATTAAATAAATTCAAATAATCAATCGCTGCTCCCAACCCAATGGCACCTTCAATGTGTGGTGTGCCTGCCTCAAATTTATAGGGGATATCATTGAAGATCGTTTTTTCGAATGTGACAGATTTGATCATATCACCGCCGCCTTGATAGGGGGGCATAGATTCGAGAAGCTGTGTTTTTCCGTACAATATCCCGATGCCTGTTGGGCCAAATACTTTGTGAGATGAGAAAACATAAAAATCAGCATCAAGATCGCGGACGTCCACTCGAAGATGCGGAACAGCTTGTGCACCATCAATGAGCACGGGGACACCTTTCCGATGCGCCATCTCGATCATCTGCTTTACAGGGTTCACTGTGCCGAGCGCATTGGATATATGACTGATGGCTGCAATCTTCGTCTTTTCGGATAGCAAGCGGTTGAATTCATCCAGAAGAATATCGCCATTGTCATCTATCGGTGCAACACGAAGATGTGCACCTTTCTCTTCGCAGATCATTTGCCATGGAACAATATTCGAATGATGCTCAAGTCCCGTGATCAATACCTCGTCACCCGGTCTGAGTTTCGTTTTTCCATATGTCGCCGCAACAAGATTGATAGCTTCTGTCGCTCCACGAACGAAAATAATCTCCCGTTCGGAATCTGCATTCAAGAATTTTTGAACCTTCACACGTGCCGCTTCGTACTTCTGTGTTGCCATCTCGCTCAGATAGTGCACACCGCGGTGAACATTCGAATGTTCCGCTGTATAATAATGCCGAATAGCTTCGATGACGGAAGATGGCTTTTGTGTCGATGCAGCATTATCAAGATAGACCAAGGGTTTCCCATAAACTCTCGAAGCGAGAATGGGGAAATCACGACGAATCTTTTCGACAGGAAAAGTGTCAAGGATTGATTCTGTGTAACTACTTAATATGTTCTTCGATAATTCCATTCTTTCCTTTGCCTCCTCCCCTCTTAGGGGAGGATCATTAAGGTGGGGTCTCTCGTTTTATGACCTCACCCTCCGCCAAAAAACCGGCGGACATGTAACCCTCTCCTATGAGGAGAGGGAATTATTTTCCGATTTGTGACAATAAATTCATAGAGTAGTTACAATTCTATTATCGTCGTTGAATTATTCATTTCATTGAAATCCCTGATTGTCTGACATCCAGTCTTTCGTGAATCATTTTCTCTGCTTGCTGGCGCAACGGTTCAATGGTAATCCGGTTGATCACATCGCCTGCAAAAGCGAAGGTGAGAATATCGCGAGCCGCCGCTAGATCAATTCCGCGTGTACGAAGATAGAATAACTGCTCGTCGTCCAATTGACCGATTGTAGCGCCGTGCGTACATTTCACATCATCCGCAAAGATTTCTAATTGCGGTTTTGCATTAATGGTCGTATCATCGGAAAGCAAGAGCGTTTTGTTTGTCTGCTTGGCGTCGGTCTTCTGCGCGTCTTTCCTTACAAATATTTTCCCATTGAACACTCCCTTCGATCCTCCATCGAGAATCGCTTTGTAGAGTTCATGACTATTGCAGTGCGGTTTTGCATGATCGATGGCAGTGTGATTGTCGATGATCTGTGCGCCGGTACTCAGAGTCAATCCGTTAAGCGTACACTCAGAACCTTCCGCATCCAATACAGCAGTGATGTTATTCCGTACAAGAGAGCCGCCAAGTGAAATCACATTCGATGTGTAATGACTTGCCGTGTTCATCTGGATCTGAGTTGTTCCAATATGAAACGCATTCATATTTTCTATCTGAAGCTTATCGTGCTCAAGATAAGAATTCTCTTCGAGCACTACCTCTGTGACCGTGTTGGTAAGATATGTGTTTTGAGCAATCCCAACGTATGTCTCAACGATCTTACATTGGCTATTGGCTCCCACAAAAATGAGATTCCGGGGTTGTGCAGCGTATGCCTGCTCATGATCGGATGCAATGAAGAGAAATTGTATTGGCCGATCAACCACTCTATCCATCGGAATCGAAATAAAACCGCCATCCAACACAAATGCAGTATTGAGCGCTGTGAAAGCATTCTCCTCACCGTTTACCAAACGGGCAATAAATGGTTGAACTTTCTCCGGATGTTTCTTCAATGTTTCAGCTACACTTCCAACCATTACTCCTTGGGAGAGATTATCAATATCCGACAATTCCGATGAAAACATTCCATTGACGAACACTGCATGGACTGCTCCATGTAAAAGATATTTTTGAATATCATCTCTTGATATTCCATGCAATTCATAGTGTAGAATCGGCTGAAACTCATTTTTTGTGATCGGAGAAATATTGGTAAATCGCCATTCTTCTTGCCGTGTTGTTGGAAAACCATTTTGGGCAAATCGAAGAATAGCATCGCGGCGCAATTTATGTATTGTTGTCGATTTTTCACCATTCAAACTTTGTTCGAATGCTTCGAATCTCGATTGATACCATTGAATATTTTTATCGACAGATTGCATGTTCTTTGATTTTCTTTCACCTACACTGTATGTACAGTTTCTTCTCGAACCCAATCGTACCCGAGTTCTTCTAACTTGATCGCAAGATCTTTTCCGCCCGACTTTACAATTATTCCATCAACCAAAACATGAACGAAATCGGGAATTATATAATTCAACAGCCGCTGATAGTGCGTTACAATAATTGTTGCGTTCTCTTTCGAACGAAGTTTGTTGACGCCTTCCGATACGGTTTTCAATGCATCGATATCCAGACCGGAATCCGTTTCATCTAAAATCGACAGTCTCGGTTCCAGCACTGCCATATGAAATATTTCATTACGCTTCTTCTCGCCTCCAGAGAATCCTTCATTCACCGGACGGTTCAGAAAGCTTTCATTCATATCTACTAATTTCGTTTTCTGCTTGAGAAGTGCGAGGAAATCTATCGCATCAAGTTCTTCCAACCCTTTGTGCTTTCTGATTGCATTCAGCGCTGCTTTAAGAAAATACGAGTTGTTCACACCCGGAATTTCCACAGGATATTGAAATGCCAGGAATAATCCTTCTCGTGCTCTTTCTTCTGGATCCATTTCTAACAAATCCTTCCCTTGATAGAGAACTTGTCCTTCTGTAACAACATAGGCTTCACGTCCTGCGAGTACTCCTGCAAGCGTACTTTTTCCAGAACCATTGGGTCCCATAATCGCATGAACTTCACCGATATTCACTGTGAGATTGATTCCGTGAAGAATTTCGTTCCCGTTCACACTCGCATGCAGATTTTTAACTTCAAGCAAACTCATCTTTTAATTTTCCCTTCTCTCTTTTACCATTTACCTTCTTCTTTCTACCCTCTACCTTTTATCCCACACTTCCTTCTAAACTCACTCCGAGTAATTTTTGTGCTTCAACTGCAAATTCCATCGGCAATTCATGAAAAACCTCCCTGCAAAACCCGTTCACAATCATATTCACTGCATCTTCTGTAGAAAGACCGCGTTGTTTGCAGTAAAAAATTTGATCTTCACCGATCTTCGATGTTGTTGCTTCGTGTTCTGCTTTCGAGGATGTGTTTTTCACTTCGATGTACGGGAACGTGTGCGCGCCGCACTTGTCGCCCAAAAGGAGTGAATCGCACTGAGAATAATTACGCGAATTAGTTGCATTCTTTTTCATTTCCACCAATCCCCGGTAAGAGTTTTGTCCATGGCCGGCTGAAATGCCCTTCGATACAATCGTGCTTTTTGTATTCTTCCCGATGTGCGTCATTTTTGTTCCGGTATCCGCCTGCTGATAATTATTCACAACAGCAACTGAATAAAACTCGCCAACCGAGTTATCACCAATCAGCAGCACACTTGGATATTTCCATGTAATAGCAGAACCTGTTTCAACCTGTGTCCATGAGATTTTAGAATTTACACCGGCACATTTGCCGCGCTTCGTCACAAAATTGTAAATACCGCCGCGGCCTTCTTTATCGCCGGGATACCAGTTTTGTACCGTCGAATATTTAATGCGGGCATTATCCAATGCAACCAACTCTACTACTGCGGCGTGCAGTTGGTTCTTATCTCGCATCGGTGCTGTGCATCCTTCAAGATAGCTCACTTGAGATCCCTCTTCCGCTACTATCAGAGTGCGCTCAAACTGTCCGGTGTTTGCCGCGTTAATGCGGAAGTACGTCGATAACTCCATCGGACAACGAACACCCTTGGGAATAAAACAAAACGAGCCGTCGCTAAAGACGGCAGAATTGAGTGCGGCAAAATAGTTATCGTTCGCCGGCACAACAGAACCGAGATGCTTTTGTACGAGATCCGGATGCTCTCGAACTGCTTCAGAAAATGAACAAAATATTATGCCGAGTTCTTTTAGTTTTTCCTTGAATGTTGTCGCAACAGAAACACTATCGAATACGGCATCAACCGCGACACCCGCAAGCCATTCCTGTTCGCGCAGAGGAATGCCGAGTTTCTCATATGTTCGAAGCAGCTCTGGGTCGACCTCAGAAATATCTTTCAGCTCGATCTTTTTCTTGGGCGCCGAATAATACACAATTGCCTGATAATCGATCGGCGGGTATTTCACATTGGGCCAGCGCGGTTCTTCCATCTTCAGCCAATGCCGGTACGATTTTAAACGCCATTCGAGCAGCCATTCCGGTTCCTGCTTCTTCGCAGAAATATATCTGATGATGTCTTCATTCAAACCGGCAGGCGTGGAATCGGATTCTATATCTGTGATAAATCCGTACTTGTATTCCTGGTCAGCAAATTGTTCTATGGTATTGGTTTCGGTTGCCATATGTTACCTTATTTTCGATCTGCCACATTATGCGGCAGCCGGTACCTTTAACTGTATTCTTTGTACAGCTATCAACTTGAACCGCGGATAATTGAGCAGCCAGGTTTGTTCATCTAATTTTTTTAGAATATTCTTTTTTTCCAGCGAGACAATCACTTCATGTGCAATGTCTTCCGATTGTCCATACCTCAAAGAAACACCATGGTGTTTAAGAAATTCCCAAATACCGTAATGGAGATCACGAAAAAATACATTTGAAAGATGATACAGTTTGAATTTCGATTTCAGAAACGTAAACAATTCATCTTGATTTGAGAGAAGATCGATGTATTTCTTTTCCATATTCATCACTAAATAATTTGTTCCAATGTCGTTTTTTCAAAAAGGAGATTTAAATTATGCTGGACTTTCTCTAACGGCTTGCGAATCGTGCACGCATCAAAAATCGAACAATCCTCTCCTCCTTCGGCATAACATTCGGTAATTGTCGGCTTTTCTTCTTCTATAACATTGATGATATGAGAAATTTGCAGTTGATCCGGCCTTTTGACAAGCGTGTAACCGCCATGCATTCCCTGGAGCGATACCACAACTCCGGATTTTGTGAGTTTCTGTAAAACCTTCGCAAGAAGTTCGTATGAAATATTATACTTGGCTGCAATTTCTTTCGCCGTGAATACATCACCATGCGAATTCATCGCCATATGACGCAGCGCGATGAGAGCATATTCTACTTTTTTTGAAAGTTGCAGCATAAATACGACTGATCCGGTCTTATATTACTCCAAAAAAAATAAGAGTCTTTTCTATGACTCTTCTTATTTAAATATCTTACTCTTTTCTTCCGAAATCAAGTACTTCTAAAATTTCTAATCTAAATCATCTTTGAAGAACGGACATTATTCTCTATTTTACCTATTGTATGGAAGTACTTCAAACAGTCGATCTATCAAAACATTATCGGTCCGGCCTGTTCATAAGAAAGAACATCGTAGCCCTCGAAAAAGTTTCCCTTTCTATCGAACAAGGAGAAATCTTCGGCTTACTGGGGCCTAACGGAGCAGGAAAAACAACATTCGTCAAGCTCCTTCTTTCTATTGCGCACCCAACGTCAGGTACAGCGACGGTCCTCGGTCATCCTTTAGGACAGCGTGCACTCAAAGAACATTGCGGTTATCTTCCAGAGAGTCATCGTTATCCAGGATTCCTTACAGCATTAGATACCTTGATTTTTTTTGGCAGACTCAATGGACTTCCGGAATCTGTATTAAAAGATAAAGCAAAATCTTTGCTCGATATGGTAGGATTGAAAGACTGGGCGAAAGTCAAAACAAGAAAGTTTTCAAAAGGAATGCTCCAGCGGCTCGGACTTGCACAAGCACTCGTCAATGATCCAAAATTATTATTCCTTGATGAACCGACAGACGGCATTGATCCGATTGGCCGCAAGGAAATTCGCGACCTTCTTCTGCGGTTGAAAGGAGAGGGCACTACCATTTTCTTGAACTCTCATTTGCTTTCTGAGGTAGAAATGATGTGTGACCGTGTAGCAATTCTGAATAAAGGAAAAGTAGTACGCACTGGTACAATCTCAGAGTTAACGACACAGAAATTATCATACAGTATACAATTATCTGCACCGGTAACCGAAGAACTTCGTGTGCGTCTAAATCAATCGCACTTTTCTCTTGAATTTAAAGATACTAGTCTCACTGTTACATTAAAAGATAAATCGGAGCTCAATTCGATCATTGACACGCTTCGTGCCGACGGTATAGGAATTGAAGGCATGACACAACAGAAAACATCGCTCGAAGATTACTTCATTCAGCTTGTGAAAGGAGAAAACGAACTGTGAGATTCTGGGGCATGTTTCGGTTTACCATCGGAGAGGCGCTTCGCAAAGGGACGATCATTTTCTATTTTGCCGTAGCCACAAGCTTTTTGGTTTTCTTTGCATTAGGAATCGGCCACTCGTCCAACGATCGCGACATGGTGACAATCTTCGGAGCACCATTTGGCCACCAGTCTCAACCGGGAATGAATGTTATCGATTTTCTTCTTATCCAACTGCATTCATCGTCTGTCTTTTGGATTATTCTTTTTGGCATTTTCGGTATTGCCGGATTAATTCCGAGAATGTTGGAAAAAGGCACTATCGATCTTTTTCTCAGCAAGCCGCTTACCCGCGCTGAACTATTGATGGCGCGTGCACTTGGCGCCGTCTCCGGTATTGCTGTCAATCTCATTTACTTCTTTCTCGGCATTTGGCTTATCTTTGGTCTCAAGCTGGGTGTTTGGCATTGGGGATTCCTTTCATCCGTTGTGTATGTTGTGTATGCATTTGTTTGCTTCTTCTCCGTTGTTACCATTGTAGGATTGATTACGAGAAGCGCAGGTATCTCTATCATGCTGGCTTTTGCTTTCTCCATTATCTCATGGGGACTTGAATTAAGAGAGAACGGTCTCTATCGACTCTGGAATAATGTCGTCTATCATCGATTGCTCGACGCGATCTATTATCTCACTCCGCAGCTTGATGCGATGCTTGATAATTCTTCGCGTGCCATCGGAAAAAATCCAATCGTTCCCTATCCGGCGGAATTCACATTTATGCCGTATCTCTACTCGTTCTTTTCTACGGCTCTTCTTTACGGTCTTTCTGTTTGGTATTTTTCGCGTCAGGATTATTGAGAATATTCATTTTCACGTATCGCTTCCTTTCTTATTCACAGCTTTATTTATGATGGGAGGGCAAGGAAAAAGCGAGAAACGAAATGAGAGAATAATCATAATCCATCACCACAATGGAATATTATCCGGATCATTCCTCTTTATTGCCCATTGAAGAACATTATTTTGAACATAATCCCTGATGTTGTTTAATTCTTTGTCACTGCGGATGATGTTGTCAAAATAACGTCCATGCCAAACAGGTAATGACGGCGTGTTCCTTATCTCATGAATACGTTTTGTCGCCGCTGATTTGAAAGACCGTACAATTGTCGGAACAGAACCTATGACCGGTTTTGCAAATTGTTCTCGTAGGGACACGACATGCCGTGTCCCTACCATGGATTCCGTTAATATTATAATTCCATGAATATGATTTTGCATTCTCTCATTCCCAAAGTCTCTTTGGGAATGCGCAGAGTTGAAGCTCTGCTTCAAACAACAAGAAGACGCTGATAAGACGCTGTCGATATAAAAACAGGTGTTTTCATATTACATTTCCTTCTGTTTGAATGTGACAGAATTTCTGACTACCTTTTTTCAACAATGAGGACATTATGAAAATCGGTATTACATGTTACCCTACATACGGCGGCAGCGGTGTTGTTGCTACAGAACTTGGTATTGCTCTTGCCAAACGCGGTCATTCTGTACATTTCATCAGCTATGCAATGCCGATGCGTCTTGAAAGGTTTCAAGACAACATTGTCTATCATGAAGTCGAGATGTCAAGTTATCCTCTTTTCGACTTCCCGCTGTACACATTAGCGCTTGCCAGTAAGATGGTGGAAGTGGCACAATATGAGAAGCTCGATCTCTTCCATTGTCATTATGCTCTCCCCCATGCTACAAGTGCATATCTTGCTCGACAAATACTGAAAGAAACAAACATCAAGATCGTCACGACACTACATGGAACAGACATCACACTTGTCGGTCTTGAACCAAGCTTTCTTGCAATCATGAAATTCAGCATTGAACAAAGCGATGGTGTTACAGCAGTCTCGCGGTTCCTCAAAGAAAAAACGTTAACGAACTACAATATCAACAAAGAGATTGAGGTTATTCCCAACTTCATTGACGTTGAGAAATATCGAAGAACTCCTTCTGGAAAATTTTGCGCTAACTGCGCACCGCATGGCGAAAAAGTTCTCGTCCACACTTCAAACTTCCGTCCGGTGAAGCGCGTGCTTGATGTTATAAAAATTTTCAACGAAGTTCAGAAAAAAGTATCGAGCGTTCTTATTCTTATTGGCGACGGACCTGACCGATCCCAGTGCGAAATTCTCTGCCGCGAGCTTGGTATTCAAGAGAAAGTACGATTCATGGGAAAGCAAGCCGAATTGGTTCCCATTCTTTCGACCGCCGATTTATTTCTTATGCCAAGTCAATCGGAAAGTTTTGGGTT
>Ga0182021_10012294_pt1 | contig 10171 bp, 9 predicted proteins | sample 612E3MmetaG_FD_120493 | JGI IMG/M metagenome (GOLD analysis project Ga0182021, IMG submission 120493) | Permafrost microbial communities from Stordalen Mire, Sweden - 612E3M metaG (Illumina Assembly) | ecosystem: Environmental > Terrestrial > Soil > Wetlands > Permafrost | place: Sweden... | reverse complement strand
AATGCCCCATCGCTAGGCTTGCGCATAAATATGACATAGACCGCCTTAGCGCAAGTCGACTGATAGCTAGCGTTCCAGGGAATGTTAATGTCAAAGGTATCGGATGACGGGCGTACAGCCGTCACCAACTGAGCCGGATCCGGAACGGCGCCGTCGGTGTTCTTCGTTTCCAAAGCGCTGACTTGAACGGTGGTCGATCCCGGCGTAAAAGTTAGCAGGCGACCGACGCTGATGGCGCTCGCATCTGTCCCGCCGGAAACTTTGATGGTCGCCAAGGCTTCCTGACGGCGCGCCAAAATATCATTCTTAAGCGAGTCAATGGAGTCACTAAACTGCGCCTGACTGCGCAACCCGCTGAAGAAACCGATCGCCAACACCGCGAATCCCAACGTCAACGCGAGAACGATGGAAGTTTCGATTAAGGTAAAACCACGGCTGCTATTTAACATAAGTACTTACACTATACCACAGATGATTGTTTAATTAAGACCACTGATTTTTAGATAAAGATTGATAATATAGTCACCATACAAAAAACTCACTATGGCACCGAGAACCAAGTACGGCCCGAATGGCAAATGTCCCCGGCGCTCAATGCGACCCGCGGCTAACATGCCCACGCCGATAACCGACGCGGTTACGAAAGCTATCTCCATGGCCACGAACAACCTGGCCGGGCTTAAAAACAGACCCATGACAAACGCCAGCTTAATGTCGCCGCCGCCCATGGCCCTGCCATGGGAAAAAGCCGCGATAGCGTAAAAAAAACCGCCGGAAATCAGGGCGCCTAGCAAGTAACCGCTCGCCGTGCCCCAGCCCGAAGCCGGCACGACGGCCGAAAGGACAAACAATGCCCCGACAATTCCCAGCGGTATAACGATTTTGTCAGGTAACAGCATCCACTTGAGATCATAAACGGCCAAGAGCAAGAGCAGGGTCAATATCAGCAGCCACAGCGCGAACGCCCATTGTTGAAGCGGAGTTGACAGCGGCAAGGCCGACACGCTTAGTCCGAACACCAGAGCCGAGAGCAACTCGACTAACGGGTACTGGACACTAATCGGTTTCTTACAGTACCGACAGCGACCGCGCAACCAGACCCAAGACAACACCGGAATCAGGTCGCCCGCCGCCAGCGTGTGGCCGCACTTCGGACACTGACTGCGACCGTGTACCCAGCTCTTGCCCTCATGCAGCCGCCAGACAATGGCGTTAATAGCCGAGCCGACTATCAGCCCTAGTAGTGACACATAAACAACCAAAATCACATCTAACATAAAATCATTATAACTTAAAAGTGACCCCTTTCGGAGCCACTTTTAAGTTATCTCTAAGAGAGACTACTTGTTGTCCTTACAGACAACGCCATTGGCTTGCTCTGACCAATAAAGAATAGCGTAGTTACGAACACCGCCGCCGACCATGGCATTAGCGGCCGCATTACAAACCTGTCCGGAAGCGTAGGATTCACCATCCGCGGCTTTTGTCGGACCAGCGGTACCATACTTAGGAACCGTCTGAGTGTCAAAGTCCTTTGGCAAGTAACTAGCCATCTTGGACTCGTCAGTGGAAAGAGGATAGTTTCCGTTGTTGTTGCGGGCATACGACTCGAGAGCCGCCGCGATCTGACCGGCCTCATTGGTACGCTGGACGTCGCGGTTAGCACGGTTAGCGCCACCGACGGCAAGGAACACCACCACCAAAATCAAACCGGCGATGGCGAGCACCAGCACGACTTCGATAAGGGTGAAACCTTCTTTCTTTGCTAATAGTTTGTTCATTTTAAACCCTTCTTACTTACTACTATTATTACGGTTAAGCTTACATAATGTCAATGGCCGTTTGCCTATATTAATGCGTCGTGGTAATGGCGCCGGAGCCCACCAGAGAGTAGACCGGCAGTAACACGGCCAGAATAACACCGCCGACTATCAAACCGAGCACTACCATTAATATCGGTTCGATGGTAGTCGATAGGTTTGTTACTTCTTCGTCCACCTCGTCCTCGTAATAAACGGCCACCTTTTCCAGCATCTGGTCGATAGCGCCGGATTGTTCACCGATGCGAATCATTTGCCCGACCAGCGGGAGGAAGGAGCTCTCATCCACTAGCATGCCGGATAGCGCTTTGCCTCCTCTAACTCCGTCAATGGCTCTATTGAGCGCCGCTTCAACATGCACGTTACCGATAGAGTCATGAACAATGCGCAAACCCTCTAGAACCGGCACGCCACTGTTCATCAGCGTGCCGAGCGTCCGGGCGAATCTAGCCATATATACCTTGCGGTAAAGGCGTCCGAAAACGGGCGCTTGCAGTTTGATCTGATCAATAACACTGCGACCGGACGCGGTTCGAATCCAGAGTATAAGCGCGTAGGTTCCGCCCCCCACAATTATCAGAACCAGCCACCAGAAATTGATGATGAAATTCGACATGGCCAGTAATATTTGCGTTGGCAACGGGAGAGTTTGGCGAAGATCGGTAAATAACTGTCCGACTTGGGGCAGCACTGTCGTCAGCATGAAGATCAATACCGCCAAGATAATTACCAACACAATTACCGGATAGGTCAGAGCGCTGCGAATTTTCGATACGATAGCGGCGTCTTTCTCTTGTTGATCGGCAATGCGAGCCAGCGCTTTGTCCAAGGAACCGGAGGCTTCGCCCGCGGCCACCAACGAGATGTAAATGTGGTTGAAAATCTTGGGGTGTTCCGAGAAGGCCTTGCTCAAAGCCGTGCCCGCTTCAACACTGGACAAAACCGAGGCTATTACGGTTTTCAGTCGGTCGTTGGATATTTGGTCTTGCACCGTCCGCAAAGATTGGGATAGCGGCAAACCGGCGTTAATAAGCGTGGATAGCTGCCGCGTGAAAATAACCTTGTCCTTGGCGCTGACTCGTGAGTTCAAGCCGAGCTTACCGGCCAACCCGGCGGTTTCAACATTCTCGATGCTTACCGGAAACAAACCCTGCGCGGACAGTAACTTAGCGGCGGAAGCCGGGCTGTCCGCCTGAACCTGTGCGCTGACTGTTTCTCCGTTGTCATTACGATAGGCTGTGTACTTAAAAGTTAACATGCTATCCTCTCATTAACCGATCCAGCTCCGTAGCGTCCAGAGCAAAGTTCTTGGCTTCATCATACGTGATCTTACCCGATTGAATCAAGTCGGCCAGCTGACGGTCCATGCTCTGCATGCCATACTCGGCGCCGGTCTGAATGACGGCGTCCAACTGGTGAGTCTTGCCCTCGCGGATAATGTTGCGGACAGCCGCCGTCGCCACTAGGATTTCTGCCGCCACTACCCGGCCGCCACCGATGGACGGCACCAGGCGCTGGCTGACTATACCTTGGAGCATGCCGGCCAGCTGCACGCGAATCTGTTGCTGCTGGTGCGGCGGGAAGACGTCGATCATCCGGTCAATGGACTGCGCCGCGCTGTTGGTGTGCAAGGTCGCCAGCACCAAGTGGCCGGTTTCCGCAATGGTCACGGCCGCGGCGATGGTTTCCAGATCGCGCATCTCACCGATGAGCACAACGTCCGGGTCCTGGCGCAGGCTGGAACGTAGCGCGGCCGCGAAACTATAAGTGTCATAGTGAATCTCGCGTTGCACCACGATGCTCTTCTTGCTATGGTGGGCGTACTCAATGGGGTCTTCAATGGTCAAAATGAGGCTGGCGCGGTCGGTATTGATGCGGTCAACCATAGCCGCCAGGGTCGTCGATTTTCCGGAGCCGGTCGGTCCGGTAACCAAAACCAAACCGCGAGGAATCTTGGTGAAGTCGTTTAAGATCTTCGGCATCTCCAGCTCTTCCAACGTTCGAATCTTAGCGGGAATTAAGCGGAGGGCGGCCGCCAAGTTTCCTCGCTCGTGGAAAGCGTTCACGCGGAAGCGGCCGTAGTCGCCGAAAGCGAAGGAAAAGTCGACTTCCTTTTCTTTGATCAAGATTTCTTTTTGCTCGTCGTCCAAAATCGAATAGATTAGCTGCTCTACGGTCTTGTCGTCCAAGACCGGGGTTTCTTCTATGGGCTTAAGCGAACCGTCCACGCGCAGAATCGGCGGCAAGCCCACCTGCAAGTGCAAGTCTGAAGCGTCAAAACGAATAACAATCTCCAGTAAACTCTCAATCTTTAATGTGGTTTCGCTCATGTTATTGCCCTCTTTTTAGTTCGCTTAATAGTCGGCCGCTACTCTCGCCACTTCTTCTAGCGTCGTAATGCCGTTCAAGGCCTTCAGGTAGCCGTCCTGCTTCATGGTGATCATACCGTCATCCTGAGCTCGTTGCTGGACCTCGCTGGTGGTCGCGTGCTGGGCGAGCAGCTTCTCCATGGCCGGACTCATCACGAATACCTCTTGGATGCCAATGCGCCCCTTGTAGCCGCCGATGCAGTCCGCACAGCCCACCGCTTTCCACAGCTTAAATTTGGCGCTACCAAGTAACGGTATCCCGTCGTAGCCGAGATCGTCTTTAGCTCTGGCCAGAGCCTCCTCGGAATCCGGTAGGATTCCCGTCAAAACGTCATGAACCGACTTGGTTTCAACCTCGCTAGTCTCAAACGGCTCCTTGCACTTATCACAGAGCTGGCGCACTAGCCGTTGGCCGATCACCGTGTTAACGGTGGACGTAATCAGGAAAGGCTCAATGTCCATGTCCAACAACCGAGGCAAAACGCCGGCGGCGTTGTTGGTGTGCAAGGTCGACAGCACGACGTGACCCGTCAAAGCGGCCTGCACGGCGAGGTCGGCGGTCTCCTTGTCACGAATCTCCCCCACCAACACGACGTTCGGGTCTTGGCGCAAGATGGAGCGCAAACCCGAGGCGAAGGTCAAACCGACGTCGGGGTTAACCTGTATCTGATTTATGCCGTCCATCTTATACTCGACCGGGTCTTCCAGGGTCACGATGTTAATAGACGAGTCCTTGATCTCCTGCACAATAGCGTAGAGGGTCGTTGACTTACCGGAACCGGTCGGACCGGTAGCCAGCGTCATGCCGTGCGGACGGCGAATACCTTCGCTAATCAAGCGGAACGAACGGCCGCGGAAGCCAAGGGCCGACAGGGTCAGCATACCGGCGTCCTTTTCCAGCAACCGAATAACTACCTGCTCGCCCCAAACCACCGGCGCGATGGCGATGCGCAGGTCAACTTCCTGACCGCCGACCTGTATCTGGAACTGGCCGTCTTGAGGCACCCGGTGCTCGTCAATACGCAAATTGGACAAAATTTTGATACGTGAAATCAACGCCGGTTCTATACTTTTCGGCAGAGTCATGGTTTCACGTAAAATGCCGTCGACTCGGTAGCGAATCTTCAGCTCTTTTTCTCTCGGCTCAATGTGAATATCGGAGGCTCGCGACTGAGCCGCGTAGTCCAAAATGGCGTTCAAAGCCTTGGTTATCGGCGCGTCCTGAACCAGATTCTGTAACGACCTGGCAGACGCCGCGGCCGTCTCGGAACCGCTGACCTTCGCGGCGCCGGTTGTCGGGGTGACCGCCTCGTTTAATTCAGCCGCCACGTCGCTGCGCAATTGCTCAATAATGCGTTGCACGGACGACTGCGAAACCATGTAGGTCGACAGCGACCGGCCTAGTTTACGAGTCAGAAAGTCGACCGCCTGCAAGTTAGTCGGATCAAGCATTCCTACCGCCAGCTTTGTTCCCTGAACTCCAAACGGCGCCGCCATGTAATCTTCGGCGACATCGCGCGGTAACATTTTGGCGATATCATCGGTCACGTTTATCTTAGTCAGATTCGCGTACGGCACGCCCATCGCTTGGGCGGATATACGAGTCAGGTCTTCTTCGCTCACCAGGCTCTGCTCGGCAAGATAGCTCAAAAGAGGCACCGGCTTTTTAGCGGCCTCCGTTCTGGCTTCCCCTAGTTGCTCTTGCTTAAGTAAGCCGCCTGCTACCAGTAAGTCTTCAATTTTCTTTTCACTATCGGCCGAGAGCACGGTATATCTCCTAATCTATTAATGGCCGAAAACCGAAGGGTTGCCAACGCCGGTGTTGAGATCCAAGTTAACCGTATAGTCAACGTTCTTGGTCGTATCCGACAATTCGCTGACAACGGAATAATTGAGTTTATCGTCGACGGTTCCGACCACCTCCGCTTGATTGCTTAGGTTAGAGGCCGCCGTCGGTTTGCTAGGCACCAAAATGGTAAACAACAAGTACCCCGCGACCGCGAAAATCACCACCGCTATTATCAAATAAACGATATCTTTAGTCTTCATGATTACTTAACGATCTCCGTCTTAAAGGGCAGGCTCGACTCGGCCATGAAATAACTGGTAATGTTCATTTGAATGGCAAGATCACTATTGTTACCGGATATCTGGATAGAAGTTACCCGAATAGGGCGCGCCGAGTTTTCTAGAACCGTCAGGAAATTGTGCAAGCCGGTGTAATCACCGCCTACCGTTAGCGAAACGCCAACGGTTTGGGGCGCCGCTCCACTCGAGGTTACCGTGGCTCCGTTCGTCGGCTGAGCCTGGCTGGGGCTAATGGACATTAACTTAATTCTGGCGGTATTGGCCATATTCTCCAACGAAGCGATCAGACCGGGCATATCCGGCGTCGTCGGTAAGGCGTTGGCCAGCAGCGTCTTGTTGGTGTCTAGAGCTTGATAGTTAGCGACCAAACGGTTAACCGCGACCTTATCTTTATCCAGTTGACTGTTAGCGGTATTTTTCGCGACCTGAACCTTAGTCTGAAGAATAATTGTCTGCACGACGCCCTGCCCGAACAGTACGGACACGATTAGCACCAAAACAGCAACGGCGCTGACGACTACGATGTAGCTTCTGGTCGATAACTTGAGATTGAGTTTAAGTTTAGTTGCCACTGACAGTCTCCGATGATAATAAAGCGGTAATGGAAAAAACCGAGCCCTGATCCGATGCGCTAACCGATTGGATATTAACATTGGTGAAATAGGGCCGGTTGGTAGCCTTGGCGTTCGCGCCGAAAGAAACATTTTCCTGCATCATAGCCTCCGCCAATTTTGACACCGACTTGTAGGAGCCGGCCGTTCCTGTCACTTGGAGAATGTTGGCCGAGGTAATGGATAAACCGTTTAGGGTCACGTCGGTCGGATTAACCTGGACGTACGCCTCAAAGAACTTGGTCAGAAAAACTCTTTGCGCCCAGATGTTTGGTAGCGTGTTGAGGTGTTCTTGAGCGGTCAGAGCGTTAGTGACGTCATTTATCGACGAGATGGACTGCTCCTTGGAAGTGATGTCCTTGCTCAAATTATCAATGATGACCTTTTGGCCGACCGAAAATATGACCAACAGTAGCACCAATCCCACACTAATGGCCGAAACCATAATGGCGATGACCGAGGCTAAACGACGCTGTCGTTGCTCGAGCAGGCGCTTTTGACGCAGATCCGGCAATAAGTTAATAACTATACTCATGCTATGTACCCCCGACCGGCCAAACCGACGGCCGTCGCGTACTGGCTGGATAGTGACATTAATTTATCCTGTAGCTCTGCCGGGTAACTCACGTTGGTCCAGGCGTTACCAAACTCCACCGGCATTCCCAGGGAGTTAGCCAAATAAATACCCAGCTCCGGCATCATCGACGGGCCACCGGTGACTACCAGTTTTTCTAGCGTCACGTCAGGATACCGGCTGTTAAAGAATTTAATCGACTTCACGACCTCGGCCACTAGCCCGTCCAAGACCGGCTTAACCGCCCTATAAACCTGGCCCTCCAGCTTACTCTGGGTCAGGCCGAATTTGTAGGTGAACTGGGTGGCCTGAGCTTCATCTAGGCCAAGCGTCTTGGACACGGTCCGAACCACGGTCAGGCCGCCGACCTCAACGCTACGCATCAACATGGGAACGTTTTTCCAAACGACGGTTACGTCTGAGTCCAACGAGCCCAAGTCCAGAACCACGCAGGCGGGGGCTCCGGCCGGCAATAAAGATCGCGTTACGGCTACCGCGTTGGCTTCCAGAGCTAGCGCCTCAAGACCCGCTTTCTCTACAATAGACACGTATTTTTCGACAATGGAATTGGGGGCGGATATGAGTAACACGTCGAGACTCTTGCCGTCGGGGGTCTCGTTCAACACCGCCCAGTCAAGTTTAACTTGGCTGATCGCCATCGGCACGAACTGCTCGGCTTGCAAGCTAATGGCCTTCCCCAGCTGCTTGCGATCAATGTTTGGAGTGCGGATAACGGTAGCGAATACCTTGTTCGACGGCAACCCGACAACCACGTCTTTGGCCATAATCTTGTTCTCAACTAGTAGCTGCTTAATGAGTGCCGCTACCTTATCCTGGTCGCCGGCGGCATCACTAATTGTGATATTGCCCTCCACAGGAACACTAGCATAAGCCATAAGCGACGGCTTGGCGCCCGGCCTCAGCTGCACCAACCGAATGGCGGTGGAGCCGATATCTAGACCGATAAAGTCAGTGTTTTTTATAAATAGTCCCATTAGTTCCTACTTTAGCATAGCCGGTTTATCAAGTAAAATACGTTCTCTATTTAAGCGGTGGCAACTCGTTTTGTTGGGTTAATAAGATACTGGTAGCGGGTATCTGGAATAGCTCCGGCGGATTAATAAACAATTGACCGGTCATAATAACCTTCTCGGCGGAAGTTGTAGCGCTATAGCCGTCATCTACCCCGGTGCGATGGAACATTATGGATTTTGCCATCAAGAAGCCGTTAACATCTAACGTGCTGGCGCAGTTACCGCTCGAACAAGTGTCGATCGTGCCGTTCGAGAACATATAAGCGTCCACCCTGCTGGCCGAACCAATGACCGGACCGACTATATTAATGTTACCTTTGGCGATAATCCCCAACGATGGCTGGTTGCGGCCGATGGCGCTCACGGCGCTGGCGGTAATATCACCGGAAATCGTTACGTTACTTTCGGAAACAATGGTAATCCGACTGCTATAGTTGCCCGTTATAGTCAGGGTCCCGCCGCCACTGTAATAATAGATCCCGGCCGCCAAGCCGGTTAGGCTTAACGGACCCGGCACGGAGATATAACTACCGAGAGGACCGGGGACTCTAGCCGGATCCGCCAAGTTCGGGCGGCAGGCAGTGGTTTGAGACCCACTATAATAGCCTCCGTTAGACCCCAGGGACGCGGCGTTACCGTTGATGCTATTATTCGATCCGAAATTGCTTATGGAACCGGCGGCTGACAACACGTACATGCCATAAGTGTTCTTGCCGTTGCCTATTATTCCGGCGGGTGAGCTAAGCACTGAGCACTTGCTGCTACTATCAACTATCCCTCCGTCGCCGTTAATGTCGCTACCCAAGCCCAAAAGACCGGGATATCGATAAACAATAACCTTGAACTCATTACTAGGCGGAGTAACAACCGGGTTTGATCCGCCCGTATTTCCCGGCGCGCCCGAACCCGTCCAGCTACAAGTCGCGGTTATGGTATAGATGGAGGTGAAAAGCAACGTTTGGCTAACGGCCTTGGTGAATGACGGTTGCGCCGCTGTTACACCCCCGGAGAAATCGGTCAGAGACGAGTTTGAACCTCCGGGTATGCGCACCGCGACGTTCCCGCTGACTGTCGCGGTTCCGTAGTCTCCGGTAATGGCGGTATTTATTGTCCAGCTAAAGTTGAACGGGGCGTTACGATCAGCCAAAGCGGGAGTCACGGTGCCTATAGTCGGCACACAGTTGCCGGGAACGGGCGTGGGAACCGGGGTCGGGGTCGGGTTGCCGCAGTTGGACTGGCAGGGCGTCGGCGTGGGGGTCGGGCTGCCGCAGTTGGACTTACAGGGCGTCGGCGTGGGCGTCGGCGAGACTGTCGGGCCGCTGCCGACACTATATTGAATGCTATCTGTCGCCGAACCCGAAACGACGCCGTTCACCCAGGTTTTTGGCGTAACTGTTTCCACAAATTTTAGAGTCTGGCCGCTAGCGTTAGAATTGACCGAAAAACTAAACGGAAAGCCATTCCAAGTTAGCCCGGCCCCCAGGCCGCTAAGCGGCCAAGTTATGGTTCGGGCGGCCGCGTTGTACGTAAAACCGTGCGTGTTATCATTGGAGACAAAAGTTACGTAAGACGGCAACTGCATTACTACCGACAATACCGGCGCGGAGGCGTCACCGGTATTTTTCAACGTCGGGTTAAGATGATAGGTATTATTCACATTGAGCGTGCCGAGATT
>Ga0182021_10012293_pt1 | contig 10173 bp, 6 predicted proteins | sample 612E3MmetaG_FD_120493 | JGI IMG/M metagenome (GOLD analysis project Ga0182021, IMG submission 120493) | Permafrost microbial communities from Stordalen Mire, Sweden - 612E3M metaG (Illumina Assembly) | ecosystem: Environmental > Terrestrial > Soil > Wetlands > Permafrost | place: Sweden... | reverse complement strand
TCCCTACAGTCCCCACAATCCGTATTCAATCAGCAAAGCCGCGGCCGATTTTGCCGTGCGCAGTTTTTCGCGCAGGTTCGCTTTGCCGGTCACCATCAGCAACTGCACCAACAACTACGGCCCGTTCCAGACGCCGGAAAAGGTCATCCCGCGGTCGATCTCGCTGCTTTTGCAGAACAAGAAGATCGAGCTCTATACCGCGAAGGACGGCACGCCTGGGCCCAACGTGCGCGACTGGCTGCACGTCGATGACCACTGCGCCGCCATCGAGCGCATTCTGGTCGACGGAAAGATTGGGGAGACCTACTGCATCGGCGGCCATTGCGAACTGTCGAACTTCGAGTTGGTCAAGCGGATCCTGTCCGTCATGTCGGAGATTGCCGGGAAATCCTTTTCAATGGAGACCCATGTGGCCTACGTGCAAGACCGGCCCGGCCACGACCGGCGCTACGCCATGGATACCGCCAAGATGGAAGCGCAGCTCGGGTGGCGGCCGCAACACACCTTTGAAACCGGATTTACAGCCACGGTCAAATGGTACACCTCGGTGCAAGGCCGCGAATGGCTCGAATCCCTGACCAGGGCGACCGAGGAAGTTCGCGCCGGTCAAGGCCGAAGAAAGTAGCTTTTCGCCCCGGGTCCGGATTGTGGGCGTGTCCCGCCCCGTCATAGCCGGCGAGGAACGACGAGACTGCGACACCCGCGCCCTGCTCTTGCCGCTGCCGGCACTCGATGTCGATTCTGGCCGCGTAACCGTCTGACTTTGCACAGGTTCCGCGGGCACACCCGATGCATGGGTTTGGCGTCCGGAGGAAATTGCCGTGAAAAATACAACAGCGAATCAGGCTTGGTTGATTGGGGCGATGTTAATCAGTGCGCTTGCTCCGGCCTGCGCGAACGATGCGGGGGTGGGCAACCCGCCGGGTGCTGGGCTGCCTGACGCGTCCACAAGGATCGATGCCGGTCCCGAAGCTCCTCCGGTCAGCACGGTCGGGCTGCCTGACGCATCCACAAGGATTGAGGTCGGTCCCGAGGCTCCTCCGCTCAGCACGATCAGCTTGACAGTCACGGCAGTCGCAACCGCGACCTCGCATACGACCGGAGTCGCCACGGCAACCGGAGGCACGACCGGAGTCGCCACGGCAACCGGAGGCACGACCGGGGGCACGACTCAGGCTTCGACCCCCACGGGCGTCTCCACGCTGACGGTTTCCAAGACGGTCACCATCACCTCCACCTCCACCTCCACGGCAGGTGTCCAGGTGAGCGTGTACCCACAAGGCAGCTACAACCAGGTCACCATCACCTATCCACCCGCCTGGTCCTGCCCCTCCGACACTTCCCTTCCAGCCAATAGTCCTTCCCCTAGCACCAACACTCTGCCCACCGACCCCTCGCTCAGCGCCACGGACTGTGCCTCGCTGGCAAACCTGCGCAGGCCGCAGCTCAAGACGCAAAGTCTTGCGGCGCTGACCAGCACGCGCGCCGGTTTGATTGGCGCGAACTGCTATTCAAAGACCGAGACGCGCTGCCTTGACAGCAATGGCCAGGAGGTAAGCTCGTACAATTGCAACAGATACTACTCGACTGGGGGAAGCAGCTACGGATACGGCGGAATGGTGGCCGCGGGTGGGGTCCCGAGCACTATGGCTGCGCCCACGGGTGGGGCTATGTCCGCGGGCAATGGCGGAGCCGCGGGGACCTCGGGCGCCACTGACTATTCAACCACCAACACCCAGGTGGCGAGCGTAGACGAAGCCGACTACGTCAAGAACGACAGCAACACGATCTTCGTGCTCAGCTCAGACGGGTTGCACGTCATCGACGCCTGGCCCGCTGCCGAGACCCACGAGGTCGCGCACCTCACCTTGACGGGCGAGCCTCGTCGGCTGTACTTGCTCGACAACCGGCTTGTGGTCTACACCCGGGTGCAGGCCAACACGACCAGCGGCGGAGCCGGCAGCTCCAATCCCTCGGACCAGGGCTGCACCTATGGTTACAATTGCCGCTTCTCCAGTGAAGGCGGACACACCCTCATCATCGTCTTCGACGTGACCAATCCGGCCGCCCCGGCCGAACTGGTCCGCTACGAGATGTCGGGCGGCTATGTCGACTCGCGCCGGATCGGGTCCATCGTCTACAGTGTGGTCCACGACACCGGCGCCACCCAGATCCCTGGTCTCGACTACACCTTGCTGGCCACCAGCTACGACGATTTGCAGACGAAATTCAATCAACGCGTGGCCGACAACAACGCCAAGATCGACAACACCAGCGACAGCTACTTTTTGCCCTGGTCGAGCATCACCAAGCCCGGCGGAACGGCCACGCTCGACTCGAACTGTCAGCGCGCCCTGGCGGCGCAGAATGCGCAAGGCGGAAGTTTCGTTTCACTCAACGCTTTCGACCTCACCAAGCTGCAAAGCCAGACCCGCACCGTCCTGGGAACCAGCCCCGGCTACGTATATTCCTCGCCGACTGCCCTCTACATGGCAGTCGACCGAACCTACGAACGGGACTTTTCGAGCGGCAGCTACTACTCCTACTCCTATTACCAACCCACAGATTCCTTCGTGCACAAGTTCACCCTCAACGGGACTGACACCGGCTATGTCGGCAGTGTCACCTTGCCGGGCCACATCCTCAACCAATTCGCCATGGACGAAAACAACGGCGTTCTGCGCGTCGCTTCGACCAGCGGCTGGGTTCCTGACCCCGCGGTCACGAGTTCTCTCACCACGTTCAGTGAACAGAGCAGAAAGTTCGCACAACTAGGACAAATCGGGGGCATTGCCCCGCAAGAAGACATCCGCTCGGTGCGATTCGACGGCAACCGTGGATTCGTCGTCACCTTCAAGAAGACCGACCCGCTCTTCGTCTTCGACTTGACCGACCCGGCCAAGCCCAAGACGTTGGGTGAGCTTATGATCCCTGGCTTCTCGACCTACATGCAGCCGCTCGACACCAACCACATGCTGGCCATCGGTTTCACTGCCGACGATCAGGGTTCTTTCGCCTATTTCAATGGCATCCAGATTCAGATCTTCGACGTGACCGACCTGGCGAATCCCAAGCTGGCGTGGAAGACGGTGATTGGCACCCGCGGGTCGAATTCCGAAGCACTCACCAATCACCTGGCGTTCAACTACTTCGCGCCCAAAAAGATGCTGGCCCTGCCCATCACGGTGTGTGAAGGCGGCGGCAATGGCGTGTATGGCCAGAACCTGACCTTTGCCGGCCTAATGGTCTTCGATGTTTCGCTCGACACCGGCATCGTCGAGCATGGTCGCTTGCCTTTCCTGGACCCTTCCACAGTCAGCGCGAGCGCCAGCTGCGACCAGTGGTGGACCGATTCCAAGTCCCTGGTCAAACGCAGCATCTTCATGGACGACTGGATCTACGGTCTCAGCGATGCCCAATTGCGGGTCGCCGCGCTTTCCAACATGAGCAGCGTCCTGCAAACTGTAGCTTTGGTCAGTCCGTAGCCCGAGCCTGCAAGTCGATCCAGTCACGACTGCTACCGCGACGACCGCAGTGAGCTTGCTTTCCTGGAGCGCCCAATGGATCATGGGCATCGGACATGAGTTCCAAGACGAAGGCTCGAACAACGTCGAGTGTCATCTGGTTGGCATGTGGTCTTGGCGTCGCCGCTTGCCAAGGCAAGGCCGGCAAGGGGGCCGCTAGCGACGCTGGCCAGGGCGGCACCACGGGGGATCTCGCCACTAGCGCGAATGCGGGCGGAATGGCCGGCGGGGGCGCCGGCACCGGCGGCAGCACCGGCACCGGCGGCGCCCCCACTGGGGGCATCGTCATGGGCGGAGTCATCGGAGGTGGAGGCGCCGGAGGCAGCCCCACTGGGGGCATTGGCTCGGGCGGAATCGTCGGGGGCGGTGGCGGGGTGGTCGATGCCGGCAGTGCCGGGTCGATGTGCAACGGCCTCCCCCTGCCAGCCAACCCCTCCGGATATCCAATCTGCGTTCCCGCGAGCACGATGAGGGTTTGCCTCACCTGCGAAGGTCGGCAACACCCCGAGTGCGCAGGAGTCTGCGTTTCTAGCGCCTGCTGGGACTGCGGAAGCAGCGGCTGGTTGCGCGCCGTGGTCGATTGCCCAATGAACTGTAGCCCCCCGGATGCCGGGCGCGACGGAGGCGGAGGCACGGGCGGAATCCTCGGCAGCGGGGGCCTCGACGCGCCGACTGCAGACGGCACCCCGTCCTCCGGTGGCGAGGCGGGCTCGGCGGACGGCGTGGCTGGGACAACAGGCACCAGGCTCGTCGCCAAGGCCGTTGCCGCCGGCCAATACCACGCCTGCGCCGTGCTCAGCGGTGGCGTGATTCAGTGCTGGGGCGACAACCTGTACGGCCAGCTCGACAGCGTTAGCACAGAAGCGTGTAATCCAGTGTACAACCAAGAGGCAGGAAAGACGACGACAGACCCATGCAATCTAGCGCCCACTACGGTTGCGAGCATCACGAATGCGACCGCTATTGCCGCGGGGATATACCACACCTGCGCGCTACTAACAGGAGGCACTGTGCAGTGCTGGGGCGCCAACTACTTGGGCCAGCTCGGTATCGGCAGTACGACGCTCAGTTCGGTACCGGTCGCGGTCCCGGGTATTGCGGATGCCACCATGGTCACATCGGGCTACCATCACAGTTGCGCGGTGCTCGACGACGGATCGATGCGTTGCTGGGGACACAACCTCTACGGCCAGCTGGGCAATGGCACCTCGACGAGCAACTTCAGGCCCGTCGTGGTTTCGGCCATCACGAATCCCGCCATGGTGGCCGCCGGCTTCGCCTACACCTGCGCGCTCTTGACTGATGGCACGGTTCGGTGCTGGGGCGGCAACTCCGACGGCGAGTTGGGCAACGGCACCACGACAGGCAGTTTCGTGCCCGTCGCGGTTTCGGGCCTCGCGAAGGCCACCAGCGTCTCCGCTGGTTTTTCCCACACTTGTGCATTGCTGACTTCTGGAGCGGTTCAGTGCTGGGGCGAAAACAACTGGGGCGAGCTTGGAGATGGCACCAAAACCAATAGTCTCTTGCCCGTCACTGTCTCCGGCATCACGAACGCGACCGCTGTTGCCGCTGCTTACTGGTACACTTGTGCCTTGCTGACGGGTGGCACGGTTGCGTGCTGGGGCGACAACATGTGGGGCCAGCTCGGCAACGACAGCACGACGAGCAGTTCGGTTCCGGTCACGGTTTCGGGCATCACCAATGCGACCGCGATTGCCACTGGTGGCCGCTTTGCCTGCGCCTTGCTGACGGGTGGCACGGTTCAGTGTTGGGGCAGCAACCTCTACGGCCAGCTCGGCACCGGCACGACGACGGACAGCCACGTGCCAGTCACGGTGACTGGATTCTGAACCCCAGTGATAGCGGCGCGCGTTACACAATCGTCACGAAATTGGTAAGGTATTCGGCTCTCGGGCGATAGGAGAGCGCACGGAGCAGAATGAGACTCCACGCTGTGAGATCGATGTCCTCGCTCGAAAGGGCCAGCAGTCAGCCAGAGCCCATTGACGGGCTGTACGAGCAGCATGCCTCCGACGTCAAGCGTTGGGCGCGGCGCCTGGCTGGGCCGCGCGCGGATCTCGAGGATCTGGTGCACGACGTTTTCGTCATCGCCCTTCGCCGGCGGTTCTCGTACCGGGGCGAGGCGAGCGTGAAGACCTGGTTGTTCCGCATCACCCACCATGTAGTTCGCAACCGGATACGGCGCGGGTTCATCCGGCGGCTGCTGTGGAGCCGACACCAGGACGCCCTTGTGTCCCTGGCCCCGACACCGTCCACGCCACAGGAAGAAATCGAACGATGCGAACGCCACGTCCGGCTCTACCATGCGCTCGATCAGCTCTCCGATTCCTACCGAACACCGCTCATTCTCTACGAGATCGAAGGGCTTTCGGGTGAAGAGGTGGCTGAGCTGACCAGTCTCAGTCTCGCGACGGTTTGGGTTCGCCTGCACCGGGGACGCGCCAAACTTCTCGAGCTGTTGAGCAAGGAAGAAGAAGCATGAGGCCAGCTCGTCAGAATCCCACGCGTTTGGCCGACCTGGCGCCGGAAAATGACCCGGCGAAGGTCGCGCTTCTGATCCAGAGCGCCAGACAGGCGCCCGACGAGGCTTTGCCGCTAGTCAAGTGGCGGATTCAAAACACCCTGCGCCGACGCACGGAGTGGAACCGCCGTGGGCTGCGACTTGTGCTGGTGGGAGCGCTAGTTTTCTTGGCCGGCGGTATCGTCGGCGCAATTGCGGGGCCACTGCTGGGCTCGCGACGACGTTCGGCGCCGCCGCAACCGGGTGCGACTTCTTCGCCTGCGCAAGCGGTTCGCCACTCCCATCGCCGCGTGCCCGCGCAAGCGATCCCGTCGCCACCCGCGGACGAGCCGCTCGTGGCAACCGAGGCACCTGCTCTGCCAGCCCCCGCAGTGCCACCGGAAACAAAACCCGTGGTGGACTCAGATGCCTCCGCAAAGCTGAAAGCCGTGGCCGCATCGGTGGCTGCCACCACGACAGCGTCGAGGCCGATGTCGTTGCGTCCGTCGGCCGTGGTGGAGAGAAGGCGCGCTCCGCTGGCGGAGCCTGCATCCCTGGCGCCACCACCACTTGCCGCGGCGTCGCCGCCGCCACCTGACGAGCATTCTCTGTTGAAGACCGCGCTGCAAAGGCTACGCACGGCGCACGATCCCGTGTCCGCCCTGGCGGCACTCGACGACTACCGGGTGCGCTTCCCGAACGGTGGGCTTGCTCCCGAGGCGGCCATGCTGCGCGCGGAAGCGTTCTTGCAGATCGGGCGCAAAGGCGACGCCCTCGACGAGCTGGATCAGCTGTCGCTCGGTCAGATGCCCAACAGCGACGAGCGCTACGTTGTGCGGGGAGAGTTGCGAGTAGCCGTCGGCCGCTGGCGAGAAGCCCTGGGAGATTTCGACGTCGTCCTGCGCGGCAAGGCCGGGAAGGCCGACATCGGTGCGGCAAGCGACACGAGATTGCGCGACCGCTTCGAACGCGCGCTGTGGGGCCGAGCCCTGGCCCGCAGCCGCCTGGGCGACGACGCCGGCGCGCGTGCGGATCTGCGCGATTGCCTCCGCCTCTTTCCTGGCGGACGCTTCGCCCCCGAAGCGGCCCGCCTGCTTGGTGAGCACCGTTGACCCTGCCTGCCAAACAGGTGCGGCCGCTGGCGCTGTCGTCCATGCTGGTTGTGATGTTCGTCGCCGGGAAAGCCAAGGCGGACGCGGGCGTCCCGGCTGGGGGTGGTGGTCTTGCGATTGTCAGCGACTCGGACTGCCCGTCGGGCGAGGCGGTTCGCGATGCGCTTCTCGGTCTTCGCCCGGTCGAAGAATGGCCTTCCCTGTCGGTGGCGATCCACACCACCGAGCAGATTCTGGAGGTCGAAATTGGATCACAAGAGACCAACCCGAGGCAGCTCACCGTTGGTCCCGACTGCGCGACGCGCGCAACCGCCGTCGCTCTGGTCATCACCACCTGGACCGGAGAACTCCCGGTCGAGGCCGCGGGCACGCCAGTCCTTCAGCCCTCCGCGGTGGTCCTCCAGCCGTCAGCAGCAAAGGAGTCCGCTAGGGCGGCGCCAAAGGCCGAGGCTCGCCAAAGCGAAATCGGCGCTGGCCTGCTGGCGGCAACCGCCGGCGGAATCGTGCCCGGCGGCCGCGTGGAATTCGGCCGGATGAGGCGCGGCAGTGGCTTGGGCTGGCAGGTCGACCTCACGGTCCCCGCAGCCCGCGGAGTAACCCTCGGGAGCGGCACAACCCGCTGGATGCGCATTTCTGCCGGGGTTGCACTCGACGCCCGCTGGGCGATGCGAAGGTTCTTCCTCGACGGGGAATTGGGAGGTGTGGCCGCGCTGACCTACGCCTGGGGACAGGGCTACGCGACCAACCAATCCGACTGGTCGCCGACCTGGGGTCTTGGTGCAGGCATCCGAGCTGGTGTGCCCTGGGGCCGAACCCGGCTCTGGCTAGACCTACGCGCGGTCAAGTGGCTACGCGAACAGAGCGTGCGAATCGATCCAGTCACGACTGGCACCGCGACCACAGCGAACCTGCCATCCTGGGACGCCCAAGGGTCCATCGGCATCAGTTACATTTTTCAGTGAGACGAATCTGGGAAAGGTTCGCCTCCCCTGGGACATGAGTTCAAGCATGAAAACTCGAAGAACGTCGGTTGTCATTTCGTTGGTATTCGGTCTTGGCGTCGCAGCCTGCCAAGGCGAATTGCACACGGGTCTGGAGGGACCGGGCGACGCTGGCCAGGACAGCAGTACAGGGGGGCTCGGCACAGGGGGCATCGCCACCGGCGGAATCATCGCGGGCACCGGCGGCAATCCCACTGGCGGCATCGCAATGGGCGGAATCATCGGAGGCGGAGGCACCGGCGGCAATCCCACTGGCGGCATCGCAATGGGCGGAATCATCGGAGGTGTAGGGACCGGCGGCGTTCCCACTGGGGGCATCGTGGTGGGCGGAATCACAGGAGGCGGAGGCAGGGCAGTCGATGCCGGTAGTGCCGGGTCGATGTGTACCGGCCTCCCGCTGCCAGCCAACCCCTCCGGGTATCCAGTCTGCCTCCCTATGGCCACGATGGTCGTCTGCACCTCCTGTGAAGGGCCGCAACACCCCGAGTGCGCAGCAGTCTGCATCAATCACGGGTGCTGGGACTGCGGGAGCAGCGGCTGGGGGCTGAGCGTGGTCGATTGCGCGATGAACTGCAGCGCCGCAGACGCCGGACGCGACGGAGCCGGAGGCACCGGTGGCATTCCCACTGGGGACATGGGCACGGGCGGAACTATCGGCAGCGGCGGGTCAGGCGGAAGTGCCGGTGCCAGCGGTAGCACCGTGACCGCTAGCGGCGGCTCGCTGCCGGCAGACACACCCCCGGCTGAAGTGTGGAAGGTCACAATCGACGTGTTCTCCGGTGTGCCGAACCCGGTCTTCACCCTTGAACCATCTGAAGTGGCGGAAGTGCAGGCGCGCCTGGACAGCGCGCCCTGGGTCCGGCCCATGGCCAGCGTCAATGAGACGATAGAACCAGCCCGGCTGGGGTATCGGGGGATGCGGGTCAAGGCATCAGCCGGCACAAAGGTGATCGAGGATACCGAGATCAGCGAGGGCACGATTCTGCGCAAGACGATGGGAGCGGTGTACGACGGCAAATCGGCCCGCATCGAAGGCTACCTTCTGTCGTTGGCCGTTGCTAAGGGTGTGATCGATCAGGGGCTCGCTGACCAAATCAAGTCGCAATCGCATGGGAGCATTCCATAACGCTGCGACATAACTCACCGGTAGGTCAAGCAACACTCCGGAGCGAAAATTTGGCGGTCCCGCCTGATGGGGTGATCGTCTTGGGGTGCGCAACCACGCGGCCATCAGCCTGGCGGGCAGGGCAGCCCTGTCTGGCGGGGTGAGCCCTGTCGCGCGGTTGACCGGGGGCCGCGCGCTCACCGTCGCGCCGGAGGTTGCCGAGTACGATGCCTCCCGCCGCGGTTGGTCCAGGTGGCGACGGCGCAATCGGCGCGCGGTGGTGCAGCGGCGCAGTTTGCTGCTCGTGCTTTGGGCGGCTTTGGCCCGTTTGGGCCGCGGGGCGTGGGTGGTCGGACGGGTGCTGGGGAAGATCATCGCGATCCTGGCCGTGCTGGGGGGCGCTGGCTGGGGCGGCCTCTGGGCGATTCGCCACGTGGTGGATTCGCCTCGCTTTCAGGTCAAGCAGATCGACATCTCGCCAGCCCAGCATGTCCGACGCGAAGACCTTCTCGCGCTGGCCGGGGTGGCGCTCGGTGACAAGTTGCTCAGCGTCGACACCGATGCGGTGGCAGCGCGGCTGGCGACCCACCCCTGGGTCGCGCGCGCGCAGGTGAAACGGGATCTGCCGTCGACGCTGCACATCGACCTGGTCGAACGGCGGGCAGCGGCGGTGGCGTCCCTGGGCGGCCTGTACCTGGTCGACGAAAGCGGCCGGCCGTTCAAGCGCGCGCGCATGGACGAGGCCGAGGGCCTGCCGGTGCTGACTGGCATAGGCCGCGAGCCCTATGCGAAGTTGCCCGAGGCCAGCGCGGCGGTGTTCCGCGAGGCCCTGGCGGTCCTCGACGACTACCGCTCCCGGCCCGGCCGGCCGGCGCTGTCCGAGGTCAGCATCGACCCGCGCTTCGGCTTT
>Ga0182021_10012292_pt1 | contig 10173 bp, 10 predicted proteins | sample 612E3MmetaG_FD_120493 | JGI IMG/M metagenome (GOLD analysis project Ga0182021, IMG submission 120493) | Permafrost microbial communities from Stordalen Mire, Sweden - 612E3M metaG (Illumina Assembly) | ecosystem: Environmental > Terrestrial > Soil > Wetlands > Permafrost | place: Sweden... | reverse complement strand
CGGAGATTTCGTGAACGGCTGCAGCGCAAGGGCAGAAGAAACCGCAGGATCACCGCGAGGGAGAATCAAGGCAATAAGACGAGGGCGAAGATACGCTCCCGGATTGAGCATGTCTTTGGAGTGATGGCGATGATGGCCGGCAGCCTGGTGGTGAGAACGATCGGAATTATCCGGGCCAGGGCAAAGATAGGGCTTCGCAACCTTGCCGAGAACATCAATCGATATGCGTTGCTGGCCACAACAGGATAAGTGTGCCAATACAGACATAAAAGCCGCCTTCTTAACCCTATGCAAGGTGGTATGAAATGCCCTAACCATGAAATGCATGAAAATGTTTATCCTCTACCAGACAATTGTGTTATCTACTTCAATAGGTTGAACTCGGTCCTGCAAAAAAGTGAATTTTTAGAGGTACCCTTATGGGAAAATCAGGTTGTATTGTTACTTCAGAGAGTTTTGACAGCCTTACTTCTTATTGGCTCGAATCCCGGTACTCTTCGATGTGGAACTGTATCTTCGTTTTGCCACCTTGGCTCGAAGTCTGGTGGCACGAATTCGGATTCGAAGCCGACCTATGTTTGTGTGCTGTCAGACAGGGAGGGACCATCACTGGCATTGCACCACTTCTATTAAATGGATCAGAGGCCTTTTTCATTGGTAGCCCCGATGTTTGTGACTACTTAGACTTTGTTATTGTTCCAGGGAGGGAAGTTGATTTTTTTAACATCTTGCTTGATGACCTAAGGTGGAGGGGTGTCAGCCGGCTGAATTTGGGGCCGTTGAGGCCCAATTCGACTGTGCTCACTCATCTTATAGGTATTGCGAGAAATCGGAAATGTGAAGTCTCTTGCAAGGTGGAGGACATTTCTCTAAAATTGGATTTACCTCTTACTTGGCAAGACTATCTAAGAACATTGACTCAGAAACAGCAGCATGAAGTAAGGCGCAAATTGAGAAGATTTTGGGAGGCAGGTGACGTAAATTACCGCAGTGTCGAAGATAGCGAGTCTGCCTCACAGTCCATTGCCCTCTTTCTGAGGCTTTTCCGGGAAAGCAGGCAGGATAAGGCAATATTTTTGACTGCCCAGATGGAATCCTTCTTCACGTCGGTAGCAAAGGCTATGGGTCAAGCAGGGCTCCTGAGGCTTGGCATCTTGGAACTCAATGCATTACCTGTAGCCGCGGTGATTTGTTTTGACTACGATAACACGGTATTTCTCTATAATAATGGTTATGATCCTCAATGCAGCTCCTTAAGCGTAGGGTTAATTTCTAAGGTCTTGTGCATAAAAGACAGTATCGAAAGAGGCAGGGGTAATTTTGACTTCCTAAAGGGAGGCGAGGAATACAAGTATCGTTTGGGAGGCAAAGAAATTACTCTATACGGTTGCCAGATATCTCTTTAATATGCGAAACCAAGACTGTAGCACTAGGTTTCGGGCGGCAAAAGTAGGGATAGGAAGGAAGTAGTGAATTGAAGATAGCTATCCTCAGCATTCACAGTTGTCCCCTAGGCAAGGTGGGCGCGGAAAATACAGGTGGTATGAGTGTCTATATCCGAGAGTTTGCTCGTGAGCTCGGGAGGCAAGGTCATTTAGTTGATGTCTATACACGCATTCATGAGCCGATACACGATCAGGTAATAGAATTAGGGCAAAATGCGAGACTTGTCCATCTCAAGGCAGGAGAAGAAGAAATACAGAAATTGGCAATCTATTATCATCTTGGTGATTTCGCCCACGAATTGGAAGGTTTCAGGAAGCAGAACGGACTTCAATATGATCTGGTTCATAGCCATTATTGGCTTTCGGGTTTGGCTGGGAAACGGCTGCAGCAGTGGTGGGGTATCCCCCATATCATGGGGTTCCACACCCTGGGCGCTGTTAAGAACGCAATCGGTATCGGTGAGGATGAACCTGAGCTTCGTATCAGCGCCGAAAAGGAACTGGTCAAAGATTGCCACCGTATTATTGCTTCTACCAAAAAGGAAAAAGAGGATCTCATCTACTATTACGATACCGCCCCTGAGACTATTAGCGTTATTCCCTGTGGCGTGAATTTGGATCTGTTTCGACCCATCAAGAGAGAAATTGCACGATGCCATCTTGGTTTAAATGGTGAGGGTATAATTTTATTTGTGGGAAGGATTGTTCCACAAAAGGGCATAGACAACTTGTTAAAGGCCATGGCCTATCTGGAACGGAAGCGAAGAACCACGCTTGTTGTGATCGGCGGCGACGAACATAGCCAGGCAGAAATGCAAAGGCTGGAGAGCCTGTCACAGAGCTTAAAGATCCACGAGTCAGTTATTTTTCTCGGCTTGGTTCAACAGGAAATGTTACCCTTCTTTTATAGTGCTGCTGATTTATGTGTTGTCCCATCTTATTATGAAAGCTTTGGGTTAGTGGTTTTGGAATCTCTTGCCTGTGGAACACCGGTCGTAGCCACGAATGTTGGAGGTGCCGAAAATGTTATTCGGCATGGGGAGACAGGATATGTCGTAAAAGATAATGATCCCTATCGTCTTGCGGATAAATTAGAACTGTTTTTTTCAACGTCAAATGGGAACACAGCGTTGGTTGACTCAGCCCGGGCATCCGTAACCAAGTATAGCTGGTCCAACATCACTGAAGCAATAATTGAAGAATACCAAAGCATCCTGATGAATTTCTCTACCAAGGCATGCAAAGGAACAGAGAAGTTACGGGTTTAATAGAATTCACCGACAGAGGAGCCATAGCAGGCTTAGTCCAACCTTTTTTCGTACCACAGACTGGTTGTCCAGAGATTAAATCCTACCGACTTGTAAAGAGCACAGGCTACTTTATTCTCACTATCCACCGTCAACTCAACAACTCGAAGACCTTTGCTCTTCAAATAGGAGAGTCCAGCGAGCAGAAGTTGCCTACCTAACCCTCTTCCTTGGTAATCTGGATCCACGCCCAACATGTAGATGCAACCAGCACCCTCGCCCGGAGTTTTGTTTTTCCAAAAGTTTATCCTCGTCCAACAATAACCAATGGGCTTATCCGAATCGAATGCCAAAATGATGTTCTCCGGGGAGCAGTTAGGAAGATGGATGCGGTAAATGATCCCTTCGACCGTGTTGGCATTGTATCCCCAACTGCCCGTGAAGGAACGGTTTTGAAGCTTGGTCAGTCTTTCTTCTTCGCCGGGTTGCAAGGGGCGACATCGGGGGCAAATTTTGCTGATTTCTGGCAAAAGCGTCTTGGAAAGATCCAACCTGAGTTCTAGAAATCGGCGGACGAATGTAAAACCCATCTTGGTGAGAAGCTGTTTAGCCATCGGGCTGTCTTGCAATATATTGACGTGGATGGTCCTTATTCCCAGCTCTCTAGTACGAGAGATGGCGCGATCGACAAGCTTTGCGGCTAGTCTTCTTCCGCAATGTTTAGGGTGCACCAGCCATTTGAGAACAACCCGCCCGATGTTTAACTCTGGCCTCACGTCTGCATAGCCAACAATTTCTCCTGCGCTCTCCGCTACAAACAGGTTATTTTCAAAGGAATAATTTGGTTGACCCACACTCTCGACTAAGTCTAACGGTGAGATGAGGCAACAGGTTTGCCCCAGGTTCTGGACTTCAACCGCCAGCTGGACTAATTTGTCGAAATCTTGAGTATGATAATTTTTGATGATATAAGTAAAATTGCTCATTTTTGGCTGAAAAACCCTATAGTAGATTGTAACAATCGTTTTGATATTATAGTCGTCCCTGAAAAAAGATTCAACCAATTAATCTATTTGTTTTTATTTAGATAAATCATTTGGCATAATCACTAGGAAAAGGTTATTAACCCTTCAAAAACTGGTGATTTATGATACCGAACAAGAGGAGATCAAGCGGACAAAAAGATTTGTTTCGATCCTGCTTGGAACAGATGATAAACCGTAAGCACCCGTTGTGTAAGTTAGCTCAAGAGATAGGCTGGGGTGTATTTGAGGAAGCATTTGGTGCCTGTTATGCGGAAGAGGTGAGAAGGGCGGGGATAGCGATTCGGGTGGTGGTAGGTCTTCATTATTTGAAGTACACGTACAATGAGAGCGACGAGAGCGTGGTTGAGCGATTTTTAGAGAATCCGTACTGGCGTGTGCCACGAACATTGGTAGGTTCACCGATGGAGCTGTGTTGAAGATGGAAGTTTGGCCTTCCGAAGTCGGCCTGCAGGGGCAGGCTTCAAACCACCTCATGCTGCTGCGCTTAAGAGGCGTGGTAGTGAGCGATGAGGAAAAGGCAGCGACTAAACTGTCAGGCAAGTGCAGAGAAGATGAGCGCAAGCAAACCGCTGATAAAGCATCGAAATGGATTGAGACGTTGTCAAAAAGGGGAGATGCCAGTAGTCTCCTGAACAATCCAGGCGACACCTGCATACGGCCTGGGTGGCAACCGGTGTATAGGCGGCATGAGCTCTGTACAGGCTTCAACATGGAACGTGGGAACCTGTGCCGGAAGGAGGTAGGAGCCAACTGGTACAGGGGCGGAGCAACTCGTATTAGTGAAGAAGCATCTGTAATGGGTGTGGAGCGAAGGGGTTGCGTTATCCAGTCCAGCAAGTGGGGTCAACCGAAATGAACGGGAGGAACCCCACAGAATCGGGCAAATCATTTCCAATAACCAAACGGATGGCAAAGCCTGAGGCGACTGAATCAGATAGCACAAAAGAACCCTGAACAGCTAGTCTACTGGCAGAAGTTTGGCAGGGCAATGGTTGGATAATGGGAGCCGTATGATGCGAGAGTATCACGTACGGTTCTGCGAGCGGCTAAGGGTGAGATTCCTTTGGTCTACTCACCAATACTTTTGTGGGTATGAATATTTTCAACATGAGTTTCCCTTAGACCCGAGCTCACTGGTAAGATGGCGTAATCGGGTAGGAGGAGAGGGGATGAAGAAGCTTTTGAAGGAGACGATCGAATCGGCAAAGCGCAAGAAGTTTGTGAGGGAGCAAGAAGTAAAACGGGTGAATGTAGAGACCACCGTGCAGGAGAAGGCGGTAGCATTTCCGACCGATGGAAGGCTTTACCACAAGATGCGAGACACGCTGGTGTGGGTGGAAAAGGTGATAGGGATTAAACTTCGGCAAAGTTATGAGCGGCGGAGCAAGCGCTCATTAATAAAGCAGGGCCGCTACAGCCATGCAAAGCAGATGAAACGGGCCAGGAATGAGAGAAAGAAACTGAAGGTGTATCTGGGGCGGGTTATGCGGGATATTCAAAGAAAATGCCCAACACCCAATGAGGCATTAAAGAATCTTCTTACACTGTCCAGGAGAATTTTCAATCAACAGCGCAAAGACACCAATAAAGTTTACAGTGCATGCCCCGGAAGTGGAGTGCATCTCGAAGGGCAAAGCGCACAAGCGCTACGAATTCGGGTGCAAGCTTGGGATGGTGACAACGTCAAAGGGGAATTGGATTTTGGGGATTGATGCAATCCATGGGAACCCCTACGATGGGCATACCCTGAAAGCCTCGATAGAGCATGCGACAAAGATAGCCGTTTGGCAGCCGAAGGAAGCGTATTGTGACAAAGGGTATCGGGGGAGTGGAATAATCGAGGTAACAACGGTAAAGCTGACAAACCGCAAGAAAAAGAGCGTGAGCCTGGAGGGAATGGAGCTGGTTTAAGCGCGGCTCAGCGCTCGAGCCGATCTTTGGGCACTTGAAATCGGATAAAAAGCTGGAGCGCAACCATCTCAAATGCAAAGAGGGTGATCGAATCAACGCAATTTTTGCGGGCTGGGGGTTTAATATGAGAAAGCGCCTGAGGGCTTTCTTTTTGCTTATAATTTATTGGCCCAAATTTGGTCGAACTACCGAAATAAATAACCACTTTTTCACAAAACAAGTTCCTTTTGTTTCGTAAATCGACTTTTTCAGGGACGACTATTATACAATTTTAAAAATTTCACACAGGGGAAATCTGTTTATGAAAACAATGCTAGCTCAAGTAGTGGTGGTTACGCCCCATCCAGATGATGCAGAATACGGAGTTGCTGGAACCGTGGTTCGCTGGGTCAATCAGGGGAGAGAGGTCGTTTATGTGGTATGCACCAATGGCGACAAAGGTACGAATGATGCCAGTATAAAACCAGAGGAGCTGGCCAAAACTCGAGAGGAGGAACAAATCGCTGCGGCCAACTTGCTGGGTGTGAGGGAGGTCATATTTCTACGTCACTCCGATCAGGGTTTGGAGGATACACCTGAGTTTCGTAAGGAGATTGTCCGTCTTATCAGGATGTATCGCCCTGAGACCATAGTAACTGCCGACCCTTACCGGCGCTATGTTTGGCACCGGGATCATCGAATTACCGGACAGGTTACTCTAGACGCTGTCTTTCCCTATGCCAGGGATCTCCTTTCTTATCCAGATTTGATGGGAGAAGGACTTTATCCTCATAAGGTCAAGGAGATATTGCTCTGGGGAACGGAAGATGTGAATGACCGTTCTGATATCACCGAAACTTTTCATGTCAAGCTGGCCGCGCTGGGGTGTCATAAGAGTCAGGTTGGACACATCCCACCCCAGGAAATGGAAGACCGGCTAAAGGAAAGGCATAGGTTGTTAGCAGAGGGAGAGAACTTCCAACTGGCGGAGGCCTTCCATCGGGTGGAGATCTTCTGGTAGCCCATTCAACAAATGGTTAGGATGAAAGCCAAAGCACATCCCCGAACAGTTTGGGATCATGGGGACGGGAGGAAAAGATGGCAAATTCCTCCTTTTCTTTTCTTAATATGGTGGAATCACCGTGACCGGGATATATCGCAGTATCATCAGGTAAGACAAAGATCTTACTGGTTATGGATTCGATTATTAGCTTTAAATCAGTCGGTGATTTGGTCTTACCCGGACCGCCGGGGAAGATCGTATCTCCCGAAATAAGATAGTTTCCTACCCAAAAGCACAAACTGCCGGGGGTGTGGCCGGGCGTGTGAAGAACTTTCAGGCTCATCTTTCCGAAGGACACCTTTTCACCGTCTTCGAGAAGAATTTCTGGTCGTAGTGGCAGACCTTTCGCGTCAAGGCGATGGGCGCCAATTGTAATTCTTAGCCTGGATTTTAGCTCAGGTAGTGCGCCGATATGGTCCATATGGTTATGAGTTATTAGTATGTATCTAGGAGTAGTCCCTTTCGTCGCTTTCAGAATTTCGGAGGCTTCTCCGGGAGCGTCTACCAAGACACTATCTCCAGTTAGGGGACAGGTCAATATGTAGCTGTTAGTATCGAAGGGGCCTAATTTAAGCCTATCGATCTGAACGTACCCATTTTTTGCTACACGTCCCACTTTATTTCCTCAGGTGGATGATAAATTGTCCTTTTCAGTAAATGCGTGGACCAATTTAGTATTCCCATATCACATTAAGGAAAGAGGTTCAAGATCCTCCCCCCCTTTTTTTAAGCGGGGTTGTCAGGATCTATTTTTGGCTCCAATGATAACCAATACAATCCCACCTGCAAGCGCTACGCCACCCAAAATTGGTGGCAAGGGGATGGTCTTCTTGGTCTCTTGGGTAGCATGGATTGGGCCAATATCAATGATCTTCTCGCGGCTTGTGTAAGTAATGCCTTGGTAGGCAAGAGCCACTACCCCGAGGACGATTAAAAGAATACCAATAAGCATTATCGGTTTCATAAGAACTGATTTCCTTTCTTAGCAGGTTTACGAGTCCAAATCGCTACAATCCTTTTCGTCCCTGAATAAATTGGACCACTAACACGATGATGGCAAAGACCAGCAGGATGTGAATGACTCCACCCAACGTGTAGCCACTAACCAACCCCACCAGCCACAAAATTAAGAAAATCAAAAAGATGGTTCAAAGCATGGTCGACGCCTTTCTGAGGACAGAATTTTTTTGTCCATTGAAATGTTATTCAGGAGCCCTTAAGATATCGGTTTAGATTATATTTAAACGCTATTAAAAATTGCCAAAAAGGTAAATACCGTGATTCCCGTATTTTCTCCAAAAAAACTGTGTAGTTATAGAGTGATTCTTCCGGGAGAGGAGGCAAGTAAAACTTGCTTACTTCAAAGAAGAATTCTTTTTAGAGCGAGGCCACGGGGAGACAAGATTGTAGTGAACAGCAAATAAGGAAATTCGTTGCCTCAAACACTCTGTTGGCTTGAATAATTATGGGTATTCATTGTATGACCCGCCCCATGATTCTATTTTTTTGGCACGTGAATGCTATTGTTTGATAGCAAAAAAAAAACGGCTAACCGATTGCTCATTGTTAGCCGTTTTAACATTTATGTTTAATTAATATTTTAAACCCAGTTATCTCCCATATCCACCGCCATGACTTCCTCCACGATACCCACCCCCACGGTTTCCACTAGAATACACTCTTTGGGAGCCGGCATTGTATCCATATCCACGGTTTCCACTAGAATATACTCTTTGAGAGCCGCCATTGTACCCATATCCACGGTTTCCACTAGAATACATTCTTTGGGAGCCGGCATTGTATCCATATCCACGGTTTCCACCGTAGTATCCCCTATGGGAGTCGCCATAGTACCCACCGCCATGGTGTCCCCCATGATATCGTCCATAGTAGCCCCCCCCATAGTACCCATACCAAGGCCAATAATAACCACCATAGTAGCTATAGTAAGGGCTATAATAGCCGCCACCATAGTAAGGGCTATAATCCCCACCATAGTAGCCATACCCAGTTCCGCCATAATAACCATAGCCTCCTCCATACCCAACTGGAGACTCCGGGTAATAATAGCTTGGGGGATAAAATAAAGAACCAACGATTTGAAAGGGTAAACTAAGGATAGCACCCGCAACATTTAATGGTGCGGTTACAGGCCAAAAAGGGTCCACTTGAGCCTTCGCTGGAGCGGGAGTTAAAAGAATTAGGCCTAAACATATCGCTACTATGAAAATTACTGTTTTTTTCATTTTTATCATCTGCCTTTCTATTGTTAGAAACTTGCTTTTTACCTATTTATACTCTAACCATTATTGATTACATGTCAATCAGTAATTAACTTTTTTAATCTATATTTAACGATATATGTTAGGACGCACGAATTCAAAATTAGTTTACAAGAAATGAGCGCCACAAAAAATAATTTTTTTGGCGCCACATTGTCAGGATAAAATCTAACCTACTAGATTTACAAATATTTTTATATCAATTCCTCTCCCTTACTGAAAATATTCTTAAATAGACTAAAAGTACTAAAAAAAAAGGAAAGGGTCTCAATCCGAGGTTTTTTTTATTGCTAGAAATTTTACTTCTTTAAAAAAGAATTCCTTTTCGAAATAGCATCTGACTGCCGAGGCTAAGCTGATATAGGGAAAATTGACCTGAAAAGACGGGGAAAAGACCATAGTTCCTGGGGCAAAAACCGATCAAGACATGGTGAGTATAGGTATGCACCCAGTTCGATAGAATGGCGATTTTAGGTGCGAGTTCTTCCGGTATTGTTTATAAGTGACCAAGATTTTTTTTAATTTGTAATCTTTGAGTGCACAAGGAATCTTTAATGCTACCTCTTATGGCTACCAGAATTCAGTTAATGAAGGGATCGGCAACACTATGAAAAAGGTTAGTCAATTATCGAGATGGCGTTCGAAAGGATCATCGGGATCAGGAGTACAGTTCAATGTCGGAGTTGGCATCTCAAGTTTGTCTCAATCCACCAAAGGATCGTGACACGATTCGTCAATTTCAGCATTAATCGCCTAAATCTTCCCAAGATGAACAGTGCAAAGTCATTGATATTCAGTATGTTGCTAAATCAACGCCTGATAAGACAGTTCCTGTTAACTTTCGATGTTTACTTTAGATTATAACTATAACTAATTGTACATAAAAAACTTTACAACAATTAGTTAGTATTTGGTAGTGCAGTTGATCAAGCCTTACCTAGTGGCTCGGATGAGGTTGCAATTCAGTGGTTTAAATGCGTTCCCCGCAGCAACTTAATGCAAAAAGAATGCTTTCTGGGGGAGGGGGGTACCCCCTTTTTCGATAGCTCGTTCACGATTTTAGGTTCTACCCGATCTGTGTCAATGGGAATGCAATAATGTACCAAAAATGGGAATGAAAAGTGTACCACCTGGTTAAAAATGTGGTAACTCCTCTTTGAAAGGAGGTGTTACCGATGATTTTCAAGGAGGTATTTATGG
>Ga0182021_10012291_pt1 | contig 10174 bp, 5 predicted proteins | sample 612E3MmetaG_FD_120493 | JGI IMG/M metagenome (GOLD analysis project Ga0182021, IMG submission 120493) | Permafrost microbial communities from Stordalen Mire, Sweden - 612E3M metaG (Illumina Assembly) | ecosystem: Environmental > Terrestrial > Soil > Wetlands > Permafrost | place: Sweden... | reverse complement strand
GGAGTGCAGGCCGACGCGGCGTGGAACGATCTGATCGGCGCCGATTACAGCTATGACCAGGTCTGGGACTCGGACGGGCGAGTTACGCGCGAGGGATGGATGGCGCTGGTAGCCATTCCATTTCGCAGCCTTCGCTTTCGCCCCGATGGTTCCGACTGGGGCGTAGTCTTCATGCGCAACTTACCCCGGAATAGCGAGCAGGACTTCTGGCCGCGCGTTGCCGCCACCGCCTTCGGTTATCTCAGCCAGGAGGGGACGCTGAAAGGCATTGCGGGCGTAACCAGCTCGCACAACCTTCAGATCAATCCCTATGTGCTGGGCCAGAACGAGCGGTCGCTTGAGACCCTCGACCCGTTGAATCCCTACTTCAGCTCGCGGCACATGGAGGGCACTGCGGGCGGCGAGGCCAAGGCGATCCTGAATGACAGGATTGTCATCGATGCGACGTTTAACCCGGATTTCAGCGACATCGAGTCGGAGCAGCCGCAATTCACCGTCAATCAGCGCTATACGGTTTACTTTCCGGAGCTTCGGCCGTTCTTTCTGGAGAATGCGAATTACTTCACCACGCCCATCCAGTTGGTATACACGCGCAACATTGTGCATCCGGAGTACGGCGTGCGCGCGACGGGCAAGCTCGGCCATTCGAATATCGGCTTGTTCGCGATCGATGACCGGGCGCCGGGAGAGATGGCGGCTTCCGGCGATCCGCTTTTCAGGAAGCGCGCTACCTATGCCGTGGGGCGCGTCTCCCAGGACTTTGGCAAAGGATCGAGCATCGGAGCGATTTATGCCGACGAAGAGTTTGGCCAGGGATGGAATCGCATCGGGGGCATCGATTTCACGGCTCTGATAACGAAAAATTGGACCGCGCAGGGTCAATGGGTGGAAAGCTCGACGAAAGGTACCGTCGATAGCGGAACGCCGCCGACATATGCCGCGGGGCCAGCGAGCAACATCAAGCTGCACCGTTCCGGCCGCTCGTTGAGCGTCGATACGGTACTCATGGATTACAGCACCGGCTTCCAAACCCAGGTGGGCTTTATTCCGACAACGAACATTCGCAACGGCACGGGGCATGCATTTTATAAGTGGTTTCCAAAGAGCGGAGTTATTCAGAATTATGGGCCGGAAACGAACCAGAACATCGCCTTCGATCATCGCGGCAACCGCGTCTTTCATTACTCGACTTTCGACTTTTTCATTTCTCTGCCGGGAAATACGTTGATCGCGGCGGCCGGAGGACAGAACTCCGACACACTGGGGCCGCAGAACGGCACGTTGCTCGCTCAGAATAGAAACTTCACCGAAAACTTCGGCGAAATCATCGCCCGAGGCTCTCCCGTTCCGCAACTCAACTTCAATATCTCCCTCACGCGCGGCGGCAACGTGAACTACAACCCCGCGGCTTGCCCGCTTCCATGCCGGATTCAACCGAATAACCTGCCCTCTCTGATGAACCAGGAGACAGCGCAGGTGCTTTTTACCTTGCAGCCCTTCAGACAATTGACCGCGGACAATACCTATCTGCTGGATCGCGACCGTTCCGTCGCGAACGGCGCGCCGGTCTATGAAAGCCAGACATTCCGCTCCAAGATCAACTTTCAATTCACCCGGGCGTTTTCCGCGCGCGCCATTGTGGAGTACGACTCGACGCTGGCCAATCCAGCGGAAACTTCGCTGTTGCGGACAAAGGAAGTCGGCACGGAGGCGCTGTTGACGTGGCTTCCGCATCCCGGCACCGCGATCTATCTCGGCTATAACAACGACCTGCAGAATCTGGACCGCTCGCTCTGCAATCGTCTGCCGGGCGGGGCCTGCGATCCAGACAATACAGTGGCGCCGCGGTCTACTCCGTTCTTGAACGATGGGCGGCAGATCTTCGTCAAGGCTTCCTATCTATTCCGCTTTTAAGCCAACGGTTATGACAGTTATGCGGCGCGATCTGCCGGAAGGACGCTGAGGTTTTCCACCTGAGGCGCGGAAGAGAAGCCGCGCCGAAGATGGAGCACTCGGCATTTGCGGCTGGGCCGGGCGGCTGCCGATCCGGTCAAACCGCGAAGCGGGGGACGCGGGAGCCGATGCGGGTGAATACCTCCCAGGGAATCGTCCCCGAGGCCTCGGCGTGGTCGAAGGCGGTGAGGGTTTGATCGCCCTGGGAGCCGAGGATGACGACCTCGCTGCCCGGCTCGAGGCCGGGAATCCCGGTGACATCGAGGACCGCCTGGTCCATGCTGACGCGGCCGGCCAGAGGGGCGCGCTGGCCGCCGGCGAGGAGGCTGAAGCGATTGCCGAGGCGGCGGTCGAGGCCGTCGGCGTAGCCCGCGGGGAGCAGCGCCAGGCGCAGGGGCTCAGTGGCCACGAAGGTACCGTTATAGCCGACCACGGCTCCGGCGGGGACCGAGCGCAGGGAGGCGACACGGGTCTTCCAGGCGAGGACGGGGCGCAGGGCGTTGCGCGCCGCGGCCAGCGTGGGCGGCTCCGGGGTGTCGAAAGAGGGATCGTAAGGCGGAATCAGGCCGTAGAGCGCCAGGCCTGGACGGATCATCGCCCTCATGCCGTGGCGGGCGGCCAGAGCCGCAATGGGGCCGGCGAGACCGGCAAGCAGCGCCGCGGAGCCGCCCACGTTGAGCCAATCGGCATAGAGGCCCGCGGAGGCGGCGAGGCTGAGCGCCTGGTCGAGCCGGGCGAGCTGATCCGCGGTGACAACGCCGTCTGCCTCGTCGGCGGCGAAGAGGTGAGTCATTACGGCCTCGAGGCGGAGGGGCGAGGCCGGTGTAAAGCGCGCCAGGATCTGTGGCAGAGCATGGGGAGAGGCTCCTTGGCGGCTCATGCCGGTATCGATCTCCAGTTGCACGGCGAGGGAGGCGGCCGGGACGCAGGCGGCGTGGGCGGCGGTTTCCAACTCGTCGAACTGGACGTGCTCCCAGACCACGGGGGTGAGGTTGTGGCGGAGCAGATCGGCGCCCTGGCCGGGAAAGACGCCGCCGATGACCAGAATCCGTGCCTGGGGGCAGCGCGCGCGCGCGGAGAGACCCTCTTCCACGCTGGTGACGCCCAGCCAACGGGCCCCGGCGCGAACTACGGCCGGTGCGCAAAGGGCAAGGGAGTGGCCGTAGGCGTCGGCCTTGACGATGGCCAGCAACTCTGCATGCGGAGCGGCCAGGCTCATGAGAAAGCGAAAGTTATCTTCCAGCGCTCGGGTTTGAATTTCAACCCAGCAGGGACGGGTTGGCATCGGGTTGTCCAAGGACCAGTCTATCGCGCCGGGGGAGCGGCCAAAGTTCTCTAGCGGACGATCTCGAAGCGCTCCCAGGGGCAGTTGCAGACGGGGCAGCGCTCATGCTCCTCTTCAGTCTCGGAGGTGTAGCCGCAGACGGGGCAGACGTAGAAGTCGCGGGCGGCGGCGATCCAGGAGTCCTTTTTTCCGCCCACCAGCAACGCAATGGCTTCACCGTAGAGGCGGGCGTGGGTCTTTTCGGCTTCCAGGGCTCCGGTGAAGGTGCGGACGGCGGCGGTGCAGTCGCGGGCCGCGGCCTCGGCGAGAAAGCCGGGGTACATGGTGTCAATCTCGTACTGCTCTCCGCCCAGCGCGGCCTTGAGGTTTTCGAGGGTTGTCTTGACCTCGACGGCGTGGATCTGGCAGCGGGCCTCGCCACCCAACTGCTTGATAACGCGGGCGTGGTTGGCGGCGTGAATCTGCTCGGCGCGGGCGGCGGCGCGGAAGAGGCTGGCGGCGCCATGAAGGCCGTCGTCGGCTGCCTTCGCGGCAAAGGCGGTGTACTTGGCGTGCGCGTTGGACTCGCCCTCGAAGGCGGCTAACAGGTTCTGAACGGTGGTTGCGTATTCCGCGGCGATTGCCGGCATAGGCTTACCTCTCAACTCCGTTCCAGAGCCTACGAGCGGCCAAAGGAGTCGCGCTGTGACGCAGACTACACACAAAAAAAGGTCATCCCGTATCGGGATGACCTTTTTCGCATGGTTGACCGGCGCTTACGGCGCCTGGTTCCTTGCCAGGGCCTTCTGCGCCAGCACTTTGTGCGCGTTATCTTCCAAGGCCTGGGCCTCGGGCAGATAGGCGACCGCCTTCTGGATCGCGGGGTCTGAGTCGGCGAGTGTGCGCAGGCCTTGCAACTGCCCGAACTGGATGGTGAAGATCTTCTCTTTAATGCGCGTCTTCAGCCAGTCGCCGGCGCTGTTCAGGTCGTCCTCGGTCCAAGCGATATTCTGGCCGGTCAGGTACTGCTTGAACTCGCTCAGTACAGGCTCATCCACCTGGAAGCTTCTATCCACGGTGCGGTTGGCCAGGTAAACGGGGGCGAAGTGGAAGAAGACATCCTTATAGAGCAGGGTGTCCTGGAGGCGGGTGCTCTTGGGGGTGTCGATCTTCTCGTCCGGAGTGATGCCTCCGCCGCCGTAGACCGTGCGGCCGGCATCGGTCAGCTTGACCTCGCGGCTGGTCGAGTCGTTGGGCTGCGCGCCGGCATGGGTGTAATAGTCGTAGAGCGAAACGCCGGAGTAGTTGCGCTGGATGAGGCGGCCCGAGGGCGTGTAGTAGTGGTACGTCGTCAGCGCCAATCCAGTGTTCTCGCTCAGGTTGTAGACGGTCTGGACCAGTCCCTTGCCGAAGGTGGTCTCGCCCACGATGAGGGCGCGGTCGTGGTCCTGCAAGGCGCCGGAGACGATCTCCGCCGCCGAAGCGGTGTTGCGGTTGACCAGCACGACGATGGGAAAGGTCTTGCCGTCGTTTCCGTGCGTGGCTGTGTACACCTGGTCGGGATAGGCGCGCCCGCGCTGCGAAACGATGTTCTGGCCCTTGGTGAGCAGGTGGTCGCAGACCTCCACCGCCTGGCTTAGCAGGCCGCCGGGGTTGCCGCGCAGGTCGAAGACCAGCCCCTTGAGGTTGCTGAAGCCGGCCAGGGCGTCGATAACCTCCTGCGCGGTGGTCTCCTGGAACTGGATCAGGTGAATGTAGCCGATGCCAGGCCGAATCTCATATTTCAGGTCAACGGAAGGATGGGGAATCTCGTCGCGGACCAGGTCGAAGGCCAGTGGCTTGGCCTGGCCCTCGCGGATCACGGTCACCTGCACGTGGGTCCCCTTGGGACCCTTGAGCGCCTTGGCCACCAGATCAGAGGACATGCCGTCGGCCGGCTTGCCGTCCACGGAGGCGATGATGTCGCCGGGGTGGATGCCGGCCCGGTACGAAGGCGTGTTCTCGTAGGGCGTGATGACGTAGACCTTGTTGTTTTGCTGCTGGATAACCATGCCCACGCCGTAGTAGCGGCCATGCTGTTCCTCGCGCATCTTGGCGTAGGCCTTGGGATCGTAAAAATTGGAGTGCGGGTCCAGAACCCGCAACATCCCGGGAATGGCCCCGTCGTAGATGGCCAGATCGGCCTTTTCGCCGGCGATGGGCTCGGCATAGTTCTGCTCCACCTGCGCATAGACGCTGGTGAACGACTTGAGGCTATCGCGGAGCTTGCTCTCGTCTTCCGAGGTCTGGGCGCCGACCCTGGGCTGCAGCAGGCTTCCCGCAAGCGCACAGACGGCGAAAAACAGAACTACGGTGAAAAGTGCGCGGCGGGCGCGGGGTGTCATGGTTAAAGGGACCTCCAGAGTGCGAGCGAGACAAGCGCCGGCAAAATGCCCGAATGGCAGTCTTAAGGCTAGTGTATCGCACTGGCAGGTTGGACGGCTGGTGGGGCGCTTCCGGTAGCGCGGGCGGAGGGTCAGGGCCGTTGAGGCGCCGCCGGATCTCTCACTCACTCCCCTTTGGCGGCTCGTAAAGCGTGGGGCACACGCCAGATCGAGGTTCGATGCAGGCCAGGACACCCAGTCCGATCGATACAGCCGATTCACTCCTCGCGCAGCAGTTTCAGAGGATCGACCGAGAGCGCGCGCAGCGCCGGAATCCACGTCGCCACCAGGCCCAGCAGCAGCATCGCCAGGACAACGCCGGCCAGGACGAGCGGATCACGTGGAGTTGCCTGATATACGATGAAACTCAGCACCCGGCTGGCCAGAATTCCGAGAACTAGACCTGCCGCCGAACCGATCCCTAGCAATTTGACCGCGCGCCCCAGGGCCGCCTTCAGCACCTCTGTGCGCCGCGCGCCAAGGGCGATGCGGATTCCCAGCTCCCGCAGCCGCTTGCTGACCGAGTAGGCCGCCATGCCGAAGATGCCGGTGATCGACAGCATGGCGCCCATCAGACCCAGCACGCCCAGCGACACCGATGCCATGCGCGCGGAAAACATGCTGAAGTCGAGTTCCCGTGTCCACAGCACGATGTCCAGCGGCATGCCCGCATCCAGGGCGCGCAGCCTGGTTCTCGCGGTTGCGGCAAGCTGCTGCGGATCGCGCGCCGAGCGCACCAGTATCCACTGTTCTCCCAGAGGGTCTTGCTGCGCGAGAGGCATGAACATCGCCGGCTGCTGTGCTTCGGTAACCGACAGGTACTTTCCGTCTTCGACAATGCCCACCACCTGGACCCGCGTTCCATCCGATACCTTGTAATATTTGCCCACGGCGTTCGAGGATGAGCCGAGAATTTTGGCGGCAAATTCTCGATTCACCATGGCTACGGGCGGAGCGCCCTTGTCGTCATGCCACGTGAAGGTCCGGCCTTCCAGCAAGGTTGTCCCGGCCGCATGCAGATAATCCGGAGAGATGACGTACATGTAGGAGTTTGCCGCCGCGTTGGAAGGGCTCAGGTCCTTGGTCTCATCCCGGAAGACATTCGCCTTCCAACTGCCGCCCCGTCCCAGAGGAGGGAAACTCACCAATCCCACATGCTCCACGCCCGGTATCGCCTCCAAGGCGTCGATCATGCGCCGCTGCATGGGCTGAATGCTCGCCGGGCTGTATCCGGAGATCTTCAGGTCGGTCTCGACCAGCATGACGTTGTTGGGATCGATGCCGAAGTTGCCGTGCAGCGAGCGCGCAAGACCGCGAACGGCGACCATGGAAGCGGTGACCAGAACGGCGCAGATGGCAATCTGCGCCACAAGCAGGATCTCTCGCGCCGCAATGCGCCGCCCCACTCGGCCGGCCGATCCGGCTTTCACGATCTCGTACGGATTGGTCCGGAAAACCTGGCGTACGGGAACGATGCCGAAGAGAAGCCCGCTCACAACGGCCAGAACCAGCGCCACCAGGTAGACATTGGCGTCCGGCTGCACGGGAACATGAAGGGGAACGCCGGAAAACGGCTGCCAGGTATCCAGCCGGCGCAGCAGCGCGATGCTGCCCAGGAGCCCGGCGGAGCCTCCGGCAAGAGAGATCAGCAAGGCCTCGGTCAGCAGTTGGCGGAGAATGCGGTTGCGGCTCGATCCCAGCGCCAATCGCAGAGCCACTTCGCGGGAGCGGTCACTGGCGCGCGCGGCGAAGAGGCTCCCCAGGTTGGCGCACGCGGCCAGAAGAATCAGCCCGGCAAGCAGCATCAAGGCCGCGACAAATGCCCGCACCGGGCGGCCAATCACGCTGGGCATGCTCGGGCGGCCCAATGTGAAGCTCTCGCGAGCATTCTCTTTCGGATATGCCTTGGCAAGGCTAGCGCCCACGGTGTCCAGATCGGCAACTGCCCGCTCGGGTGTTACTCCAGGTTTCAAATGCCCCAGAACCTGAATGACCCCACGGCGTTCCCGGTTGTTCAAGGCGCTATCGCCCCCAATCTGGTCCTGGTTGACCATCGGCACATAGAAGTTGGGAGCGAAAAAGATGAAAGTACCGCGGAAATCGGGCGGCGTAACACCCAGGATGGTGTAAGGATGGCTGTTCACCCTGACGGCACGTCCCACCACGCCTCGGTCATCCTGAAAGTGGCTGTGCCAATATGCATACGTGAGCACGATGTAAGGAGCGCTGTTCAGCCCCCGCTCATCGGACGGATGGAAGAGGCGGCCAAGATAGGGCTGAATGCCAAGTACGTCGAAGTAGTTCCCGGTTGCCTCAAAGCCCCAGATGCGGGAAGGATCCTTGCCTGTGTCGAGCGCGACCTGGGATAGGCCCAGGGCCGCGAGTCCCTCGAAGCCGCGGTTGCGATCGCGGAGATCGAGATAATTGGGATACGACTCCCAAGCGTCGTTCGTGAGATCGACCGCGTACAGGCTCTTCGCGTCTGGCACATTCACCGGGCGCAGGATGAGTGCGTTCAACACGCCGAAGACCACGGCGTTGGCGCCGATGGCCAGGGCCAGCGTCAGAACGGCGGCGATGGTGAATCCGGGAGACTTGCGCAACTGGCGAAGGCTGTAGCGCATATCCTGCAGAATACTGCCGATCCGATTGCCGCCCATCGCCTCGCGGCATTCTTCCTTGTATTTCTCGCGGCCGCCGAACTCGACGCGCGCGCGGCGTTCCGCTTCGGCGCGATCCAGGCCGGAGCGTTCCAGGTCGGCGGCGCGATGCTCAATGTGCGAGCGAAGTTCCTCTTCCATCTCGGCGTTTATCCGCGAACGCTGGAAGAGAGCGGCCATGCGGAAGCGGAGCGAATCGAGCAGTTTCATGCTTCCTCCGGTTGCTGCGAGAGCGCGGCGGCGATGGCGGCGACGAGACGGTTCCAACTGTCGGTCTCTTCCCGCAGGCGCGTGTGCCCCGCTTCGGTCAATTCGTAGAACTTGGCGCGGCGATTGTTCTCCGATGTGCCCCAGCTCGTCGTGAGCAGCCCCTGACGCACCAGGCGAAACAGGCCGGGATAGAGCGCGCCCTGTTCGATCAGCAGGGCATTGCCGGAGATTTGCCCGATACGCAGCAGGATGCCGTATCCATGCAGTGCCCCAATCGAAACCGCCCTCAGGATGAGGAGATCGAGGGTGCCGGGTAGAAGCTGAGCCTGGTCGGTCACAGACCCTCCTAAGACAATTAGGAGGGTAATGCATCTCTCCTAAACTGTCAAGGGGAAACCGGCGGTCTCCGCAGCTTGTAAAGCCCGCTTGATTTCATGCGCCTTCCGTTCAGGCGAAGCCCCGCGCGTTTGGTTGAATTTATCCGCGGCGGCGAAGGCCGATTCGCTCCCGTCATCGCCTTGCCGCTCCCCAGGCATTTACAATGACGTCTATGCAACAAGGGGTAGACGTCACCGCCCCCCTGTGTGTCCTGATCCTATGACTCTGAGAATCCTTCGCACTTCCGCGGCGTTCGTGTTCGGCACGGCGCTGCTCGCAAGCTCCGCTCTGGCGCAAACGCGTCCCGCCGCGCCGGAGAGCCCCTACGGCGGCAACACGGTCGCGGACATTGTTGTTCGCGTCAACGACCAGGTGATCTCGCGCTTCGACTACGACCGCGCGATGAAGGAACTGGACGGCGAGGCGCGGCAGCACGGCGCCTCGATGCAGGAGATCTCCGCTGCCCACAAGGACCTGCTGCGCAACCTGATCGACCAGCAGCTCTGGCTCTCCAAGGGCAAGGAACTGAGCATCAACGGCGAAACCGAGCTGGTGAAGCGGCTGGATGAGATCCGCAAGCAGTACAATCTGGAAACCCTCGAGGACTTGGAAAAGGCGGCCCGGGAACAAGGCGTCTCGTACGAGGATTTCAAGGCCAACATTCGCAACGGCATCATCACCCAATTGGTGATGCGCCAGGAAGTGGGCAAGAGGATTGTTTTCACCCCCGGCGAGGCGCAGCGCTACTTCGAGCAGCACAAGCAGGAGTATGCGCGGCAGGAAAGCGTTCACCTGAGCGAGATTCTCGTCTCTACCGGCGCGCCCGCTCCCTCCGTGATGGATAAGAGCGGCGTCCAGCCCGACGATCCTGAAAAGCTGGCCGCGGCCAAGGCCAAGGCGGACGACATCGAGGCCAAGCTGCATGCCGGAGGCGACTTTGCCTTGTTGGCAAAATCCTTCAGCGACGGCCCGACAGCCGCCGAGGGCGGCGACCTGGGCCAGTACAAGCGCGGCGAACTGGCCAAGGTCTTCGAAGACAAGACTTTTGCGCTCAAGACCGGAGAGTTTACCGAGCCGATTCGCACCAAGCAGGGTTACGTCATCATGAAGGTGACGCAGCACGTTCCCGGTGGCGTTCCGGAGTACAAGGACGTCCAGGAGGAAGTGGAACAGAACTTCTACATGAGCCGGATGGAGCCGGCCATGCGCGAGTATCTGACCAAGATGCGCGAGGATGCCTACATCGACGTCAAGCCGGGCTTTACGGATTCAGGCGCCAGTCCCAG
>Ga0182021_10012290_pt1 | contig 10175 bp, 9 predicted proteins | sample 612E3MmetaG_FD_120493 | JGI IMG/M metagenome (GOLD analysis project Ga0182021, IMG submission 120493) | Permafrost microbial communities from Stordalen Mire, Sweden - 612E3M metaG (Illumina Assembly) | ecosystem: Environmental > Terrestrial > Soil > Wetlands > Permafrost | place: Sweden... | reverse complement strand
TCAAACTCTGGCCGAGGCTGGGGGCGCGAGTAAGTACACTTCCCGCCGCCAGGATGGGTTCAAAATAAGGTGTCAGGTTAAGCCCGGCCCGGCGTACTTTACGGGGGAAATCCTTGGCGGCGTTGTTCATTGCAATGGCTAAACACTGGCGGGCCAGGGCCTGTTCAATGGCCAGATCTTCGGGGGTGGCGGGTACGCTGGCTGGATAGATGGATTTTTGGTACAGATAATCGCGAACCCGATCAGCGGGGATATCCAGCGGGATCCATTTCAGGATCTCATCCAGGCTGGTGTAGCGCAACAGTTTGGTGATCCCTTCTCCCAAGCCCAACTGGGGATACACCTCCAGACTTAACTCGCCGCTAAAGGCGGCTGCAACGGTGGCAGCCGAAGCTCCCAGATCCACGCCCAGGATGCCTTTGCTTGAATCGTACACCTGGCTGAGGAAGCGAATGATGCGTCCTTCAGCAGTGGCCGTCGGCATCAAGGTATTCCCTGCCCAGGCGTTCAAACCGTCCACGCCGTTCATCTGGTTTTGGCGCACGTGGGTATACAGCTCTGCTAGGGCACTTTGGGCTGGTTTAAGATCCTCAATTTCGATGCCAGGCCGCAGGTTAGGGCTTATGCTCAGCGCAGAGGTCAAAGGAGTTAAATTGGTCTTGATCTCGTCGGCCAGATCCTGGTTCCCGGCGTAGAGCAGGGCCGGGTGTTTGTCGGCCGGGAGAAGGTAGCAGGCCAGGCCGATGATCTCGATCAGTCGCTGGACCGAACGCTTCGCCCCACCGTCCGTTCCTCCTGCGATCAGGATCAGGTCTGGATGTAGCCGCAGCAGACTGTCGATCTGTTCATCCGGCTTGCGTGTGTCATTCAGGCCGATGGTTTCCACTATGTCGGTGTAGACACTGCGCGCCAGCCTGCGGGTGCTTTCCAGTGAAACGTCGTCTAAAAGGCCGACGACCGCGGTCTTGATGGCCGGACCCGCAGAAAGCGTGGCAGCAAAGGTATCCACCCCTTTACCTTCCCGGGTCGGCATGATCAGTTGGAATTTTGGTCCAAGGAATATGCGTCCGGTCACGGTCTGCAGGTTCTCGATCGCATGATGCACACCCTGGCTGATATCCCGAAATGGAGCCGAGGTCGTCGAGGGGGCTTGGCCGGCGGCAACGAAACGATAGTGACCTTCCACCACATCAAAGAGGGTGGCGCGGGTAACTACGGTGCCGACATCGACGGCCAGAAGGGAATCAGCATCAACCAGTGAACCAGCCATAAGGATTGAATCTCAGCTCATAACGCGCAACAGGTCAAGGATATTTACAAGGATGACAAAAAAGTGACGATAAAATACAGACGCTCGATCAGAGCGGTCATGGCTGCCATGAAGACGCCCGAGAACAGCACGCCAAATGTGATGGCGATAAAGATCTGGCCCACCCAACTCAGTGCTTGTACAAATTTTCCGCGGTCCGGGCCGGACGTGGTGGCTTTCGCTCCGTAGTGGAAATACACCAGCGTCGTTATCGTACCGATCAGCATCACCACTCCTTCGCTCAGCCGTTCCGGCCAATATTGCCCTGCGCTGGACAGGTTTAGCACGTTCATGGAAGCCCTGGTCTGCGGAAAGAGTGTTCCCATAACGGCCCCACCCACAGCAACTGCGGCTCCCACGCCTACCAGGAAAGCCATTGATGGGCTGCCCAGATTGGCCCTGCGTGGCGAAAGTTTATACAGCAGCAGCAATCCCAGTACCAGCGGAATAACGGCCAGCAGGCGTTCAGCAAGACTTCCGGAAATCAGCGCTAAAACCAGCCGCGGGTAAAGGACCTGATGCCATGCCACCGCGGCTACATATCCCGCGGAAGCACCAATAAAGATATATATCGCCACCCGGAAAGCCGGGTTATCACCAATGAGGTAAGTCAGAACCATCACGGTAAGCAGGCAACTGATTGTACCGGTTATCGGATTGAGCGTGGCAGCAGAGGAGATAGGCAAGGTCAGGCCTCCTCTCTCGGTTTGGTGCGGCGGGCGACCCAGCCGGAAATGGCATACCACAACGCGCCCAGCACGATCAAGGATTCAGCAACCAGTATACCGGCGCTGAAAGAGTTCCAGTAATGCTGCGCAGGGCCGGTTTGCCCGTCCGCACGAAGGTAAGTCTGTCCATAGGCTTCGCCCCCTGCCAGCCCGGTGACCAGTCCCTTGATCTGACCCGAATCGTAGTAAGGCAGGAGCATCGGTTCTGCTTGGGCGGAAATGACCATCAACAAGGGTGTACTGCCGATGGTAGAAGTGGTCTGTTCGATCCAGGCACGACCGGTATCGGCATTGTCGGTCAGAACCAGGATGGCCGCAAAATCGCTCAATTTCTGGACCCCCTGCATGGGGGGGAATTGCCAGGCTGGTTTACCGTCCAGCGTGAACGGGGCAGCTTCAGCCGGTGAGCTGGCAAAATATTGTATGCCCGACGGGCCGCCTGCCAGATAGCCAAGGTCCACATACTGCTGCCCGGGCTGATAATTATATCCGGCGATCAAAGGCGAAACAGAGCTATCGGTGAGGAATCGTTCAGCCAGGGCTGGTCCGGTGGGAGATGTGGAGATCAATGCCAAGCGTGGCCCCTGGTGCAGGAGATGATCCATCAGGGGCGTCGCTGCTGCTTCCAGCTCGCCGGAGAGGGCCGGCTCGTAATCAAATACCACCAGCACCGGCGCACCGGGTGGCAGACTGCCGATCAAGGAGAAGGCACCTAACATCTCCGGCGATTTCAAGCCTGTGGCCTGCGAGATTTGAAGATTGGTGACCAGCGGCAGGCTGACAGCCAGGATTAATAGGATTGAAACCAGCCAGCGCCACAGGCGATTGGAAGCAATATGGATTGACCTGACCTGTTGGGGCTGACTCTCGCTATTGATCAGGCTTTCAAGAGAGCTAGCATAACGCTGTTGTCCCTCGGTTGCCTGGAGTTTATTGGAATAGGCCGGTGGTTTGCTTAACAGCCCGATACCGGGACCAACTGGCAGTACCCCGTTGATACCGGCCAGCGGTCCGGTTCTTTCTGTGACCCCGGCAGTTTCATCTGAATCCGGCGTGGCTTCGGCAACCACCGACTCCACCGGGCGCATCGCCTGCACCCAGGAAGGTAATTCTGAGACCTCCGGATTTTCAAGCGTTGATCCTTCTGCAACACCCGGAGGGTTCTTTTCTGCATATTTTTCTGGTTTAATTTTAGAAAGCCAGTCGGGGGTTTCCAACGAGAACGCCGTATCGTTTTCATCGCCGGGAGCGAAGATTCCATCGCCAGGAACAAGTGCAGGAGTACCTGCCGATGCGTCCGGATTAATCGATCTGATTCCCGCCAACCAATCGGGCAAAGGCCCGGAATCTTCTTTATTACCAGGTGGAGGGGAAGCCGCCTCTAATTGCTTTTGTGTCGATTCCTGGTCCGCTGCCGTGTTGGAGTCAACTTGAAACCGGGATATCCAATCAGGGATCTCCTGGCGTGGAATGCCGGAAGCTGGCGGTTCTTTCCCTGTCAGCTCTGCGGGTTTCCCAGGCTGCGTACCGCTCTTATCTTCCTGATTTAATAGCCATTCGGGTAAATTTTCCCCGCTGGGAATTCCGCTTGTTGCGGGGATGAAGCCAGGATCAGAGAGCCAATCAAGCGTGGAGCCACTTTTCCCTGCAGGGTCTCTATTTTCAGCTTGGGGGGATTCCGAATTGATATTATTTTCTTTAAGTTCGTTCAACCAGTCGGGCAGATGTTCAGCCGGGATCGCACTTTCTGTTGCGCTCGGTGCTGGTGCGGTTTCTTCGGGAATTCCTGGAAGACCGCCCAGCCAATCCGGCAGGCTTTCAGAATTACCGGATTGTGACGGGCGCGGTTGCTCGGGTCGGCCGCTTAAACCTGATTGGGCTTTCATTGAATCCAGCCAGTCGAGGTTTTCGCCCTGGTTGTGAAATCCCGCGGGCTGCCCGGCGGTAGCATTTGCCGCGGATTCTGAAATTAAGGAATCCAGCCAGTCAGGAGGTTCCCCCTCACCCTGCGAGGCGGCAGGCGTTTTTTCTCCAATGACCGGTTGGGATTGCAACGATTGCAACCAATCAGGCAACTCCTCCTGTTCTGCTCCAGGTTCCTGGGACGAGGAAGCTTGTATATCCTCAACCCGGGGTTGACCATCTCCCGGCAGCAGTTGATTTGTTCCACCCGTTCCAACGGATGGGCTGTTGGTTTCCTTCGGTCCGGATTCGGCCGCTGATGCAGGGAGCGGAGCAGCGGCACCAGCCTGATTGCCTGGCGGGGTGCCCATCCAGTCTGGTGCTTCTTCTTCATCCTCGGCCGCGGCTTTTCCGAGACCGGAGAGCCAATCGAGCTGGTCACCTGAAGAATCGGGGCTGGCGTTTAACCCCGGTCCGAAAGGCAGGTTCTGGCCGGGGGAATTGCCCGTTGTGGATTCACCTGTCTCGTTATCTTTGTTTTCACGCAAGGAACGCAGCCAGGTGGGCAGAGTTTTTTCCTGTTCCACAGGATTTTTATGCGTGGGTGCTTCACCCGGGCGGACCTGGTCGCTTCCCGTGGGTATTGCTTTTTCCAAATCGGTCGTGTCTTTCTTTACCGGTTCCTGGCCGACTTGGATGAATTTGGAATCGGCCGGCTTCAGCCGTCCCCCACAAAACTCGCACAACTCAAGGTCTTCGGGATTGGGCTTTCCGCAGGTTGGACACAGCACCTCGTCCATTATTTATTTCCCTCATAAGGACGGTCGGCTCCAAAAAGGATACGCAGGCCAGTGATCAGGGTACCAAGAGCCACACCCAACAGGATGCCGCGTGCGCCGGATGTCGCGATCACGTGCGAAATGAAGGGACGCACCCAATCGCTGATACCGGGGATGTCACCCAGCAGGGGCAGGGGTGCCGTTCCCAGCAAGATGAGCAATGCGGTGATGAGAAAGATCACCGAAAACAGGTTGAACCGGTTACGCAGCAGACGGATGCTGGCATAGGTCAGCGTAACTGCCAGCAGCGCCATGAGGCTGGCTTCCACCGGCAATTGGATCGTGGTGAAAACGATTCCCACCTGGGCGGGACTGACCAGACCAAAGAGGAACGTGGTTATCAGGGCAAGCATCAGCAGCAGGCTATAAGCTGAGCCTTTTTTCTTACCCCGGATTTTCCCGAGATGGACGATGAACAGGTTGACTATACCGATCAGGATGGCAAAACCTGCCAGGATGACCGCCCAGTTAAGCAGGATCACCTGGATCTCTGCCAGCAGGGATGTCCCGCCGCCCGAGGAATGCGCAAAGAAGTAGCCTGCCAGAACCAGCAACCCGCTGGCAATTGCAATGGCTGTGGAAAGAACGCCTTTAAGTTTCACAGCACACCCGCTAGCGTCAGCAACGAACCAATCAGAATGGCGGCAATGACCAGCCAGCGCAGGATATCCTGCACGGTCAGGCTGGCGGCATGTATATGGTTGGATTCAACATAAGCCCCAGCTGCAAAGACTTCCTCACCGATCAGGGGTTCCTGGGCACTGGCATAGATCACGGCTTGGGCGGTCAGGTTGTCACTGCCGGCCAGCATGAAGGTGCCCTGGCGTTCGGCGGCGTCGGTTAACAAGGCGGCCTCAGCACCAAAATTACCCATCAGCACATTGGCGGAAATGTTTTCATCATGAATGATTGGAATTGTTCCGGCAGCATATGAGAAGGGGGTCAGGCCGGGTAACCGCCCGGCGTTGAGATCGAAAGTAGCCTGTTCAGATGATTTTGCAGCAGCATGCAGGGTATCCTGTGCAAGGATCGACAACAATGGGTCGCCGGAGGAGGCTATCGGGGGTTGGTCACCGGAAGAGGTCAGGTAGGCCAGGCGCCTCAGCAGGTCAAGGCCTGCCAGCGCTGAAGCGGACTGGGGGGTCGTCAGTGCCCCGTGACCGAGTGAGATATGCAGACGGCTGCCATCTTCGACGACGCGCCCCACTGCCAGACGCAGACGGGTAAAGGCTGGAATTTCGCGGAATGTGGGAAACTTCTTACGATACAGAATGGAGAGGACCAGGAGGAGCACCGCACTGAGCAACACCACTCCAAACCCCACTAGTTCAAGGATTGTGCTCATGCCGACTTATCCTCCCGTAGAAAAGCAGCGAAGGCTTGCGCCTCGCTTTTTTCTTCGAGAAGGCTGGCCAGGGCGTCAAGCTGCCCGTTCGAGAACGCCGGGCGCAATAAGGGGCCGCCCATATAGAGCGCCTGTGCGCCGAGCACTGTCAGGGGGCCGGCGGCTTCCAGTGCCCAGGCGACCAGTCCTTCCAGCCGGTGATGACGGAGGAATTCGATCCATTGGGACCAGGAAGCACGCGCTTCAGGGAGAGAATCGGTCTGCATCTTGATGAGTATAGCACAAGTTGTGAGCCATTAGAACATACGAGCGTTCCCCCATTTTAAATCCTCGCCCACGGTCGGTCAAGGATAGTATAATCAACTCGGGTTTTCCACCGGGGGAATCACCCCCGAATAAACAAAGCTCTTTTCTTCCATCATCAGGATTGAACGGTCAGGCAAGGGCACGGTTTAAGCAGACATTAACTCAGAAAAAGGGACCATTTGCAGGCGAAGGTTGATCAATAGGAGGAGTGGAATATGATCTATGGTGAGCGCATTCGTCTCCGCCGGGACGAGCGTACCGACCTCCCTAAATTTGTTGAATGGTTGAACGACCCGGAAGTATGTCGTTACCTTGGGGCGATGAATCTTCCATTTTCAATGGCTAATGAAGAGCAATGGTTCGATACCATGCTTAAGCTGCCACGCGAGGGACAACCTTTCGCCGTTGAGATCAGGGACGGCGAAGGTTGGCGTCTGGCGGGCAATTGCGGTTTCTTTGACACCAACTGGACGGTCCGCAGCGCAGAAGTGGGCCTGTTCATCGGCGATAAATCCTGTTGGAACAAAGGGTACGGGACGGAGGTGATGCGTCTCCTCCTGCGCCTCGGTTTTGAGACTCTCAACCTGAACCGCGTTTTCCTGCGCGTGGACGAGGCCAACCTGGGTGGCATCCGTGCCTACGAGAAGGCCGGATTCATTCATGAAGGGCATTTTCGCCAGGGTACTTTTCAAGGTGGTCAATACCGTGATATGCTGTTCATGAGCGTGCTGCGCTCGGAATGGTCTCCAAAAGTGTAGGTGATAATTAAATGGCCCAAACAAACGAACTGCGCGTGTATGGTGGGATTAAGCTCTATGCCGGAACAGCCAGCCTGGATTTGGCCCAGCAGGTGGCCGATTATCTTGGTGAGAAATTATGCGGGCGGGACATCATCGAATTCCCCAATGAAAATCTGTTTGTCAAGCTGCACAGCAGTGTCCGCGGTCAGGATGTGTATATCATCCAGCATACCGCGGCTCCTGTTCACCGGAATTTGATGGAATTGCTGATCCTGCTCCAGACCCTGCGTCTGGATTCGGCAGCACGCATAACGGCGGTTGTTCCCTACCTGTGTTATGGACGTTCCGACAAAAAGGATCAGCCGCGCGTGCCGATTACTTCACGCCTGGTGGCTGACATGATCCAGATTGCCGGTGCGGACCGATACATGACGCTGGATCCGCATGCGTACCAGATCCAAGGTTTTTTCTCAATTCCCGGGGATGTGCTCAATGCTTCCCACATTCTAAACGATTATGTTCGCAATAACCTGCGGCCCTTCTTAAAAGACCCGGTCGTTGTCACTGTTGACCTGGGCTATGCAAAGAAAGGCCGCAATTTCGCAACCTGTATTGATGCCCCGATCGCATTTATTGAAAAACGACGGGTTGCCAACGATGCCCGGGCGGAAGCCGTGACGATCATTGGCGATGTGAAAGACCGTGATGTGGTCCTGGTTGATGATGAAATCGATACCGGCCGGTCTATTGTCCAGGCGGTCAACCTTGTCAAGGAAAAAGGGGCGCAGCGCGTCTATGTGGCGTTCGTTCACCCCATCTTCTCTTCAGATGCCGCGCAACGGCTGGCAGCCCTGCCTGTCACCGAGTATATAACGACCGACAGCGTACCCATCCCGTTGGAAAAAAGTGAAGTGCTTGACGGTCGCCTCACCATGCTGACCGTGGCCCCTCTCCTGGGAGAGGTCATCCGTCGTGCCCATGAGGGTCGCAGCGTGGGACAGATGTTCAACGAGTAGAATGAAGTGTAAACCGGTTTCTGTAGCAGGTTCCCCCAAAGGAGGCTTTCAATGAAAGGCAATGAAAAAATAATCGGAAAACTTAATTTTCTTCTGGCTGATGAGTTGACCGCGATCAGCCAGTATATGGTCCAGGCTGAAATGTGTGCCAACTGGGGCTACAAGGTACTCGCTGAAACCATTGAGAAGCGCGCAGTGGATGAGATGAAACATGCCGAAAAACACATCGACCGCATAATTTTCCTGGAGGGCATGCCGATTGTCAGTGAATTGAATAAAATTCGCATTGGCGAGAACGTTGAAGCCTTCCATAAAAATGACTGGGATGCCGAGAATGGTGCCATCCATGCCTACAATGATTCCATCAAACTGGCGGTGGAATTGGAGGATAATGGTACTCGCGAAATGCTCGAGTCCATCCTGAAGGATGAAGAAGATCACATTGATTGGATCGAAGCTCAAATTGACCAGCTTCAGCAGATGGGTATTCAGGTATACCTGTCGGAGCAGATCAGTTGATATTCCCGGCTGGATGCTTTTTGTCCGCACAGAAAGGAATCATACCGGTCCCCCAACTGGATCGAGTTGAGGGAATTATTGCAACCGGTCGCTTAAACCTCCAACCTTAAAATGCCCGAGCTTCCCGAGGTCGAGACCATCGTAAACACCCTGCGCCCTGCGCTGATCGGCAAAACTATTCTGTCTGCCGACTTGCTCTGGCCGCGTACTCTGGCTGCCCCCTCCCCGGGTTCCTTTAAAAAGAATATCCGTGGTCAGCAAATTTCAGCTATCACCCGCCGGGCAAAATTCCTGGATCTCGCCCTCTCCTCATCCCACCTGCTCTTCCACCTGCGCATGAGCGGTGATCTGCTGGTCGTCCTGGGGGGATACCAGCCTGCCATCCATGATCGACTGATCCTGCAACTTTCAGAGGACACTCGTCTCATCTTCTCCGACCCACGCAAATTTGGACGTGTCTGGCTGGTCAAGGACCCGGCCGGGATCTTCCGGGAGCTGGGGCCGGAACCGCTCTCCCAGGATTTCACCGGCCACTGGTTATTCAACGCCTTGCATGCTCGCCACCGGCAGCTCAAACCGCTCCTTCTTGATCAGACCTTCCTGGCCGGGCTGGGCAATATCTACACCGATGAAGCCCTCCACCTCTCAAAACTCCATCCACTCTCTGTGTCGGATTCGATCACCCGGAAACAGGCCGAACGCTTATGCCAGGCCATCCGCGAAGTGCTGGAGGAAGGAATTCGCCGCAACGGCGCCAGCATTGATTGGGTCTACCGCGGCGGGGATTTTCAGAACCATTTTCGTGTCTACGGACGGGATGGGCAGGCTTGCCCGGTGTGTGGAACAAAGATCGAACGCATCACAATCGGCCAGCGCGGGACACACTTTTGCCCGCATTGTCAGATACGCGCAAAAACAAAATATCCTGTAAAATAGACAGAGATGATGATGAATACGACCACTATATTCCTTTTCCTTGTTTTTGCCTGTGTCGGGATGGCTCTGGGCGCACTGATCCAGCGCACCCAAAACCGGCGCTCGAATCCACCTCCAGAGCCCCTGCCACTTCAACCACCAGCCCAGACCCCTGCCTCACCATCGCCGGAACCGCCCGCAGAGTCCCCTGCCTCACCATTGCTGGTTGAGGATAAACCAGCTTCTGCCGGCGATGTGGAAATATTACGCGCCTGGCGGGCGAGTTCTGGAGCGATCTGGCTGGAAATGGATGGCACCCGTTTGAACAGCCTGGAGAACCTCCAGACTGACCAGCGGAAGCGCCTGGTCAACCTGCTGCTTGAACTGCGCCCCTGGTTGGAAAATATCCCGGCACCCGCCGCTCCTACCCCGAATCCTCCCCGACCGGATTCGTCACCTGTCCCTCCGGCCGCTAAGAGCAAAACGGAAAAAGAAGCAGCCAGGCCGGTACTGGCCACCAAGAGCATCCTGGAGCAAATTGACGAGGTCCTGCAGG
>Ga0182021_10012289_pt1 | contig 10176 bp, 7 predicted proteins | sample 612E3MmetaG_FD_120493 | JGI IMG/M metagenome (GOLD analysis project Ga0182021, IMG submission 120493) | Permafrost microbial communities from Stordalen Mire, Sweden - 612E3M metaG (Illumina Assembly) | ecosystem: Environmental > Terrestrial > Soil > Wetlands > Permafrost | place: Sweden... | reverse complement strand
GGTAACAAAGGAGGTGATGCCCCCTTTATATTGAAAGGTATGGTGCTTATCGTTTCTTTCATCATGAATCGTTATCTCCAGGCCCCGATTGAGGAAAGAAAGTTCCCGAAGACGTTGTGAAAGGGTATCAAAACTGAAAATCAGCTCTTCAAAAATTTGGGGATCAGGTTTAAAGGTGACCTTGGTACCGGAACGTTTAGTCTGGCCAATCTGCTTGAGTGGTTCTTTGGGCACCCCCCGTTCATATTTTTGTTGGTAAACATAACCGTCACGTCGTATTTCCAGAACCAAAATTTCTGAAAGGTAGTTTACGACCGAAACTCCGACTCCATGAAGCCCACCTGCTACTTTATAGGTCAGGTTGTCGAACTTGCCTCCGGCATGAAGGGTGGTCATAACCACTTCAGCGGCAGATTTTTTTTCCGTGGGGTGTTCATCAACAGGTATTCCCCGGCCATTGTCTTCGACGGTGACACTATCATCAATATGGATTGTTACCGTGATCCGGTCACAAAACCCAGCTAACGCCTCATCAATGCTGTTATCCACAACCTCATACACCAAATGATGGAGGCCTTTATTTCCCGTACTTCCAATATACATTGCGGGTCGTTTTCGAACCGCAGTAGGGTCATCGAGGACTTTTATTTTATCCGCAGTATAATCACCGCCGTTTGCCGGTAAAGTATTATTTTTTTCCGCCATGGGGTTATTTCCCTCCTTGAATTATTTCCAGGATCCGCTCAAGATCATCATCTGAAAAAAAGAAAATTTCGATTTTCCCTTGCTTTCCCTTCCTAAGAATCTTAACCTGGGTACCGAGAGCTCTTTGGAGATTTTCTCTAATAGATTTAATTTCAACTGGTTCCTTGCGAGGAGCGGGAAGAGGCTTTTCCCCTTTCCAATGCTTAACCAGTTCTTCCGTTTGCCTGACCGAAAGTTCCCGTTTAATGATTGCCCGATGAAGCGTAAGCCGCTTGGCATTATTGTCCAGAACCAAGATGGCTCGAGCGTGCCCAGAAGAAATTTTTCCCAACGATAAATCTTTCTTGATTTCTTCCGGAAGCTTAAGAAGTCGAAGCGCGTTGGTAATGGTGGAACGGTTTTTGCCAACCACCTCCCCTACAGTTTCTTGAAGGAGCTTGAAGTCTTCGATCAAACGATAATAAGCCTCGGCTTCTTCTACGGGGTTTAGATTTTCCCGCTGAAGATTTTCGATTAAAGAGAGCTTGAGGACTTGATCATCAGGAACATTTTTAATAATTACAGGAACTTCTTTTAGACCTGCTTTAATAGCGGCCCTCCAGCGTCTTTCTCCGGCGATCAATTCATATCCATCGGAACCCTTTCTTAGTATCAGGGGCTGGATGATTCCGCTTGAGCGAAGAGATACAGCTAATTCCTCAATCTTTTCTGGATCAAAAATTTTTCGGGGTTGATAAGGATTGGGATGTATAGCCTTAATGTCTAAGAGGAGAGTCGCTGTCTCAGTTTTACCTTCTTCCATGACCGAGCCAATATCAGGGAAGAGGGCATTTAAGCCCTTTCCCAAAGTCGTCTTCTTATTCATGGGGATTTCTCCTTTTCTGGATAATCTCTCGAGCCAACTCTAAATAACATTGCGCCCCTCGAGAATTTTTATCATAAAAGTATGCTGGCTTCCCAAAACTGGGGGACTCGCTTAGACGAACATTTCGGGGAATAACAACCGTGAACACCCGATCATTAAAATGGTTGCGGATATCTTGGACAATAAGATGGGAAAGCTTGTTCCTCACATCAAACATGGTAAGCAGTATCCCTTCCATAGTCAAGCCTGGGTTGAGCACTTTTTTTACTCGCCGCAAGGTTTCGAAAAGGTGAGCGAGTCCCTCCAAAGAATAATATTCACACTGAACCGGAACGAGAACCGAATCCGCGGCAGTTAAAGCATTTAAGGTCAAAAACCCTAAGGAGGGCGGACAGTCAATCAAGATATAGTCGAATTCTGAGCGAACCGGTTCAATGAGGTTGCGGAGCCTTCCTTCTCGATTAGGTAAATTTACGAGTTCTACTTCTGCGCCGAAAAGGTCAAGGTGAGAGGGGATAACTTGTAAGCACGACACCTCGGTAGAATAAATTACTTCTTCAACCTTAAGGCCATCAAGGATAGCGTGGTAAAGATTGTTTTTGATTTTGTCTTTACTTAAGCCCACGCCGCTCGATGCATTCCCCTGAGGGTCAGCATCAAGTAAAAGGGTGCTTTTTTTACTCAACGCCAGAGAGGCTGCTAAGTTTATCGCGGTTGTTGTTTTACCAACCCCACCTTTTTGATTGGCAATACAAATTACTCTCGCCATTTTTCCTTGTAATTTAATTGCTGCGGAGGCAAAGGACAAATGAACAAAATGGACTGTTGCTTTTTGTATTTTTTAGAGAAAGTGCCATGTCCCTTCGCTAAAAAACAATCCCTATTAAAAGGTAAGGAGGGAAAAACATCGTTTTTATTTTGTCCGCAGCTTACCAGCAAATAAAACTAATAGTTGCGATTAGTTGCAAGAACAATTTTTTTTTGAAAAACCAATTGAGACTTTTATAAAAAATATCACATTTTGGAGAAATTTGGAAGAAAATTTATCAAAATTAGCAAATAAAAACCCCCGGCCTTTAATTGTATCTTTTGGCCCAAGTGTTGTTTGTTTCACGTGAAACTTTGCAGTGATTATCCAAAGACGATGATAGCCCGCTGTTTGTTGGTAAAAGGGAGGACAAACTCCTTAAGCTGTTTTAGGGACATGCCCCAATGGGGGAGTTGAGGTTCGACTGCCTTTAGCTCATTTAAAAAATTAGGCCCTTTCATGGCGATAACAATTCCTTGTGGACTCCTGAGGGCTAACGCGAAAGGTAAAAACTTTTCTAACGAGGAAAAAGCCCGCCCGATGCAGACATCATACCGATTATCTGAAAAATCATGGTGTTCTAATCGCTTCTGAAGGACAACAACGCCACGTAAGTTAAGCGATCTAACCAGATAACGTAAAAACAGGACCTTTTTTAAAGAAGAATCCACCAAGGTAACAAAAAGATCAGGTCTGATGATTTTTAAAGGAAGGCCGGGAAATCCTCCGCCAGAGCCTAAATCGATTAAACTGCTCTTCAAGGGAATAAACCTTTCCGGGATGAGGGAATCAATGAAGTGCTCAATAAAAACCTTTTTTCTTTCAGTTATCCGGGTAAGGTTTATTTTTTTATTCCACGCGATGAGTTCTTGATAATACGTTTCGAATTGTAGGCCAGCTTCTTCCGAGAGAGGAATGTTTAACTTTTTGGAGGCTTGGAAAAAAAAATCCGGAAGGGTATTTTTTGACACAAAAGCTTAGAGAAAAAGTTTATTGGTTAAATTTTATGTCAATATAAGCGTTAGTTCGGAGTTCTTGTAACCATTCTTGGAGTTTGCCTTCCATTTTTTGTTGGAAAAGGTAATTTGATATTGCCTCATGGGCCTCCTCAAATTTTTTCGTTTTTTCCTCAGAGCGCTCCAAGACTCGAATAATGCAGTACCCTTTGTCGGTACTAATAACCTTACTTATTTCACCCGGTTTTAAGGTGAAAGCTTCCTGATCAATAGTATTCATCAATTCCCCTTTTTTATACATACCAACATCACACGAGGTGTTATTTTCAGGAAGATTCAATGTCTGGGCAACCTTTTGAAAATCTTCTCCGGATTTTATCTTCTTTAATGATTCCTCAGCGCTTTGTGAGGCCGCTTTTTTCTTTTCCGGGGTTGCCTGATCCGGAACAGGGAAGAATATCTGTTCAAGTTTTACCTGGGCAGATTCGAAAAAATCATTAGGATGTTTTTGATAGTAGTCCTTAATTTCTTTTTCGCTTACACTTATCTGTGAGCGAATCGTTTGAGTAATAACTTGGTTGCGTCGAATTCCATCGCGGATTTCATTACGGTATTCCCCCCAGGTAATCCCCTGTTGCTGTAATGCATCTTTGAGTTGATCATCGGTTATTTTATTATTCTCTTTAAAACCCTTTATCATCGCATCGATTTCTTTTTCGGTGACCTTTGTTGGCATATCTTTGGTTGCCTGATCAATGAGCTTTTGATCAATCAATTTTTCAAGTACCTCGCGATAACGGGAGGGATTAGCGTTGGAAAAATATACCTGGGCTACCCGGAGAAGCTCAGAAAGGGTAATAACCTCATTATTAACAACCGCAACGACTTCATCAACGACCTCTGCCCTAGCAGAGAAAGAAAGTATCATTAAAAAAATACTTAAGAAAAAAATATAGCCACCAACTCGATAGTTTTTTAGATTAAACATATTGAGCAAGAAAAAGTTTAAATTTTTATTAAGCTATTTTTGCTGTTTTTTTATTTCGCTCTTATAAATTGACCGTCGTAGTACTTTTAAAGTTTAATTTAAATCATTTATTCGTTTTATTGCAAAACCTTTTTTACCTCGCCAATTATTTCCTGCCAAGTCTTTTCCCTCGGAAAACTAATAATTAATCTATGGTCTGGCGTAAATTTAACTTTATTTTTGTACTGCTTAATCAAATACAGAACTTTTTCAAGAGAATTCTCTGCCTCAGGATGAAAACTGAGAATAATCTCTTTATCATTAAAATCGAGATTTGTAACCAAGTATTTTCGTAACGCTGGTTTCATATTAGAGATAATTAATAAATTATTAACCACCTCTGGCAAAGGCCCGAAGCGATCGCGCAGTTCATTTTCTAAATTTTTTATTTGATCATCCTCCAAACCCAAGGCCAGATTTTTATAAATTTTTAACCTTTGATGAATATCCGGCACATAGTCTTCTGGAAGATAAGCCGATACTTTTAAGCGAATCTCCGGATCAACATCAGGAGAAATTTTTTCTCCTTTGATCTCCTTAATTGCTGTTTCGATAAGCTGATAATAAAGCTCGATTCCCACTTGCGCCATATGGCCGGATTGAGAGAGGCCCAGAATGTTTCCCCCGCCCCTAAGCTCCAAATCTAAGCTCGCCAGACGATAACCTGAGCCCAGTTCGCTAAATTTTGCGATTAGTTCAAGCCGTTTTTTTGCCTTGCCGGTTAAATACGGTTCCTTGGGAATCAAAAAGTATGCATAAGCTTGGTGACTTGAACGGCCAACCCTTCCCCGGAGCTGATAAAGTTGGGCCACCCCTAACCTGTCTGCCCGGTTGATGATAATAGTATTGGCGTTGGGGAAATCCATTCCGGATTCAATAATTGTCGTACAAAGGAGCAGGTTTACCTCTTTTTGGTGGAAAGCCCACATCACTTTTTCTAATTCCTTCTCTTCCATCTGGCCATGAGCAAAAGCCAGACTGGCCTCAGGGACAAGTTCTTTTAAATAACTGGCAACCGTTTCAATATTTTCTACACGGTTATGGATAAAAAATACCTGACCATTTCGCATAAATTCTCTTATAATTGCTTCGCGAATTATATTTCCGTCAAAATGGGCAATAAAAGTCCTTACCGCCAGCCTGTCTTCGGGAGGGGAATTGATGATGCTTAAATCCCTGATTCTCAAAAGAGAAAGTTGCAGCGTGCGGGGAATCGGGGTTGCAGTAAGTGTTAAAATATCAACCAGCGCCCGTAGTTTTTTAAATTTCTCCTTGTGCCTCACCCCAAACCGATGTTCCTCATCAATGATGACCAAGCCTAAGTCTTTAAAACCAATATCTTTCTGAATGAGGCGATGTGTCCCCACGACGATATCAAGGGTGCCTTTTTTGAGCTGCTCAATGACCTCCTTCTGCTCCCGGGGGGGTTGAAAACGGCTGAGCATGGCAACGTTAACGGGAAAATCCCGGAACCGATGAGCAAAGGTCTGATAATGCTGATAAGCCAAAATAGTGGTAGGCACCAATACGGCTACCTGCTTATTATCCAGCACTGCCTTAAAAGAAGCCCTGAGGGCTATCTCAGTTTTTCCATAGCCTACGTCTCCGCAGATTAACCGATCCATAGGACGCTGGCCTTCCATATCTTTTAGCACATCTTCAATGGCATTTGCCTGATCACGGGTCTCTTCATACTCAAACCGGGTCTCAAACTCCTGATAAAGCTGATCTCGGGGAGCAAAGGAGTATCCTTCTAATGCTTGGCGGGTAGCATAGACCTTGAGAAGTTCTTTGGCATGAGCCATGATCGCTTTTTTTACCTTGTTTTTGGTGTTTAGCCAGGCTGTTCCTCCCAGTCTGTTAAGCACCGGAGTAGTTTCTTCCTCTCCGCCCCGAAATTTTTGGACTAAATTAAGTCGAAAAGCTGGAACGTAAAGCCGATCCTGGTCCCGGTATTCGATAAGGAGAAAGTCATTTCTGTTTCCACCTACCTCCAGGTGATGAAGTCCTTTGTACTGGCCAATCCCATAATCAATATGCACAACAAAATCTTCAACGTGAAGGTCATCAAGGCTGGAGATAGGTTCGCCTTCAATTGGTTCAATCTTTTTCCCATGAGAAAATTTTTCTCCGAACACCTCGCCTTCAGTCAGCACAACAATCCGGCCAACATTCGAGCAAAATCCTTTTTGGATTTGGCCCAAGGTGAGAATCAATTCTCCTTTTCCCGAGTTGCCATGCGCCAGGAAGGAAAAATCCTCGCGCATAGTTATTGGCAGTCCATAGCCATCAAGGAGATCTTGGAGTCGTTTCATTTGAATAGCAGAATACATGACCAGGACAATTAAAAAATAATCATTAAGCCAATCTTTTATTTTTTGGGTCAGCTTTGTTAACGGGCGGCCCCGGCTTTTTGTTTGCATGATCTCTCGGAAAAGTCCTTGATTGTCGGAGGTGGAGAAGGTTAGAGAGTTTTTTCCCGGACGAAAAATTTCGAGCGAATCGATTGATGCTTTTGTAAACGGGGCTAAGGCTTTGTTTGTTTGCTCAGGTGTAAGGTAGAGTTTTGTGGCTAAACTCGAAATTTTTTCTTCCTCTTGGGCAGAGGTAAGGCTCTGGGTAACCTTTTCCGCATAATCAGCCGTCCTTTGCCCCCAATCCGAGACCCCATAAAACCACACAATGGCATCATCAGGAAAATACTGCATGAGGGTTCCAAGGGATTCATAAAACAACTCTAGGAGAAAAGAAATTCCCTGGAAGTGACCTTCTCGTTTTATTTTTTCTTTCATTATTTTTCGAAGGCGAGGAGGGATGCTGTCTTGCTGATGAAGGCGTTCGATCTGTTCTAATGCCCGGGTTTTGGATAGTTCATCAAGAATAATTTCTGAAATCGGGAGAATATAAACCTCTTCTTGGTTAGAGATTGATCGTTGGGTTATTGGGTTAAACTGGCGGATAGAATCAACCGTATCTCCGAAAAACTCTAAACGAATTGGATAGGCACATAACGGAGGAAAGATATCCACTATTCCTCCGCGGACACTAAATTCTCCCCGTTCTTCCACTAGGGGCACATTGCGGTATCCGCCAACGACTAACCGCGCCAACAAGCATTCACGATTAATCGGATCACGACAATTTATCACGATTATGGATTTTTTTAGGTCTTGCGGGGGAATGCAGTGCTGCATGAGGGCTGGAAGTGGGGCAACCACAATCGGAAAAGCTTCCTGGTGCTGCAAATGGAAAAGGCTTTCAATCCGGGCGATCACCTTCTCCGGGTGCGGATCAGCGGTATCGTAAGGAAGCGTTTCCCCGCTGGGGAAAAAAAGAACAGGCCGATACCGAGCTTCATCTTTACCTAAATAAAACCGTAGTTCGCGACATGTTTCTTCTGCCGAATCGTTGTCAGGGGTAACAACCAAGAAACTTCGCGCGATGTCTACGGCCAGGGTGCTTAAAAGAAAGGGGAAAAAAGAGCCTTTTATCCCTGAGAGGTTGATTTCCTTTTGCCCCTGCAAGAAAAAGGTCTTTAGGTTCTCCAAAGAATTTTTTAGTTCATCAGGACAGTGAGATCGAGCTCGCATTTTAAATAAACTTCTTAAGCCATTCCCGCGCTGCGTTCATGGCCACTTTATTTAATCGAAGGCGGTGCCCCCCACTTTTGATAATGATAAGCTCTTTGGGATCAAGCGCTTTTTCATAAAGCCGATAAGCATGCTCAACCGGAACAACGTCGTCCTGGTCTCCATGGATGATAAGCTTGGGTTTTAACATCAGGTTGCCTACCCAATTTTCTGGCCTGAGCAGGTGAAAGCTTTCTATCCAGGCTGATTGGTCAAAAGGAAAACCTAAGGTTTTAATAATCCCAATTTGTCGGCAGTGATTTAAGTATTGGTCAATTCCTCGTTCTTTTAAAGTAGAATCAAAATCAGCCGGACAGCCGCAGAGGATTAATCCCGCAATCTTCCCGCTATCTTGAGCACAGGCATAAACTGCCACCGCAGCACCAGCACTAAAACCAAAGAGCACAATCGGAGAAGAGCCCGTATCGAGCGAAACAACATAGTCCTTAACTCCTTTTACATCCTCGGCCCATCCCCGAAGGTCGAAATCCCCGGTGCTTTCACCGGCGCCCCGAAAATTAAATGTCACCGCCTGAAATCCTTCTTCACCCAAACACTGCGCCAGTTTGGCGTAGCCGGGATCTTCCGGGTCTTTTCCCCCGCCGGGTATTCCATGACAAAGAATAACTATCCCACTGTTTTTTTTATATTTATGGGGAGGATAAAAAAATTTTCCTCTAACACGATTTTTTTTAATCAGAAGGTCAAAATCATTCGATCGCATAAATAATCCGAAATATTAATTGGTCAAAAAAGTCTCTGTATTAAATAATCTATTTGGCGAAGATAGTAAAGGTAATATGGATTTTTTCTCAAGGAAGTTTAAAGGCAAAATAAGGTAATAATTTGTTTGAAAAAATCTGATGGTTTTAATATAATATAATAATATTATTTAAATAAAGATAAGGGGTAAGGGAAAAAATTAGTGAGATACGCCATTCTTTCTGACATCCATGGAAACCTCGAAGCCTTTGAAGCAGTATTAAAGGACCTAGCCGGAACGGATATTCAAAAACTAATCTTCTTGGGCGACATTGTTGGCTATGGGCCAAACCCAGAAGAATGCATTACCCTCCTGCAGGAAAAATTTGACGTCATAATCGCGGGAAATCATGACTGGGCAGTAGTAGGAAAAACAGAAATCAATACTTTTAATTCAGTTGCCCGCCATGCGATTGAGTGGACCATTGCTTATCTAAGCCCTGATGGCAAAAAATTTTTAACCGAGTTACCCCTTCAAAAAGAAGAAGAAGGTTTAACGTTTGTTCATGCCTCGCCCCTGAATCCTCAGGATTGGGTTTATATTTTTTCAGAGCATGAAGCTCTGCGGAACCTTCGAGCCGTGAAGAACGACTTATGCTTTGTTGGTCATTCTCATATCCCGTCAGTATTCGCGCTCAACGAATTTGGTGAACTCTTTTTTTATAAAAACTTTACCGAAATCATCCTGGAAGGGGCAATCCGTTTTCTAATCAACGTGGGCAGCGTGGGCCAGCCCCGGGACGGTTCTTCCCTGGCTTCTTATGGAATCCTGGATATGAAAAAGCGGGTTTTTTATCTTCGTCGGGTACGGTATGCTTTCGAAACTACCCAGAAAAAAATTTTATCAGCCGGGCTTCCTTCCATCCTGGCTGAACGTCTGGCTCGGGGTTGGTAAATTAATAGCAGACTTCTTTTAAAAACAGACCCTGAGCAGGAGCGGTTTTCCCTGCTTTGGTGCGGTTCCGCGCTTCAACAATTTCCACAAACTCTTGGTGCGACATTTTGCTTTTCCCCACCTCAACTAATGTTCCAATAATATTGCGGACCATATGGCGCAAGAAGGCATTTGCTTGAATAAAAAAAATCACTTCCGTTCCTTCATGCCGAAACGCTACCTCCCTCACCTCCCTTTCGGGAGAAACCTTCTCGTGGTCAGCACCTTGGAAGGAGGAAAAATCGTGCCAACCGAGTAAATAAAGCGCGGCCTTGTGCATTGCCTCAACATCTAAGGGCGTCTGTACCCACCAAGAATAACTGCGGCAAAATGCTGAAGGTTGCGGAGCATTCCAAATCCGGTATTCATAAATCCTGCTGGTAGCGCTAAACCGAGCATGAAAATCTTCTGAAACTTCTTCGATGCTCTTTATCAAGATATCGGGAGGAAGGAGGCTGTTAGTGCCTTTAAGCAAAGCATTGGTTTCAAG
>Ga0182021_10012288_pt1 | contig 10176 bp, 8 predicted proteins | sample 612E3MmetaG_FD_120493 | JGI IMG/M metagenome (GOLD analysis project Ga0182021, IMG submission 120493) | Permafrost microbial communities from Stordalen Mire, Sweden - 612E3M metaG (Illumina Assembly) | ecosystem: Environmental > Terrestrial > Soil > Wetlands > Permafrost | place: Sweden... | reverse complement strand
TAGCTCAGGTTCTGCTTCCTGAACTCGTCCTTCGTGAAAACGAAGACCTTGCCGAGCCGCGACTGCAGTTCCCGCTTCACCTGGGCCGTGTCCGCGCCTGGAGCGAGTTTCACGAGATAGAAGTTGGCTTGGCCTTGCGGCACGGAGGTTAGCGTATGCGCCTCGCCCAGGGAGGTGAAAACGTAAGGAGAGGTGGTGAAGGAGCGGATGCCGTCCGTGAGCCCCTCGACGCGCACCGGATGGCCTTCGATCTGGGCCAGCGAGCCAATGCCGGTAACGCCAAGCGCCTTCGCGTAGGTACGGTCGACGATCACGCCGTTGGGGGACACGGGAAATTCCCTGCCCTCCACGACGTTCCAGGGCTCGATGCCCTCCTCGCCCTTGTTGGAGCCGACAACCACGATATGCGCGGTGCTCTGGTCGGGCTTGCGCCACTCGGCAAAGGATACGATGAGGGGCCTCACCTCCTGCACGCCAGGCACCGAAAGCGCCACGAAACGCTCGCGGCCGGTCAGGAGTAAGCCTTGCTCGATGCTGTCCGCGCCATAAGCGCCAATCCAGATGTCGGCATTCGCACGATCGACCATCGCCGTAATCATCTGGCGTGCGCCAAAAAACATCCCGAGCTGAATCGCCACGAGCAATACCGCAAAAAGGATACCGATAAGCGTTACCAGGAAACGGGCCCGGTCGTGAAACAGGTTCCGTGTTGCAAGTTTTATAATCATCGACTCAGAAAAAGACCCTATGAGTTAGTTGGCGCTGCACACCCCTGCGATGTTAAGGGGCGAGGCTTGCGGGAGCGAAGCCGGCAAGGGCGCGCGAAACATCGGGAGCTGGCCCTTATATATTTGCGCTAAAATGTTGAACAAATAACTATGGCAGCATCCGGGCAGCACGCTGTGGCTCCCGCGCCACATATTGGGCAGGCTGGAGGCAGGCCCCCCTCAAAAACAGCCATCGCAAATCCTCATCCTCCGGTATGGAGCAGCCATCGTGGCAACCCAGGAGCCTGGATATATGTAACGTCCCGTTAACCCTTTCAACCGCTCCGCCGGCCTCGTTGCGGGGTGCCTTCCGATCTCGAAGTAATTTAGCAGAAATGTCTTGCATAAGGGTTAAGTGCAAGAATTCCTATTATATCGTTGATATATATAGCAAAATACAGCCACCTCATTGAAGCGGCCGGCCATGGCGAGCGAATATTTTTGGTTAATCCGCAATATTCGCTTATATTTAACGGCACTTTTGAAACGTATAAATTTCACAAAAGCGAGAAAAAATTCGCGAAAATACGCATGAAATTCGCATGCGTCTCGCGCGTTTACCATGGCTGAATTAACCATGATGCGCGCTTGAGGAATAATTACTTTTTGTTAAGGCGAATGAGCTGGCGGCGCGTGCCGCTTTCCAGCCGTTATCGGAAGGATGGCCGTTTCCGCGGCCCGGCGAGGGCACTCCCCACCGGGTTGCAGGCTAAGTCTATGCGTGGCCGGCGATTCCAACGAGATGCAACGGGTCCACGCCCAGCGAATAAAGTGCCTTGGTGTACTTGCTTTCGAGGTCGCGGTCGAAAACGATGTCGTAATTGGCGGGGCAGCAGAGCCAGCTATTCGATTGAATTTCGCGCTCCAGCTGGCCGGACGCCCACCCGGAATAACCGAGCGCCAGGATCGCCTTGTTGGGGCCGCTGCCCTTGGCGATGGCCTTGAGGATATCCACAGTTGCCGTCAGGCACACGCTCTCGTTGATCGATAAAGTGCTGTCGGCGGCGAAATAGTCGGAGCTGTGCAGAACGAAACCGCGGCTGGTCTCGACCGGCCCGCCGGTGTGGACAGCCATCGCCGTGCTCCGCATCGCCGCCGGGCGCGAGCCGCTGGGCTTGATTTCAAGCTGCTCAAGCAGCTTCGGCAGCGTGATGTTCGGCGCGCGCTGATTGACGATCAGGCCCATCGCTCCTTCGGCGGAATGGGCACATACATAAATGACAGTGCGGTGGAAACGCGGGTCCGCCATGGACGGCATCGCGATCAGGAGCTGCCCATCGAGATAACCGTTCGAGCTTAAGAGGCCTGTATCAGTTTTCATTCTCGGCATAGGTCGATGGTAACGCTTCCGGCTGCATTTTGGGAAGGGCGAATTTAGCGCCCCGCCGTTCAAATTCGCGAAACGGTAAAGAAGCGCCGCAGGTTCCAGGGCGCGGGCCGATCGTTAACCTACTAACCCTGCAATAGGCGCTATGGTTAACTAGAATACATTCTAGCTAGGCGATGATATATTCTGAAGGGCGCGGACGTTTTCTGCACGTAAAGCCGCACTGATGCGGCCGCTTGCGCATGTACTGCTGGGCACAGCACGGACAAAGCGCCCGTATTATTGCGAATAATAACGCAGGCAGACAAGGGCAGTGGACGCGGCAAAGGGATAAAAACATGGAGTTTCTTAACGATTTGTTGGGATTTGTGGAGACGCTTGCCCCTGGAGCCTTTGGCTTCATGCGCATGCCAGCGCTCCGGCCCTGCGGCCGGTGGGCTTGCCGCTGAAGGCCGCGAGCTGCCAACTCGACCCGGGGCCGGCACGTCTCCTGCTGAAGGCCGAGCCGAAATCGGTGCCGCGGCTTGACGGACCTTGGCGTGCATCGAACCATCAGGTAGAATGGTAGAACTTCGAAGTGAATTGCAGAACGCGAGATCGGCCATGAGCCTTAACATCAAAGACCCCGAAGCACATCGGCTCGCGCAGGCAATTTCCCGCGCAACGGGCGAGAGCATGACCCGCGCGGTCACCGAAGCCCTGCGCGAACGCCTCGCCAAGATAGAACGCCGCAAAGGCAAGGCGAGCGTGAAAGAGTTGCTGGCGATTGCCGGCCGGGCGGCAGCTCATGTGAAGCGCCCATATATCAGCCATGGCGAACTGCTCTACGATGAAAACGGCCTGCCCAAATGATCCTCGATACATCCGCCCTGGTTGCCATCCTTTACGGGGAGCCGGAAGCCGCCGCTTTCGCGCAAGCCATTCACGATGCGGACGTTTGCCGGATGAGCGTGGCTAACTACGTTGAATTGGCGATGGTTGTCGAAAGCCAGCTCGGGCCTGAGGGAATGCAACAGGCCCAGACTTTTTTCCGGCGGGCGGCCATCGCTATTGAGCCTGTAACGATCGACCACGGGGAGCTTGCCCGGCAGGCCTTTCTCGATTTCGGCAAAGGCCGCCACAAGGCAGGTCTCAATTTCGGCGATTGCTTTTCTTACGCGCTGGCAAAGGCGACAGGGGAACCATTGCTGTTTAAGGGTAATGATTTTAGTCAGACCGATATCGAGGCAGCATGATTATTGTAACGCAACAATCATGCCGGCAGATGGTGGTGTAGGTTGGAATTTCGACGCTCCAGGCCGGAAGCTAAAGTTCAAAATGCTTGAACTATAGGACGTTATTGGAGGTAACGCGGACTCTAACTCCGCTAGTCTTGGTTCGAATCCAGGATTAGGTGATAGAGCCTGCGGAGCCGCTCATCCTAATCGGCAGCTTCCTTCGGGCTCTAACCTCTTGCTTTGTCCGACCAACTCAATGATCGTCGACAGCTAACAGGGCGGAGAATATGGCTTACTATGTGAGAATGCTCCCAGAAGGTGCGCGCCGACAGGTGTGGGAAATCACTGATCGGAGAGCGATTCGCATCGATGTTTCAAATGCGGAAAAAGGTGCAGGCACCCACTTCGAAGCTGATGCCGACGAGACGATATGGGACTGCATTCGGCGAGCAACGCCCTGGTTTGAACCTGCTGGCGAGAATCCCTTCCATCAACTAGCCCTGGGTCCAGGGCAGTATTATTCACGGATTGCTCGCCCTATCGGCGGGCAAACGTTTTGGTGTCCAGGCACGTCTGTCGAGAAGAACGTAACAGCAGTCGCAGGGGGGCAGTTAACCGCGCTCACCCAGCAATTGAGCCGGATTTGTCAAACTGTCCACCCGACGGCTGAGACATTTAACACTTTCGGTCATGATATTCGGAACCTCCTCATACTGGCTTGCACCGAGGTAGAGGCTCACTGGCGAGGGGTGCTTCTCAAAAATCAGTTGCTTAAAGATCGCTACAGCACGAACGATTATTGCGCGCTGCGAAGTATCATGAAGTTGGATGAGTACGCTGTCAATTTTCCGCATTTTCCATGGCTCAACGATTTGAGGCCTTTCGAGGGCTGGGGCCGCACGGGAAAGCCTAGTCAGGACCTCACGTGGTATGACGCCTATAATGCCGTGAAGCACAACCGAGAGGCTGAATTCAAACGAGCGACATTGGGCAACGCATTCGCGGCAGTTAGCGCCTGCGCGGTGATGATGCTAGCGCAATACGGCGACATGAAATACTCCATCGGACAACGGCCTGAAGTCACATCTTTTTTCGCGTTTTCATTGCGGCCGTCCTGGTCTCTGTCGGACGAATATATATTTCCTTACTCCGCCAAAGGATGGGTGCCAGTGCCTTTTGACTTTTCAGGGGGGCGCGCAAACCAGCAGTGTGTAATCAGCGGACTTCACTTGTAAGGCCGTTCGCGTTCGCCGAGGCAACTAATACGAATTCGAACGGCGAGCCATTTCGGGTGTCGAAGGCAATTTCTGGATTTGAGGGTAGTGCGGGCGCGCCTATTTCGCAGCTCGATCTCCGCTATCGACCCATCACTGAAAGAATCGCTTGGGCCGCGGGCCGGGTGAAGGGACGCAATCCCACCGCCCCTTCATTGGCGAAGCCGCGAATGTCTCCTTGGATGAAGCAGGCACTGACGGCGCCGGCTCTTTCCGCGCGTCCGCCGGGGTCATCGATAACGCAAATTCTTGGGGTTCCTGTTCCACAGGCATTGGTTTCCGCAGCCTGGCGGCTGGACAGCGCGCGGGGATGGCAGCATGATCCCGGCCGGAAACTAATTTCCCTAAGCGCCGGCGCGTTCCGGCGAAAGGCTTCAAGAGGGCCGCTACATGCAATTCATCAATCAGTTTCTTCAACTCGTGCAGCAAGGGCTTGCCATGATCTTCCGCCTCATAGCGGAGATCTGGCAGTGGACCATCACCCAGATAAGCGCGGTTCCTTGGAACAAGCTCGACCAATTGTCGATTCCGAAGATCGTCCTGCTCGTCCTCGTCGCAGGCGCCGTCATCTATTTGCTTTACCTCGCGGGCAAGGAGCTTCTGGGAGCGGGCGAGAAACTGCTCTCCGCCTTCGTCGCCGTGCTGACCGTTTTCGTGAAGACGCTTCCGTACATATTGATCGCGGGCGCTGTCGCGGCGGGCGGAGCCTGGGTCATAAACCACGTCAATATTTGAGGGCGCCCAACGGGCGCTCGATGGTGTTTTGAACGGAGGGCACAACCCCTCACCCCAGCCCTCTCCCTGTGGGAGAGGGAGTCCGCTCGCAGCGATTGTGAGGGGGTTCCCTCTCCCAGAGGGAGAGGGACAGGGTGAGGGGTTGTACCCCCGGTTCAGGCCCGCCCGCACATTGCGTTCCCGTGCAAAGCGGCAACGCTTTTGTGCATTGCACAACCACTTTGATCGATGTCAAACTTTGGTATTATAAGCGGTACTATCAGATCCCGGCAAAGGCGTTAAGTTTTCACCGCCGGGTACCGTGCAGCGGTGCAATTCGCGGAGCGTTGCCATGACCGTCCGGAATCTCAATTTCCTCTTCCAGCCCAAAAGCGTGGCATTGATCGGCGCGAGCGAGAGGCCCGGCTCCATCGGATTGCATGTCGCCGAGAACCTGCTCAGGGCGGGCTTCTCCGGCGAGATCGGTTTTGTGAATCTCCGCCGCTCCAGCGTTTTGGGGAAGCCCTGCTACTCTTCCTGCGAACGCCTGCCCTTCGTGCCGCAGCTGGGCGTGGTGGCCACTCCTCCGCACGCCGTGCCCGGTGTCATCGCCGAGCTTGGCCGCAAGGGCTGCCGGGCCGCCGTGGTCATAACGGCCGGCATCGCGGGAAACCTCGCCCAGGAGATGCGCGAGGCGGCAAGGCCCTATCTCTTACGCATCATCGGCCCGAACTGCCTTGGGATTCAGGTGCCCTATCTGAACCTCGACGCGAGCTTCGCGCAGACCTTCGCCAAGCGCGGCGATATCGCGCTGGTGTCGCAATCGGGGGCGCTGACGACCGCGATGCTCGACTGGGCGGCGGTGGAAGGCGTCGGCTTCAGCCATGTCGTCTCCATCGGCGACGCGGCGGACGTGGACCTGGGCGACATGCTGGACTACCTCGCGGGCGAGGTCATGAGCCGCGCGGTCTTTCTCTATATCGAGGGCATCGCGCACGCGGCGAAATTCATGTCCGCCGCCCGGCGCTGCTCGCGCTCGAAGCCGGTGATCGCGATCAAGTCCGGCCGCCACCCCGAGGGCGCCAGGGCCGCGCTGTCGCACACAGGCGCGCTGGCCGGCTCCGACCATGTCTTCACCGCGGCGCTCAGGCGCGCGGGCATTTTGCGCGTTCTCGACCTGCACGAGATGTTCGAGTCGGCGGAGGTGATCGCGCGGGTGAAAAGCGTGCGGGGCAACCGCCTTGCCATCGTCACGAATGGCGGCGGAACCGGCGTTCTGGCCGCCGATACGCTTGCGGACGTGCACGGCACGCTCACGCCCCTGGAGCCCAAGACGATTAGAGCGCTCGACGCCTTCCTGCCCCCGACGTGGTCCCGCGGCAATCCCGTCGACCTCATCGGCGATGCCGGCCCGGACCGCTACCGCGCCGCGATCGTCGAGGTCATGCGCGACGGAAATACGGACGCGGTGCTGGTGATGAATGTGCCAACGGCGCTTGCCTCATCCGTGGATGCAGCAAGAGCCACCGTGGAGGCCGTGGCGGAGGGCCGGAAGCTCGGCTCGACGAAACCCGTCCTGGCAAGCTGGCTCCAGCGCAGCAAGTCTTCCGAGGTGAAGCCGCTGTTCAGGGATGCGAAGATACCCGACTTTGTCACGCCGGGCGCGGCCGTCCGGGGCATCATGCAGCTCGCCCGCTATGGCGCCGCCCAGGCCGAACTCATGCGGACGCCGCCGGCACTTCCGGCCGAGATGCACTTCGACTCCGATGCGGTGGAAGCGGATATCGGGCTTGTCCTCAAGGAGGGCCGCACGCTCATGACGGAGCCGGAGGCCAAGGCCGTGCTTGAGGCCTACGGCATCCCAACCGTGCCGACCCGCGTCGCGGCGACGCCCGAGGAAGCATATCAGGCCGCATCCGAGTTATTGCAGAGCCATTCCTCCCTGGTGGTGAAAATCCTCTCGCCCGACATCACCCACAAGTCGGACGTTGGCGGCGTACGGCTCGACCTCAAATCCGCCGGGGATGTCGAGACGGTCACGCGGAAAATGCTGGCGGATATCCAGGCGCTCAAACCCAACGCCAAGCTCAAGGGCGTCACGGTTCAACCAAGGGTGCGGCGCCGCAATGCGTACGAGCTTATTCTGGGCGTGACCTCCGATCCCACCTTCGGACCCGTCATCGTGTTCGGCGCGGGCGGAACCGCGGTTGAAGCCATCGGCGATACGGCCATGGCGCTAACCCCGCTCGACCTCAAGCTTGCCATGGACCTTATCGAGTCGACCCGCGTCTACCAGCTGCTCAAAGGCTTCCGCGACAGGCCGCCCGTCGATCTGGAGGGGCTTGCCTTTTGCCTGGTGAAGCTCAGCTCGCTTGCCGTGCAGCACCCTGCCATCCGCTCGCTCGACATCAATCCGCTGCTTGCCAGCGAAACGGGGCTGCTTGCGCTCGACGCGCGGATCGAGGTCGAGGACCCGCTGAAAGTTCCGGCAACCCCGCCTGCGATCCGCCCCTATCCGATTCAGTGGGAGATGCACGAAAAGCTCCTGAATGGGGAGGAGGTGTTCATCCGGCCCATCCGCCCCGACGACGAGCGGTTTTACACACTGTTCATGTCGCATGTGACGCCGGAGGACATCCGGCTCAGGATGATGATGCCGGTGCGCGAATTCTCGCATCAGTTCCTGGCGCGGATGACCCAGATCGATTACGCGCGCGAAATGGCATTCGTTGCGCTGCGGAACGATCCCGATGGCGAACCCGAGATGCTGGGCGTTGTGCGCTTTTTCGCCGATCCCGATTACGAGAAGGCCGAATACGCGGTGCTCGCCCGCTCCGACCTCAAGGGCATGGGGCTGGGGTGGGTGCTCATGCGCCACCTCATCCGCTACGCCAGGGCAGAGGGGCTCAAGGCGCTTTACGGCACGGTGCTCAGGGAAAACGCGACCATGCTCAGGATGTGCGAGGAGCTTGGCTACGAGGTGAAGCGCGATCCGGACGACCCCATGCTTGCCGCCGTGACGCTCGACCTCAAGGGCGAGGCCGTCACGAGGCTGCTCGCGCGGCAAAGCTAGCTGCGGGTAGAAGAGCTGGGCGAGGGGGAGCCGCCATTGGCGCCCGATGGTGCTTTGCCCGGAGGGAATCTCCCCTCATCCTGTCCTTCTCCCCATGGGAGAAGGGACGCCTTAACTATCCGCAGCGTGTATTCTGGCGTTCCCTCTCCCATAGGGAGACGGACAGGGTGAGTGGTGGAACGCCCAGTTCATCCGGCCTTCCAACGCCAAACTGGCGCCCGCACTACCACTCCGCTGGTTCGCCCTGGTAGAAGAAGCCACCGCTTGGGCCGTTCGCGGCGATTGAGACGAGGTCCGCGATATCGCGCGCCGCCTCGGCCGGCTCGCGGTTCGCACCCGCCCCGCCCATATCGGTTTTCACCCAGCCGGGGTGGATGCTGTTGATCTTCACGTTGCTCTCGCGCCCGGCCTCGGCGGAAAGCAGACGGGTGAGGCCGTTCAGCGCGAGCTTCGTCATGCGATAGGACGCAAAGCCGCCGCCCATTTCGCCAATCGCGCCAAGGACCGAGGAGATGTTGACGATGCGCCCATAACCACGCTTCAGCATGCCCGGCAAGACGAGCTGGCAAAGCCGGAACGGGCCAATCAGGTTCACCTCGATGGCACGCCGCAGATCTTCTTCGGCAAGAGCCAGCGCGGGCGTCTCCCCATCGATGAGAATGGCGGCGTTGTTCACGAGGCCGTCGATGCGGCCCTGCTCCTTTTCCGCCCGCTCCACGAAGGCGCGGCAGCTTTCCGCGCTGGCGGCGTCGAGCGGCAGCACCGTCACCCCCTCGATTGCCGGCATACGCTCCGGCTTGCGCACGCCGGCTACTACCTTGGCGCCGCGCTTTCGCAACTCGCGCGCCGTGGCGAGGCCGATACCGCGATTGGCCCCAGTGACAAGAATGACTTTGCCGGCGGCCGGCTCGATAGGCAGGGGCATGACGGACCTTCCTTTCCTTGGGCAATGAGCTAGAAACTTAGGTGAGCCGTTTGTGGAGGCTTGCCAAGGGATGCAGGGACAATGCACGCCGGCTCGAATGAGTTTCACCGCGCAAGCTCGCGCAGGGACAGTCCTTTGAACGCTTCCGGCCGCATCCCCATCGTCCTTTTGCCTGGCATGGATGGCACCGGCGAGTTGCTGGATGCGCTGGCTGGGCGCCTATCGCGGTTCCGGCCCGTACACATTGTCTCCTACCCGCTCGATAAGCCGCTGGGCTACGATGAGCTGACCGCATTCGTTACCGCACGCCTGCCCGAAGGGCGGTTTGCGATCCTGGGCGAATCCTTTTCCGGACCCATTGCCATCGAGATCGCCGCGAAGGAGCGGCGAGCCGCCGGCCTGATCCTGGCGTCGAGCTTTGCCCGGTATCCCCTTCCGCCGCTGCTGGTTCCGTTCACGCGGCTCTTCGATTTGAGGCGGATGCCCTTAAGGATCGTCGAGGCCACCCTTCTCGGGGCCTGGAGCACGCCTGAGCTTGAAAGCCGGCTCCGCGAGTTGCTTAGAAGGCTGCCGCGCGAGACCATCCAGGCACGCGCGGCCTCGGCGCTTCGGGTGGACAAGCGCCAGGCCCTTCGCCAAATCGCCTGCCCGGCGCTGTGCCTGCACGGGCGCTTCGACCGCGTAGCCGGCAAGCGCTGCGTGCGGCAAATCCTCCTGGCGCAGCCGCGATGCCAGGTGCAATTGCTGGATGCGCCGCACATGCTGCTCGAAACGCATCCCGGCGAGGCCGCCAGGGCAATCGATGCGTTCTGCGACGAACTGCAATCCGGCGGGCTTCCGGGTGCCGGGCGGCTGACGTAAGATTTATCTCGCAAGATG
>Ga0182021_10012287_pt1 | contig 10176 bp, 5 predicted proteins | sample 612E3MmetaG_FD_120493 | JGI IMG/M metagenome (GOLD analysis project Ga0182021, IMG submission 120493) | Permafrost microbial communities from Stordalen Mire, Sweden - 612E3M metaG (Illumina Assembly) | ecosystem: Environmental > Terrestrial > Soil > Wetlands > Permafrost | place: Sweden... | reverse complement strand
CTATTGAGATACTGGCCGAAGGTTCGCGGCGTCTTCAGTTCAGCGCTGCAGAACACGGTCTGGTGCGAATGTTTCGCCCGCAGGAAGACGGCATCGAGGCATTGGCAGTACTGACCGACGGCATCAACCGGATCGGCGACATTCCGGGGCCGCGGGCAATGGCCGAATTTTTCGCCTGGAAGAATTTCCACGGAAATTTTGTGAAGCGCCGCATGCTGCGCGCGCTCGAACAGTTCGCAACCAGCGGGCAACGGCCTCAGGACGATCTTGCCATAGCCAGCGTCTGGTTCGGATGAAAGGAGTGAATCATGCTCGACCCATCTAAACCCATCAAAGTATTCCTGCCGCAATCGGGCGGGGTTACGCTGAACCCGAACGATCACGTCGCGTCGGGCGGAGAAGGCGCCGTCTATCGCAAGGGCAAACAAGTCTTCAAGCTCTACTTTGACCCGTTGCGTGCACGTGCTGTTGGCATGGATGAAAAAATACTCCTGCTTGCCGGCCTTTCGCATCCATTCATCGTCGCGCCGCGCACCGGCGTCTATGACGTGAAGGGTGAGTTGGTCGGCTACGCCATGGATTACTGCGACGGACTGCCGCTGGTCAAAACATTCACCAACGCCTGGCGCGACCAGAACAGTTTTGGCGCTCAAGAGGCCATCCGCTTGGTAGAAAACATGCGCTCGGCAGTCGGTACCGTCCACTCCATGAACGCCCTTATGGTTGACGGCAATGAAATGAATTACCTAGCCGTTGGCGTCGAGCCGCGCCTGATCGATGTCGATAGCTGGCAAATCGGACGTTTCAGAGCAACGGCCATGATGCCCTCGATTAGAGACTACGCGAGCCAGGACTTCAGCGTGCTTACCGACTGGTTCGCCTGGGCAATTGTAAGTTTCCAGGTATTGACCGGAACGCACCCTTACAAGGGAAGCCACCCCGACTACAAACGCGGAGACCTAGAGGCCCGCATGCGCGCCAATGCTTCAGTATTTGATCCCAAGGTCAAACTGAACGGTGCCGTGCGCGATTTCTCCTTGATTCCCCCGGTGCTGCGCGACTGGTATGAGGGCGTGTTTCAGCTAGGACAACGGGAAATCCCTCCCTCTGCTCTTGCAAGTCCACTCAGTCAGGCACCAAAGAAGCTGCGCGTGATCCAGTCCCTCAGCCAGACTGTGCGGCACACTCTGCTGGAAACATTGCCTTTCGACGTGCTGCACGTCTCACGAAATGGAGTTGCGTTTGGCAAATCAAGCGGAGTGTGGCGCGCATACGACCTTGTGCATCATCGAAACCTCGTGCTCGAAAGTGCAGAGATTGAACAGATATTTGCCAACAACGCTGTGCTGATGCGCTTGGGCGAACGTCTTGCCTTGCTGGTACGTAGTGAGCAGGAGATATCAGGCCGAATCGTGGTTGGAGAGTCCGACCCGGTTCCCGTGCAACCTGTCTTGCGGTCCTTGCCGCTGGCATCGCGCAGACTGGTGAGCTTCAAGGATACGGCTTACGCAATCACGGACACTCCCGGCAAGGGGATGGTCGAACTGGGGCTGTCTTCATTGGGTGGCAACACGCTTGTGGCTGTGGCCAAGATTTGGCCTCTGGCGGCTAACGCAACCCGCTTCTTCAATGGAGTGGCCATTTACGATGCTCTCGGCACTCCTTTCTTCATCATTCCCGAAGACGGAGCTGTGCATACGATCAACGCCGACGTGCTGCGTGGCGTGTCTGTCGTGGACGCCTTTGCGCGCAACAGCACTTGCGTTGTCGTCACCGGAATCGACAAACGTTCCGGCGTGATGACACGTTACCTGCTCAGTTTCGATGGCACACGCATGCTGATTGCCGATAGCGCACCAGTCGATACACCGGACATCAATATGACCGTTCTCCCTAAAGGAATCGCTGTTGCCGCTTTCGAAGATGACAGTCTGGATGTCTTCAGTACAAGCGCTTATGTGACCAGAAAGATCACTGGATCGGGGCTGCCGAACGATGTCCGCCTTTTTACCCTAGGAGACATGGTTTGCTACATGGACGGCGCGAGGCTATTTCATTTATCGCTGGGTTGATATTACTTAGTTGCATTGTGCGATTAAGTATGAAACAATCATTCCACACATAACAAGGAGCACACATCATGAACTCCCCCATCATTACTTCATTGGCCGATACCGACCTCTACAAGCTGACCATGCAGCAAACCGTGCTGCACCAGTTTCCCGGCGCAATGGTTGAGTACCGCTTCAAGTGCCGGAATATTCCTCTTGTTTCCCTGGCCAAGTTCAAGGACGAGATCGAGCGCGAAATCGACGCACTTTGCGCCCTGACCTACTCCGATGCCGAGCTGAAATACCTTGCGAGCTTGCGCTACATGAAAGCCGATTTCATCGACTTCCTGCGTATCTTCCGCCTGCAACGCCAGCTCATTCAGGTGAAGACCGACAAGAATGGCGATCTTGAAATCATCGTCACCGGCCCCTGGTTGCACACCATCCCGTTTGAGGTACCGGTGCTCTCAATCGTCAACGAGGTCTATTTCCGCAACGTGGGGAGCGGAACGGATGCCACAAAGGTGGCCTATGAGCGCCTGGAAAGCAAAATCGCAGACGTAAAGCGCGCCAAATCCAGCGGCGACCTGATGCGCAGAACTCCATTCATCTTCTTTGAGTTTGGCACACGACGTCGCTTTTCCAGGGAATTTCAGCGCAATGTTGTACAGCGGCTGCAGGCGGAAGTATCCGAGTTTTTCAAAGGCACCAGCAATATTGCGCTGGCCATGGAATTCGGTCTGACCCCGATTGGCACGATGGCGCACGAATACCTCCAGGCATGCCAAGCCATGGGCGTGCGCTTGCGCGACTTCCAGAAACTCGCCTTTGAAAAGTGGGTGCAGGAGTATCGCGGCGACCTGGGTATCGCCTTGACCGATGTCGTCGGCGTCAATGCCTTCCTGAAAGACTTCGACTTGTACTTCTCGAAGCTTTTCGATGGCGTTCGTCACGACTCCGGCGATGCGGTGGTGTGGGGAGAAAAGATCATTGCCCACTACAAGGACATGAACATCGACCCGCTGACCAAGATGCTGGTGTTCTCGGATGGGCTGAATTTCAAGAGTGCGATCTCCCACTACAACACCTTCGGTGATCGTGCAAAGACTGGCTTCGGGATCGGCACTTACCTGACCAATGACTGCGGCATCGAACCGTTGCAGATTGTGATGAAGATGACCAACTGCAACGGTCAGCCAGTAGCCAAGGTTTCCGACTCGGCCGGTAAAGGCATGTGTCTGGATGATGGGTTCACCGCCTATCTCAGTTCGGTTTTTAACCTCGGCCCATAGGAGGGTTCCATGACTTCTAATTCCGACATTAGCGTTGGAGTCATTCAAGCCAACTACACTATCGGTGATTTCGACGGCAACGTGCGCAAGATCATCGATGGTGTCCGCGAACTGAAAGGCAAGGCAGACATCATTGTGGCCAGCGAACTTTGCCTGTCAGGGTACTACCCGCAAGACCTGCTGCTGGATGAAGCATTTCTGGCGCGTGAGCAAGCAGCACTCATCCAGATCGTGGACTTTTCCAAGACTCTGGATGCCGTGCTGGTCATCGGCTGCACCACCTCGAATTCAGGGCCGGGCAAGCCGTTGTTCAACAGTATTGTTGCCATCAGGAACGGGGCAATTATCGGCAAGCAGGACAAGCAACTTCTGCCGACTTACAACATTTTCGATGAGCGTCGCCACTTTGAACCTGGCACCGATACTATGCATCTGGCGATCAATAACGTCCGCCTGGGTTTCATTATCTGCGAGGACGGATGGAACGATAGCGGAAAGGATTATGCGTCCAACCCGGTTGTCGATGCCCTGAACGGCAATACCGACCTTCTGATCAGCGTCAACGCCTCCCCTTCCAATCTCGGTAAGGCAGTACAGCGTCACGAAATTTTCGGCAGGATCGCCGGTAAGTATCGAGTGCCTGTTGTCTATACCAACCAGGTTGGCGCGAACGACCAGATCGTGTTCGACGGTGCCTCGTTTGTGGCGGGCGTTTCGGGTGATATCGTCCAGATGGATTCCTTCCAGGCACAAACTGGCTGCGTGCCTTTCCGGTTCGACGGTGATTCGCTCCGCCTGGACATGAATTCACCTGTACTCCGTGGCTTTCGCTCTGCGCAGGAACTGGTTTACTCACGGCCTGAGTTCTACTACCGCCAGATCGTCATTGGATTGCGCGACTACATGGATAAATGCGGCTTCAGTAATGTAGTGGTTGGTTCTTCTGGCGGTATCGACTCGGCACTGACTTTGGCGCTGGCCGTTGATGCGCTTGGTGCAGAAAAAGTCACTGCCATCACGATGCCATCGATGTACTCATCGCAGGGCAGCGTCAGCGACTCCAAAATGCTGGCGGACAATCTCGGTATCAATCTGCTGACTCATCCGATATTGACCGCATTCAAGGCATTTGATGAAGGGTTTCGTCTGCATATCGATGCGCAAGGACCGAAGGTCGGTGTTACACAGGAAAACATCCAGGCACGCATCCGTGGCCTCATATTGATGGAATATTCCAACGACTATGGTGCCCTGCTGCTTTCCACGGGTAATAAATCCGAGGTATCAGTAGGCTACGCCACTCTATATGGCGACATGAATGGCGGCCTGAATCTGATCGGTGATCTCTATAAGACAGAAGTCTTTGAATTGGCTCGTTGGTACAACGTCCACCATGGCCGTGAAGTCATCCCATCAGCTATTATCGACAAACCGCCTTCCGCAGAGCTTGCACCAGGACAGCGCGACGTAGATAGTCTGCCGCCTTATGACATTCTGGACGTGATTCTTAAAATGTTGGTTGAAAGCTCATTACTGGGTGAGTCTGAGCAGAAAACTGTAGCGGAAGAATTTGCGTCCATTACCTCTAGTGACAGCGGACGCGCGCTCGTTGAAAAGATCAAGAAAATGATCGCACGTAATGAGTACAAGCGCCGTCAGGCTCCTCCTATCCTGCGCTTACGCGGAAAAGCATTCGGAAATGGGCGTCAAATGCCAATTGCAGCTAAATACAATTGAGGAAATTATGAACAACACAACAAGTTTGGAATATGACGTCGCCGTACTGATCGGACGCTTCCAGGGCTTTCACAAAGGGCAGGAATCCCCCTTAAAGAAAGCACTCGAATCTGCTTCCCGCGTCATCGTTGTTCTGGGCTCCTCATATCGGGCGCGAAGCGCAAAAAACCCATTCACTTGGGAAGAGCGTGCCGCCATGATTGCCTGCACGCTGGATGAAGCCACCAAGGCCAGGGTAAGCTTTGTGCCTGTGCGTGACTACTATGACGACAAACGCTGGAGCGCCGCAGTGCGGGCAATCGTGGGAAGCAACTGCAATGACAGCGAACGGAATATTGCACTGGTCGGTTTTCACAAGGATGCCTCAAGCTACTACCTCGGGCTGTTTCCACAATGGTCGTTTGTAGAATCTCAACAGTACGACAAGATCGACGCAACAACCGTCCGCCAGATCTATTTCGAGGGTGACGATCCGGCGGCAACTCGCGCACTCCTGTCCGGGCTTGTGCATCCGGCTGTTGTTTCATACCTGATCGGATGGATGCGCCTGCCCCAATATGCACAAATGAAGAAAGAACATCTCGCCATTGAAAAAAGCAAAAAGACTTGGGGAGTCGGGCCATTTATAACGGTTGACGCTGTAGTCACTGTGTCCAATCACGTCTTACTGGTGCGTCGCGGTGGCGATGTAGGAAATGGACTGTGGGCAGTTCCGGGCGGGTTCCTTGATTCCAGAGAAAGGTTGCTACAGGGTGCCATTCGCGAGCTAAAGGAAGAGACTGGATTGGCGGCGCTGAATTCAAGTCTGGAGGAAAGCTTGAAAGGTGTTGCTGTATTTGATCATGCTGATCGCGGTTCGCGTGGAAGAACCATCACCCACGCCCACTGGTTCGACCTCGGCGAGTCGCGGCGGTTACCATTGGTTGCCGGAGCAGATGATGCAGCAGAAGCAAAATGGATTCCATTTACGGACTTACCCGGGATGGAAGAACAATTTTTTGAAGATCACTTCAGTTGCATATTGAAGCACTTCTTGCCCATCGCAGAGATATAGACTTCAAGAACATATCCTACGAGTGCTTTAAACACGCTCCACTTTTAGAACCGAAAGTACAAGGGCGGCATCGTCGACAGGCATACCCTTCAGACAATGAAGCAAAGCATTAAAGGCTGGGTTCCAGAACCGTGACGCCCATGTTGCACCCGCGTCAACATCCTGCACATCCTCCAATTCAGCCACCACGTCGTCCTCTCGTACGAATTCCAACTTCTGATCAAGTGATATACGAACAGCCAAGGCTTCAATTCTACTTGGCAGGGGCAAGCCAGCCACGCCATCCGACAAAGACATTAGTATCCTTGGATGCTTTGTATGTTTGTGGTTTATGATTCTACGTTGTACGCTATCAAGAAGAGGCCGTGCATATACATCGGCCGGCGAGATATTTGCATCCAAGATCACTACAGAATTAATTCCGTTATCTGCAAGACTCCTAAACTGGTTGTCTTCAGTCCATCCAATCGCACAGTCGATAATCATGCAGCCCCGCTCATCCTTTCGCCCCCACGCCTCGGCTGCAAGACGGGCAGCAACGCCTTCAATTACAAGAATCATACCTGCATTAAAGACGGCATCTCCCGTCAACTCTATTGCCTTGGCGTGTCTAGATGATAGACCCAGTGACCTCAGAATATCTAGGAATGGCGTAGTGTCATGAGCGGCCATTCTGAAGGCACTAGAGGACGAATCGTTCGGCATAACTAGTGGGGGACTATGGGGACCGTCCAATTCCTCCATAAGCGTTTTGAACACCACTACTTGACCAAGTGTTCCGAATCCATCCTCTTTGGCTTTCTTGAATGCGTCCTTAATAGCCTTAGATACAGAAGATGGTAGTGTTCGCTGTTCTTTTTCCTGCTTAGCGACGTATTCTTTTAACACTTCACGTTGCTTTGCCAGCTGTTCCAGTTCCTTTTTTAGCTCGCTTTTCTTCCCTGTTTCTTCATCAACAATTTCTTGGATCTTCTGCTCAATTCTCGCAGCTATCTTACTGTCGTTCATTGCTTCGTTAAGGATAAGTCCAATGGCCTCGTCGTCGTTCTCTAAGAATCTAAGCTCTTCAAACAACCTTGCCTGACGTGCCGCATTTAAATGGCCTTCCCCGGAACTCACTCTGTCAAGCAAGTACTTCTGTTGTACCCTTGTAAGTTTTTCGGAATCTGCCCTATTGCTTGTAAAGAATGTCTTCAACGTCGACGCTAAAGTTGCGCATTCGTATTGCTCATGCGCCGGAAGTGGGCCAGGCACAAGCATCCTGCCCTCAAATCTAAAAGCGCTAAGCGCCCTCCAGCAAGGCAGTCCCTCGTGAAAACCCTCATCCTTAGTCAGATCTTTGCCAGAGGGGCATCCAACAATTAGATCGTCACGTAAGAGGAATAGATAGGGTTCCAATTGCTTGTTGCCAGCCTTGATCATTTGTTCCCGGATGTATCCGCGAACCGAATCGTAATCAGTCGATCCAAATGGGACTAGATGCACCTCAAAGACATCAGTCTTAGCGCCGTTCTTGAGGTGAAAGTTAGTGCGGTGAAGTGATGCGGCCCCGTGCGTCTCATTTGGGGCAATGTGCCAAATTCCTAATTCGCCTCGAGTAGGTTGTCTTGGGTACCCACGTCCAGGAAAAGCCTGAACATCACCAGACGTCGGAAACAGAGTCTCTCTTATCGCCTGATTTTCTAAAGACAACAACTTACCGTCCCAAGTTCGGATAGCAAACGGTTGGATGAAGACAGCCGATTCCGGAATATCTTTTGTGCATTGGCCAATAATCTGATCTCGATCAAAATTAAAGTCCGGATTATCTGCCTCTTCAAAGGTGACAATTTGAATTCCAGAGGCTGCGGGCTTGGACGACTGTTTGATTTTTGCTTGACGCTCAGCATATTCTGAAAGAATACTTTCAACCTGTTCGCACTTGCCCAGATCCTCCAGTGCGTTTTTTGCCTCGTCCGCGTGGCCCTCCTTTATTGCGTACAGTCCAGTTAGAAAGCTAGCGATTTCTGGTGATATATCTGCAAGATGCTCATCTGGGTCTTTGCCCTCTAGCAAGGACACCAAGGCGCGGGCAAAATTCGAATCAAGAGGTCCTTGGCCGGCTCCCGTCTGTAACTGCTGTGGCATAACTTCTTTGTCTGCTTCCGGCTCTTGATCTGGCTCCAGCCCATTTCCCCCGATCCGCGTTTTCAGGAAGTCTACTAGTTCTGGTGGAGGAGCCGATGAAAACAAGTGAATCAGACAGGAACGAAATAACCGTTTCTCTTCACCCTCCGGTAGGTTCTCATTCTCTTCCTCATATAAGCGAAAGATTTCAAGCAACTCCTCAACTGACGCAGGGTCAATCATGGTGAGATTTGTAGAAAACCACTTATGCACAATAGGGTCGGTGCCAGCAGGAAGGTTCAGCATTGTCGTAATGCGAGCCTGCGGACCACGCGGTAAGTTTTGAACCTTTGCACCTTTCATAATCAGAGGTGTTCTGTTTTCCGAAAAGAATCGGCGAAGTTCATCGTCACTTGCCCCGAAGCGCAACAAGAACTCGTATCGCTCTCTACTAATTTTTAGGTAAGCCATGTCAGTCTCTATCTTTCGTTGTCACTGATGTTTCGCAGCAGCACTAATGTGTGCCATTAGTGGACTTGTTATCATTGGCCCTAGCTTCTTCAGATTCAATTGGTTCGGGTCTGCAATAAAATCTGCAACAAGGGATGCGGTTTGCGGGCCGTACTTCGCACGGACTACACCTTGGATCCAGGTTGCTTTGGACGACTGCTCATTCTTGCGACATTTCAACACGTTTGAACTTGCGTCTTGAATCTCCACATGCTTGGCTCGTGATCTTATTTCTCCGAAGCCGCCTGCGCATAGAGTCTTATCAGTATTCTTCGGCAAGAGTACTGCAGTCCCGTCGAGAAGCGAACTTTTCTCGATCTTGGCAATGTAATTGGCCAGTCGATCACTACCACACTCAATCCTAATATCCTGTGAGAACAATTGTTCTGGTACGAGAGGCGCGTCCTCAAGGAGGCTCCAGCTAATCTCATCTGAGCAAGCACGCAGACCCTCAGGTTGGATGAGGTCGCAGGCTTCCATTCGAATAACTACTTGCTCGACGCCATTGATCAATATTGCCACATCCTGCGTGCTTGCTTGAATTCCTTCTATCTGAATCCATTTGTCTGCAAGTACTACAACTCTAATTTCTGCAATCAGATCAGGCGGGCCATCAACAGTGACCTCGTGGCTCGAAGTTCTCAGGACATACAGCACTTCGGGGGGATGTGAATATACGCATGCCCCATCTGCTCCAAAATGATGAGGCAAGGGGTACACAACATAAGCGCGTGGTTGACGCGGGCGTATGAGCCGCCCAAAAAATTCTGACAGAGACTCTCTTGTTGTTTGAAGCTCTGATGCGGTGAATGTGGTGGGTAGTTCAACCTCGTACACATGCCACTTTGCAAGTGAACTGTGGTAGCTCCATTCAACGGTTTCAGTAACTTTGTCGGGCGGGGAAATGGGGATATCAGTAACGACCCAGTACCGCCCACCCCACTCCAAGGGCTCTCGTGCATACAGAAGCCTGCCGCCGCTTTCCGTTGCGGCAAACAAATTCATACCATGTGCAAACGAACTGGTTTGCGCTACGAGATGATCCGCTAATCCCGATAAGTCTCCCGTCCCTTTGCATTCCAAAAGCGGAACCGTTGGTGATACGGAAACGGTATACGCTCTCGTCAATTGCGTTGCAGTAAACGCCTTGACCCCTTTGCCGTGTTGAATCTCCAAGCTGCCACTCAGTTGGCCAACGGAGGCGAGCGATGGAATTCGCACAAAAAGTTCAAAACCAGAAAGGTCGGGTCGGTGAGTGAGAAACAAGCCGGAGCGCAACGAGTCACGCGCAGAAAACAACGTCGAATTCTTGGTAAATAATCTAGAAACCGACGGCCGTAGAACCTCCGGAGGCGGGTAGTAGAATTCACATTCGGGCTTGGCACGGTTGCCGTAATGGGCGAAATGAGGCCGTCTCATCTGGCCT
>Ga0182021_10012286_pt1 | contig 10177 bp, 6 predicted proteins | sample 612E3MmetaG_FD_120493 | JGI IMG/M metagenome (GOLD analysis project Ga0182021, IMG submission 120493) | Permafrost microbial communities from Stordalen Mire, Sweden - 612E3M metaG (Illumina Assembly) | ecosystem: Environmental > Terrestrial > Soil > Wetlands > Permafrost | place: Sweden... | reverse complement strand
TTGTGCGCTAGGCTCGCTAAGAGGCAGCCCGAGCCACAAGTGGAGGCTCAAAACTATACGATCTCGTGCTGGAACTGCCTGGGGGAGTTTGACGCCCTCGGGGCGGTCTGGTGCTCGCACGAGCCGACAAACCCGACGAAACTCTGCCCGTTCTGCCTGCGCTGCTTCTGCGACGCATCCGAGCAATACAAGAAGGCGTTCTGGCGCAACGCTCCGGCGCGTGTGCTCGAGGAGATCCAGACCCTTGCCAAGTCCAAGGACCGCATCGGGGACATCCTGATCCGGATGAAGAAGGTCACGATTCCGCAGCTGCTCGAGGCGCTCGCCGAACAGAAGCACAGCGGGAAGAAGCTCGGCGAGGTGCTCGTCGCCAAAGGACTTGTGCAGCAGGCGGATCTCGAAGCGGCCCTCAAGACGCAAGGCGTGCAGACGCTGGCCGACACCAAGGGTGTGGCCTATGCCGCGCGACCGGTCTGGGAGCAGTCGAACCCTGAGGCCATTCTGCAATACATCCTCACGCTAGCGGCTCGGCGCGGGGCCTCGGACGTCCAGATCGAGCCGAAAGAAGACGCGATCTCTGTGAAGTACCGCATCGATGGTTTCTCCTTCCGCGTCGACCCAATCCCCAAGTCGATCCAGGGGGCCTTCACGGACAAGCTCTTCGAGGCCTTCCGTTTGGACAAGCGGCGCGAGACAAGGCCGCAGACCTCGCGCTCGACCACGACCCTGGCCGACGCCGATTTCGACCTGATTGCGCAGACGTTGCCGACCGCGCACGGCGTCTCGGCCACGATCAAGCTCGTCAACCGCGCCACGTTCATCAAGGACTTCGCCACGCTGGGCCTCGACATCGAGGATCGCGTGCACCTGATGGAAGACCTGCGCACGTCTTTCGGCCTGATCCTCGTGACGTCCCCGGCCTTCAACGGATCCGGCACGACGGCCTACTCGATCATGAGCTACCTCGTGCATGCGCAGCGCGACGTGGTCTCGCTCGAGGCGCCCGTGCACTGGCGCATGGACGGCGTCCGCCAGGTCGAGGTCGAGACCGGCATGCGCGGCCTGCGCATGGAGGAGGCGCTGCGCTCGGTCATCGCGGTCCGGCCGGACGTCATCCTTGTCTCGTCGATCCCGGACCGGGAAACCGCCACGTTGATTGCGCAACTCGCCACGAGCGTCCTCGTCATCGCGCTGCTGCCGGCACAGACCGCCGGCCAAGCCATCGCCGCCTTCATGGCGCTCGGAGTCCCGCCACCCATGGCGTCCCAAGCGCTCACGACGATCACCTGTCAGCGCCTCGTGCGCCGAGTGTGCGTGATCTGCCGGCAGCCAGCCGATCCGCCGGCTGCGCAGACGCTCAGCCTGCACGGGATTGGCGCAGAGGAGGCGCACAGCCTCGCCTTCTTCCGGGGCAAGGGCTGTCCCACCTGCAACAAGGTCGGCTATCGCGGGCGCCAGGCCGTCTTCGAGGTCATGACCGTCGCACCGGAGGTGCGCGGCGGCATTCTGAACGGAATGACCGGCGAGGAGTTGGAGACGCTCGCCATCGGCGGCGGCATGCGCACGATCCGCCAGCGCTGTCTCGATCTCGTCCGCGAGGGCATCACGACCTTCGACGAGTTCGCGCGACTGCGGCTCTAGCTCCAGCTGGCCGCTGCGTCGCGCTGCCCAGACCTGCCTCGGGAACACGGCGCCCCTCTCCACCGTATGACCCTCTGTAGCACATGGGACGCCTCAGTCCCAGGAGGTGGACGATGGAGCCGCATCGTGGGATTCTCATAAGCCGCATTCCTGTTGACGGCGCGGGAGGGCTCATCTTCGCGCTGGGCATGGTCGCGATCGGCCTGATGGCCATGCCGGAGATCCGGCTGCTGGCCCTCATCTCGCTCGCCGGAGGCGCGGCCCTCGCGCCGATCCTGGTCCGCATGCACCACTGATGTCGACGGCGTTTGCGTGGTGCGCCACGCGCGGTGCGACCAGGCCTCTGGCGGTGACGTCAGTTCGACGTCGCGACCACAGTCGTCTGTGCAGTCCCGAGTCCATCCGAAGTGGCGCTGACCGCGATGTTGCCGCCGTTCCCGGAAACTGAGCGGACGATGAGTAGACACAGGCCATTGAACGCTTTGCGCTGACTGGCCTGGAATGGTTCGATGGTGGCCGGGCTTCCATTGTCAACGGCGGCGACACGTCCTGCCCCCTCGACCGCAAAGCGCACGAGGTTGTCGGCGGTCGGATGGAGATTGCCGTCCTTGTCCTCGATGCGCACGGTGATGAACGAGAGATCGACGCCGTCGGCATGGATCTTCGTTCGGTCTGGGATCAGGCGGATACGGGCCGGCAGGCCGGCCGTTCTGCGTTCGTCGCTCGCGACCGGCGCACCGTTCGTGAACGCGACCGCGCGCAAGACCCCGCTCCCGTAAGGCACTTGCCACAGCAGGCGGTACTTGGTCAGGAATCGCCCATCGGCGCTCACGTTCGGGCCAACCGGGATCTCCATGGGCTCTGCTCCGCGACGCTTGCGTCCCAGCGAGCGATCGTTCAGGAAGAGCTCGACCTCGTCCGCGTTGGTGTAGGCGACGACCGGGATGGGCTGCCCTTCGTGCCCGGCCCAGTTCCAATGCGGCAAGATGTGGACCATCGGCTCGCGGGTCCAGACGCTCTTGTAAAGGTAGTAGCGGTCCTTGGGGAAGCCGGCGAGATCGACCGTGCCGAAGTACGAGCTCCGCGCGGGCCAGTCGCGCTCGTCCACCGGCGCCATCCAGTAGGGCGTCGGCTCACCGAGGTAGTCGAAGCCGGTCCAGACGAACTCTCCGAGGAGCTGCGGGAAGCGCTCCTGGGCCGCGAGCTCGACGTCGGGCGCATAGGCCCAGTCGGGCGCGATCACGTCGTAGCTCGTCAATTGCAGCGACTCGTGCTTCTGATACTTCTCGATCGGGAGGTGGTACACGCCGCGGGAGCTCACACAGGAGCTGGTTTCCGAGCCGAAGGTGATCCAATCCGGATGGTCGTGCAGGATCTGCTGGTAATCGGGCGCTGCGTAATTGAAGCCGGGGATATCGACTTGCGCCGCCAGACCGTTCCTGATGGCGTCCGCCACCTGGTTGAAGGCAGCTGTGACCGCTCGCGTCGGGTCCTCCTCATGACAGATGTCCGTCAGGCGTCGCGCCAAGACCCAGCCATTCGGGTCCGACTGTTCCGGAACCTCGTTGCCGATGCTCCACAGCACGATGCTCGGATGATTCCGGTCGCGCCGGATCATGTCGCGCAGATCCGTCTCGCCCCATTGGTCGAAGTAGCGCCCATAGCCATTCGGCACCTTGAGACGGCGCCACATGTCAAAGGCCTCGTCCATGACCAGCAACCCCAGCTGGTCGCATAACTCAAGCAACTCGGGCGCCGGCGGGTTATGGCTCGTGCGCACGGCATTCACGCCCATGCCCCTGAGGATCTCCAGTTGGCGCTCGATAGCGCGGCGGTTGACAGCCGCGCCGAGCGCGCCGAGGTCGTGGTGCATGCAGACCCCTTGCAGCTTCAGTTTCTTGCCATTCAGCAGAAACCCCTGCGCCTCATCGAACGCGATCGTGCGCACGCCGAACGGCGTGACGTAACGGTCAAGCAGTCGCGCGCCGTCGCGCAGCGAGGTGACAACACGATAGAGGTATGGTTGCGCCACGTCCCAGCGCCGTGGTTGCGCGAGGTCGAGGCGCACGTCCAGTGTCTTGGCAGCTCCGACAGAAATGGTCTCGACGCTGCTCGTTCGAGCGACCTCCTGGTCCTCCGCATCCATGATCACGGTCTCGCAGGTGACGCTCGCAGCGGCACCGCTACTGTTCTCGACGCGCGTCTGAATTGCGACGTGAGCCGTCTCGTCCGAGACAGTCGGCGTCGTGACATACGTGCCCCAGTGCGCGACGTGCACGGGGCCCGCGATGTCGAGCCAGACGTTGCGATAGATGCCCGCGCCCGGGTACCAGCGCGAGGACCCTTCCTCCGGCGCCAGGCGCACGGCGAGCACGTTCTCGCTGCCGTCCCAGCGCAAGTGCGACGTGAGGTCGAAGGCGAAACTGCTGTATCCGTAGGGGCGGCTGCCCAGCTCTTGTCCGTTCAGCCACACGCGCGAGTTCGCCATGGCGCCGTCGAACTCAATGGAAGTGATGCCGGCTTGGGCACTCGCCGGCAGAGAGAAGTGCTTGCGGTACCAGCCCACGCCGAAGTACGGCAGCGCGCCAGTGCTCGGGCCCAACTGGCGGTCGAACGGGCCCTCGATGGCCCAGTCGTGGGGCAGATTCAGCGCGCGCCAAGCCTGGTCGGCGAAGTCGGGTCGCTCGGCGCCCTCGGCCTCACTCCCGCGGAAGAGCCAACCCTCGTTGAAGCCGACCCGCCGCGCGTCACCCATCTCAAACGCCGCGGGCGTCGCCGCGCATCGCGTCGTGACTGGCACCACAGCGAGCAAGCCCATCAGGCTCCAACCGACACGGCCCGCGCCACCGGCTGGCATGATGCACCTCCGCGGATGACTGCTAGGCATGCTAGCACGCAGGGCGGTTGCGCTCCGCGCCGCGAGCGCATAACATCCTGCCAGCCTGATCACTGCGGCGGGATGTTGGGCAGTATCCGCACTGTGGGCGCACGGGGAGCAGCTGCGTGTGTCGCTGCCGCGCGCGACTGCTACGCAGAAGTCCTCGAGCGGGGCTTGTCGATTGGTCGCGGCAGTGACGTGGCATGGGGACCGGACCGCCAGAAGAGAGCGGGGCTTCCCGGAATTGGCGGACGGTCACGGGGGACGGTCGGTGCAACACATCCTGATTGTCGACGACGAACAAGACACTTGCGCCCTGCTCGAGACACTGCTGGCCGCGCCGGACCGCGAGCTGGAGTCCACGCATGACGGCCAGGCAGCGCTGGCCCGCGCCAAGCAGGGCGGCGTCGACGTGGTCGTGAGCGACGTCAACCTCGGCACCGAGCTTTCAGGTCTGGATGTGCTCAAGGCCTTCAGGTCGGTCGACCCCGATGTCGAGGTCGTTCTGGTCAGCGGCTTCGGCTCGCTCGAGACAGCGATCGAAGCGGTGCGCGCCGGCGCCTTCGACTACATCAGCAAGCCCTTCAACAACCGCGAAGTGCGCGAAACGGTCGACCGCGCGCTCAAGCGCAGAGAGCGCGCCCGTCAGGGGGCCGAGGCCGCCGAGTTCCCCGGCCTGCCGTCCGAGGGCATCATCGGCCGGAGTGCGGCCATGCTGCGCGTTTACAAGCAGATCGCGCAGGCCTCGGCCTCGGACATGCCGGTGCTCATCACGGGCGAGACCGGTACGGGCAAGGAGTTGGTGGCGCGGGCCATCCACCGCCACAGCCGCCGGGCCGCGCAGCAGTTGGTGGCAGTCAATTGCGGCGCGTTGGCCGAGAGCCTGCTCGAGTCGGAGTTGTTCGGCCACGTGCGCGGATCTTTCACAGGCGCGGTCAGCGACAAGAAGGGCCTTTTCGAGCAGGCGCACGGCGGTGCGATCTTCCTCGACGAGATCGGCGAGACGACTCCGGGCGTGCAGGTCCGCTTGCTGCGCGCCATCGAGGAGGGCGAGGTGCGCCCGGTCGGCGCCTCGCGCGTGGTGCACGTCGACGTGCGCGTCATCGCGGCGACGAACAGAAATCTCGAAGCCGCGAGTCTTGGCGGCGCCTTCCGACGCGACCTGTTCTTCCGACTCAACGTGATGGAGATCCACGTCCCGCCGCTGCGCGAGCGTCCCGACGATATCGCCCCGCTTGCGAGCCACTTCTTGAACGCGGTCGCGCCGCGGGTCGGCGGCCCGGCGCGCATGACGCCTGCCGCCGTGGACGAGCTGGCACGACGGCCGTGGCCCGGGAATGTGCGACAGCTCGAGAACACCATCGAACGCCTGGCACTGGCCGCACGCGGCGGCCTCATCGATGTGGAGGACCTACCAGCCGTGGAGCAGTCGATACAGACGAACACGAACGTCCTGCGTCCGGAACAGCTCTTCGACGATCTGCCGACGCTCGGCGAGCTGGAGGGGCGCTACCTCCGGCACGTCTTGCGCGCGGTGGGCGACAATCGCTCGCACGCGGCGCGCGTGCTCGGCGTGGACCGACGGACACTCTACCGCATGGCCGAGCGCCATGGGTTGATGGACAAAGCACCGCTCAAGGACGACGCCTGAAGTCGGGCGGCGATCAGACGCGGCCTGCGTGCTCGCAGCGCCGGCGCGGGAAGCGCCAGGCGACCCAGAGGCTCAGGCTCCAGAGCGCGGCACTGATCAGCGTGTAGACGCCCCAGGCCTCCAGCGCGCGGTGCGGTGCGGCACCCGGCACGAGCACGAGCACGACGTTGACGATGCCCAGCGCGAGCAGCGACCAGCGCAGCCGCGACAGGATCGGGAGCTGCACAGCGGCAGCTGCGGGCAGTGCGAGCACCGGCAGCAGCCATCCGCTCAAGTACAACAACGTCGTGTAGGGCCCAACCAGGAGTTGCGCGCTGAGGCATAGGCTGCCCGCAGCCGCGGCGCGCGCGCCTCGTTCGGCCACCGAGCGGCGCAGCCGCAGCACGGCGACTGCCGTCAAGAGCACGACCGCGCCGATCAGGGTCTTCCCCGCGCCGCGTGCCCAAGCCGGCGACACACTCACTACGTGAACCTGTGGGTAGTTGCGATCGATGCGCGGTCCATAGTCCACGTCGCTCAGCCAGCGGACCGTGGCGCTCTCGAGCGAGACGTCGAGGCGACTCTCGCGGCGCAGGCGCTCGACATTGCCAGCCACGTCTCGCCACCACTGACCGTAGAGATCCACACAGCGCGCCGGACCGAAGTACGCCAGCGGCAGCGTCCACAGCGCTGTGCTCAGGAGTGCGATGCGCGCGGTCAGTTTCCATTCGCGCAAGGCGACGAGAAACGGCAAGAGATAAAGTGGGAAGACTTTCATCGCGCCGGCCACGCTGACGAGCACGGCAGCGCCGGCGAAGCGGCCTCGTCCCCAGGCCACGACAGCCGCGATTGTCATCAGCACGACGAGCAAGTGGACGTTCGCGCTACGCAGGCCATACAGCAAGGCCGGGCCAGCGAGGAACGCGATCGTCAGCCCGTAGACCCAGGCGCCGGGCGGGCGCCAAGCGCGCACCGCGTCTACGAGGACATACGCGGCCGCCAGCACCAAGAGCGCGAACCAGAGGCCGAATGCATTTTCGTAGGCAAGCAGACCGAGCGGCGCGACCAGCAGCACGAAGACCGGCGGATAGAGATAGCGCATCGGCGGGTCGAGCGCGAACGTGGGCGAGTAGAGATCAGTGCGCCCGGCGAGCAGGCTCCGCGCAGCGCGGTGGTAGACGACAAAGTCGATGCTGTGCGGCGCGAGCGCGCGGCCGGCGAAGAACAACGCCCCGGCCGATGCGAGGATGGCCAGAGCGACAAGCAGCGAGCGACGCCAGGTGGATGCGTAGCGATGTGCTTGAGGCATGTTCGACGGCGATCGACGCCGCTCATTCGGCGCACGTCTATAGCGCGCTCGGCCGCGGTGAATCCGGTCAGGTTCAAGGCAGGGCGGCGACAGTGCCCTCCTTGATCTTAGACTGCGGCGGCGTCTGGCCGATGTCGGTCACCGTCATGCGGTAGTTGTAGTCCTTCTCGGTTGGGACGGGCGGCAGGCTCTGCGCCAGGGTCGTGTTCACCGCGAGGAGGGTGTTGAACCCAAGGATGGCATTCGTGCCAAAGACAGCGCCCAACCCAGCAGACAGACCGGACTGGTACGTGAAGGTCGCGTGGCAGGGCCCCTGGCTTATCGTCCCACCCCTGGTGACGTCGGACTCGACCATGTAAGTCAGGTGGACGCCGGTGCTGGCGCACATGTCGAACGTCACCGTCAGCGGCCCCGGTCCCTTGGGCGGGTCCGGGTTGATTGTGAAGACGGCCTTGAACGGTATCGGCGTCGGAGTAGGAGTCGGCGTAGGGGTGGGCGTCGGAGTTGGTGTGGGTGTCGCAGTCGGCGTTGGCGTCGAGCTGGAGCCGGACGACAACGCCACGGCCAGGCCCGTGACAGCCCCCGCACCGCCAATGGCGCCAAACGTGATCGCGGTCGCCGAGATCCCTCCGCCACCGCCAGCCATGCCAGCCGCAGCAAAGCCAGGCGGCAGAGCAGCCGCGCCCGCCTCGGCGCCAACCGTCACGTTCGCCTTCGGCACCCACGCCGCCACCGGCAAGTCCCGGCGACAATCGCTCGCAGAGGCTACAACCTTGGCCGCATATTCCGGCGTGCGCCCTGATTCGAGGTTCTTCGCCACAGCCTCAACATAGAGGTCCACGTTCTGGCCGATCATCGACTTCTTCGGCTTCAGCAGCGTCCCGACAAAGCAGCGCTCCTTCGGCTTCATCTCGACGAAGTACCAGTGCGGCGTCCCACCGGCGCGGAAGAAGACTCGCGCTCGGGCGAGGTTGTCCGCAGGGGCGAAACACGCATCGAGCTGAGGATGCTGCTCCGCAACGATGCAGGCCACAGGCTTGTGATCAATGCTCAGGGCGCCCACCTTCTGCGCGGCAGGTGCCGCCGGTCGAGGCGCCGCGGCGCCGACGATCCACGTCGTGAGCGGCAGGCAGCACAGGGCTCCCAGAATCCACCGCATCGCGCGCTTCTGCATAGCTCTACTCCACCCAAGCGGCCTCGCAAGGCCTTCCATCCCAACTGGCATTCAAACGATGCTAGCACCTTTTGCGCGACCGTCCACGCATGGCATACGATGTCTCAGATCCAAGGCATCGCGAGAGTTTGGACACGAGACAGCCATGAATGACAAGCGCAGAATCCTGGTCGTGGACGACGATCCGGCCGTGACGGAGATGATGGCTCGCGCCCTCGTCCGTCGTGGCTACCAAGTCGTGGCGACGGATTCGGCGGATGAGGCCCTGGCCGGCTGCGCGGCGCAGCCGTGCGACGCCGCAGTGCTCGACCTCGTCATGCCTGAGTGCGATGGCATCGACCTGGCGCGGGCCTTGCGTGCGCAGGCGCCCGGAATGCCGATTGCAATCCTCACGGGCTATGTCCACTCTCCGCTGCTCGTCGAGAACGAGCGACCCCGCCTCGCGGTCTTCAAGAAACCCGTTGTCATTCAGGACGTCGTCGACTTCCTCTCCGGCGAGTTGGGCCAGCCCGACGAGTAGGGCCACGCAGGGGGCCGGGCGGCTGACGCGCGCGCCCGCCAAGCCAGATCGCGCGATGGGATTCGTTCACAAGCGCGAGGGCGCGTCAGGCGTATCCTCGGTTTGTCGGCGCGCGCGCTTCGCGAGACGGCGGCGCAGGCGCTCGCGCCGGTGATGAAGATCGCGCGTGAGATGGGAGGCGGTGGCGGAAGCTTCTAGCAGACTCGCGAGCCCGCGCTCGACCACCTCCAAGGCAGCCCCCAGATCGCGGCGGTAGTGCTCGTGCAGAACTGCCAGCTCCCGAAAAGCTGCGAGCTCGCCGGCGTCGACGGCCTGCTGCCAGTACTCGACGGCCGCGAGCACGTCGCCCCCGCGTTTCGCCCGCGCCGCGAGGCGCGCGAGCGAGGCGCGCCGCACGCTGTCGTCCAGACCCGGCCTGGACACTTGCAGGGCGCGCCGGTACTCGGCGCCGGAGCGCTCGCGGTCTTCGGCGCGTTCGAGCACGCGCGCAAGGCTCAGCACGTCGCGCGGCTCTTCGGCCCTCCCTTCCTCGACCCACTCGCAAGCCAACGCCGAGAGCGCCGCCAAGGAGACGATGTCCAGGCGATTGTGCTCAAAGACGCGCGCGAGCAAGGCGGCAGCGCCGCCGCGGATGAAGTCGAAGTAGACCCGCGGAATCTCCTCGCCCGGAACGTCACCCTCGCGCTCTAGGCCGAGGAGCTGCGCCTCGAGATGGACCAGCCGGCAGGACGAAAGGCGCGCCTTCCACAGGCGCCGCGCGGGGTGCAACAGGTCGAGGTGCGCGGCAGCGGCGAGCGGGAAGCGTGCACGGTTCAGGCGAAAGCGCGCCTCGAGCAGTGGTATGTCGAACATCTTGCCATTGAACGTGACGAGCGCGGAGAAGCCCGACAGGTCCTCAGCCAGAGCGTGGAGCAGGGCCGCCTCTTCGTCGTAGTCACGCATGAAGTATTGGCGTACGACGAAGCGCCCCTCGCGCACGAAGCCGAGACCCACGAGAAAGGCGGCCGTCCCCGTTCCTCCTGCCA
>Ga0182021_10012284_pt1 | contig 10177 bp, 9 predicted proteins | sample 612E3MmetaG_FD_120493 | JGI IMG/M metagenome (GOLD analysis project Ga0182021, IMG submission 120493) | Permafrost microbial communities from Stordalen Mire, Sweden - 612E3M metaG (Illumina Assembly) | ecosystem: Environmental > Terrestrial > Soil > Wetlands > Permafrost | place: Sweden... | reverse complement strand
GTGAGGTGGATCAGGTGAGACTGGAAGCGCCAAAGCACGGGCCCTGGCCGACGCGTCCGCAGCCGACCCCCCGCTGACGGGTGATGGGCGGGCGCTCAGCGTCTCGCGAAGGCCGCGCCCACGGCGTCGAGGATCAGGCGCGTCGGGCAGACGTCGCCCTACGTGCGGCGGCGTCGCGGATCGTTCTCGCCACCGAAGGCTGCGCCGACGGTGTCGAGGATCAGGCGCGCCGCATGTTGCGCCGTCAGCTGGGAGACGTCGTAGGGCGGGCTGACCTCGACGACGTCCATACCCACCAGATTGGCGCGCTGCGCCACGGCGCGCATGATCGCCTTGGCTTCGTAGTAGCTGAAGCCGCCCGGCTCGGGGGTACCGGTGCCGGGCGCGATGCACGGGTCGAGGGCGTCGATGTCCAGCGTGAGGTAGACGTCTTCGCCCGGCTGGATGTGGGCGACCAGCTCTTCCACCGGCGTCCGCTTGGCTGGCTCGCACCAGAAGATGTGCACCCCGCGTCCCTGGGCCACTTCGATGTTGTCCCTGATGGTATGCAGGCCGCGGATGCCGTACTGCGTGGCCGTGCTGATGAGGCCGTCCTCGTGCGCCCGGATCACCGGGCTGGCGTGCGTGTAAAGCTGCCCGCCCTCGTCGCTCCAGTAGTCCATGTGCGTGTCGAGTTGCACCAGGTGGACCGGCTTGCCGCCGCGAGCCTCGCGCAGTCCCTTGAGCAGCGGGTAGGTGACCGAGTGATCCCCGCCGAGGCCGACCACGAACAGGCCGGCCGAGGCCAGCTCCCGCATGCGGCCGGCCACGCGCTGGTGGTAGAGATCGACCGGCGCCATGGGCGGCACGTCGGTGTCGCCGGCGTCGACGAAGCGCACGCCGTCCAGGATCCAGTCGCCGGTCTCGCCGTCCAGCACGGGCTCACCGGGCGGGAAGTAGGCGTACATGGTAGACGCGTCGCGGATGGCGCGCGGGCCGAAGCGGGCGCCGGAGCGCGCCGTGGCGCCCTGGTCGAACGGCACTCCGAGTACCGCGACCTCGCCGTCGGTCCGCGTGGGCTGGGCGATCAGCGGGCTTTTGAGGAAGCTGGCGATGCCGGCGAAAGGAGCGAACGGCGACTCATGCGGGCTCATGCGGCCATCACCTCTGGTCCAGCGGACCCGGCACGGCGATGGGCGACCACTGGTACGAGTCCTTGAGCATCTTCAGGTACACGAACACCTCGGCGTGCTCCACTCCGTCGATGGTGCGGATACGCTCCGTGACCAGGTCGAGCAGTTCCGCCTGGTTGCGGCAGACCAGGCCGACGATGACGTCGAACGAGCCGGCGCAGACGGCCACGAAGTCGACCTCCGCCAGCGCCGCGAGCTGCTCGGCGACCGGCATCACCCGATCGCCGCGCACCGTTAGGCCGACTTCCGCCTGCATCAGCCCCAGCTCCAGCGGGCTGCTGGCGGCCACGATCTGGATCACTTTGTTGTGCAGGAGGCGGGCCACGCGCTGCCGCACGCCCGCCTCCGAAAGCCCCACGTCCTTGGCGATCGACGTGTACGGCCGGCGGCCGTTCTGCTGCAGCGCCGCGATGATGCGGCGGTCGATGTCGTCGAGCAGTGGTGCGCGCACGGTCGCCTCGCGGGCCGGATGTGGACGCGGCGATTCTACGTCACCGCCTCGGACGCCGCATGGCGTAGACGCGCATGACCGAGATGCGGCCCTCAAGCTTCTGGGCTTCGACGCCAACGACACTGGAGACGCCTGCTCATCCGTCGAACTACTCATCGGCTGCGCCCGGCTCAGCGCGCCGGCGGCTGAGCCGCTCCCACTGCGCATGATGTGGGCGGTGACGACCGGCCGGGCCGGCCGCTTGTGTGAGTCCCGAGCGGGGGTCGCCTGGGCTCGGGGTCCGATGGCAGCGGTCGCAACGTCACCGGGCCCGCGCTTGGCGGTCAGTCGGGTCGAGCAGGGCCTTCACAGCGTCGTGTGCCGCCAGCACGCTCGATCCGGCGACCTCTCGACCATCCTGTGCGGCGCCCGTAGGAGATCTCCGCGGTGCGTCCGAGGACCCAAACCAGGGTCCGGTAGTCGCATACAAGGCGCAGCGCATCTGCCTTGAACCGGGCGCGCAGGCGAGGGCCTGCGACGGCGGTGGTATAAGCTTCTTGGTCCGAAAAGCCAAGGAGGACGGGATGAAGATCGAGCGGCGCCCGGGCGCCGACCTCACACCCTCGCCGGTAGTACTGGTCACGGTGGGCGACGGCGAGGCGGCCAACATCATCACCATCGGCTGGGTGGGCGTCGTGAACTCCGAGCCGCCGATGGTCGGTGTCTCTGTGCGTCCGTCCCGTCACAGCTATCCGCTGCTCTGCGCAGCCCGCGAGTTCGTGGTCAACGTGCCGCGCGCCGCCGATGTGGCCAGGGTCGACGCCGCCGGCGTGTTTTCCGGGGACGACCTCGACAAGTTCGCTGAGCTCGGCTTCACACGGGCGCCGGCCACTCATGTCGGTGCTCCTCTGATCGCCGAGTGTCCGATCAACCTGGAGTGCGTGGTCCGCTACCAGCTCGCGTTGGGCACCCACGACCTGTTCGTGGGCGAGGTCGTGGCGTCTCACTTCGACGAAGAAGTGCTCGACGAGCGCGGCAACTTCCGGCCCTCGGCCGAGGTGGGTCTGGCGCTGCACGGGTTCGAGTACTGGTCGCTGGGGCAGAAACTCGGCGGCTACGGTTCTTTCGGCAAGGCCTGGCGGGGGCGCGCCGACGCGGACAAGTCCAAAGGCTAGGGGCACACGAGCATGCGTTTCTTCATCACCACTCCGATCTACTACGTCAACGCAGACCCGCATGTGGGCCACGCGTACACGACCATCGCCGCCGACATCCTGGCGCGCTTCCACCGCCAGTGCGGCGACGAGGTCTTCTTCCTCACGGGCACGGACGAGCACGGCAACAAGGTTGCCCAGGCGGCTGCCGAGCTGGGGCGCACGCCCAAGGAGCATTGCGACATCGTCTCCGAGCGTTTCCGCGCGCTGGTGGGGCAAGTGAACGCCAGCAACGACTTTTTCATCCGCACCACCGACACCGAGCACGAGGCTTTCGTGCAGCAGTTCGTACAGCGGCTCAAAGAGGCCGGCGACATAGAGAAGCGCGCCTACGGCGGCCTCTACTGCACCGCTTGCGAAGGGTTCTACTACGAACGCGATCTGGTGGACGGCAAGTGCCCCATCCATCAGATCGAGCCCGTCTGGCTGGAAGAAGAGAACTACTACTTTCTGCTCAGCCGCTATCAGGACCGGCTGGCCGAGTTCTTCCGCTCCCATCCCGACTGGGTGAAGCCGCGCTCGCGCTACAACGAGGCGCTTTCGTTCATCGAGCAGGGGCTGGAGGACATCTCCATCAGCCGCTCCTCGATCACGTGGGGCGTGCCGGTGCCGTGGGACCCAGACCAGGTCATCTACGTCTGGGTCGACGCTCTCATCAACTACCTCTCGGCGCTCACGTACGCCCGCCCCGGCGAAGAGCTGATGCGTTTCTGGCCGCCGCAGCTGCACGTCATGGCCAAGGACATCCTCAAGTTCCACGCCGTCATCTGGCCGGCATTGCTGATGAGCGCCGGCTACGACCTGCCGGACGGCGAGTTCATCCACGGCTACCTGCTCATGGGTGGCGAGAAGATGAGCAAGACGCGCGGCAACGTGCTGGACCCGTTCGCCGTCATGAAGCAGTACGGCATCGACGCGCTGCGTTTCTACCTCTTCCGCGAGGTGACGTTCGGGCAGGACGGCGTGATCAGCATGGAGGGCTTCGCCCAGCGCTACAACAACGAGCTGGCCAACGAGCTCGGCAACCTGGTCAGCCGCAGCGCCAGCATGATCGGCAAGTACCGCGGCGGCGTCGTCGCGCAGGCTGTGGGTGGCTCTGACGCGGATCTGGTGCGGGAGGGCGCGGCCATGGTCGCCGCCTGCCGCGCCCGGCTGGACGATGTTGAGATCACGGCTGCCCTGGAGGGCATCTGGGAGTTCGTGCGGCGCCTCAACCGTTACGTGGAAGAGCAGGCGCCGTGGAAGCTCGCCAAAGACGAGGCGCAGGCTGCTCAGCTGGACCAGGTCCTCTACGACCTGGTCGCCGGCCTGCGCCTGGTGGCGCTCTGTCTGTATCCGGTCATGCCCGGCACGGCCGAGGAGATCCTGGACCGGCTCGGTCAGCCTCAGGAGGCGAGCGACCTGCTGCTGGAGAAGGCTGCCTGGGAGCAGGCGGCGCCGGCCGCGGTGCGGGTGGGCCCGTCGCTCTTCCCTCGCATCGAGACGCCGGAATGAGCTCGGCCACCGGACCGGACGGATGGGCGAGCCGGCGCGCGGCGGCCGGCCGAACACGACGCGGGGCCGCCCTTCCGGTGGCCAAACAGCGCGGCTGAGCCCTCGATGAGCGGTCTCATCGACACCCACTGTCATCTCGACCTCATCGAGGCATCGGTGGAGGACGTGCTGGCCGGGGCGCAGCAGGCCGGCGTCGACGAACTGATCACGGTGGGTATCAACGTGCCCTCGTCGGTGCAGGCGGTCGTTTTTGCGCACGCTCACCCGGAGGTGTACGCGACCGTCGGCCTGCATCCGCACGACGCCCGCGTGTGGAACGACCGGACGGCCGAAGAACTTGAACGGCTGGCGCGCGACGAGCGGGTGGTGGCCGTGGGCGAATGTGGCCTGGATTACTACCGCGACCTCTCGCCGCGCGAGGATCAGCGGCGCGCCTTCATCGGCCAGATCGAGCTGGCGCGCCGCGTCGGCAAGACCTTGGTCGTACACGTGCGCGAGGCCGCCGATGAGGCGCTCGCCCTGTTGGGCGAGCACGCCGGCGGCCTCACCGTGGTGCTCCATTGCTTCGCCCAGCCGCAGACACTGGACGAGTGCCTCAGCCGCGGCTACTACCTCTCATTCGCCGGCAACGTGACTTTTAAGAACGCCGCCGATCTGCGCACGGCGGCGCGGCAGGTGCCGGAAGACAGGCTGCTGTTCGAGACCGACGCGCCGTTCCTTTCGCCGGTCCCCTTCCGCGGCAAGGACAACCTGCCCGAGCGCGTGGTGCACACGGCGGCGCTGATCGCTGAGGTGCGCGGCCAGGACGGCAGGGAGCTGGCCGTGGCGACAACGGCCAACGCGCGGCGGGCCTTCGGGTTGGCCGGGTGAGCCCGGCGAGTCCAGGGAGTGCCCGCCCGCCGGCCGACCGGCGTTTCGGCCAACACCATCTGGTGGACGCCGGCACGCTGAGCGCCATCCTGGCGCTGGCCGCCGTTAAGCCCGGCGACGTCGTTCTGGAAGTGGGCGCGGCCGGGGGCCTGTTGACTCGACCCGTCGCCGACCGCGCAGGGGCAGTGCACGCCTTCGAAGTGGACGCTCGCTTTGCGCCGGCGCTCCAGGCGCTGGCCGTCGAGCGTCCGTCCGTGCACGTGCACATCGCCGACGCATTGAAGGCCGACCTTGGCTCGCTACAGCCCCGGCCGACCACAATGGTCGCCAATCTCGCCTACAACATCGCCATCCCGCTGATCGTTCGCTCGCTGGACGAACTGCCGGGCATCGGCAGTTGGTCTGTCATGGTGCAGAAGGAGCTCGCCGACCGGCTGTTCGCCAAGCCGCGCACCAAGGCGTACTCGTCTGTCTCCGTGCTGGTGCAGTTGTGCTGCGAGCTGACGGCGCGGCGAGCGGTGCCGCGCACCGTCTTCTCGCCGCAGCCGCGCGTGGACTCGTCGTTCGTCGTGTTCCGGCGGCGCTGCGACGCTCCATCCGCGGAGCAGTATCGCGCCGTTCAGCGGCTCGTGCGGGCGGCCTTCCAGCAGCGCCGCAAGATGATGGTCAACTCGCTGACCGGCGTGGCGCCGGCGGGAGCAGATCCCGGCGACGGTCTCACCTCAGAGAGGATAGCCGCCGCCCTGACATCGATCGGCGCGTCGACGACCGCGAGGGCGGAAGAGCTCACACCGCCTCAGTTCGTCCAGCTCGCAGGCGCTCTGGGATGGCTGTGAGCGGCGGTCCGGCCTCCCGTCCGCCGGGTTCCAACGGCGACCGCGCCGCCGCGCCGCCGCCGGCGAGGCCGGTCGCCGGAGCACGGGTCGAGGTCGCCGCGCCGGCCAAGGTGAACCTGGCGCTGCTCATCGGTCCTGTGCGTCGCGACGGCTTCCACGAGGTCTTCTCGCTGATGGTGCCGGTGACGCTGGGCGACCTGGTGGTCGCCGAGGCGCCGGTCGGCGACGAGCTTGTCGTGGACTGCGCCGTGTGCGCCGGGGAAGAGAACCTGGCCGCCCGCGCCGTTCGTGAGCTGGAAGCGCGGCTGGGCTGGCCGTTGCCGGTGCGGCTGACCATCCACAAGCGTGTGCCGCACGCCGCCGGCCTAGGCGGCGGCAGCTCGGACGCGGCCGCCGCCCTGCGGGCTGTGGAGCGGCTGTACGACCTGGAGATACCGCCGCGGATGCTGCACGAGGCGGCCGCGGCGGTGGGATCGGACGTGCCGTTCTTCCTTTGGCGCGGCCCACAGCTTGCCATGGGCCGCGGCTCCGTCCTGAAAGACGTGGAACTGCCCGAACCGCTCCACTTCGTCATCGGCGTGCCGGACGTGGAGCTGCCGACCAAGCTGGTCTACGGGTGGCGGGACGCAGACGCCACCGTGACCCTGCCGGAGTTCGCCGCCCGTACCGCCCGTCTGGTGAGTGCCGTCGAGGCCGCTGCAGTGCCGGCCGACATCGCGGCACTCATGGACAACGACCTGGAGAGTCACGTGACGACGCGCCGGCCGGAGGTCGCCGCCGTCAAGGCGGCGATGCTGCAGGCCGGCGCGCTGGCCGCCGCCATGAGCGGCAGCGGCTCGGCCGTCTTCGGGCTGTTCGACACGCCGGAGAACGCCGAGGCCGCGCGTGCGGCCCTGATCGCGCGGGCGGGGCTGCCGCCGGCCCGCGTGTTCACCGCCACCGATCTGCAGCCGGGGCGCGGCGTCGGCTGATCCGCCTTTGCCCGTCGCCGGCGCGGGGCCGGATGGTATACTCGCGCTCGGCCTGCGCTGGTGGGGCGTGGCCAAGTGGCAAGGCAACGGGTTTTGGTCCCGTGACCGAAGGTTCGAATCCTTCCGCCCCAGCCAATCCCCTCCGCGGCGGTCTACCGAGCAGTGGCGTCCCGCCGCCGCCGCGGTCCTCAGCGTCCGCGGTGCGGACTAGAGTGACTACCCAAGGGGGTCTGGCCCCGTGAAGCTCCCAAGATGAAGACACCGGCCGAGAAGACGAGCGTGCCGGCGCGCCCGGTGGCGGTGATCATCCTCGCCGCCGGCCTCGGCACGCGGATGAAGAGCGGCACTCCGAAAGTCCTGCACGAGGTCTGCGGTCGGCCGATGATCAGCTACGTGGTCGACGCGGCCTTCAGCCTGGCGCCGGACCGCGTCGTGGTGGTCACCGGCCCAGACCACGACGAGGTCGAACCGCTGCTACCCGTCGGTTGCGAGCGGGCCGTGCAGCACGACCGGCTGGGCAGCGGCGACGCCGTCCGGGTCGGCATGGGTCCTTTGCACGACTTCGACGGCGACGTCATCGTTCTGGTCGGCGACGCGCCTCTCATCAACGGTCCGTTTCTGGCCAGCCTGCTGACCACTCATCGCGCCGCCGGCTCCCAGGCCACCGTGGCGACCGCCGTGCTGGACGAGCCGGCCCACTACGGACGCATCGTGCGCGACCAGGACGATCACGTGGTGCGCATCGTCGAGGCGCGCGATGCGAACGCGCAGGAGCTGGCCATAGCGGAGGTCAACACCGGCTTCTACATGTTCGCGGCCGGCCTGTTGCGCGACCTGCTGCCGCGCCTGCAGCCGGCCAACGCCCAAGCCGAACTGTACCTCACGGACCTCATCCACCTCGCGTTCGGCGCCGGCCTGCCGGTGGCCGCCCACGTGGCACCAGATCAGCAGGTGATGCTGGCCATCAACTCGCGTGTCGAGCTGGCGCAAGTCAGCGCCGTAATGCGCCGGCGCATCCTGGAGCGGCTCATGCTGGCCGGCGTCACCGTCGTCGATCCGGGCAGCACGTACGTCGACTGGGGCGTGGAGGTGGGCGGCGACACCGTCATCTGCCCGCAGAGTTACCTGTACGGTCACACCCAGGTCGGAGCGGCCAGCGAGATCGGCCCCGGCACCTACCTCAAAGACGTCTTCGTCGGCGATCGCGCCCGGGTGATCAGTTCGTATCTCACGCAGTGCGTCATCAGCTCCGGCTGCAACGTCGGCCCGTTTGCCTATATCCGTCCCAATACGGTGCTGCGCGAGGGCGCCAAGGCGGGCACGTTCGTCGAGATCAAGAACAGCACCATCGGCGAGGGCAGCAAAGTGCCTCACCTCAGCTACGTCGGCGACACGGTGATCGGCAGGGGCACCAACATCGCGGCCGGTAACATCACCGCTAACTACGACGGCTTCGAGAAGCACCCGACCACTATCGGCAACGACGTCAAGACCGGAGTGGACACCACGTTCGTGGCGCCGGTGAGCGTCGGCGACGGCGCCTTCACGGCGGCCGGCTCGGTGATCACGCAGGACGTGCCGGCCGACGCGCTCGCCGTCGCCCGCAGCCGTCAGCTGAACATCGAAGGGTACGGTCGGCGCCGCCGCGAGCGGCAGCGCAACGAAGGCGGCGAGGCGTAGCGGCAGCGCCGCCGCATCCGGCTCGGGTGTGGCGAACGCCCGGCCGGGCCTCTCTGGTAGAATCGCCTGGTCTGCGCCGTAGTGCGGCGAGCAGTCGGGCGCCAAACCCCGCTTTCTGCTGCCCGCAGCGACCCAGTTCAACGGCGTCCAGTTCCCTGGCCGGGAAGACTCGACTGCGAAGGAGCACCACGTGGCTGGCGTTGCCACCCTCTGCCATCCGAACCAGAAGCGTCTGATCATCTTCGCCGGGCGCAGCAACCCGGATCTGGGCAGCAAGATCGCCGAGCTCCTCGGCGTGCGGCTCGGCGAGGTCATTCTCAAGACCTTCGCCAACGGCGAGAACTACTGCCGCTACGAAGAGAGCATCCGTGGCTGCGACGCTTTCCTGGTGCAGTCTCCCTGCGGGCCGGAGACGCTTAACGTCCATCTCATGGAGCTGCTGCTCATGATCCAGGCCGCCAAGCTGGCCTCTGCCCGCCGGGTCACGGCCGTCATGCCGTACTTCCCGTACGCGCGACAAGACAAGAAGAGCGCCGCCCGCGAGCCCATCAGCGCCAGGCTGATCGCCAACCTGCTGGAGGCGGCCGGCGCCGACCGGGTCCTCAGCATGGACCTCCATCAGGGCCAGATCCAGGGCTTCTTCGTGATACCCGTAGACCACACGACGGCCGTTCCCATGCTGGCCGACCACTTTGCCTTCCGCGACTGGGGCGGCACGCCCGTCGTCGCCGTGTCGGCGGACGCCGGCGGCCTCAAGCTGGCCCGGCGCTTCCAGAACCACATCCCGGACTGCGAGCTGGCCGTGCTCACCAAGCAGCGCCCGGCTCACAACCGCGCCGAGGTCATGCACTTCATCGGCGACGTGGACGGCAAGATCGCGATCATCGTCGACGACATGATCGACACGGCCGGCACCACCACTGCTGCCGTAGAGACGCTGTACGAGAACGGCGCCAAAGAGGTGTACGTTGCGGCCACTCACGGCGTCTTCTCTACGCCGGCGAAACAGCTCATCCGCGACTCCGCCGTCAAGGAAGTCGTGGTCACGGACACTATTCGGATCAAGCTCGAACCGGAAGACACCAAGATAAAGGTGCTCAGCGTCGCCGGCATCCTCGCCAAGGTACTGCGGGCGGTGTTCGACGACGAGTCTGTGAGCGACATCTTCGCCGGCGAGCACCAGCTCTTCTAGACGGAAAGAAGCAGGAGAACCCAATGGACCGAGTCAAGCTCGTCGTCAGCGAACGCACCGACGTGGGCACCACCTTCGCCAAGCGGCTTCGCAAGCAAGACCTCATCCCCGGCGTGCTGTATTCGGCCGGCAAGGAGGCCAAGCCGTTCACGGTACCGGCGCACGACCTGCGCGAGGCCATGGCCTCCGGGTCCGGCCGCCACGCCGTGCTCGACGTGGTCTTTGAGGGCCACAAGCGCGGTCACGCCGCCGTGTTCAAGGAGATTCAGCTGAGCGCGGTCAAGCAGCACGTCACGCACATCGACCTGCACGAGATCC
>Ga0182021_10012283_pt1 | contig 10177 bp, 6 predicted proteins | sample 612E3MmetaG_FD_120493 | JGI IMG/M metagenome (GOLD analysis project Ga0182021, IMG submission 120493) | Permafrost microbial communities from Stordalen Mire, Sweden - 612E3M metaG (Illumina Assembly) | ecosystem: Environmental > Terrestrial > Soil > Wetlands > Permafrost | place: Sweden... | reverse complement strand
TCATTCTTCCAGCGGGGCGTATCCGCCGCGGGCGGCTGCTGCAGCAGCCACTGCGTCAACTCGACATCGCCGCACGGCTCGATCCAGAACTTCTGCCGGGCGTGCTTGGCGCCGCAGCAGTACGCAATCGGATGGGGCCGCATCTGTCCGTTCATGGCGCCAGCCAGCGACTGCTCGGAGCGCGCCGCAACCTGTTGGGCAACGGTCAGGCACTTCCGGGTGCGGGCGCGATACTGTTCAAACGTCTCCGGGTCATCGGCCCGGGCGATGTAGATCCCCGCCTCGGCAAACCAGATCGGGCCTTCCTTTGCCAGGGAGGTCAGGGAGATGGTGAAGGCGTCCTTCCCCAGCCCGAACAGGACGTGGCCATCATCGTGTGCATAGCCGTGGACCGGGAGCATATGTTCGACATCCAATCCAAAGGAGGCTTTGCGCCCCGTACCCACGCGCACGCCACTGCCGTTGGCACGTGTGCTGGTGCCAACGGTCACGCGACTGACGACCGCGTTGTAGCCGGACACCTCGATCGCCTTGGCGGCGGTCCGTTTCCCGGCATGCAGCTCGACCCGCAGCGCCGTGCGGGTCGGTTGCGAGCGGGTGAAGACCCGGATCGCGCGCACGGCCACGCCGTCTCCCGTCACGCGCACCCCGACGGTCCGGCGGAAGGTCACCGCGTAGTCGGACATGTCGGGCATTTCGGACGTCAGCGGTTTGAACGTATAGCGCAGCGTGTGCGCGCTGACCCGGGTGACGTTCGTCGCCGCGTCCGCCCAGGCCGGGGTAAAGAGATCATCCATGCGCTGCCAACCGACATTGATCGGGCGATCGGTGTCCAGGTAAAGCGTGCGTTCGACGCGCGACTGCGGCCAGGTCTTGCGCATGTACTGCAAGCCGGCCGTCGCGGGCGCCGGTCCGGCAAAATCAACTTCGATGGTCTCGATGTCCCGCGATTCCTCGAACTTCAACTCCCCCGCCGGCGCGTTGGGCAGGGCAAAGGGGGCAATATCAAAACGTTTCATTTTCCTATTCCTCTCGGTGGTAGATGTTCGTGTATCGTCACGGCCGCGCCGGCCTTCAGTCTCACCTGTCTGGCGGGTCCGCCCCGGACCACCAGAGCAATGTCCTGGTCCTTAAGCGATGCCAGAATGGCCTTCACGCTGCCCGCTTTGAGGTCCCAAGCCACTTCCTTGACGGTCACCTGGTTGCGACACTTCAGGCCTTTGAGCCTGCCCTTGCCCAACTCGTCCGGAAGGGCAGGCAGGAGTTCCAGATGACCGGGCCGGGAATCCACCAGCATCTCCATCATGATGGCCGGCAGGGCGTTGGTGACGTCAGACCAGAAAACATCGTGCCCGGGGTTGTGGGAGGAGAACAGGGAGTCGTAGAGGTAGCCCTCCCGCATCAGCTTGTCCAGGTTCCGCCTGACCTGCGCCTTGCTCTTCAGACCCGCAGCCACCAGGGCCCGCATCACTACGCCGTGGCCGGAGCCGTCCTCGTAGCCCCGGCGGCGCAGGACCTCGAGGCAGGGCTCGATGAGTTGGGGCGTGTCCTCGGGATTGACCTCGTGGAAGGGCCAGACCGTGGTCAGGTGGCTGACGTGCCGATGATCGCCCAAGTTCTTGAGCGTGGGCCAGAGCCACTCCTTGAACTCGCCCCTCTCGTCGACGGCATAGGCTGGCATCCGCTCAAGCAGGCTCTGCCACTTGGCGATGGAGCGCCTTTCCTTGTCCTCGATGCCCAGCGCCTGGCATGCCTTGATGGCGGTGCGCAGGATGAACTTGGCCGCGGCCACGTCGATGGTCGAGTTCAGCGCCAGTTGGGAGTCGCTGCCTGAGGGGGCACATTCCGGCGAGATGGAGCCCACAAAAACGAAATTGCCGTCCTTATCCCTGCGCTTGAGGAAATCCTCGTAGAACTGGGCCATCTCCTTGAGGATGGGAAAGAAGCGCTTTTCCAGGAATCCCTTGTCACCCGTGACGAGGTAATGTTCCCAGAAGGGCTGGAAGAGCCAGCCCATCCTGCCGGTGAAGTATTGGTAGGGCCAGTCCACGTTGAGGTCAGACTGCACGCCATTGCCTTGGCCCTGGGGGCCCTGGCCGTCTGGCAGGAAGCCCCGACAGCCCAGGATGCGGCGGGAGTTGTAACGCCAATCGTCGAGCCAACTTTCGATGGTGGCGAAGTAGCCCTCCATGGCCTCGGGCAGGTCGCCGATATTGCCGCCGCCCACGGAGACGTTGAGGTTGGCGTCGGTGTGGTAAAAACCGCCCCAAGCCGGGTTGAATTCGGCGGTCCACAGGCCTATTCCCTGGGGCGGAGTTTGGGCAGAACAGGCGCTCAAGAAATGGTAACGGCCCGCGGCAAAGGCCCTTTCCCACAGTGCCTTGACCGGGGCCGGGGAGTCCGCCTGTTTCCGGAGCAAGGCCTCGTTGGACAGGGCGCGTTCTTTCGCGTCTGCGCCCAGGTCCAGGGCGACGCGGCCATAGATGACGCCGTGGATGGCCTGGTGGCGCTTGAGCAGGACCGCGTAGTCCGTGTCCAGCGCCTCCAGTTTTTGCTTCAGATCCGGCCCTTCCCACGCCTTGGCCTCTTCTTTCTGGTATCTCCTCTGGGCGGACAGAATGAGCAGGGAATCGGCCTTCGAAACGGTCAGGATGCCGCCCGCCGACTTGAAGCTGCCGCCCTTGACCTTGACCCGGCACACTCCCTTGTAGCCCTTCTGATCCGCGTCGGCCGGGTAAGCCACCTTGAGGGAAAGCCAGCCATCCTCCGAGGCCAGTGGATCCTCGAAGGTCCAATCCCCGGGCTTACCCTTGAGGCAGGAACTTAGCTGGAGAGAGCAGTCCAGCTTGCCCTTGCCGGGCGCGATCAGCCTGAGCACGGCGCAGTCATCGGCCCGGGAAACGAAGGCTTGGCGCGTCCATTTGCCCCTGTCGTCAATGAAACGCACGCTGATCTCGCCCGTGCCGAAGTCGCAGGAACGGAGATAATCGCGGACCTTGCCCTGGGTCGGGATGTGCAGGAGCAACTGGTATCCCGTGTGAACCGCGCCTTCGCCGCCGATCGAGGCCTTGCCCTTGAGTAGGGCGTCCAGCTGGAACTGAGCCGCGGCCTTGTTCTTGCCCGCCATGACGAGGTCTTGCACCTTGCCGCGGATGCCGCTGATGTCCGGAAGAAAGGCCTTGGACCGCGAGGGATGGTGGAAATCGTTGCCGCAAAAGATGAGGGTCTCGTCCAGAGGCTCTCCCATCACCATCATACCCAGCCGGCCGTTGCCCGTAAGCAGGGCGTCCTGCCATTGGCCGGCCGGCGAGAGGCAGAAGGATCTGGGCATGGGCAGCTCAGGCTTGGCGACCGCGCCCCTGGAGGAGGGGGGGCTGTCCACTGCAGTGGCGGAAGGGAGGTTGCCGCCCAAGGCAGTGAAGTCCACCTTGCCGGCGCGAATAGGGGGCATCCCCTTTCTGATACCCGTCCGCCGTTCCTTGCTATCAGTCCTCTTGTTTCTCATCCCTCCGCCTCCACGGTCTCGATGTCCCGCGATTCCTCGAACTTCAACTCTCCCGCCGGCGCGTGGGGCATGGCAAAGGGGGCGATGTCGAATCGTTGCATGGCTGCTGTGCTCATCTCTCGCCGTCCAACTCCCGGCGTTTGTTATTCAGGAACCGAACCAGTCTATCCTTACCTGGGAGTTCCAATTGGTATTTTGAGACGAATAACCGGTTGTCCATGGCTGCCAAGGCGTACTCGACAAAGGCATGGTCTTTGCCCGTGCAGAGCAACAGGCCGACAGGAGGCTTGTCGCCTTCGGCGCGCATGTGCTTGCCATACCAGGTGACATAGGTGTTCAGTTGCCCGATGTGCTCATGGCGGAACTCATCCACCTTCAGGTCCACCAGCACATGGCACTTCAGGACGCGGTGATAGAACACCAGGTCCACAAATCCACGGGTCTTGCCGATGACAATGCTCTTCTGCTGCGCCTCCAGGCAGAAGCCGTGGCCCAGTTCGAGTAAGAAATCGCGCAGATTCTCGACTAACGCCGCTTCCAGGTCGGTTTCGGCCACGGCATCCTTCGCGCGCAAACCGAGGAACTCAAAAACGTACGGATCGCGAATGGCCAGTTTCGGCTCCGTCGTCTCTGCGCCCGCCTCGACCACCGCGGCCAATTTCTCCTTGTCACGCGAAAGTCCGGACCGCTCGAAATAGAGCGTCGCGATCTGCCGTTTGAGCTGCCGCACCGACCAGTTGCCGCGAACGCATTCGATCTCGTAGAAGGCGCGCTTGAGGGGATCTTCAACCGCAGTCAAGAGGTCTAAATGCGTATAAGAGAGACGCTCAAGAAGCACGTTCCCGGCGAGTCCCAATTGTCCGGTCGCTGACCGGACAATTGCCTTTCCAACCGTTTCCTCCGATTGTCCGATCGCTGACCGGAGAATCGCCTTGGTTTGCGCGAATGAAGGCTGCCCGGGAATGACATTGCCAATCTGCGGATAGGCCCGAAAGAACGCCAGATAACCGTAGAGCCGCTGCCGGTCACATGCTGTGATCCCATGCCTGTTCAATTCCCCAGCGAGAGTGTCGATGAGGCTTTCCCCGTAGGCCGCCCGATCCTTGCCGTGGAGTTCATAGTGATGGATGAAACCACCTATCGTCCAATTCCTCACAGTCAGACTCAAGTTCACCGTCCGGCTGACAGCCGCTGCACACTGCTCATGAGTCGCACGAATCGCCGCAACCAAGGCGGAGAAGTCCATTTCGCCGGCACGAACAGAGGGCCTCACCTTTCTGTTATTCGCCCGCAATCCCTTGTTGTCAGTTTGTTTGTTTCTCATTCCTCCGCCTCCTCATTTCCGCGCCTCATCCATATACGCATCCAGGTTTGCCGCCGGTGTGCCGAGCACGATCGGCGAGCCGTTGGCGATCACGAACGCCCCCTCGGCGGCGGCCCGGCGCTGGCGGCGCACCTCGGCACGGATGGCCTCCGGCGTGCCGCGGAGAAGAAGCGTGCTGTCCAGATTGCCGAACAGGCAGGTCTCGGGCCGCAGCATCCGCCGGATTTCCAACGGATCGAGCGCGAATCCCTTCTTGTCTTCCTCAATCAACAGCCCCGCCATGTTGAGGCTGTTGAGCCAGTGCATGTGCGGGCGGACATCCCCCAGCCAGTAGCCGATGGGGAGCAGGCCGGCCTTCCGGATTTCGGCGTAGAGCCAGCGCTTGCCTTCGGCCTGTACGCGCTCCTCCAGCGCCGGCGAGAGTTGGCCCAGACTGCCGCCGAAACCCTCCGAGATAATGTAGGCATGCGCGCCGCAGGCCTTCGCCGCGTGCACCCGCGGCATGAACTTCTCGCATTGCCGCCGGATCGCGTGGGCGACCAGTTCGGGCGTCTCGAAAGCGGCAACCACGGCCTCTTCGTACGGCACCCAGGGAAGTCCGTTCATGCCGTCATTAATCGCGATGAAGACCCGGTCGCCGAAGGCATCGGCCAACTGCTTCATGTGGTCGAACGTGCCGGAAGCCAGGATCGCGTCCACAGTCGTCCGGTCGGCATCAAAATACGCATCCACCGTCGCCTGGGATTCCAGCGTCAGGCGGGGCCCCGTGTAGGGCGTAGCCGGCACGGCTGGGTCCGGCGCCAGGTTGTAGTCCTCCTTGATTTCGAGCCAGCGCTGGCCGTCCTCACTGCGCAGAAAGGCACGCTTGCCCTCCACGCGGCGTTCGCGGTTCCACGTCAAGGGCCCGGCGGCCGAGCCGCAGTGGATCCAGTCCGGCTGGAACCGCTCGTAGAACACGCGTTCGACGCCGGCCAGTTCTGCCCCGCCCTGGTAAGGGAAGAACTTCCAATGGAATCCGGCGAACTCCACCTTGTAGTCGCCCCAATTATGGAACACCGCCGGCGGGTTTGCACCCCGTTCGCCGGACAGAACTCTCATCATTCGTTCTTTGCTGTTCATCGATCCGTACCTCCCTAACTACGCGGCAGCAACCTGGCCGGATTGCGCACCAACATCTGCGTGACCGCGTCGTCGGTCAATCCAAATTCCTTCCACTTGGGCAAGACCTGCTCAAAAAGATAAACGTACGGCGGAAGGGGCATCCACGAACAGGGCACAAAGGGACCGGTGACGTTGTCAAAAGCCCAGTCCAAGCCGAGTGTCAGCCGGTCGCCAAAACCGGCATCGAAGAGGCGGCGAATGGCGTCCACCACCGCGCTCCAGTAGGCATCGTTGCCTTCCGCCTGCAGATTGGTGATGCAAAGTGACGCTCCCCGATCCAGACATTGCCGCACTTCGCCCGGCAGGCGCACCAGGTGGGGTTGCACATGCCCGAGGATCACCCGCGAGGGGTCGGCGCCGGCCGCCTCCAGGAGGTCCAGTTGGGCCACGGGAGACGCGAGCGGTTCCAGCCCGGGTTCCACATGAGTCGTGATGCACAACCCGGTTCGGCTCTGCGCCAGCGCCCCCGCGCGAAACGCCTTCTCCTCAAGCGCGGTGAAAGCGGTGCGGGTGCTCGCCAGCTTGATGATCCCGGCGCGCACATCCGATCCGCGGATACCCTGCTCGCACTCCTGCACCAGCAAATCCGCCAGTGCCTCGACATCCCAGGCGGCCACGCGGCGGTCCATCCAGCGATGGGGATAGGAGGGACACCCCGCGTACTCCCACGGCTCCCGCTCCCACGCTTCGCGGTAGAACCCGGTCGCGAGCACGATGTGCAGATTCGCTTCACGCGCCAGCATCGCGTAGACCCGCGGCTCGGCCCGCATCGGCATGGGCGTGGCATCCACCAGCGTGTGACAACCATGATCGTGCAAACGGCGGAGCGCAGGGATGGCGCAGTCGCGCAGGAGCGCGACCCGATCCGGCGGCGGCGTGCCCTCCGCTTCCGCATATTGATCCAGATGCAGATGCTCGTGCATCGTCACGGCGCCGAGTTCATTCGCGGCAACCGGCCCCAGTACTGTCATTACTTTGCCCATGATGCAGTATCTCTTCGTAATCCGTAGTCCTCGCCGTGGTCGTCAACCTGATTCCGCCGTCGCGAGACATGGTGCATGAGATTCCCCTTCCTCTTTGCGCCCGCTTCATCGAAGCGGGCGCAGGAACACGGAGAATCTACGCGCCAACCACCACGCGGATGTGCGCCTCGCGTCCGGGAGGCAGGATCGGGATCAGATTGCCGGCCACCCGGGTTCCGTCGACGTACAGTTCCTTCACGCTCTTCGAGACGCCCGACGGCGATTCGATCGTGATGTTGTAGACGCTGCCGCGATAAGGACGCTTGACGACGATCTCCGGCCAGGTGGAAGGCAATCGGGGATCCACGCGCAACCCGTCGAATTCCGGAGTGATCCCGGCAAAGCCCTCGAACAGGACCCGGTACATCCAGCACACGGTGCCGCTGTTCCAGGGAATGCCCGTGCGGCCGAGCTGACCAGAAGGCGCCGTGTTGGTGTACGAGGCATACACGTACGGCTCGACCGAGTGCTCGGACCACTCCTGGCTCATATAGGCCGGAATCAGTTTCCTGTAGAGTTCCAAGGCGCGATCCTGGCGACCGATCTTGCACTCCGCCAGCATGACCCAAGTCACTGCATGGTGCCAACTGCTGCCATTGTGATGATGCCCCGCGGCATAACGCGTGATCATGCCGATCCGCTTCTGGATCTTCGTGTAGGGCGGAGCCATCAGGGGAATACCCACGGGCGTATCCATCAGTTCCTGGACCGCCTCCATGCTGGTCCGGGCCCGATCCGCGGACGCGACACCGGCCAGGATCGCCCACGACTGCGGATTCACCCAGATTCGGCCTTCCTCTTCCGACTGCGAGCCGATGACACCGCCGTCATCGTCAAACGCCAGCAGATACCAGCGGCCGTCCCAGCAGTTCTTGTTGATGGAATCGCCCAGTTCGCGCGCCTGCTCCAGAAACCGCGCCGCGTCCTCTTTGTGCCCCGAGCGCAGGGCAAGTTCATGCATGTCCATCAGGTTGTGACGATAGAACAGCCCCATCCACACGCTCACGCCCTTCGTGGCAGACCCCACCAGGCAGTCGTTCCAGTCGCCGCACTTGGTCAGTGGTAGGCCGAACCTGCCGCTTTCCTGTTTGATGTAGTCAATCGCCCGTACACAATGTTCGTAAACAGTTCCATCGCCCCCATCCGCATAGCTGAACTTTTGATCGAGCCAGCGATAGTCGCCGGTTTCGCGGATGTGCCTGGCAGTAAGCCACGTCAGCCACAGCGGCAGGTCGGAGTTGATGGTGCGGTGATGGAACGAGCCTAGGATATCCACGTCATGACGCGTGCAGCCGTCGCGGTATTGCGTTTCCAGGACCAATGTCAGCCGCGCCCTGGCGCGCGCCGGATCATACGCCGTGACCGCGCCCATGTCCTGGGCCGTGTCGCGCACGCCGAACCTGGAATAGTACCGGGTGAACATGTTGTAGCGATGCCAGTTATTGGCAAAGCGGGTCATCTCGATGTCAGGCAATTCGATGGTCATGCGGCCCAAGTAGTCAGTCCACCACTGCTTCAAGGCGGCAAAGGCCGCCTCGGCCTGAACCACGGTTCCGTACTTGGCCCGGATGCGCGCGGCATCCGCCTGGTCCTTGGCCATGCCCACCAGAACGACCAGATCCGTGGCCGCTCCCGGAGCCAGGGAGATATCCATCTGCAGCACACCGCAACTGTCCATCCCCTTGTGCGCCGAGTTCCGGCAACTGCCGGCCTGGATCGCTGCCGCGCCGGCGGAAAAGCTTCCGTCCCCGACAAACGTCTCCAATACGCAATCGAAGCCGGAGGGGGTTGGACTCGACGCCATGAAGCCGACGCGATCCCAGGTGCGCTCGAACTTGTTGTAGGTGGTGCGGTAGTCAACAAACGGCCAGTGGTTGCATTTGCCGACGATCATGCTGTCCGCAAAGAACACATCGTCGAAGCCGGTTTCATAGCCGGTCAGGCCAAAGCGCCAGAGCACGCACGGAAACACGCGCAGCTTGCGCGTCCGGCTGCCGGTGTTCTCCAGCCTGATCTGCCAGATCTCCGTGGTCTCGTCCACCGGCACAAAGTAGGTGACGCGGCCGGCGATCTCGCTGGTCTTGGACTGCAGCCGCGTATAGCCGAAGCCGTGCGTGCACTGCCAGTCCGCCGGCTGCTGCGCCGAATCCACGCCATTGACGGTCCAGACGGCGCCGCTCTCCTGGTCGCGCACGACCACGAGGCGCGGATTGTTGTCGGGACAGAGGCAATCGTTCACGGGCGACCGGTCGAACGCCGCCCCCGCGCCGGTGTGCGTGAAACTCGACTTCAGATGGTCGGTGAAGATTAGGTTCCGCCAAGGCTGCTTGAGATCGCGCCGGGTGAAGGAGAACTCCTTGCCGTCCTCAGAAAAAGCCCAGAAATCGCCGCGTAGTGACATTGTGTACTCCTGATGTAACTGCTTGATAATTGTGGCAATCCGTCCGCTCTCCCTGCTGCAAACCCATCCCTAACCCCTCCCAGGAGGGGAACTTCTCCTCACCGGTAGGCCAGTTCCTTCGAAAGATCGAGGTAGCGCTTGACCGCGTCGGGGGGCACGTTGAAGGGGATGTGGTTCCCGATGCACATCATGTAGCCCCCGGACATTTGGCCCGTCTCGACCATGGAGTCGACCATCGCGCGGATCTCAGCGGGGTTGTTTCGCATCAGGATGCGGTTGTCACCTTCGCCGGCAAGGAAGCAGTCCTTATGTCGCCGGGCAATGGCCTTGTAGTCGGTGAACGGCTCGCTGATGATTCCGCGCGCGCCGCAGGCCATGACATCGTCCACAAACGCGTCCACACACCCATCCACCATGAACAGCACTTCCTTGCCGGCCCGCTTCAGGATATCCCAGAACTCCTCATACCGCGGAAAGATGTGCTTATGCATCCACACCGGGCTGCAGACCGGCCCGTTCGACAGCACAATGTCGTCGTGGCAGATCACGAAGTTCACCGGCAGTCTGGCAAACGCCCGGAAGACGCGGCGATTGATTTCGGCGAACTCGTCCATGATCCGGTCGAATTCGGGTTCCATGCAGATCGACAGGAAATTCTGGTAGCCGAAAACGAGCAGCGGCCACATGAACATGGTGTTGTAGAAACCGGCCTGGGAAGACATGCCGGGTATCGCTTTATCCCCCCACTCCGCCGGAAAATTCTT